>Ga0207646_10001115_pt1 | contig 34264 bp, 26 predicted proteins | sample KBSK5502metaG_FD_184343 | JGI IMG/M metagenome (GOLD analysis project Ga0207646, IMG submission 184343) | Corn, switchgrass and miscanthus rhizosphere microbial communities from Kellogg Biological Station, Michigan, USA - KBS K5-50-2 metaG... | ecosystem: Host-associated > Plants > Roots >... | reverse complement strand
CACCATGCTGACCAGCACTCCGGAAATGGCGTCGACGTCTTTTTCGGTGAATTTGAAGTTTGGCATCTTCAAAAGTTCTTCCGGTCTCTTCACGCGTCCGACGTCGAAGATGCGCGGGTCCTTCAGCTTCGCCTCGTACCATGCGCGGCGCGAATGCTCGATGGGAAGGAATCCGAAGTCAAGCTGCGAGATCAGCTTGCTCCCAGCCTCTGTCAGCTCGGTTCCGATCGGCTGGGCTTTCTCGAAACCTGGAACATTGTGGCAACCGAAGCACCCATAGCGGCTGATGAGCCGTTCGCCCGCGAACAGGTTCTTCTGGTCCGTATTCATGGCCTTGAGCTTTTCGCGAGCTTCGATGTCGGTGGAGTTCGTGCGCAGGAGTTCGATCGTGACATTGTCGAGCGCGGCCTGATCGATTTCCGGCAGCGGCTTCTGTTCCCAGTCGGCATTTTTCAGCGAGGACAGGTAAGCGGCAACATTCGCGGCCTCGTCGTCGGTCAACCTCAGACTCGGCATCTTCGTATCCGGCCACACCTGCGCCGGATCCTTAACCCAGTTGTAAATCCACGACTGAGTGACCTTGCTTCCCTGGTTCTCCAGGTTGAAGCCGTGGCGGCGTCGAATCTGGCTCTGGTTGGCGACTTCCTGGATCGGACCGATCGCGTGACAGCCGAAGCACCCGGCGGTTTCGACAATCTGCTTGCCTGCCGCAGCGTTGCCGTTCGTGCGTCCCGCCGGCAGCTGCTTCGGTTGCGACTTCGACCACAAATACTCGGTGATCGCATTGATCTCCGCCGCATTGCGCTTGTCCCATGCTGCACTGCCGCTGTTGTTCGAGTTCCACCAGAACTGCGGCATTCGGGCCTGTGACTTGAAATCTTTCGGAGCCGCGAGCCATTTCCTTACCCACTCCTTGGTGAGTTTTCCGGAAACGGTCGAGAGATCCGGACCGACCTTGCGGATGTTTTCGTAGCCGGGAAGTTTATGGCAGCCGAAGCAACCGTAGATGCGGATGAGGTCGCGTCCGCTGTTCAAAACAGCGGCCTGCGGCACTTCAGGGCTGGCGTTGTGACACTTGTAGCAGCCGGCCTGAATGTTGTTCGTCGGCAGCATTGGCGTTTCGAGGAATTCCTGTTCGTGCCATCCGTATTTCTTCTGCCACTCCTTGCGCTGTTCCTCGCTGTGCGGCATGTGACCGGAATTCTGGAAGCTTGTGGCTCGGTCGAGTCCCGCGTGACAGGTGGTGCAGCCGAAGTTTTCCATCGGATGCGGCGACGCCGAAGCGAGATACAAATCGAGGTTGGGGTGTGTCTTGAATGGCTGCGGCGCATCCTGATAAGTCTTCTGATCGATGCCCAGATGGCAGGTGGTGCAGCGGTCGACGCGCGGGATCGCCTTGAATGGCTGATCGTTGTACAGGTTGTTGACGATGATCTGATTGATGCGCTCCGACGGGTTCATGAAATCAAAGACCGGAGCATTGCGGAACGACGTGACGATCAGGCCGGGATTCAACGTATTCAGGCGAGTCTGAAGCCGGTTGTAATCGGTCAACATCGTCTCCATGTCTTTCTGAATCGCGGTGCGCTGGCCGATGTACTTGTCCAGCTCCGCATTGGCGGCGCGCTTATCGAGCGTCAGTTTCTCCGACTCCGCCTTGTAGTCGTTCATCTGCTTTTCTCGCTCTTTTAGTTTTTCGGCGAGCTTTTGCGCATTCGATTGCTTATAGGCTGCGGCTTCTTCGTACCCGTACTTCTCGCTGTCATAGACGGCTTTCGCAAAACGGTAATTCTCGTCGGCCGCGTAGTACCTGGCATCGAGATCGCTGAGCTGCTTCTGGATCTTTTCGATCTGCGCCTCGTTCTGCTGCTGCTGACCACGCGTTTGCTGAAGCTGCTGCTGCAATTGTTGAAACTTCGTTCGATCCAGGGAAGACGAAGCCTGCTGGATATCCCGCTGTGTTCGCTGGATCTGAAGCCGCACGAAGTCACGCTGATACTTTTTCCATTCGCGCGAATAGTCGACCATCACCATTGCGACTGTGATGATGAACAGCAGCAGGCTGGAGATGGCGAACCATTTGTGGAGGAGAATGACTTCGTAGAGCCGGTCGTTGCGTTTCTCGATATTCAGCGCAGGAATCTTCTTTGCCGGCGTCGGTATGGGCGGCTTTTTGTGGCCGCCCTCATTGGGAGTTTCGCTGCTCACAATTCTCTCCGTTTGTTAGCGTCGGGCCCACCGCTCGGATTGCTTCGGTACACCGCTTCGCGGCCTCTTCACTACCGGTCGGTCCCCCCACACGGCTAGATGTTAAAAAAGTACTCGGGAATTCCGATGATGTACTTCAGGTTAAAGAGCCAGCGCAGCACCATCTTGATAGGCAGTGCTGTCATGCACAGCAGAAGGAACGTCATGACATGGAACCGAATCGGTCCGAGTGTCTGATAGAAGCCTTTGAACCATTTCTTCGCGAGTAGTGGCGGTATGAGCAGGAAGTAACCCAGCACCACGATGAATCCGAACATTTCGCGAATGAGAGGGTTCTTTGGTAAACCCGTTCTCAGCCCCTTGACCCAGATGTACTCGGAAAGGTTCACATTCACGAGCGCCTCGAGTTTGTGAATATCCCAGAATTCATACGGACCGAAGAAATTCCAGTTCGGCCCCCGGAGAAACGTTCCGAGAATCACGAGCAGAATCCACAGGATCAGGAAGCCGAAGAGGAATGTCGTGATTTCCCAGCGCCGCTCTCTGAGCGTGAAATACCCGTTCCCTTTGGGATTCGTATCGATGTAAGGGATGGCCATCAGACCCACGATGATGAGTCCGGGAAACACGACGCCCGCGAGCCACGGATCGAAATACACGAGCATTTCCTGCAATCCGAGGAAGTACCAGGGCGCCTTCGATGGGTTAGGCGAACTCGACGGGTTGGCCGGTTCTTCGAGCGGTGCCTGCAGCGCCATGGACCATCCGATCAGGACCACGGTGAGCACCACCATGCAGATCAATTCCGTGTAAACCAGATCGGGCCACGTCAGTACTTTCTCAGCAGTCTCTTCCTGCTCGACGAGCGGCTTGCCTTCGGCAATGCGCTGATCGTTCCTGACGGCTTCGCGCAGTGCGAACCAGGTAAAGAACGGCACAAGGAAAAGCATGCCGACGATCGGGACATTGTCCGGCTTCGTCACGATCAGGCGGAAATTCGGATCGATCATGCTGATGCCCAGGAACGCGAACATGAACGCGAACACGATAGCCGCCGACCTGTTCGTGTAGAACTTCTGAGGATATCTCAGCGAGACAAGAAGCAGAATCGCCGCGGCCGTGATCAGCCAATACGGCGCTGTGATGAAATTGATGATTTCCTTAATAAACATTTTTCGTTCTCTCTATAGTGGTCCAGAGATACCGCCATCACGCCGGATGCGCCAGAAGTGGATGGCCATCAGGAAGCCCGCCACCAGCGGCAATCCAACGCAGTGAAGAACGTAAAAACGAAGCAGCGCCGCTTCACCCACGAAGCGTCCGCCCAGCAGAGCAAATCGCGCATCGCTCTGATTATTCACGAATGCAATGTCGCCCAGTTTCAGGAGAGCGGAGCCGGGGCCTTCGTGGCCGGCAAATGGTGTCGCGCGAGCCATGTTGCTGCCGACGGTGATTGCCCAGATTGCGAGTTGATCCCAGGGAAGCAGATATCCCGTGAAGCTCAACAGCAGCGTCAGCACGAGAAGAATCACGCCGACGTTCCAGTTGAACTCGCGAGGCGGCTTGTAAGAGCCCGTCATGAACACGCGATACATGTGGAGCCATACCGCAATGACCATGGCATGCGCGCCCCATCGATGAATCTCGCGCATGATGCCGAGCGGCACCTGTTCGCGGAGGTCTCGGATGTCGACGTAGGCGTATTCAAGTGTTGGCCGGTAATAGAACATCAACAGGAGGCCCGTGAACGTCAGCACGAGGAAGAGGAAGAACGTAATTCCGCCCATACACCACGTGTAGCGCATGCGGATACCGGACTTGCGCACCTTCACCGGGTGCAGATGAAGAAACACGCTGCCGAGCATCACCAGCATGCGCTTGCGATCCGAATCCGGCACGCCCACGCGGAATACGGATCGATAAACCTGACTCTCCTGAATCCATTCGCCGACTCTCGCAGGCGACAGAGCCTTGAAAGTCTCTTTGAGTCGTTCTGTGAAATTCGCCATATGTTTTAGAAACCCGCGAAGCGCAAGCGCGATAGCGCGCAGCCTCAATAAAAAGTTACAGTTTTAAAAACGCCGCAGGATTCGACCACTCACCTTTTTCCTCCTGGAACTTCCGGCTCTTGTCGACGAGGATCTGTCCATCATCGGCGAGAGAGATTGCATATCGTTCCAGCGGTCTCGGCGTCGGTCCCTCGAAATTAACTCCGGTTTTGTAATAGCCGCTGCCGTGGCAGGGGCACTTGAACTTCTGTTCGGCTTCAAGCCAGTTCGGTGTGCAGCCCAGGTGCGTGCAGACTGTCGATAAGGCATAAATGCCCGCTGACACTCCCCACTCATCGAACGCCGCGCGCACGAGCCAAACGGCGAAACGCTGCTTGAATCGTTCGTCGACCTGGCCGATCTGAATTTCGTTTGGAAAACCCGCTTTGAAAGTAGGAGGCGGTTCAAAAAGGACGTTCGGAAACATGAATCGCGCCGTTGCCGTCAACGACGCGAGCATCGAGGCTGTGAAGGCAACCCACGCCAGCGTCATCCACGAAAAAAACGAACGGCGCGGCATTTGTTGCTTGGTTGTAGAAGGCGCAGCAGCTTTCGCTGCAGGCGGCTTGGCAGGCGCCGCCGGGGGTTTTGGTAGCGTAGCGGCAGGAGTTCCGGGAGCGGGTTCTCTTAAGTCTTCTTTACTCATTGGAATCTCCCAATAATTACAAATTAGTGACTTAAAATTTTTTCAACGCTTCCAGTGAAGCATCGCGCACGGCCAGATCAGGATCATTCTGGCTAAGCGTAAGTATTTTATCCTTAGCAGGTTGAAATTTCAGTAATCCCAAACATTTAACAGCATTAATGACGAGCTGGCTCTTCTGGTCGGCGCTCATCCCGTCGAGCCTGTCGACATAACTGCGATCGAGAAGCTTGATCAGAAGATCGCTACCCGAATCATCGTTCAATTGCGCGAGCGCGATTGCAGCGTTCCACCGGACATCTTCGCTCGAGTCATTCAGCGCGATTTTCAAATCGCGAATCGCTCGTGGATCCTTCAATGCGCCAAGCACGTATGCCGCAGTCCGGCGCAGCGCCGGGTCCTGGGCCTCGAGCTTCCTTGCGATGTCTGGAACTGCAGCAGAATCGCCGATCGATCCCAACGCCCACATGTTGTAAATCTGGTTGTCGATGTCGGTATCGTTCAAACCCTCGACCAGAGCAGGAACTGCTCGAGGATCGCCGAGATGCCCCATCGTCAGCGCGAGGTAGCGGCGAACGCGCGGATCCTCGACACGAGAGGTTTGATAGACCTTCACAAGCTCGTTGACGAAATCCGTGCTGCGAAGCTTTTCCTTCTGAGAGGCAATGATGTTGGATAACTCATAAGCCGACTGCCAGCGGCAGCAAAGCTCCGAGCCCGTCCGGACATCATTGAGATACTCCTGCGCGGTCTTTTGCTCCCACGTCAGATAGCCGAAAAGAAGAAATATTCCGATGCAGATGGCGATGATGATCAGGGGAAATAAAAAGAACTGCGCAATCAGAAGCGAAGTGGGCTTCTTGACTTCAATCAAATCGTCTACAGGCGGCACTGGCACACTGGTGCTTTTTGTTTCCATAAGAGAACAGAGAAGAATATGAGAAGGGATGGAGCGAAATCAAGGGCGTGGTATCAACACAAAGACACGAAGACACAAAGGGGAGCGATCAACGACTCTTTTTTTCGCTCCCCTTTGTGTCTTCGTGTCTTTGTGTTGATACCACCACTCCGGTTTGCCTGAGGTGTTCTATGTCGCCTTCACCGTATCCCAAATATGACAAAACTTCCCGATTATGCTCCCCGAACTGGGGCGGTGCGTTCTCGACGACGCCCGGCGTGTCCGACAATTTGATCGGAATGCCGAGCACGCGAAGCGGCCCGTATTCCGGGTGCGTCAGTTCCACAACCATTTCGCGCGCGTGAATTTGCGGGTCCTCCATGATTTCGCCGACGGTATTGATCGGGCCGGCCGGAATCCCGACCTCGGACATTTTCGTCATGGTCTCCGCCCGGGTCATCTTCGATACCGCGTGATCGATCATCGGCCTGAGTTCGCCGTAGTGAGCAAGACGTGCCTTCATCGTCTCGAAGCGGGGATCGGCGGCGATCTCCGGGAATCCCAGAGCCCGGCAGAAATTCTCCCACTGCTTCTGGTTCGTCACTGCAATGTTCACGAAGCCGTCTTTGGCCTGGAAGCATTCGTACGGAACGATCGACGGATGGCGGGTGCCAAGGCGCTGCGGCGAGCGTCCCGTCGTGAGATAAATGAGCGCGTGGTAGGTTAGGGTCGACACCATTCCATCCAAAAGACTGACATCGACGTGCTGTCCTGTGCCGGTTTTATGACGCGCGAGGAGTGCCAGAAGAATTCCATTGCAGGCGTAGAGACCCGCAACAATGTCGGCGAGCGAAGCGCCCAGCTTTGCCGGTGGTCCATCGGGATACCCCGTGAGATCCATCATTCCAGATTCGCCTTGCGCGATCACATCGTATCCGGGCCGGTCGCGATAGGGGCCCGTGTGGCCGAATCCGGAAATCGAACAGTACACCGTGCGCGGGTTCACTTTCGCTACCGCGTTGTATCCAAAACCGAGTTTGTCCAGAACGCCGGGCCTGAAGTTTTCGATCAAGACATCTGCTCGTTCAATGAGTTTCCAGAGAACACGCCGGCCGTCATCCATCTTTAGGTTGAGACCGAGGCTCTTTTTATTGCGATTGATCGAGAGAAAGTAAGTGCTGATGCCGCCAATGAAAGGTGGTCCCCATTGCCGGCTGTCATCACCCAGAGGCGGGGGTTCTACTTTTACGACCTGCGCTCCCATATCTGCGAGGAGCATGGTGCAAACGGGTCCGGAAAGGATTCGCGAAAGATCGACGATAAAGAGGTCATCCAGTGGTTTCATGTATTCTTATCAATCTGTTAAGAACTTGACGCGTGAAAGCCTACCAACTTTCTGGACCCTGTAGACGGCCTTTCGGCGAGGGCCTCAAACGATGTAACAAAATGTTTCCTTTACGGTAATGGCTCCATTACAATACGCGCCATTCCTGTCAACTTTGAGCGTGGATTGCGAATTGCTCGATGGAGTGTGCAATTTATGTTCGTCAACGGCTACAAACCGGATCACGCTTGGAAGACGCGGACTTATCCCGTGCCAATGCCCTCCCGCAAAGGGTTTCAGTGGAAGGCATCTGCACTTCGCCGTCTGCATCGATTCAGCAATGGCATCGGACCGGCCCGGCCTGCGACTATCATGGTTCCCGCGCTCTATAACTTCATGCCGGCCGAGAGCCTGGCCATGGGTTGGCTCAATGAAATCGATGCGCTTCACTCCATCCGGCAGCGGATGATTTGCGCTGCGAAAATTACCGGGTGGGACGTTTTTACTTTCCACACGCTTCATAATCTCGATCATTACTTCGATACAACGATCGCGGCGGTTCGCGATACATGGTTGAAGGAAGGCAATCTTTCGCCGGCCACAGTTCTTGAAACGAAGCGGCGTTTCAACAAGCCATACGATTATTTTCGAATTCCTGAGCGATTGGTTGAAAACCTCGTGTTCCAGTCGTCTTTGTTGGATTGGATCGGCCATCGCGCTTCAGATGTGCCGCTGCGTTTTCACGTGATCGGCACCGCGTTGTTGTCGGCACTCGTGTCAACGGGTTCCGTCGAGTTCAGTGCTGCACTGAAGTCTGCGCTCAAATTCGGCGGCCGATGGGATGAAACCATGGGCGGCCTGACGGAAACCCACACGGCCGACGAATTGGGATGGTCGCGATTCGATCGGATGCGACGCCTGATGGAGGGCCGTGCGGTGACTTCCCTCGCTGTTCCGCGCGAGGATCTGCCTCCCGTGGCTGCGCCCGCAAAGCCGTTCTGGTACTCAGCGACGATGAAAGACGATCCGATCCTCATCAGCACAGCGCAGGATGCTGCCGCAGCTCTGGAAACGTTGAACCTGTCGTCGTGGGCATACACATCGCCTTCGCCGGTGCGCGCCGACGAATCGGTTCGAGGATGGCTTGTGAGCCCGCTGCATCCTGTTGCGCGTCTCTGCCGATGGAGCTTTTCGAATTACCTGCTGGCTACGCCTGGTTCTGCGGGTCTCTTTATCGATCACATCGCAACGCTTGGCCGCGCACCCGTTCTTCAACTGCCGTCGGACCCAAGTCAGAATCGTTTCCGGCTGTCGAGAATGAAAGTCACCGGTCCCTGATTCGTCAGTTCGACGTTCATCATCGCCTGAAACACGCCGGTGGATACCGGAATCCCAAGGCCACCGATCTCACTGACGAACTTCTCATATAGCGCACGAGCCACGTCCGGCGGAGCTGCCGGGTCGAATGACGGCCGCCGTCCACGACGGCAATCGCCGAGCAGTGTGAACTGAGAAACCGCAAGGATTTGCCCGCCGACTTCAGCAATTGACCGGTTCATCTTTCCCGCGTCGTCCTCAAAGATGCGCAACTCGACAATCCGGCGGGCCAGCATTTCGGCGTCTTCCGCAGTGTCTTCCTTCTCGACGCCGAGAAGCACGAGCAGGCCGTTGCCTATGCGCGAGTATTCCTTTTCATCGATGATGACGCGCGCGCTCGAGACGCGCTGGATAACAGCTCTCACAAAAAAGACTACTTCGCGCTATGCAAGGCCTTCAGGAAGACCTGCTGGACCTTGCGGTCCATCTGGCGGATGTTGCGGGGATCGATATCCCATCGGCGATGAAATTCGTTGATGGGGATGATGGCTTTTGCCATCGAAGCGTGGCCGCCGGCGGAGCCGATATCGCCGAAGGCTTCCTTCAGGACGCGGCCTGCGGATCGGACGTATCCGACGTTACGAATGGAGATGATGTAATTCGATTCGAAGACGCCGCTGACGAATGCCCACTCGATTCCTTCAAACGACAAGCTGAAATCCGCCATCTGCGGAATCAGATCGTCGCGCTCGACGCGGCCGAGATTGACGAATGCGACCTTGTCGATCACACGGCGATTCTTCAATGCGAGGCTGAGCGCATCCAGCGCGGCCGGCGGCAATTCGGGCCTTTCGATGCGGCGCATCAAGTTTTGATTCGCGAGCGGATACAGGTAGGAGAAGGCCTCGACGTCCCATTCGTTGACCTCGCGGGAAAGCGCAAACGTATCGCTCTTGATGCCGTACAACATGGCTGTCGCGAGCCGCGTACCGATATTGCTGTTCGTGCACAGCAGATATTCGAGCAGGATCGTCGAAGTCGCGCCATAACCGGGCCGGATGTCTTTAAGGTGGCTTTTGTAATTGAACTGTTCGGGATGATGATCGATGACGAGATCGATTTCATCCGGAGGACTCGACAGATGCGGCGGCTGCAGATCGACGACGGCGATACGATCGAAATTTCTCAGGCCGGATTTCGTGATCCTCTCGATTTCGATCTCGAGCAATTTCACCATCGCGATATTTTCGGGTCTGGTGACCTTACCAAATGAACCCAGGGGCGCCGTCTGCTTGTTGCGTCCCAGAACCTGGCGGAGCGCCAGTCCGCTCGCGATCGCATCCGGATCGGGATCGTCCTGAAGCAGGATCAGCACGGACTCCGCGCCTTCAAAATGTTCTTTGGTCTCTTCCACGCGGCGCATCGTCTTCGCGAGACGGATATGCCATCGGAAATTTGATTCCAGCAACTCCGGCAGAGAAACGAAATGGGCAAACGCTTTGTATTTTTCGGGAAATCGTTCGGGTTGGGAAGTCAGGACCAGTGTAGGGACCCGGTGGCCTTTCTGGCGCACCATGTCGAGAACTTTGGAAAGCCGCTCCGTGTCTTCCGACTGAGCGAGGAAGAAATCAACCGAGTCTGCGGCGACCTGTTCGGCAACGTTGCCGTTTGCCGAGCGTCTCAGAAAAACAGTTCCGTTGCCGTTACCGACAAAATACTGCTTCAGAAGACCGGCAACAAAGTCTTCCTCCACATAAAAGACCGACTTCATGGCAAATAAAAATGCACCTTCAGTTCTGAAGGTGCAGCCCTAATCAACTTTTGATTGTAGCGCGGGCTAAAGCCCACGACCAGATGTTTCAGAAATTAATTCGGCAAGAAGAGCGGCGCGCTGAGGCAACGATTCGATATCCACCCATTCGTCAATAGCATGCGCGCCTCCGCCCACGGCGCCAAGTCCATCCAGCGTGGGAATGCCGAGGGCTGATGTGAAATTTCCATCGGATGCGCCGCCCGTTGAGCCCTCTTTTAAATCGATGCCGAGGCCTGCGGCAGCCTTGTGCGCGAGCCGGAACAGCCGATCGGTTTCCGCGGTGCGCTCCATTGGAGGCCGATTGATCGAACCTCGAATCTCCAGCCTCGCGTCCGGCAATTCGGGTGAGAGCGCTTTGATCAATTTCACGACACGTTCCGCTTCTTCAATCGATGTAATGCGAACGTCGATCTCCGCTGCGGCTTCAGCCGGCACCACATTCGATCGCGTTCCGCCTTGCACGACGCCCACAGTGACGGTCGTGCCGCGCGCTCGATCCGTCATTCCTTGAAGCTTGATGATCTGCCGGGAAATTTCTTCGACGGCATTCACGCCCTTATCCGGAGCGATGCCGGCATGCGCCGCTCTGCCAATCGCCTTCACCGTGAATCTGCCCACACCTTTACGCGCCGTCTTTAACCCACCGCCGGGAAGAGACGGCTCCAGCACCAGCACGGCCCGGCAGCGTCCGGCTTCAGATTCGGTGAGCGCTCGCGACGAGTTGCTTCCCAGTTCTTCATCGCTGACGAGGAGAACCGAGAGTGATTTCGGCAGCCCGCCCGCGGTTTTTTGCAGAGCGTCGATCGCCATCCACGCCAGGAGAATTCCGGCTTTCATATCGAACACGCCGGGGCCAAGCGCCCGGCCGCCATCGATCGTGAAAGGCCGTTTTGCGATTTCGCCTGCGGCCCACACCGTATCGGTATGACCGAGCAACAGGACGCGTTCGGAGGATCGACCATTGAATCGTGCGATCAGGTGATCGCCGAATTTTTCTGCGCGCACCAGTTCCACTTCGCCACCGATCGCGCCAAATCGCGCTCCGACGAATTTCACGAACTGATCCACAAGCCCCTTATCGAAACTCGGCGATTCCATCATCACCATTTCTTCAAGGAACTTCAGCGCGCCGGGAAGTTGTTGCCGGCAGCGGGCGAGGAGGTCGGACATGCGGAAACAGCATAGTCTATAATCGCGAGGGGATGAAACTGGCGATCCTTGGAACCCGCGGCATTCCTGCAAACTACGGCGGGTTCGAGACATTCGCGGAGGAGCTCGCGACACGCCTCGTCTCTCGCGGCCATGACGTGACCGTGTATGGCCGGTCGAATAACATTCGATACCGTGACAGGATTTACAAAGGCGTGAAGCTCACGATTCTTCCCACGATCGGGACGAAACACCTGGATACCATCGCTCACACTTTTCTTTCCGTCTTTCATGCGCTGCCGCGTCGATTTGATTGCATTCTCATGTGTAACGCAGCGAATGCGATTTTCGCGCTGGTGCCGCGTTTCACGGGAACACCTGTTGCGTTGAACGTCGACGGCATCGAGCGTCTGCGGAAGAAGTGGGGAGGGCCGGGGCGCGCTTATTATCGGCTCTCGGAATACCTGGCGACGATCATCCCCAATGCCGTCGTCACGGACGCCAACGTCATTCGCGATTACTATCTGAAAAAATATCGCAAGCCATCCGTCACGATCGCCTACGGTGCGCATTGCGAGCGGCTGGAGACAACAACGGCGCTGAGTCAACTCGGAGTTCAATCGCAGGAGTATTTCCTGTACGTGAGCCGCCTCGAGCCTGAGAACAATGCGCACATGGTGATCGAGGCGTTCGAGAAGCTTCCAACGCAAAAGAAACTTCTGATTGTCGGTGATGCGCCATACGCCCGCGCATACATCAATCGGCTCAAGTCCACCCGCGATTCACGAGTTCGTTTTGCCGGCGCCATCTACGGCATCGGCTATCGCGAGCTTCAGTCCCACGCATTCGCCTACATCCAGGCGACGGAAGTCGGTGGAACGCATCCGGCGCTGATCGAGGCGATGGGCGCGAGCAATTGCGTCATTGCGAAGGACACGCCGGAAAATCGCGAAGTGCTCGGCGACTGCGGATTATTTTTCAATGACGCCGCCGGCCTGGCGCACGAAATCGAACGCACACTTGAAGATGGCGCGCTGGTCCAGCGTTTGCGAACAAAGGCGCTGGAACGCGCAAAGGCCCACTATTCATGGGATGCCGTGACCGACGCCTATGAAAAGTTATTCAGAGACTTATTTAGCCGCGAAGCGGCGACCAGACTCTAGCCCAGGGCGTCAGAACCTGTGAATGAATTGACAGACTGTTTCAGTGCGGACACATTCCCCTCCTTGAAAAGGAGGGGTGGCTGCGGCATTAATAAAAAGGCGCGAAGCCTCCGAAGCGCCGCAGACGGGGTGGTCAGCTCGGCGAAACTCTTCAGGCCTAAAGATTTCGCCGCTCTGACCACCCCGTCTGCGCGAACTAAGGTTGCTTCGCGACATTTTCTTGATCGCGCATCCACCCCTCCTTTTCAAGGAGGGGAATAATGCCTGATTCCAATTCATTCACACGTTCTGACGCCCTGGGCTAGATTCTGGTCGCCGCTTCGCGGCTAAATAAAGCCGGCGCCTACGCCTCAGTTTTTCAACATCCTGCTTGTCCTTTCTGATTAAATAACCGGGTATGAAGGGAATCGTACTGGCCGGCGGACTTGGCACACGTCTGCACCCTCTGACGAAAATCACCAACAAACATCTGCTGCCCGTCTACAACAGACCGATGATCTACTACCCGATCCAGACGCTGGTGGATGCCGGAATCACCGAAATCCTCATTGTGACAGGTGGCAGGAATGCGGGTGACTTTCTTCAATTGCTTGGCAACGGAAAAGACTTCGGACTGAAGCATCTCGACTATACGTATCAGGAGGGCGAAGGCGGCATCGCCGCGGCGCTCTCACTGGCCGAGTACTTCGCCAAGAAAGAGTCGATTTGCGTCATCCTGGGCGACAACCTGTATGAGAAGAGCGTTCGGCAATCGGTCGAGGAATTCATCAAGCGCGGCCGCGGCGCCAAAATTCATTTGAGGAAAGTGGAGAACCCGCAGCGCTTCGGCGTTCCCGTCATCGATGGCGACCGGATCCTCAAGATCGAAGAGAAGCCGAAACAACCGAAGTCGGATTACGCGGTCACCGGTTTGTACATGTACGATCCATCGGTGTTCGACATCATCAAAACACTCAAGCCATCCGGCCGCGGCGAGCTCGAGATTACGGACGTTAACAACGCCTACATCGAGCGCAACGAGATGACCTATGCGATCATCGACGGCTGGTGGTCGGATGCGGGAACATTCGATTCGCTCCTGCGCAGCAACATTCTCGTCGCCAGCCAGTCGGAAAGCGACTCCGAGGAAATCTCTCAGGAAGCCATCCAGGCATCCGCTTCCATGCTGAGACGACAATGAAAATTCTTGTCACCGGTGGAGCGGGCTTCATCGGCTCCAGTTTCGTCCGCTACGTTTTGCGCACCCGCAAAGATGTGGACGTCGTGAACTTCGATCTCCTGACATACGCCGGCAATTTGCGCAATGTGGAAGAAGCCGCATCGAATCCACGTTACCAGTTTGTGAAAGGAGACATTGCGGATCGAGAACACGTTGAGAAAGTTTTCTCAGATCATCGTTTCGATGCGGTGGTGAATTTCGCGGCCGAAACACACGTCGATCGATCCATCCTGGATTCCGCTCCATTCGTTCGCACAAATATCGAAGGCACCCGGTGCCTGGTCGAAGAAGCGCGCCGGCACAAGGTTGGGAAATTCGTTCAGATCTCGACCGACGAGGTTTACGGCACTCTGGGTCCGACCGGTTCGTTTTGCGAAGATTCGCCGCTCGATCCAACGAGTCCTTATTCGGCCAGCAAGGCGGCGGCGGACCTGCTGGTGCACGCCTATTTCAAGACGCACAGGGTTCCGGCGGTCATCACGCGTTGCTCGAACAACTACGGGCCATACCAGTTTCCCGAAAAGCTGATTCCGGTTTTGATCACGAACGCGATGGAGGATCGGCCGCTTCCCATCTACGGCGACGGCCTGAATGTTCGCGAATGGATCTTTGCCGACGAGCACTCGCGCGCCGTTTTGACGGCGCTGGAGCGCGGCACGCCGGGCGAGGTCTACAACATTGGTGGCGGCCACGAGACAACGAACCTGAAAGTTGTGCGCGAAGTGCTGCGATTACTTGGCAAGCCCGAATCGCTCATCCAGTTCGTGACGGATCGTCCGGGCCACGACCGCCGCTATTCCATCGATTGCTCGAAGATCCGGCGCGAATGGAACTGGTCGCCGGAAATCGATTTCTCCACCGGGCTCGCCGCGACGATCGATTGGTACCGCACCCACCAGGACTGGATACGCGATATCAAAGATAGTTCCTACCTTTCTTACTACGAGCGCATGTACACTCGCCGTGACCACACGCTACATTCCCTGTGATGTGTGCGGCGCGGATGAACCTCGCTTCGTTTTGATCTCGTCCGGACTCGATGGCCCCCTCGTTGAGTGCGTTCAGTGCGGGTTGCGCTATGTGGGCAAAAGGCGATCTGCGCTGACGTTCGGCCGCGACTCAGGCGAAGCGACGACTGAGAACATTCGCGCGGCCAATGCGCAGTTTCGATATTTGCGACTGGAAGAAGAGCATCGGCTCGCCGTGTTGAATGCGAAGTGGAGACTGAACCTCATCCGACACGTCAAAGCATCAGGGAAATTACTCGAGGCGGGATGCGCGCGGGGCGACTTTCTGAAGGTCGCCGCCGAGCATTTCGATGTGCGGGGCGTTGAGCCCAATCCCGAGCTGGCCGAAGCCGCGCGTCGCGTGGCTCCTGTGCACGAGGATATTATCGAGCGAACGCCCTGGTCGGATTTCGATGTCATTGCCAGTTTTCATGTCATTGAGCATGTGGATTCGCCCCGGAGCTTTATTCGCGCGGCGGCCGACAGGTTGAAGCCCGGCGGCTTGCTGGTTCTGGAAACGCCGAACATCGATTCGCTTCCGTACAAGACTCTCAAGGGCCGTTGGAGGCAATTCATTCCCGAGCATTATTTTTTCTTCGATCCGAAAACGATCACGCGATTGCTCTCGGATTGCGGGCTGAAGACGGAGCGTGTAACCAGCATTGGAAAGTACGCGAGCATGGAGTTCGTCATGAACCGCCTCTCGCGTTATCTGCCATGGATTCCTCGCCTGAATGACCTTTCCCGTGTGACAATCCGCGTGAATCCGCTCGACATCATGCTGGTGTTTGCGACGAAACCATGACCTGCACGGTTGCAATCGTTAATTGGAATTCTGGAATTTTATTGCGGACGTGTATCGAATCGCTGCTGGCGACCACAACGTGTGCAGACGTTCTCGTGATCGACAATGCTTCGACGGATGCTTCATTGGAATTCGCAGAAGGTTTTCACAAACGCGTGGATTTTGTATGCAACAGCGTCAACCGTGGCTTCGCGGCTGCAGTGAATCAGGCGTTTCAGACAAGCTCGACTCCATACGTTTTGATTCTGAATCCGGATATTCGAGTCCTGCCAGGGTCCGTGCAGCTTCTCGAAGAGTTTATGGATAGCCATCCGCGGGCGGCTGCGGTTGGCGGGTACGTGGGCGAGAAGTATCTGCCGCGGGAATTTCCAAGTATCAGCGGCTTGATTCTCGAAAACCTGGGAGCCGGGAAAGCCGTCGGACATGGAGCGCCGCTACGGAAAGAAGCAATTGCGGTGGATCAGCCGGCGGCGGCAGCACTCATGATTCGCCGGGACGCGTATGAGGAGGCCCAGGGGTTCGATGAACAGTTTTATCCGGCGTGGTATGAAGACGTCGATTTCTGCCGCCGGGTCAAAGCGCAAGGCTGGGAGATCTTCTTTCTTCCCGCCGCCGAGTTCCTCCATTCCGGCGGGTACAGCGCCGAGACCCTGGGCAGTGAAAGCTTTCTCGGCGCGTACTACGGTAATCAAATCCGCTTTGCGCGAAAACATTTCGGTGCAGTGGGCAGTTTTGCCGTCCGAGCTTCCGTTGCCGCGGGAATGATCGGACGGATGATCGCGCGGCCACATCAAGCCAAAGCCTACCGGAAAGTCTTCTTCGGAGCGTTGAAAGGATAATGCCGCCCAGGGTTGCTGTGAACATCGTCACGTTCAACAGCGCGGCCGACATTGCGGGGTGCCTGGAAAGCCTGCGCTGCCAGACATTCAAGGACTTCCGAATTCACATCCTGGACAATGCTTCCTCCGACGATACGTTGAAGGCCATCGAACCTTTCGACGTCGAATACCTCGTGCGTTCGCCGGTCAATACCGGTTTTTGCAAAGCGCACAACGAGCTCGCGCGACGATTTCCTTCCGATTACGTTCTCTTTCTCAACCCGGATACCGTCCTCGGCCCGACATTCATTGAAGACCTCGTCCGCGCCCTGGATGCCCGGCCCGATGCGGCATCAGCGAGTGGCAAGCTTCTTCGCATGGACGGGAAGACGATCGATTCCACCGGCATCATCATGTTGCGCGAACAGCGGCATCTCGATCGTGGCGCGGATCAGGCGGACCGGGGCCAGTTCAACGAGCCCGGCGAAATTTTCGGACCCAGCGCCGCGGCTGCTCTTTACAGGCGTAAAGCGTTGGATGATGCCGCGATCGACGGGCAGTATCTTGACGAGGACTTCTTCGCCTATCGTGAGGATGCGGATCTGGCCTGGCGCTGCCGATTGCTTGGCTGGAATTCAATCTATGTGCCGGCCGCGGTTGCCCGGCATCGCCGGCGTGTTACACCCGAGCGTCGGCGTGAGCTTCCCAAAGAGATCAATTACCACTCGGTGAAGAATCGTTTTCTGCTGCGCTTGAACAACATGACTGGAGACCTGTACCGGCGTGATTTCTGGCCGATAACGAAGCGGGATCTTGCCGTAATTGGTTACGTTTTTCTTCGGGAGTGGTCATCGATTCCCGCGTTCTTCTACATCCTGTCACATCTTCCCAGATTGCTGAGGAAACGAGCCAAGATTCAGCGCCGCGGGAAAGCGGATTTAGGCAAGTGGTTCCAGCATGACTTGACCCTCTTCCATCTCTGAGATAGATTCTCGCCAATTTTGGGGATCGATACTTTCAACAGGTGGGAGGGGGAAACGTGCACAAAAAATCTACGTACGCTATAGCTCTGCTGTTGGCGTGTTTTGCCGCAACCGGGTTCGGACAAACGATTAACGCTACCGTCGGTGGGACCGTCGCTGACGCCAGTGGAGCATTAATTCCCGGCGTCACCGTCACAGCGACGAATACCGGCACCGGCATTGTCAACACCGTGGTGACAAACGAGGCGGGCGCATATCAATTTGCCGCCTTGCAGCCCGGCACATACAAGATAAGCGCCGAACTTCCGGGCTTCCAGACTCAGACCTTTACCGATGTTCAACTCGGTGGCGCCCAGCAGGTTCGTTTGAACTTTACATTACAGGTTGCTGCGGCGGCGGGAACGAGTGTCGAGGTGACAGTCGCGGCGGACACCGTGCTTGCGACGTCATCGAACTCCATCGGGACTGTCCTTCCCGACTACAAAATCCGCGAACTTCCGACAATAGCCGGCAACGTATTCAACATTGTTCAGAACATGCCGGGAGTCATGCGTGATAACACGGGCACGTTCGGATTCATGGCCGGCGGACGTCTTGGCGACGTGAATGCGACGCGCGACGGCGTCAACGTGAACGATGGGCGCTACGAAAATGGCGCGTGGTCCGTCGTTTACACGAGTCCCGATATGGTGGAAGAGGTCAAGGTCATTGTGGCGCCGATCGATGCCGAAACATCGCGCGGCTCGGGGCAGGTATCGATGGTCACACGCTCCGGCACCAACAGCCTGCGCGGAAGCGCGTACTGGAGCAATCACAACTCGGCGCTGGATGCGAACGATTGGTTCAACAATCGAACGAATACGCCCAACAGCTACGACAATCGCAATTCGTATGGCGCTCGCCTCGGCGGTCCGATCATCAAAAGCAAAACGTTCTTCTTTTTGCTTTTTACCGGCCAACGCGACCTGAAGAAGAATCAGGCCACCGGCATCACGCTCTCCGACTACGCGAAAGCCGGCATTTTCCGGTACTGGCCCGGCGTCGATCCCGCAAACGCGAGCAGCCTGAATCCAAGTGTGGATGCCTTCGGCAATCCGGTAAGGCCCGCAGGCACAAATACGGCTGCGCTGGCGGATCCAAACTTTCCAGCCGCCATCGGTTTGTTCGGTTCCTGCAATTACAAAGGTGCGCCGGTCCCGAATTGCAGAACGTTCAATGATCCCAATCGGACGTCGATTTCAAACACTCAATTCATCCAGGAAGAGCTGCGGCGGATGCCGTCTCCAAACCAGTTCGTCAGCAGCGGACAGTTCAATCCCGATGGTCTGAACACCGGGCTGATTCGTTTCACGCGGCGTCAGGAAGGGCTCGACCTGACGAATGGGAACGGTGACGAGGTCGATCGCGATCAGTACAACGTGCGAATCGACCACAACTTCAATTCAAATCACAAACTCAGCCTCATCGGCACTAAAGAAAAAACCTGGGGTACAGCGACGCAGGCGGGCTTGAGAGCGTGGCCCGATGCGTTTGACGGATTGGCCGTGAAGCGTCCCTACGTGTACAGCATTCAGCTCACATCCACGCTGACGAATAATCTGCTGAACCAGCTTCGATTGAGTAAAAGAGCATCGAACAACTGGCAGTGGGGATCTGCCGATCGTGGTGACGCGACAGGCGCCGCGGCGAGAAAGCTTCATCCGGTCGCCAACGGTGTTCCTTTTCAGGTTCAGTTTGCAACGGCGGCAGGCGGCACTGCTGCCCTCCCACAAAGACTTCAGCCCTTCAGCAATATCGGCGGGTTTGGACGCTGGCGGGAAGGCATCAACCCGATGCGCAGCATCGGTGATGACCTGAGCCTCACGGCCGGCAGTCATGCCTTTAAGGTGGGCTACGAGTGGCGGCGGCAGGAATCGAACGGGTTCAACGATCCCAATTTCACGCCTCTGGTATCCCTCGGCGCGGGCAGCAACTCACAGGTTGTTGGACTCGACGGCAACGCATTCAGTGGTTTGACAGGCAACGCCAGCACGTCTGCGCGCAATTTGATCTACGATCTCAGCGGCTCCGTCAATGATGTCCGGCAGGCGTTTGGTGTGTTGAGCGCGAAAGATCCCAGATTGCAAAGCACGCCGATTATCCGTAACAACCGGCACTGGAATTTCCAGAGCGAAACGAGCATGTACTTCAAGGACAACTGGAAATTCCGCAGCGACCTCACGTTGAATCTGGGAATTCATTACGAGTATTACGGCCAGCCCTACGAACACGACGGAAACGCCGCCCGGATCGTCGGCGACGAAAACGCCTTCAGAAATGTCTCTTGCACGTCGAACATCGGTGCTCTGAATTCCTTCTACAGCACCTGCAGCAATCTCGTGCAAGTTCAATTTGTCGGTAAGAACTCGACTCATCCGGATATTCCTTCCAACCTCAAGGGGAACGACTCCAATAACTTTGCTCCCTCAATCGGGCTTGCCTGGAACCTGCCGTGGTTTGGAAAAGGCAAGACGGTCATCCGCACCGGATATGGCATCAACTACGAAGGTGCGTTACGCAACTTTATTAATGTCGACAGCACCATCGGGACGGTGCCCGGCATCAACCTTACCGGATCCAACAACAACGGCTTGCAATACCTTCCGAACACGTTCACGACTCTTGCAAACGTAACGTTGCCGATTCCAAAGCCGTCCGGGACACCGGAGACGGCGCCTTTCGTGTTGCCCACCACGGACCGCTCTCTGGGCATCACCACCTACAATCACGTTTCGCCGTATACCCAGAACTGGAATTTCGAAATCCAGCGCGAGGTTGCCCGGAACCTGATCGTTGAACTTCGGTACGTCGGCACGAAGGGAACGAAATTGTGGGGGGCTATCAATCTGAATTCAATCGATGCCCTCGCTCACAACCGGGAGCTGTTTAACGCGTTGGTTATCGCTCGTAACGGCGGCGAATCGCCGCCGCTGGACACGCTGTTGATGGGAACAACTTTCTCGGGAGCCGGCGTGGTCAATGGAACGACTCTTACGGGAGCCGGTGCGCTTAGAGCCAGCACTTCGACGCGTACGAATCTGGCCAACGGTGCTTTCGGTGCCGTCATGAATACGCTGAATACGACGAATACCGGCGTGACCTTGCCACCGGGAACGTCCGGTAATGGCTTCCTTCTTCGGCGGAATGGTTTCCCGGACAACTACCTGACGGTCTCTCCGCAGTACACCAACGTCAACATCGAAGGCAACAGCGGCAACTCCACCTACCATGCTCTGCAAATGCAGTTCACACGACGTTTAGCGAACGGGTTCGCCTACTCCGGAACCTATACATGGAGCAAAGCCCTGAGCCTGGTTACCACAACTGCGGGTTCGGTAGCTCCGAACAACGCCGTCGATCCCAGCCATTTTCAGGTCAAGGGCCTTCAAAACGTCGATCGCGCGCATCAGATCACCGGGAATGCAACGTACGAACTGCCCTTCGGAACCGGACATTTCCTGCTGGGTAGCGCTCCCAGCTGGCTGCAGAAAGTCGTGGGGAAATGGCAGTTGGGCGGGATCGCGAATTTCCTGACGGGAGCGCCGCTCACTCTCACCACTGGCGTCAACACGATTACGAACAATGGGGCAAATGCGAATGTCGTCGGCAAAATCCCATCGGACTTTGGAAAGATCAGCAAGCTCGACAATGGCGTCACGTACTTTACCGGCTATTCGCAAGTGACTGATCCGACGTTTGCCAGCGTGTCCCCCGTCTGCGCAGCCTCAGCCAATGCCTGCAACACGCTGGCTGCCGGCTACAGCAACAAGGCAATTGTCGATTCTAAGGGCAATATCATTCTGGTCAACCCCGGACCCGGGCAGGCCGGCAACCTTGGATATACCACCTTCCGGGGACCCGGTCTGATGAACTTCGACATGAATCTGCTGAAGCGTTTCAATATCACGGAAACAAAACAGTTCGAAGTGCGGCTGGATGCCGTGAATGTTCTGAATCACCCCAACTTCGCCGCACCGACTGTGAATATCAACGACACGAACTTCGGCACCATCAGCAGCCTCGCTTCCGGCGCGAATATCGGAGGCAATGGCGGCATGCGGAGCTTCATCCTGAACACGCGAATCAACTTTTGACCCGGATTGCACGGATTGAGCGGATTGCTGGCAGGGATCAGCTCATTCCGTGCAGCCTTCGTCGGCGGTCGGGTTGTCCCCCTCCCCACAACAAATTGTGGGTACCCCCACGACGAATTGTGGGTCCCCCCACAACAAATTGTGGGTACCCCCACGACAAACTGTGGGGTACCCCACAACGAAGCGTGGGTCCCCCCACAACAAACTGTGGGGTACCCCACAACGAAGCGTGGGTCCCCCCACAATCGATCGTCCCCCTCCCCACAACAAACTGTGGGTCCCCCTACAATCGATTGTCCCCCTCCCCACAACGAAGTGTGGGTACCCCCACTGATCGATTCTTTCCGCAGCCCAAAACAGATCCGGCCTTCCCCAAAAATCTTGGAGAAGGCCGGATACATTGGAAATTTCAAATTGGAGATTGGAGGTTTCTAAATTTCAAATTCAGAAATCTCCAATCTCCAATTTCCAATTCTCAGAATGTCACGCGGGCGACGATCGTGCCCTGGCGGGGCAAGCCCGTGTAGCCGGTCGCGCCGACGCCGTTGAGGGCGGCCTGTGTGTCAAAGGCATTGATGGCGAACACCTGGTTGATCGCACCGAAGCCCGCCGTGTACTGACCCGCAGCGTTCTTTGTCGGACTCGCCAGCGGGTTGGTTGTGGGCGGATTGTGAAGTTCCGTGCGATTGAAGATGTTCGTGAACTCCGCGCGAACCGACAAGATGACTGGACGGTCCTGCTTGCCGATGCGGAAGTTGCGTCCGATGTTGAAGCTCTCAGACGGACGTCGCGCCGCGCGGAAATCCGAATACAAGAGATTATAGAAACCGCCTGCCGTATTAAGGGGCCCGGTTCCATACGTCCCGCCGGCCGGATTGGCCCATGCGGCAGGATTGAGTACCTGATCCGTGTACGGATTGATGCAGCCGCAGTTGAGATCCTTCAGATAAAGCGGTTGTCCAGTACGGTACATCTCGCTTCCGCCCGGCAGGTTGTTCGTGGTTGTGGCGGCCGGCGGCGTTAAAGGCAAGCCGCTGGCATATCTCAGGAAGGAGCCGAACTGCCAATCCTGCGTCAGCAACGCAAGAAAGCGATTCCCGAAATAGCGCTGTGTCTGATACAGGAAATTGATCGTCAGAACGTGCGGCTGGTCCGTGGACTGAATGCTCTTGCTTGAACTTCTCGGGTCATACAAGTTCTGGCGAGTGGACACGAGTGCCTTCGAGAACGTGTAAACACCGTTGACCTGCAGCCCTTTCGACATGCGTTTGGTCGCCTTCACCTGCAAGGAGTCGAAGTAAGTGTTGCCCGTTGGCGAGTTGACAACAGTCATCGTGCTGAATTGCGGGAACGGGCGTAAGGCGTTAATGAGTGTATTGGATGTGCTGTAACCCGGATACGGGACGAAGTTGCCGATCCTGGCAATGACCGCGGGACTGCTGAGCGGAGAACTCAGTAACAAATTGTCCGCGGGATTGTGGAAAGGATCCAAACCGAACTGCGCGAATCTCTGAGGTGAAACCTGGTTCAGTTCGCCGAGCGGACCAGTGCCGGTACCACCACCGAAGCTCCACCAGACACCACGGTTCCCAACATACGAAGCTTCCACTACCAGGTCACGAGCGATTTCGCGCTGAATGCCGATGCTGTACTGATTTTGCCTCGGCGGCCGCGCGGCATTGCGGTCGAGATAGGCGAAGGCGTTGGCGCCGGCGCCGAAGCCGGTGATCTGGCCGGGCAATGGAGTCTGACCCGGATCGAAATTAGGCCAAATCGGTTGCGGCATGGCGCCGGGTGCGTTCACGTTCACGAACCCGTTGATACCCACTGGATTATTGACCTGGCTATTTGCGCTGATGGCAGTCAAGTCAGGCGCAAAGCCGTAAGCGAATCCCCATCCGCCGCGTATTACCGTTTTCGGCGTCAACTGGTAGGCGAAGCCGAGTCTCGGTCCGAACGCATACTTGTACGGAGAGAGGAAATCACAGTTGCACGTCGCCTGGAAAATCGGCGCGCCTGGGTACAGGCCCACAGCCGGGTTCGGAACCGTCCTTCCCAATTGTGCGGAACGTCCGTACTGTTCCCGGGGAACCGACGCGAGGTCGTAGCGCACACCGTAGTCCAGCGTCAGCTTTCGCGTGGTCCTCCAGGAATCCTGCCAGTAAAACGCCCATTGATTTTTGCCCATCCGCGTATCCGTCGGCGCCAACTGGCCGATCGAGTTGGCATTGCCCAATAGGAAACTTGCGAACTGGAAACCCATGAACTGGCCCTGAAGACCCGTAGGTACCGTGTAGGGTTGCGCGGTGCCCGCAGCGGAGAAAGACAGCAACGCACCCGATGGAGGAGCCGTGATATTGCCCTGGAACCACGCTTCGCCGCCCCACTTGTAGTTATGGTTGCCACGAATCCAGGTCATGTTGGCGTTGTACGCCGGCCGCTCGGTGTTCGTGTGCGTATGTGCCTGAGCGTTACCCATCTGCTGCATGCCACCCAGGCCGGCGGTCACCGGCGTCGCAACGATGCCTCCGTTGGCGAAACCGACCATGTTCTGAAATGTCGGGAAGTTGAATTTGACCTGGCAACCCGGCAGGTTGATCGTGGCACAATCGAAAGTTTTGCCGTTATGCGTTAAGGGAGCGTCGTCGATGAAGGTGATCTTCGAGTAGCCCGCTCCAAGATGAAGCAGAAGGCTGGGCGAGATGATGCGATCGTAATTCAGCCGTCCCGTCACCGAATCGATGAATGTGCCGCGAGCTTGCGTAATCAGCTCCGGCAAACCATCCGCGTTTCCGTTGGGCGTGGAGTACTGGCTTTCGGTGCCGGTGGTTGACCAGTAAAAAGAGAACTTATTTCTGTCGTTGAGACTGTGATCGATCTTGATTGAAGGAATGCCCGTCACGCGTTCGCTGATGTTCGTGCCGGTGTAGTTGTTGATCAGGTTGTTATTCTGAGGCGTCGGCATCAGAGCCATGACCGCTTTCGCGAACGGAGTGATCCGGTCGGCCGGAATGATGTTTCCGGGAAACGGATTCGCAAAGCCCTGTCCATTCACTGTGCCTCTCGAGAGAGGGTCGTAAATCTCGTTCGCGAAAATCGGCCGGCCCAGCGCATCGGTTCCAACAGGGTTGGCAGGCACGCCAAGATTCGGATTGAAATTCGCTCCACCGTTCGGCGAAATCGCGGAGAAATCGCCATTGCGAAATGCCAGCGTCGGAACGGTGTCATTGAAGCTGAGCAATGACGCCTCTTTGAATCTTTCGAGACTAAAGAAGAAAAAGCTCTTCTGCTGACCATGAGTCAGGAACGGGATCGGACCGCCCAGCGTTCCACCGAAATCATGACGGCGGTTGCGAGGGTGGACCAGGTTACCGCTGCCGTCATTCGTGTATGGAAAGCTCGCGTTCAAAGCTTCATTCACAAAATACTCGTAACCGCTGCCGTGAAACTGGCTGGTTCCCGATTTCATCGTTACGTTGAAGAGACCACCGCCCGCTTGTCCGAATTCGGGAGCGTAATTGCTGGTCTGGACCGCCACTTCCTGGATGGCATCTGGGCTGGGCTGGTTTTCCTGCAGCGCGAAGCTCACCGTGTGGTTCGTGTTGTCCATACCTTCAAGGCGGTAGGCCGCCGTGTTGTTTGGCGCGCCGTTAACGACCATCACGGAGTTCGCGGTGTAGCTCACGCCCGGAATCAACGTAGTGGCATTGTATGGATTGCGGACGCCCGAGCTGCCGGCGTTGGCATTTCCGATGCCGAGGATCGGCAGATCTTTGAGCTGCTCGACCGTGAAGTTGTGAGCGACGTCGCCGCTCTCGGTTTTGAGAAGCGTAGCCTCGGCGCTGACCTCGACGGTCTCGCCCGTGGTTCCGACTTCAAGCGGGATATCAATGTTGATGATTTGCGCGGCCGCAAGATTTACGCCCGTGCGGTTGTATTTTTTGAAGCCTGGCAATGAAGCCGAGATCGAATAAGGACCCGGCGGCAGGTTCGGGGCGCTATAGTTTCCCGTCTCCGTAGAAAGCGTTGAAAAGACAACGCCGGTCTCGCTGTTCGTTACTTCGACCACGACGCCGGGGATGACCGCGCCCGATGCGTCGCTGACTGTTCCGGTTATTCTTCCGTTGGCTGCCTGGGAAAACCCGGCAACCGGCATAAATAGACACAACACTAATGCGGTTATTGTGAAATTTCTCATGGGTGGGAAAGCCTCCATCATCCGAGTGAAAAACAAGTACTACACAAGAGGAGCCGGATTATATCAACGGGCCCGATCCTGTCAAACCCACGCCGGGCGCGGGACGCAGGAATGGACGCAAAAAAGACGCAGAATTAACAAATCTTGTGAATTTTGCGCTTTTTTGTGGCTCGGCTAACCCGCGCTACAATTGAAACGTATGGCCGACAAACTTATCGGCAGCCTGCTCCACGACGACCATCCGATCCCGAAAAGATCCCGGGCATGGAAAGAGCGGCTGAAGGTTCCCGTCGCGATCGCGTTGGTTTTGATATTCATCGGCGGCGTCGCTTACAAATTCGCGAACTTCCGCGAGGAGCGTAGCGTCCGGCAATTCATCGACGCGATCAATGGTGGGCAGTTCGACGTCGCCTATCAAGACTGGGACGCTGAAGGGCGTTACACGCTGAAAGATTTTATGCAGGACTGGGGCAAGGATGGCTATTACACGAAAGGCATGCACCAGGCTCGCGTGATGGACTCCAACGGGAAGGGTGGTTCCGTTGTCGTGTACGTCAGTATTGATTCGTTGAAATATCCGGTTGCGTTGCTTGTCGACAAGGAAACATTGAAGATATCGTTTTCACCTGTCAGCAAATATCCGTCACCATAACATGAGCGGAGCGCGCGAAGCGCAAGGCCGACAGGCCGCAGCCGTAAATAATGCAAGCCCGATAGGGCGCAGCCATTAATAAATAACATGCTCAGCGTTTCATTACTTTTGGTTCTGGCAGTCAATGCCGTCGATCTCGACATCGTGTCGCTTCCCCTGACGAACGATGTGAAAGTCGTTCTGACTCCCGCCGGACGCGGTCAGTTGAAGCGAGACGGCAATGTCAGCCAGATCAGGATCGACATTGACCGAATCAGACCGGCCACGACGCTGGCGCCCGCTCTGAGCACCTACGTGGTGTGGGCAGTTTCGCCTGAAGGAATCTTCGACAATCTTGGCGAATTGCAGATGAATGGAACGAAGGGCCAGTTCAACGCCACCACGCGATTCCCCCAGTTCGGCCTCCTGATCACCGCCGAGCCCCACTACATGGTGGATCGTCCCAGTTCTGCAGTCGCCTATCGAACACAGATACCCAAAACGGACGTTCGCCGCAAAAGCGTCTCGATTGAAGTCGGCGCCTATGATTATTCGGCAATCGTGCCGACCACATCTGTCGGCGTGCAGGGATGGGTTGTCCAGGCTCGCGCCGCTTTCCAGATCGCAAAAACTGCCGGCGCGGATCGGCTTGCGCCGGAAGAATTTCGCAATGCGCAGGTCGCCATCGGATCACTCGAAGAACTGATCACACGCTCCGCGCCTCCTGACATTCTCTGGCCAACCGCCAACGAAGCCATCGGCTGGTCGCAGCGCGCCGCTATGGCTGCCCGTGCTAAGAAGTAAATTGTTTCACCACAAAGACACGAAGACACAAAGAAGGCCGGCAACCAAACGTTAATTTATGCCGGCCTTCTTTGTGTCTTCGTGTCTTTGTGGTGAAACAATTTGTCCATAAAGCTCCTCAATTCGAGCTATGACGTTCCTCATATCGAAGTGTTTCTCGACTCGCTGACGGGCATTTTGGACGATGGTTGAGCGGCGCGGATTATCATCGGCTAACGATTGGAGTGCATTCGCGAGAGCATGCGGATCACGCGGCGAAACGAGGATGCCTTCGAGTGGAGACGAAATAATATCGAGCGGCCCTCCGCGCGCAGTGGCTATGACCGGAATTCCCGCCGCCATCGCTTCGAGAAGCACAATCCCGAATGGCTCTTCGTGAGAAGGCACGATCAGGATGTCAATTCGTGCGAAAAATTCCTCCTGCGAGACAAACCCCGGAAATTCGACAGGCAGGCCGGCGGCGCGCTGCTTCAAAGCAGTGGTGTAGGATGCGTCACCTTTACCGGCGATCAGCAGGCGAAAGCCGTTACCGAGTTTGCGCATGGCTTCGATGGCATCGTCCTCGCCCTTGTGCGGCGAGATCTGCCCGAGCAAGCCGATCGTGACCGGCTGATGCAACGCGTGCGGACGATACGCGAACCTTTCCACGTCCACCCAGTTCGGAATGACCGCCGCATGCCGCGGTTCGAGGGGCGCGAGAGTTTTCAGAATCTGTGATGTCGGCGCGATCCACGCATCCACCCGCCTATAGAAGAAATGACGCCGGATGGGAAGAAGCAAATGCCGGGTGAATACGACCTTCGGCCCGGGCAATCCCCACGCGGCGGCAGCTACCACTGTGTAGTCGCGCGCCACGTGCGCGTGAACGATATCGAATTTGCCGTTTTTGAAATGCGACCGCAGCCGCATCGCTGTGAAGACGTCAGCGGAATTCAGGAAAGGCAGTTCGATCCCCGGCGTCAGCGGGCTGCCATGCCGGCCTACAATGACAACATCGTGACCGCGCTTTCGAAGATGTTCGGCGAGTTCGACGACGTGTGTTTCTCCGCCACCCCAGGTCGCCGCCGAACTAACCTGCAGAATGCGCATTGCGAGCTACAAAATCGGAGAGCAGTTCGGAGCGGCTCACCGTTGCGGTGCCCACCTTTCCGACAACAATGCCGGCTGCATGATTCGCCAACGTTGCGGATTCTTCCATCGTCGCGCCCGCAGCATGCGACAGCGCAAGCGTGGCGATTACCGTATCGCCAGCGCCAGTCACATCGAAAACCTCGCGAGCGAATGTCGGCAGGTGCCGGGAACTATTTTGATTCTGCGCGCTGAATAACGACATGCCTTCTTCGCCTCTGGTGATCAGCGCATACTGGCATTCGAATTTCTGCAGCAATTTTTGACCGGCTTCTTCGAGGCTGCGTGGATCGGCGATGGTAAGACCCGTGAGCAATTCCGCTTCACGCTGATTGGGAGTGATCGTGCTGATGGGCCGGTAATAGTCCGCATGATGCACTTTCGGATCGAGAAACACCGGCACACCCTGATTGCGCGCCTTCGGAAGAATTTCGGCAAGCAGTTCGCGATTCACCACTCCTTTGTCATAGTCGGAAACAATCACCGCAGCAGCCGATGGAAGATATCGGAGAAAATTTGCGGCGAGCTGAGCGTTCATCTCCGCTCCCAGCGGCTGCCTGCTTTCACGATCAGCCCGCACGACCTGCTGGCTGTGAGCGATGATGCGGGTTTTGCGCGTTGTCGGGCGGCTGGTACGGATCAGGCCGGAAACTTCGGTCCCCGATTGTTCCATCAGACTCAGGATTCGGTCGCCCGCCGGATCTTGTCCCACCATGCCGATCGCAATCGGAGCGCCTTCCATCGCGCGAATATTGGCGGCAACATTGCCGGAGCCACCAAGCCGATATGTTTCATCGCTGACTTCAACTACAGGCACAGGGGCTTCGGGAGAAATCCGGCGCACCTTTCCCCATATGAATTCATCAAGCATCACGTCGCCGAGGATGAGGATAGCCTTGCCCGGGAAACGATTCAGGACCTGCTCAACTCTGTTTCGGTTCATGCACTCAATAGTTCGTCGATGGCAGCCTTGACCTGCTCGACCGTCACCGATTCGATGCAAAGTGGTGTGTCCGCGACCAGGCAACGATAGCCCGGACAAGGATTGCACTCAAACGGATTCTGGACAACGCGGTTAGCGGCGCCCCACGGCCGCCAGCGCCGGGAATCCGAAGAACCCCACACCGCAACGACGGGCGTGCCGACAGCGGCAGCCAGATGCATCGGGCCTGAATCATTTCCGATATACAGACGGGCGCCCCGAATCAATTCGGCGAGCTCGGGAATCGTGAGTCCGAGAAGAATTACGCTGTGGTCGACTTCCTTCGCCACCTGAATGGCGAACTGTTCTTCTCCGGGCCCTGCTGTCACAACAATCGTAAAGCCACCCGCCGCGAGCTTCCGCGCGAGCTCACCGAAGCGAAGCGCGCTCCATCGCTTCGTTTCCAGTACCGATCCAGGATGAATCACGACATACGGCCGGCCTTTCAGGCATTCCTGCATGCGAGCCGTTTCTTTCTCATGGATCTCATAGCGGAGCGAAGGCGGGTCTTCGCGGCGTACGCCGAGCCACTGCATCACGGCCATTGTGGATTCCACCGTGTGTGCTTCCGGGTCGGGCCGCGGCACCATGCCGCTGTAAAGCTTTGCACCTTGATAATGCTCTAGGCCGATCCTCTTGCCCCATGTCAGGCAGCTGTACAGCAGGCTTGTCGGCCCGCCATGAAGATTAACGACCGCGTCGAACCGTCTCACGAGAAGCCGCGCGGCAGTTGAGAATTTCGACCGGACCGCGATTACTTCGTCAATGTCGGGATTGCCATCGAAGCAGGGCGCGAATCGCGACTCGACGAGCACGGAGATCCGGAATCCGGGAAATTCTTCCTTCACGGCCCGGACTGGCGACGTCAGCAGCAGGCAATCACCCATCGAACGCAATCGTATTAAGAGGATACGGGCGCTCGGGGAAAGACGATGAAACAGGTCTTTAGTTGTTTTAATCTTCAATTTTCGCTTCGCTGATCAGCATCACGGGGATGTCGTCGCGAATCGGATACACGCGGCGGCATTGACTACACTTCAGTCCCTGGCCGCTTTCGATGAGATTGACCGGTGCCTTGCAGAGCGGACAAACAAGAATCTTCAGAAGCTCAGGATTTACGGCCATTTGACGAGATCTTACCATACCGTCACATCTTCCATATGAATGACTAATGACTATTGACCATTGAGAATTGACAATTTCTCCCCAAAGAAATTGTCAATTCTCAATGGTCAATAGTCATTAGTCATTTGGGAACCGGCGAAGAGCGTGGCTCTGTGCTAGACTCCGCATGTGAAAAGGACAATTTGCCTGGCGGTGGCCCTGCTTATGGCCACGGCAACATTGCTGAAAGCCACGACAGTCCAGCGTTTGGGCCTGGAAGATCTTGTCAAAAAAGCTCATCACATTGTTGCAGGCAAGGTTCGAAATTCGAAGACGTTCTGGAGCCCCAACGGCAAGCTGATCCTCACCAGTTACACGATCGACGTCGCCGACAATATCAAGGGCCAGCTCCCCCGAGCTTTTGAACTGACAACCATCGGCGGAAAGATCGGCGATCTCGAACTTCACGTCGCCGGGATGCCTTCGTTTGCAAAAGGCGAAGAGATTGTTGTTTTCACGGAACCGAGCGCTGGATACGAAGTCGTTCTGGGCGCTACTCAAGGAAAGTTCACGGTCGAGAATGGCGAAGTGTCCAACGATGTCGGCGATCTTTCGTTTCCCGATGGCCGGCCGGGTAGAGCGCTAAAACTGCCAGTCCAGACATTCAAGAATCAAATTCGAACCATACTCAGCCGGTAGCTTGAAGAAATACGTCTTCATCCTTGTTGTACTTGTCTTTTCCCAAACTGCTCGCGCATACACCCGGATCACGGCCACTTCCGGCCTGAGCCCGAAATGGGCGTCGATGCCGGTCCCGTATTGGATCAGTGCGAAGGGTTCGCCGCAGATCTCCAATGGCAGCGACATGGCGGCGGTTCAATCTTCGTTTCGAACTTGGGAAAACATTCAGACGGCGAGCATCGCCTTTTCCTACAAAGGAACGACGCCCACGGGAACCGTCGGTCGCGACGGAATGAACGTCGTGACATTCACGGACAATTCGGCACCGTTGGGGTCGTCCACTATCGCCGCCACATTTTCCTTTTTTAGAACCGAGAATGGCCAGCTGGTATTCGACGAGTCCGATATCGCTTTCAATGCTTCGTTGTCTTTTTCGACCAGCGCCGAAACCGACAAGTTCGATATTCAAAGTGTCCTCACTCACGAGATCGGGCACCTGCTCGGCCTGGATCATTCCGCCATGGTTTCTTCCGTAATGGTTCCTTTCGGGGTGCCGTCGCAGTTGGACCAGCGCGTCCTGGCCTACGACGACATCGCCGGCGTGATGGAGATCTATCCAAACCCCTCGATGCCGCCGACGGGCCAGATTCGAGGCATCGTTCAGGCGGGAACGACGCCGGTTTTCGGAGCGCATGTTGTTGCCGTCGACAGCGGTGGCACAGCCGTCGTCTCAACGCTGTCGCAAAAAGACGGGAGCTATGTTCTTCGTTTCCTTCCGCCCGACACCTACCGCGTTTTCGCCGAGCCTTTGGATTTGCCTGTGACGCAACAGAACCTCGGTGGCGGAACGAACGGCTTCTACTCCACGATTAAAACGAATTTCGGTACGACCTATTTCGGCAACGTTTCCACACTCTCAGACGCCACGGCCATTTCTGTCGGTCCGAATGATGTTGCCACTGCGATATTCAAACGTTTCCTGCAAGCGCGACGGGGCTGAACCTGACGCGGCCGGGCTTCGGCATTCGCATCGCGAGAGGCCGCAGCGGAACCTTGACTGTTGGCGGCGTCGATATCACGAATGGCATCGTCGTCAGCGGATCCAGTCCGGATTTGCAGCTGGGTGCGCTGACATTCGGCGGGCGCGTCAGCTCGAATGCGCCAACCAGCGTTTCGATGTCATTGAGCATTTTGCCGTCGGCAGCCCTTGGCCCCAAGAATCTTGCAGTCAATCGAGGAACAGATGCATCGATTGTGGCGGGCGCTTTCGTCATTACGGATACGTATCCGTCCGGCGTCTCCGTCGCTCCGTCGAATGGCCCGGTCGAAGGTGGGACCGCAGTCACAATCAGAGGCGCAAATTTTCGAAGCGGTGCACAGGTATATTTCGCCGGACTCGCAGCCTCCGATGTTCGCTTCATCAGTTCGGCCACGATACAAGCCACAGCACCGGCGAACGCTCCCGGCGATGCGAACGTCGTCGTCGTGAATTCCGATGGGACCTGGACGGCCGGATCGCAGCCGTTCACATACATTTCCGAACCACCATCGATCAGTCGCGTCTCTCCATTAAGCGGATCGGCAGCGACCCAGGTTGTGATCGAGGGCGATCATTTCGATACTCGGCCCCAGAACATCGACGTACAGTTCAACGGCGTTTCCGCCCGAGTCGTCAGCGCTACAGTGAACAGCATTACCGCCATCGTGCCGCTGAGCGCGACAACGGGCCCAATAACCGTTTCGGTTTTCGGCCGTGCGGTAACGGGGCCAGTATTCACGGTCACAGCGGCGCCAACCAGCACCAATTTTGCGGGAGCCAGTTTCAACTTCGTCGATGCGAGTAGTGGAAGTGGCGGCACAGCTCTGACATTCAACAACAACGATGACGCGGTCGCGTCCGTATCGCTGCCATTCAACTTCGTGCTGTTTCGCGACATCTATCTCGCCGATTCGCGCATTTCCATCACGACGAATGGGTTCCTCAGCCTGGAACCGCTGTCGATCGCGGAATTCCAGAATGGACCGCTGCCGTCGCAAACCGTCACTCGTGCAGGTGGAACGATCGGCGCAGTTCCTCCGTCCTTGATTGCGCCGTTCTGGGACGACCTCATTATGAGGCCCGACGGCGCCGTTACCACGCGGACTCTGGGATCCGCTCCGAATCGGCAATTCGTCGTGGAATGGTCGAACATGAGCATTCTCGATGAAGATGGCCGCGATCTGAATTCGAGCCTGACTTTCGAAGCGATCCTATTTGAGGGAACCAACGACATTCAATTTGTGTATCGCGACATGAACGGCCCGCGTTCCGATGGATCGAGCGCGACCATCGGCGCGCAGGATCTGAAGCGCTCCACTGCGATTCAAAGTGGATTCAACCAGCCGATCGTTTCGAGCGGATATTTCAGGACCTATCATTTCCAGAATGGTGTTTATTCGGAATCCCAACTGGACTCGACGCCGCCGACCAGACCAGTGGTGACTGATGAAGGACCTGTGACTTCAAACGGTAGTCAACTCGCGGCATCGTGGACGTCGAGTGATGCCGAATCGGGCGTCCGTGAGTATCAATACGCCATTGGCACGACTCCGGGAGGTACGGATGCCCGGCCATTTACCCGAGTTACCCAAAGTTCGGTTGTTGCCACCGGCTTAACGCTTCGCACGGGTGTCACGTACTACTTCGCGGTCAAGGCGATCAATGGTGTGGGACTGGTCAGTGAGGTTGGAATATCTGCCGGCGTTCGGTTTGATCCCGCATATCAACCTCAGGTGAAAGTCATTCCATCGGCTCCGCAAAGCGGCACGGAGTTTAGCGGGCTGGCGTTTTTCGCTCCAACGGCGATGTCGGTCGTATTGAAAGCCATGGATGCGAACGGCAACCTCGTGTCGGGCAGCGGTGTTCAGAATCCGACTTCAATCACGCTCAGCGCGGGCCAGCAGTACTCGAAGCTCGTGTCGGAGTTGTTCGCCATTCAATCATTCGATGGCTGGATCGAGGCCGACGCGTCCGCGGCAGGTCTGGGGATTTTCGTCACCACAGGGTCGTGGGACATGCAGCGGCTCGATGCCACTGTCGCGCGCGATGTTTCGTCCGACTTTGTTCTTTTCCATTCCGGCGCTTCAGCGATTCTGGTGAATCCATCCGCGCGTGTGGCGAATGTGACGCTGACGGAATTCACTACAGGGCGCATGCAGTCCCTCAGCA
>Ga0207646_10001114_pt1 | contig 34266 bp, 34 predicted proteins | sample KBSK5502metaG_FD_184343 | JGI IMG/M metagenome (GOLD analysis project Ga0207646, IMG submission 184343) | Corn, switchgrass and miscanthus rhizosphere microbial communities from Kellogg Biological Station, Michigan, USA - KBS K5-50-2 metaG... | ecosystem: Host-associated > Plants > Roots >... | reverse complement strand
GCAGCACCAGGGTCGTGGTCATGGCCGAGACCGCTGCGCGACTGCTTCGCGACGTCTACGGCATCTCGCAGCGACCGGTCGTGATCCAGCACGGAATGCCGGCGATCGTGCCGCGTGGCCGGCATCGACTGAAGCGGCAGCTCGGCGTGGAGCACCGCACGATCCTCTCGACCTTCGGCCTCGTCGATCCGCGCAAGGGCCTCGAGTACATGATCGCGGCGATGCCCGAGATCATCGCGCGCCACCCAAATGCGCTGTATCTCATCGTCGGGCAAACGCATCCGGAGCTCCTGAAGAAGGCAGGCGAGCAATATCGGAACGAGCTCGTCAGCAAGATCGAGAGCTCGGGGATGTCCGACCACGTTCGCTTTGTGAACCAGTACCTCACGCAGCGCGAGATCGTGGACTACCTCCTCGCGACCGACGTCTACGTGACGCCGTACCTCGACCTGAACCAGATCACGAGTGGCACCCTGGCGTACGCCCTCGGGGCGGGCAAGGCGATCGTCTCGACGCGCTACCTTCACGCCGCCGAAGCGCTCGCCGACGGCCGCGGCCTCCTCGTTGACGTGCGCGACTCCGATGGCCTCGCGCGCGCCGTGCTTGCGATCCTCGACGACCCCGCTCTGAAGGCGGAGCTCGAGCGGCGCGCCTACGAGTACGGCAAGGAGATGGCGTGGCCGAACGTGGGCCGGCGCGTGCTCGCGCTCACTCGCGAGCTGCTGGAGCAGCCGCCGGCGAATCCCGCCGAGGAGCCGATCGACACCGAGAGTCCCGTCCACACCTCATGACGACGGTACCCATTGATCGCACGACAGGACTCGGTCGCCGGCTGGAGCAGAACCCGCTCATCACGGCACGCGACGTCAAGCCGTCGCTTCCCGAGCTCGAGGTGGTCTCGGTCTTCAACGCCGCGACCGCGCAGCTGAATGGCGAGGTCATCCTGCTCCTACGGGTCGCCGAGCGTCCGCGCAGCGATATCGACCCGGCGCCGGACGCGATGACCCTCGACCTCGACGGGCCGCATCCGGTTCTCCAGCCCATGCCGAAGGGGTACACGAAACACGACGTCATCGGGATGTGTTTCCTCGACACGAGCGGCAGCAAGCCGCGGGTCGTCGTGGCTTATATCCCCAAGGATCTCCCCGGCCTCGATCTCCGGGATCCTCGCTCGATCCGGTACCGGAATAGCACCGGGGTGCTCGGAGTGACCAACGAGGGCTACACCGATTACCTTGCGCAGATAAGCCACCTGCGCCTCGCGCGCAGCCGCGACGGGATCGCCTTCACCATCGACGACGACCCTGCGATCGCGCCGCACCTCGACAGCGAGGAATACGGCGTCGAGGATCCGCGCATCACGCTCATCGACGGGACCTTTTACATCACGTACGTGTCGGTCTCGCGGTGGGGCATCACCACGAGCCTCGCGACCACGAAAGACTTCACCTCGTTCGAGCGCCGCGGCGTCATCTTTCTTCCCGACCACAAGGACGTCGTCCTCTTTCCCGAGCGGATCAATGGAAAGTACGTCGCGCTGACGCGTCCCATGCCACAGTCGTTCAGCCGGATCATGGGCGTCTGGATCGCGTTCTCCGACGAGCTCACGCAGTGGGGCGGTCACGAGACCCTGTGCCTGCCGCGATGGGATCACTGGGACGAGCTCCGCACCGGCGGGTCAGCGGTGCCATTCAAGACCAGCGAAGGCTGGCTCGAGCTCTACCACGGGGTGAACCGCAACCACCGCTACGCGATGGGTGGTCTGCTCCTCGACGCGGCTGACCCGCGCAAGGTCCTGGCGCGCTCAGCGACGCCGATCATGGCGCCCGGAACGGCATACGAGCGGCTCGGCCTCTTCAACGACACGATCTTCTCCTGCGGTGTCATCCATCTCGACGACGACACGATCCGGATGTACTACGGCGCGGCGGATTCGGTCATCGCAGCAGCCGACTTCTCGGTCAGAGACATCCTCGCGAGCCTGGAGCCGTGGCCGCGATGATCAGGCAGCTCGCGCGGCTGACTCGCCGCGTTCCCGCGGCCGGGCCGCGCGCCGTCGCCTTGGGCGTGTACGCAGACGACGAAGACGCCGGTCTCGTGGCGCGCGACCGGGGCTTTGAAGGCGTCGCCTGCATCGACGACGCAGCGCGTGCCGTTGTGCTCCTTCTCGATCTCTACCGCGATACGGGTGATCGCCGCCTGGGTGAATGGGCGACCGGTCTCGTCGACTTCGTCCTCTACATGCAGCGAGAGGATGGTCGGTTCCACAACTTCATCCGCGAGTGGGACGGGACCGTCAATACCGACGGTCCGACCTCATACGCGGGAGGGACCTTCTGGCAAGCGCGCGCGGTCCGAGCACTCGCGAAGGCGCATCTGGTGTTGCGGGACCCGCGTGTCGCGTTCCCGCTCGCACGCGGCTTTGCGTTCGCGACCGAGAACCCCGCACCACCCGACGTGCGCACCATCCAGGTGCTGGCCGCTCTCGACCTCATGCGGGTGGGCCTGACACCGGTCCTTCGCGAGACGCTCGAGCGATGGTGCGACGAGATCGCCGACTGCCGCGACGGCGACGTCCTCTTGAATTCCCCCGCCGAGACGGCGCCTCCGCACCTCTGGGGCCATGTGCATGAGGGCGTCCTCGCCGAGGCCGCTCCGCTCCTCGATCGCCCCGACCTTCTCGACCTCGCGCGGCAGAGCGCGAACGCGCTGCTTGTGCCGCAGATCGAGCGCGCGTTCCCGGACCGCACCGTCCAGCCCTACGGTGTCGCCGCCGCGGTCTACGCGATGGATCGCCTCTACCAGGCGACCGGCGAGTCCGTGTACTCGCGGTGGCGCGATCAAGCGCGCGCGTGGTTCGACGGCCGGAACAGCGCCTCGCTGCCGGTCTACGACCGCGTCAACGGACGGGTGCTTGATGGGATCGACGACGGTCGCCTGAATCCGCACTCGGGCGCCGAGTCGAACATCGTTGGGGCTCAGGCCCTCCTGCCCGACGTCGCCGCGCGGGTGCGCACGCTGCTCGACGAGGTGGCCGATCGTCTCGAGGTCGTGGCCGCCTAACTCCGCACGCGGATCCGGATCGGTCGCACCGCGTTGTTCGCGTATCCGAGAGCGTTCCACCGAGGTGAGAGCGGCTGCGTGTTCCCGTCGCGGTCGATCGCCCGTGGGACGAGAACGTGGTCGCCGGGATCGAGTACGAGGCGAAGCAAGAACTCGCGCCACGCGAAATGGGCCGAATCAGCGGTTGCCAGCGGTGCACGATGTGACCGGCCGTCAACGCTCACCTCGACGCGGTCGAGCGGTGCGCGGCCAGACCACGCATAACCCCGGAGCCCAAGCGGGCTGCTGACTTCCGCGCCGTCGGCAGGCCATGCGATGACGGCGCGAGGCTCCAGAACGCGAAGCGGGCGGCCGTCGATCACGTAGCGGTCCGTCTGAAAGAACCCCTTGAACGGTTGATCGAGCACCCGAATCTCGGCCAGCCACTTCACCGAGGCCATCCCGTACCACCCCGGAACGATGAGACGCAGCGGTCCGCCATGTTCGCGCGGGATGGGTTGGCCGTTCATGGCGTACGCGACGAGGATGTCGTCGCCGAGCGTGTCCGCGATTGGCAATGAGCGCTCGTAGCTGATCTGCCTTCCCAGGTCTTTCGGCACGCCCGCATCGGCGCCGCGGAAAAGTAGTTCGACTGATCCGCTCGGAATCTCGACCGTCCGTAGGACATCTCGGAGCGACGCGCCGGTCCACGTCGCCGTGCCGACGGCGCCCAGGCCCCATTGCTCTCCGGGCACCTTAGGCTCGAGAAATCGCCTTCCGTTCCCGGCGCATTCGAGCGTTACGACCATCGACCGAGCCGGCAACGATCGGATCTCGTCGAGCGAGATCGCGGGCGGTCCGGTGCCGGCCCCGTCGATGACGATCGAGCGCGGACCGGTCGGGATCGGAAAGTGTGTCCGAACGTAATGCTTGCCCGCCGGCGTGATCGCAGGCGTCTTCTCGTCGAGCCGTGTCTCCGCGTTCAGCGGTTCCTCGCTCAAGACGACGAGCTCTCGTTCGGGCACAGCGCCAGTCTGCCAGCGGATGCGGACTAGCATCGGTCGGTGCCCCGCAGGCTCGCCAATCTCGTATTGCTCGCCGCGATCACCACGTTGCTGGTGTCGGGGATCGTGGCGTGGCTGCTCCCCGACGTCGCCGCAGCGCCGCTGTACGTCGCGCATCGCGTCGCGGGTGTCGCTCTCGTCCTCGCGCTCGCGTGGAAGTACGCGATCGCGCGGCGTTCCCTCCGCCGCCGCGGTGTTCGCGGGTCGGGCGTCTGGATCGGACTCGCGACCGCGGGCTTGACCGTCGTGGCGGCGTCGCTCGGCATCGCGTGGACGGCGGGAATCGTCTCGTTCGATCGACCGTTCGCGTATTCCGCGCTCAATCTCCACGTCATCGCCGGTCTCGCGCTGGGCGCCCTCGTCGTCGCTCACGTGCTCGCGCGCGGCGAGTCGCGTCCCGCGCTCGTCACCCTCGCGGGCCGTCGCGCCGCGCTCCGCGGCCTGACTCTGCTCGCCGCTTCATTCGTCGTGACTGTCGCGCTCGATCGGATCGCGCTCGCACGACGTGAGAGCGGATCGCGCCACGCGGGCTCGTTCTCCGGCAACGCGTTCCCGGTGACGATCTGGAGCCTCGACACCGTGCCGAGCATCGATGTCGAGTCGTGGCGGCTTCGCGTGAGCGGCGCGGAGGGCGCTCGTCCGGTTGAGCTTTCCTACGCCGATCTGGCCAAGCTTCCCCGCCGTGAGGAATCGGTCGTGCTCGACTGCACCGGCGGATGGTGGAGCGAGCAGCGCTGGTCGGGGATTTCGCTGATGGATGTGCTCGCAAGATGCGGGATGGGCGAAGGCGCGACAGGTGTCGAGGTCATCTCCGTCACCGGGCATCGCTGGACGTTCGACCGCTCGGAAGCCGAACAAGCGTTGCTCGCGACCCACGTCGGCGGAGAGCCGCTATCGGCCGGGCACGGGTATCCGCTCCGTCTCGTAGCCCCGAGTCTTCGCGGATTCTTATGGATCAAATGGGTCGGAGAGGTCGTCGCGGCCTGAGAATGCGACGCGTGAGGCTCGGGTCCTGAGGCGCGTCATAGCCGCGACCGTCGCGGTCGTGGCCATCGGCGCGGCGTTCGTCCTGGTCGTGAACACCGGGATGACGGGCATCCAGCTCGCTGGCATGAAGCTCGGTTCGGTCATCGGCGCCTCCTCGGATCCCAATTTCGTGCCGGCGGGCGCGCCGCTCGGGCAGATCGGTTCGGACCCAGATGACCCCAGCGACCCGTGGTCGGCGGCCGCACCGCCGGGCGGCGTGATCGTGCAGACCCCGGGACCGTCGGCGGGCCCGAACGCGACAGGAACTCTTCGCATACCGGTCCCGAAGAACATACCGACCGGTCCGCGGCGCGTAGCGATCCAGGCCGGGCACTGGAAGAGCGACGAGGCGCCCGACGAGCTGCGAAGACTCATTCCGCAGACGGGCGCCGAGTGGGAGGGCGTCACCGAAGTCGAAATCAACCTCGACATCGCACAGCGTGTCGGGGTCATCCTCAACTCCAAGGGCATCGCCGTGGACATCCTGCCCACCACGATCCCCGTCGGCTATATCGCCGACGCGTTCGTCGCGCTGCACGCCGACAGCGACGGCGCTGGATCGAACAGCGGCTTCAAGATGGCACATGGCGCGCGACGGGGACCGTACGAAGATGCGCTGTTGAACGACATCAAGAATGCGTTCGGTACGGCGACCGGACTGGACTACGATGCGACGCACATAAGTAATGGAATGCGCGGCTATTACCCGTTCAGTTGGAGTCGGTTCCAGCACGCGGTTGCCGCACACACACCAGCCGTGATCCTCGAGATGGGTTACGTTTCGAATGACGACGACCGCGCGCTCATGCTTGACAAGCCTGATCTGCTCGCCGCAGCGATCGCGAGCGGTGTGATGAAGTTCCTCGATGAGACTCCGCGTTCGAAGATCTTCGGTCAGGACCTCGTCGTTCCGGCGTTCCCATCCCGACCTTCGAGGCCGACCGCGAGTCCTTGAGTGCTACTCTTCCCGGGCGACCGTCGGTCGACAAAGCATCAGGAGGCCGTCAGATGAGCGTTCGAATCGCGCGTGACGCCGCCGGCCTCCACATCGTCGGAGCGCCGGGCACTCTCTAGCGCCGCGCGCGCGACGATCGTCCACGACGTGCCCCCAAGACGGAGGACGCGTGCCCGCACTGTTTCCGAGCGACTGGCTTGCCGACGCACCCTACGAAGAGTTCGATCTTGGCGTCCTGAAAGCCGGCAAGGAGAGCGAGGTCTATCTCGTCTCCCGGACCGGTCCTACCCGCAGGTGCCTCATGGCCGAGAAGCGGTTCAAGCCAAGGCTCCAGCGCGGCTTTCGCAACGACTACCTGTACGCCGGCGTTTGGGGCGAAGGAACGTTTCGCGAGGATCGTGCGGTAAAGAAGCGGACCCGGTTCGGCCAGGAGGTCCTCCAATCGCGATGGATCAACAATGAGTGGACGACGCTCGGGCGGCTGCACGCGGCCGGAGTCACGGTGCCCCCGCCCGTCGAGCGGGTCGAGAACGGCTACCGAATGGCGTTCATCGGCGATGGCGACCGCGCGGCTCCCCGGCTGGCCGACGTCGACCTTGACCTCATCACGGCGAGACGGGTCTGGCGAGAGCTGCAGCGAGAGATTCGCCTGATCCTGGACGCTGAGCTCGTCCACGGGGACCTCTCTGCATTCAACGTTCTCTGGTGGCACGAGCGTCCGGTGATCATCGACTTCTCGCAGGCGGTCGACGTGGTCACGCATCCGGCGGCCCGCGACCTCCTGAGACGCGACGTCGAGCGCACCGCCGGCTATTTCCGCCGGCAGGGCGTCGCGGTGGACCTGGAGGCCGCTTTGGCACTGGTCGGAGACACTCCCGCGCGCTTTGCGCATCAAGTTTTGTCATCCTGAGCATGTGTTCGGCCTAACGACGCCCTGGTGGGAGATCATCCTCCGCACTGCGGTCGTCTACGTGGTGGTGCTGGTCCTCTTGCGGACCGCCGGGAAACGCGAGCTTGGACAGATGAGTCCGGTCGATCTCGTCGTCATCCTCGTGATCTCGAACGCAGTCCAAAACGCGATGACCGGCGGTGACAACTCGTTGATCGGGGGCGTCATCGCCGCCACGACCCTCGTCGCGGTCAACACGGCATTCTCACGGGTCGGCCACCGGGTGCCGTACCTGAAGCACCTCTTCGAGAGCGAACCCACTGTTCTCGTAAGAGGAGGCAAGCTGATCACGCGCAACCTCGAACGAGAGAACGTCGAGGAAGACGAGCTCTTGATGGCGGCTCGCGAGCATGGGCTCGAAGACATGGCTGGGGTCGAGTCCGCGTACCTCGAGCGCGACGGGTCGATCAGCATCATCCCGAAGGACGCGCCCGGTAGGGCGGGCAGCCGCCGACACATTCGCCAGTTCCGTCAACGATGAGCGCGTGACCCGCTTTCCGCTGCCGGGTCTCGCGCCCCTCGGCCACCGCAACTACGCCCTCTACTGGGTCGGCCAGCTTGTCTCGATGTCGGGGACGTGGATCGAGCTCACCGCGACTTCGTGGCTGCTCTATCAGCTGACCGATTCGCCGCTCCTGCTCGGACTGAATGGAGTGTTCCGAGCCGCGCCGATCTTCGCGTTCGCGCTGATCGGCGGGACGGTCGCGGACCGCGTCGAACGTCGGCGGTTGCTCCTTGTAACTCAGAGCTCGTCGGTCATCACGTCATTGCTCCTTGGCACGCTCGTCGTCACCGGGCATATCGCCTTCTGGCACGTGTACGTCGTAAGCCTCGTCAACGCGACGATCGCCGCGTTCGACGCCCCCGGGCGCCAGTCGCTTTTTCCCATGCTCGTCCCGCGCGGGCAGCTGCAGAACGCGATCACGCTGAACGCGATGCTGTTCCAGTCTGGCCAGCTTGTCGGTCCGGCCATCGCAGGCGTGCTGATCGCTCGCGTCAACGTCGCCGCCCCCTTCTTCGTGAACGCGGCGAGTTACTTCGCGATCATCGGCGCCCTACTGGCGATGCGCATCCCACCGATCGCGGTGCGCTCTTTGCGCGGGTCGATACGCAGCGAGCTCGTCGGGGGCCTTCGTTACGTCCGGGCCAGCACAGTGCTGCCGCTGGTCCTCGCGATGGAGGCGACGTTCTCGATCTTCGGGCATAACCAGGCGCTGATGACGATCTTCGCCCGAGACGTTCTCGGCGCAGGACCCGAGGGTCTCGGGGTGCTGCTCTCGAGCATCGGCGGCGGAGCCATCGCCGGCATGGTTGTCCTGCTGCTCGTCGGCGACCTCCGCCGCAAGGGCGCGTTCATGCTCGGCTCGGGCGCGTTGTACGCGACCGCTCTGCTCCTGTTCGCCTGGTCGCGATCGTTCCCACTCTCGGTCGCTGTGCTGGCCGTGCTTGGCTTTGCGGACGCGACGTGGGGCGCGCTTCGCAACGCCATCGCGCAGATCGTGGCCGAGGACGCATATCGGGGCCGCGTCATGTCACTCATCCTCATAGCCGCGCGGGGGCTCACGAGCGCGTCGCAAGTCGAGACCGGCGTCGCGACCGCGCTCTTCGGCGCTCCGGGCGCCGCCACGATCGGGGCGCTCGCCATCGGCGGCGCGTTGACGGCCGCCGCCACCCGCGGAAAGGCCCTGCGAGACTTCACAGCGGCGAGCCCGCGACGGCACCTCGCGCAGGCGGCCCCGGCGGCAGGAGGGGAATCATGAGTCCGGCGAAAAAGACGGCGACGAAGAAGACGACGACGCGCAAGACGACGCGGCGCAGGCGTGGCCCTGCCGAACCGCGGGGTCCGGAGGCGCGCGAATCCGCGCTCGATCGCGGCGACGAGCACGTCGTAACGCTCACCGAACGGGTGGAGAAGGCGAAGGGATCGGTCCTCGCGGCGTATCGCGATCCGTACGCCGGGCTCCCTCTCGTCCTCGCCTCGCTCCCGATCGGGAGCGTCGAGGCGACGCCTTTCCAGCGCGATCTTTCGAAGACCCACAGTGACAGGCTCGCGGTCGCCATTGGCGCATCGGGCCTGTTCCTCGATCCGGTCATCGCGATCCCAAGCGCCGGCGGCTTCTGGTCCCCCAACGGACGCCACCGTCTCGCCGCCGCAAAGCAGCTCGGACTGCGTTCGATCACCGCGCTTCTGACCGACGATCCCGCGCTCGCGTACCGGATCCTCGCGCTCAACACGGAGAAGGCGCACAACCTGCGCGACCGCGCGCTCGAGGTCATACGCATGGCGCGCCAGCTCGCGAAGGAGGCGCCCCGCTCGAAGGAGTCCGAGCACGCCACGAGCTTCGAGTCGCCCGCCTTCCTCACCCTCGGGGCGGCCTACGAGAGGCGCGATCGCTTCGCCGGCTCCTCCTACAACTCAATGCTGCGACGCGTCGACCGTTTCCTGGACACCTCGTTGCCCGCCGCGCTTCGGCAGCGCGAGCAGTGGGCGGTGCGTCTCATGGACATCGACGACCGCGTCGCTGTCCACGTGAAGACGCTCCAGGAGCGCGGGATGAAAAGCCCCTACTTGAGGCAGGTCGTCGTCGCTCGCTGCAACCCGGTGCGTTGGATCCCATCGAAGAAGGGCGAGAAGCCGCCGATGACCATGGCCGAGCTGCTCACTCGCATGACCGCGAACGTTCGCAAGTTCGACACATCGAAAGTTCGCCCGCAAGACCTCGCCATCGTTGCCGCCGTTGCGCCCGAGGAGGGCTGACTCCTCAGCCATCTCACCCGCGCTGCCGGACTTATCCCTGCGACGTCGCGGGTCCTGTCCCGGCTACGCGGGCCTCTTCCTCAGCGCACCCTCCCCGCGTCGCAGCTCACTTCGTTCGCCGCGGCGGGGCCCCGGGGCACCCGCGCTTCGTAAGAGGCCCGCTGCGCCGTGCCACCCGCGACTCGATGCTCGAGTCGACGCACACTCAGCGGGGTGAGAGCCGTCGTCTACGACAGGTATGGGCCTCCGGACGTCCTGCACCTCGAAGAGGTCGAGCGACCGGTTCCGAAGGAGGACGAGATCCTCGTCAAGATCCGCGCCGCGGCGGTCACCCGGGCGGACTGCGCGACTCGTGAAGCCAACCGGCGAAGCGGCCTGGCCGTGTCGCTCATCAGCCGCTCCATCTCGGGCATCAGCCGACCGAAGCAGCGGATCCTCGGCAGCGAGCTGGCGGGCGAGGTCGAAGCAGTCGGCGTGGCCGTCACCGAATTCGCCGTCGGCGACCAGGTCTTTGGCACGAGTGGGTTCAGGTTCGGGGCATACGCCGAGTTCATCTGCATGAGGGAGAGCGGGCGAGTCGCGCACAAGCCGGCCGGCATGAGCTTCGAGGAGGCCGCGGCGGTTTGCGACGGAGGGCTCAATGCGCTCTGGTGCCTGAGACAGGGAGATCTCCGGACGGGGCAGCGGATCCTCCTCTATGGCGCGTCCGGCGCGATCGGCACCGCAGGCGTGCAGCTGGCCAAGTACTTCGAAGCCGACGTCACGGCGGTATGCAGTACTAAGAACATCGAGCTCGTGAAATCGCTCGGCGCCGACAAGGTCATCGACTACACGCACGAGGACTTCACCAAGAACGGCCAAACCTATGACGTCATCTTCGATGCGGTCGGCAAACTCTCGTTCATGCGGTGCAGAGGCTCACTGCAGCGGGGCGGACGCTACCTCGCGACCGACGGGCTCCGGAACCTTGTTTTGGCGCCGTGGACCTCGCGGTTCGGAAACAAGAAAGTGGTGTTCTCGATTCCGCCGAGATACACGAAGAAAGACGTCCTCTTACTGAAGGACCTCATCGAGGGACAAAGGTATCGGGCAGTCATCGATCGGTCCTACCCGTTCGCGGATGTCGTGGAGGCGACGCGGTACGTGGAAACGGAGCGGAAGACCGGGAACGTCGTCCTGACGATGTCGGCCTCAGCGCCCTAGAGCTAGGCCCGCCACGGCGCCGATCGCGATGACGATCGCGGGATGGATGGCCCCCCGATAAGTCGCCACCGTTCCTATCGCGGCCAATGCCAGTTGCCACCACGACGGAGACCCGGTCGCAGTCACGATGCTGAGGCCCGTCGCGACGAGCAGACCAGCGGTCGCGAGCGCGACGCCTCTGACCAATCCGGCCACCCCTGTCGCGAGAAGCCAGCGGCGCGCGACGGCGGTGATCGGGACGATGATCAGCGGCGGAAGCGATGCCGCGAGCAGCGCCACCGTGGCGCCGACAACGCCGCCAACGAGATAACCCAGGCTCACGATGTACAGACCGTTCGGCCCGGTCGAGATCCGGCCGATCGCGATCGCCTGCACGACCTGGTCGTCGGTGGCGATCCCTGGCGCGACGAGGTCGGCGCGCAGCAGCGGCAACGACGAGAGCCCGCCGAGCGACAGCGCGGATGCCTTGAGGAACACGCCGAACAGCGCGAGCGCGTCCATCTTCAGCCGACCGACGTCTCGCGCGAGGTCGGTCGCTCTCGACCGAGGGCGAGCGCGCCGATGAGGGCCCCGGCTCCGATCGCGGCGATCGTCGGAACCCCCAGGAACACGGCGGCCACGACGAAGCCGAGGCACACCGCGATATCGATGGCGACATGAGCGCGGCTGTGTCGTGCCGTCGCGCGTACCAGCAGGGCGGCGGTCGCGATCGTCATCCCCCCGGTGACCGGCGCTACACCGGCGAGCGCCGCGCGCGCGATCGGTGAGGCGGCGACCACCCCGTAGGCGGCCGTGAGCGCGACGGTTATAGCCGCCGCCGGAATCATCATTCCGGCGACCGCGGCGACGACGCCGCGCCACCCGGCTGCGCGACGTCCAATGAGTCCCGCGAGCGCTACGAGGTGGATACCGGGTGAGAGCTGGGAAAGCGCCCAGGCCTCTCCGAATTCGCGGGCACTCATCAATCGCTCGCGATCGACAGCGAGGCGTCGAATCAGTAGCAAAGTACTAGTACCGCCGCCCACAGATTGCGTTCCCACAGCGACCCACGAGCGGGTCAACCTTGTCAGCATGGTCGTTAACCTAACGGTGATGGATGTGGTGGGTCGCCAGGAAGCCCCTGTCTTCACCTGGAACCCCGTCGAACAGATGTGGGTACAGGAACGTGGCGGCGCGGCTAAACCGCCGCCCGCTCCCCACGACGTTCACGCCATCCAAACGTGGTTCCTGGACGCCGAAGAGAACGAGTGGATCCAGACGGTCCTCGGTCCGATGGGCCGCCAGCTCGCGGCGCAGTGGCGGGGCGCCTACCGCGTTCCGGATGCGGCGATCGCTCGCGACACCAAAACGACGAAGCGAAGTCCGTTGCCGCTCCTCGTCGCCGCGGTGGTCGTTGTCGCGCTCATTGGGGGCGTTGCCGTCGCCGCGCCCGGACTCATGAATCCAAGCGCGACGCCGGCGCCTCCCTCGGCGCCAATCGCGGCGACCAATCTCCCGGCGCCCGCCGCGACGGCCGATCCAGAACCCACTGCCGAGCCCACACCTGAACCGACGGTGGCTCCGACACCGGTGCCCGCGACGCCACGTCCCCGGCCCGTCGGACCGTCGTACACGCTGAAGAACGGGACGGTCGTCACCTACACGGGACCGGTGACGGCGGCGCGCAACTCGACGCTACCGGCATCGTTCACTGTCACCCAAGCGAACGGCAGGGCTGGCGCGGGCTCGTTCGGAGTCTTCCTGAATGACCCGGTCACGGTTTCCAACCGGCGCGCGGTGAACGGAACACTCGATGGCAACGGCCGCATTCTTCTTCAGATACCCACGAACGTGCAGCCCGGCGTGTACCAGCTGCTGTTCTCGTTCGGTGGCGAGACCGCTCAGATCACTACGGTGGCCATCCGCTAAGCGCTGTTTAGGGCGCGCGCACCGTCACGATCCAGAAGACGCCGAAGTCCTCCATCCACTGAGCGCCTTCGACTAGCGGCCGAATCGCGAGGCGGTATGTGCCTGGGACCGATGGCGCCACGATCGTGAACTGGAACCACGCGACCTGGTTCGGTCCGACCCACTGGGCCGGCTGCGCGGCGACCCGGTTGTAGCGCGGCCACCCGGTGTTCGGCGATCCGGCCGCGCCATCACCGCCGAGGGCTGAGGCGCGGTCCTGACCCGGCTCAGGATTCCACGTTCCGAGATACGCGACCTGACCCATCGAGTCGGCGAGCCAGCCCCGCGTCCCGCTGTTGTAGTAGGCGACGACCGCCGTGGCGGTCTGGCCCGGGCATAGGGTCGAGTAGCCGCTCTGCCCGTACCACGACGCGTGGAAGCCGGCGAGGCCCGAGGCGACCTTGTCGGGGGCGGCGATGCCCGGACCGTCGGTGCGCTGGCACGTCGTCGGCGAAGGCGACGGCGTCGGCGTCGCAGTCGGCGCGGCGGCGCCGAGAAGGCTCACCGTTCCCGCGACGATCGTCGCCTGACCGAGAACGCCCCCAATGACTCGCGGCGACTCGGTTGTCACGCGATAGGTCCCGGTCGGAAGATCGACGAAGCCAAACCAGCCGCTCCCGTCAGTGTTCGTGGTGCGAAGGATGGCGCCCGAGGCGGGTTCGACGATGTGCAGCGCCGTGCCCGTGAGTAGCGTGCCGTTCGTCGCGAGCGCCGTGCCACGCAGGTGGCCGAAGATCGGTTGGGTCTTCCAGGTCATCGGGGGCACCGTCGGCGCGTCGGCGAATATCGGCGTTCCCGCGTCGTACTGCGACGGCTGCGTCAATGCTTTGATGAGCTCAGCGCGACTGATCGCGCCGCTGCGTGTGCCCGCGTCTGCCAGTGCATCAGGGGTTCGGTACGAATAGCCGACCCACCCAATGGCGTTGTTGCCCGCCGCGCTCGGGGCGAGCGCCCGACGCACCTGGCTCACGCTCGAAGCGATGTCGTTCAGGTAGAGCGCCGATCCGATCACCACCGAGCGGCGGTACTGGTTGTCCTTCGCGAACTCGTTCCACTCGTCATACATCTGGTGCTGGTTCGCGAGGGAGTCGCGCTTGTAGTTCATGAGCATGGCGGTGTCGAGGATCCCCTCGCGCAGCCACCCGCGCCAGTCCTGCAGCTGCTCGGCGTACGCGCGCGTGTTCTCCCAACTCCCGGTGGTCTGCGGACCGTAGCCGTACGTGATCAGGTCCGCGGACACGCGGATGCGCGGTTTGAGTGCGGTCGACTCCAGATAGATGCGCCGCACGATCCCGGTCACCTGATCGCGGCGCCACTGCGTCCACTGCGGGTCGGTGTTCGATGGCGTGTCGCTCCGACCGGTCTCGGCACGGAAGCGCGCGAGCGCTGTGGGGTTGTATCCCCAGGAGGGCACGAGCGAACCGAGGTTGCCGTCGGGATACCTGATGCGGTCGAGGTTGATCCCGTCCACGTCGTAGTTGCGGACGATGCTCGTTGCGGCGTTCGCGACCCACGCGGCCGCGTCGGGGTGGCCCGGGTCGAGCATCCAGTCATCGCTGAGCCTCGTGAGGCCGTCCGAACGCGTCATGACCCAGTTGTCGCGTCCCGACGTCGCGGGTCCGTGCAAGTTGAAGATGTGATTCGGGTCCTTCGGTGGGGTGATGCTGTTCCACATCGCGTTCGCGATCACCCAGGCGTGGACCTCGACGCCCTGCGCGTGTGCCGTGTTGATGAGGGCCTGCAACGGGTCGAATCCGGCCGCGATCGACTCGTTCACCGGAAGTCCTGAACGAAGACAGAAGCAGTCGCCCCTCCGCACGACCTGGGCGACGATCGCGTTCGCGTGCGCCGCCTTCGTGGCCGCGACGAGCGCGTCGATCTGCGCCTGGTCGTTGATGCCTTCGCCAAAGGCGTCCGCCCAGAACGCACGGAACTGGCCGACCGTCGCCGCCTGCCCGTACGGAGCTACCTCCGACGGGATGGTCGCGAACAAGCTAGCCACATACCAGAGGACAGCCGCAAGCGTCGTGAGCTTCAGAGCTTTCCCTTCCTCTACGTACGTAACGGTTTGCTAACGACAAGTCTTTGGGTGTCCCTGGAGCGAGTCAAGCGAGCGAGCATGCGACGCCGCAAAAACCGGACGGTCGTACCTTCGCCAATCAGTACCTTCAGACAGTCGTTCGCCCGCGATCTCACACCTGTTCGGGTGGCAGACGCACTCCCGAGCGTATTGTCCGCGCGGTGGACGCCGAAGCGGTCGCGCGGGTCCTCGCGAGCGTGCCCGTGTTCAGCGCGCTCACCGATGCGGAGCGGACGGAGCTGATCGCGCACGTTCGCCCGCGACGCTTTTCACGTGATGAGGTCGTCTTCCACCGCGACGACACGGGCGGGCACCTCTACGTGATCCTCTCGGGATCGGTGAAGGTCGCGATCCCGGATGAGGAGGGGCGCGAGGTGGTCGTTGCGGTGGAGCGGGACGGCGCGGTCTTCGGCGAGCTCGCACTCTTCGACGACGCGCCCCGCTCCGCGACCGTCACCGCGCTCGACGAAACGCAGGTCGTGACGCTGGCGCGCGAGGACTTCCTTCGCGTCCTCGAGCGAAGCCCGCGGGCGACGCGCGAGATCCTCCGGCTGCTCGCGCGGACGGTGCGACGCGCGTCTGGACGGATCGAGGATCTGGTGTTCCTCGACGTCCCCGGGCGCGTGGCCAAGTGCCTGCTCGACCTCGCGACCGCGTACCCCGGCACGGACATCAACCTGACGCAGGACGACCTCGCCTCCTTCGTCGGGGCCACCCGGGTATCGGTCAACCGGGCCCTCGCCGACCTCGAGGCGCACGGGGCGATCGCGGTCGGTCGTCGCCACATAGCGGTCAAGGAGCCTGCGCTGCTGCGCAAACAGGTCCGCTACTAGGGCCTCCTAGACTCTCTGGTTCGTGAAGGTCGAAGAGCTCCGCCAGATGGCCGGGACGCTCGCCGATGTGCTTCCAATCGAGATCCTTCCGGAGATCGATCGCCGAGAGCTCGCGAGCCACATGACGCTTCGGAAATTCAAACAGGACGAGGTTGTCTATCACCAGGGAGATCCCGCCGCGCACTGGTTCGTCGTGTTCGAGGGACTCGTCAAGGTTCTCCTTCTCGACGAGAACGGACGCGAGCTCCTCATCTCGCTGCATTCGCGCGGCGAATTCTTCGGAGAGCTCGTCATCTTCGAGGACAAGGTCCCGCGCGATGGCACGGCCGTGTGCGTGATCCCGACGAGCGTCTTCCAGATCGAACGAGACGGCTCGCTGGCCGTGCTGCGACGTAACGAGGAAGCGCGCAAGCACATGTTCGAGCGGCTCTCGCGGAACATCCGCAAGCTCGAGGGTCAGGTCGAGGACTTCGCCTTCCTCGACGTCACGAGTCGACTCGCCAAGTACCTCGTCGAGGTCGCGCGTCTCGGCCGGCCTCTACCCCTGACGCAGGACGACCTCGCGGCCGCGATCGGCTCGACGCGGATGACCGTGAACAAGCTCCTGGCCGATTTCGAGCGGCGCGGTTTCATCCACGTCGAGCGTCGCAACGTCCGCGTGCTCGACGAGAACTCGCTCCTTGGGGAGATCCGCGTCTAGAACAGGTTCGTGAGCCAACGCATGCGCTTTCGCGCCGGCTCGGGCGCGCGCTCCAAGGGCTCGAGCCTCGCGAGGTCGTCGTGCAACGCGACGGCGAGCGTCCGTGTCGCTTCTTTCGTCGGTGCTTCTTTTGGCACAGCCCGCGGCGCGCCGGCGATCGTCGCGAGCTCCTTTCGGAGGTACAGCTCGGCCGTGCCCGACAGCCAGACCGGGAGGATTGGAGAGCCCGAGCGAAGCGCAAGGTAGCCGACGCCGCGCGCGAACGGCCCAAGCGATGATTCGACGCGAGACACGCGGCCCTCCGCGAAAACGACGACGATCGCGCCGCGCTCGAGCGCCGCGAGCGTCGCTTCGATGGCGGCGCGGTCGGCCGTCGCTCCGGTGCGCTCGATCGTGATCACGATTCCGACGGCACGCAGCACCGCGCGCCACCACCAGACCTTCCCCGTTCCCTGGCGATCGCCGAGGAGCCGCACGTCCGCACGCAGCGGGAACGACGCGGCGAGGAGGAACCCGTCCGCCCAGCCCTGATGGTTGGCGACGACGAGGAGCGGCCCGCGCGCCGGAAGCGATCCGTAGTGGCGCACGCGGAAGATCGCCGCGAAGAGTCCGCGCACGATGAGACGGGCGATCCGTGGGCGCATCGCGGTAAGCCTGAGGTATCCGCGCAAGAGGCGCCGGTCGGCGTGCCTACGTCGCGAGTGTGCCGCCCGGCACGGTTAAGAGCCTAGTGCGGTGAGGGCGAGCCCGATGAGAGCAACGAACATCGCGATGGTCACGATCCAGCCGAGCGCCGTCAGCACCGGTCCGATGGTCTGGTCGCCCATCACCTTCTTGTTCCGGGCCGCAAGCATGATCACGACGAGGAGCGGGGGCGCAGCGATCCCGTTCAGGATGCTCGTGAAGAAGAGCGCATCGATCGGCTTGACGCTAGTGAAGGGAATGACCAGCCCGACGAGCGTCGCGATAGCGACGACTCCGTAGAACGGCTTCGCCCTGCGCCACTCCTCGTCCAGCCCTTCGCGCCAGCCGAAGGTCTCGGATACCGCGTACGCCGATGCGCCCGACAGCACGGGGACCGCTAGGAGTCCCGTGCCGATCATTCCCAGCGAGAAGATCAGCCCGGCGAGGCCCCCGGCGAGCGGCTTCAGAGCTTCGGCTGCGTCGGTGCCAGTGGAGATGCCCGTCTTCCCGGACGCGTGCAACGTCAGCGCGGTCGACAGGATGATGAAATACATCACGAGATTCGAGACAAGCATCCCGACCGTCACGTCGATCGTCGCGATCCGCAGCTCGAATCGCGACGCGCCACGCCGCTGCGCGCGGCTTTTTCGGCCAGCGGATTTCTCCTCTTCCACCTCCTGGCTCGTCTGCCAGAAGAAGAGATAGGGCGAGATCGTCGTCCCGAGGATCGCGACGAGCGTCGCGATGTACTGGTGGTCGGCGGAGATCGTCGGCACGATCGTCGCGCGGAGCGTTTCCGCGAGTGGTGGCCGCACCAGTACCGCATCGATGACGTACGCGAAAAGCGCGATCGTGAGGTACTTGAAGACGCGCTCGATCAACCGGTAGTTCGCGAAGATCTGCATCGCGATGAGGGTCAGCGCGATTGGGACCACCAGCCAGGGAACCGGTGTCCCGAGAACGATTCCAGCGGCGTCCGCGATCGCGCCCAGATCGGCGCCGACGTTGACGACGTTGGCGACGACCACCAGCGCGACCGCTGGATAGAGGACCCAGCGCGGGTAGTGCTCCTTCAGGATTCCCGCGAGGCCCATCCCGGAGCACTGGCCGAGCCGCGAGCAGATGTTCTCGACCGCGGCCATGAAAGGGAACGTGAGGAGGGCAGTCCAAAGCGTCGCGAGGCCGAGCGACGCGCCCGCGACCGCGTACGTGCCGATGCCGCTTGGATCGTCGTCGGCCGCGCCCGTGATGAATCCCGGACCGAGGAGCTTCACGGCCCTCTTGATCGGGTCCGGTTCCCGAGCGACCTGTTCCGCGCGGGTCATGTGTGGAGCGTTTTCGGAAGCGCCTGTCGGCGCCGCCAAAAATCGGCCCACGGATCCGCGCCCGCGAGCCGGCGGTCGAAGGTGCGGATGTTGAAGGCGGCGGGATCGAGGCGCGGCGAGACCTCGTCCCAGGCGAGCGGCGTTGAGACGGGCGCGCGCGCCCGGTTGCGCACGCTGTATGGCGGAACGATCGTCTGGCCAAACGCGTTGCGCATCGCGTCGGCGAACACGCGGCCGCCTCGCTTCGCCTTTGCGAACTCGACCGTCACGAGCTTTGGTTCGCGCCGAGCGAGCTCCTGGCCGAGCGCGACGGCTGTCGCGGTCGCGTCCTGCTGGGTCACTCCCGCACGCAGGGGCGCGAAGACGTGGAGGCCCTTGCTCCCAGAGGTCTTCGGGTAGGAGGTGAGCTTGGCCTCGTCGAGCAATCTCCGGAGCGCGAGGCCGGCGTGCGCGGCGTCGGCGAATGACTCGGGCGGATCCATGTCGAACGCCAGCCAATCGACCTCGTGGATCTGTTCCGCTCGAGAAGTCATCACGTGGATCGCGACGCAGCCGAGGTTCACCATGCCGATGAGCGTGGCCCGCGAGCCGCCGACGATATAACGCACGTCCTTGCCCGTGCTCGCCGCCCGAACGACAAGTCGCGGTCCCGCCGGTTGCCAATGTTCGGCGAAGTCCTTCTTGTAGAAGCACGGGCCGAGCACGCCGTCGGGGCAGCGCTCGGCGGTGAGGGGCCGATCCTTCATCCACGGCGCGACATGCGACCAAATGCCGTCGTAGAAGCGCGCGACGTCCGATTTCGTGATGCCTTCGTCCGGCCACCAGATCTTGTCGGGGTTGCTGATGGCCACGCCCGCGACCTTCACCGCCTCAGCGCTCACGGTCACTCCAGGTGGACTCGCTCGGCGATTTGTCGGTGCGGAGTCCGAGGAACGCAGGCTGGCGCAGCTTTCCGTCGGCCGTCCATTCGGCGTACACGAGCTGCGCGACGAGCTTCGGGCGCACCCAGGTCGCGTCCTTCATACGCGGCGCTGGATCGAAGGGTGGCTTCTCCGTGCGCAGCCGTTCGAGCTTTGTCGCCAGTGTGTCGAGCGTCTCCTGCGTGTAGCCGGTGCCGACCTTGCCGACATAGCGAAGGTTCGGCCCGTCGTAGAGGCCAACGAGAAGCGCGCCGAGATGCTGGCGGCCGCCTTTCGGCGCCGTGTACCCACCGATCACGAATTCGGATTCCTTCCGCACTTTCACCTTGCGCCAGAAGGCCGACCGAATCCCAGGCTGGTAGGGAGAGCGCTCGTCCTTCGCGATGATTCCTTCCCAACCGAGACGCTTGGCTTCGCTGTACGCGGCCTTTCCGTCGCGCACAAGCCGTCGCGATACGAAGAGGGGAGCGGTCGGGCGTCCGAGGAGCCGCTCGAGCTCAGCGCGGCGCTCGCTCAGCGGTTTCGACATAAGCGATCGCCCGTTCTGCTCGAGCAGATCGAAGACCGCGTAGAGCGTGGGCGACGCGCCGGCGCCGCCGCGTCGCTGCAGGAGCTGGAAGCGTGAGACGCCCTTCGCGTCGATGGCGACGAGTTCGCCGTCGATCATCAGATCGCCCGTACCGAGGGTCTCCACCGCGGCGACCAAGTGGGGAAATCCGCCGGTGAGGTCGTGCAGCGTCCGCGACCAGATCTTGACCTGGCCGCGCTCTCGACCCGCCACCGCGCGGATCCCGTCGTACTTTTCCTCGAAGACCCACTCGGGCCCTTCAACGACGCTTGGCGAGAGCGTCGCCAGCATCGGACGAATGGGCTTCAAGCTGGGGCCCCTGCCCCTGGGGCCCCTACCCGATCAGGGGCCCTCATCCGGGATCGCCCGTCGCCGCTTTCGCGACGTCACCGCCTTCGTCGCGCGCGATCCCGGCGAGCAACCGGCGGGTGAGCACGGATCGCGGCTTCTCCGTCGTGAAATCGACCGTCGACGCGTACCGATCACGCCGCTTCATCAGGAGCCACTGTCGGCCACGCGTGCGCACGAGGACCCATCCGCCTTTGAGCTTCTTTCCGCCGAGCGTGAAAACGATCCGACCTTTGCGCATGGCTCCATCGAAGGTCTCATCGTCTTCGAGCCGATACGTCCCGATGTCCCAAACCATCACGGTCCCGCCGCCGTACTCGCCTTCGGGGATCACGCCCTCGAAGCGTGCGTAATCCAGCGGATGATCCTCGACTTGCATCGCCAGACGCTTCACTTTGGGATCGAGCGAGGGACCCTTCGGCACGGCCCACGACGGGAGCACCCCACCCGCCTCGAGGCGGAAGTCGTAGTGCAGCGCGCTGGCGCGGTGTTTCTGAACGACAAAAAGCCGCTCGACGCCCTTGCGCTTCCCACCCTGGGGCTCGGGCGTTGTTGCGAAGTCGCGCTTGCGCTTGTACTCACGGAGCGAGCGCGCCCGCTCCTTAGTCGGTGCGATCGTTCATCCCTTTCGGCGCCGTGTTCTCGATCCGATCGCCCTCGGCGACTGACGTGTCCAGCTGCACCTGTTGATTTTCGCGCTTCTTCGTTGCACGAACGAGACCGGCTCCAATCGGACAGATCGCGCGCTGAAAGCAGATTGAGGAAACGGTCACGAGACACCCGGCGAGGATCACTCGTCGCAGTTGGTGAGCGTCGTTACGAGACGAGGCTAATCCGCGTGGACGAGAGACAGATGCGACGCGGAACCATCGGGCCAGTCGGGAGTGGGCGCGGTCTCGACCAGGAATTCGATCGGCACTCCGCCGGTCGCGACCCAGCGGTGCGCTCCGTCGATCCGCAGACCATCGCAATAACCAACGGTGCCGTGATGGATCACGAGGCCGCCTTTGCCCCGCCGCGAGCCGGCCCGCAGATGATCGAGGTTGCGGCATTCGTAGTGGACGATCGTCGGCATACGGGCCCTCCCCGTGAGCTACCGCGAAAAGTTTTGTCACGGCGAGGTACGAAGTCAATGGGTCATTCATCTGGAACGCGCGCCCGCTTGAGCACAACCGTCGAAAGAGCGAGCAGCCGATCGCCGCCTGAATCGCTACACCGCGATACCGGGGAAGAGTTCCGAGGGGGGACGCGCTGCGCGGGCTAGGAGATCGTGGCAGTCCAGTACCTCGTCGGCCGTGATCGGATCGACATTGACGGGCGTCGCGCCGAAATCGAGGATCGCGATGCCGTCCTGCGCACAGGAACGGCAGCGGAGCCTGACGATGAGCCGCGAAGGCTCGGTCACGACTGCTGCGATGTCCCCACCACGGTAGTACTCGCCGCAGCCGCCGCAGGTCACCTGCTCGAGGTGACGTATCAGTTGGTCGATCCAACTCACGGTCGCGGTACACGCACTTCTTATGCCTCCCCGCCGAGGGTCGATCGTTGTGCCGAAAAAGCGCACGCATGGCGGGGTTGTGACGAGAGACGTCAATGACCGAGGAGCCTCCCGCCGCTAGATGGCCAACTGCAGCTGAACAGTCTCGGGCGCGGGCGGCCGCCGCGGGCGTGGGGGCCGCTCGCGGAACTCGTAGCGCGCGCGCACCCGCCGCACGCGCTCCTCGAGCTGATGCTCGTAATCCCTCCGCGGATGCACGCCGCCCTGGTACAGCGTGGCGTAGACGGGGACCGCGATCGGGAACTCCCTCGCGAGGAAGTCGTAGTAGTACTCCTGGATCTCGACGTCGATCTTGAGCGGGCGGTGGCGGAACGCGGTCGCGCCGGCCTCGCTCGCGGCGCGCGCAGCGGCGTCGAGCGATTCTTCGCTGTCGCTAATGCCGGGTAGCACCGGCATGCAGAGCACCGCGGCGTCGATGCCAGCTTCGCGCAGCATGCGGAGCGCGCGCAGGCGCTGGCGCGGAGGCGCGGTGCCCGGATCGGTCTTTCGGACGACTTCATCGTCGACGCACGGAACGCTGAAGAAGACGGTGAGCTCGGTCTTTTGGTCGAGCTTCCTCAGCACATCGATGTCGCGCACGACGAGCGGACCCTTCGTGACGATGCTCGTCGGCATCGGATAGTCGACGAGCGCTTCGAGACATCGGCGGGTGAGCTGGTATTTGCCCTCGATCGGTTGATACGGATCGGTCGCCGTGCCAATCGCTAGGGAACCCTCGCGCCGACGGTGCAACTCGTTGCGCAGAACGTTCGCGATATTCACGCGCACTTCCACATTGCTATCGAAGTCGGTTCCCACATTTTTCTCGCGATAACGCGCGTGGTAGGCGCGCGCAAAACAGTAGACACACTTGTGGGCGCAACCCAACCACGGATTGAGGCTCCAGTCGAAAGGCATGCCTTTCACTGCGTTCAGAGCGCTCTTCACTTCAACTTCGCGATAGGTGACTGCGGACATCGGACCCCCCAAAAGCACTATAGAACATCCGTTCTCAGTACTCGAGTCGGGTGTTCTTACTCAACCCATACCCGTCCGCGAAAATCGCGTGCCTACACTCGACACGTCCTCGTGTCCACCAGGGCGGATCGGCCTTACGGCTCGTTCCCGCGCGGCCATCACGACGTGGCCCCCGATCCGGCCGCCCAAGAGGCTTCTCAAAAGACCCGGATCGGCACGACGCTGCGTCGCGCGCTCCCATGGACAGCAGCCCTCGCGGGGCCCGCTTTGCTCGTTGCCATCTCGATGGCGCCGGCGCCGCGACTCGAGGAAGCACAACCGTCGGCGACTCCGATCCCGGCGATGAGCCAGGTCTACGCGAAGGTCGCGCCGTCGGTCGTTCAGGTCAAGGCGCTGCGCCCCGACGGCACGCTCACCGATTCGGGGTCTGGTGTGGTCATCGACGATGCGGGCGACATTCTTACCGCGCTTCACGTCGTCCAGAACGCCCAGCGCCTGACGGTCGTGTTCGCTGACGGCACCGAGTCGTCCGCTGTCGTCATCGCGCAGGTTGTCGAAAGCGACATCGCCGCGCTCCGGCCCGCAAACACGCCCGCGCAGCTTCAGGCCGCCACACTTGGCAATCCCTCCGCTCTCAAGATCGGCGACGACGCGATCGTCGTCGGAAACCCGTTCTCTCTGACGCGATCGCTCTCGACCGGCGTGATCAGTGGCCTCGACCGGTCCGTTCAGGCGCCGAACCAGGGGCGCACCCTCACGGGTCTGATCCAGTTCGACGCGGCAGTGAACCCCGGATCCTCCGGAGGCCCACTGGTGAACAGGGACGGTGAAGTCGTCGGGATCGTTACAGGACTCGTAAACCCGACGGGACAGCCTGCGTTCAGTGGCGTGGGGTTCGCGGTGACCATTGATACAGCGGCAAGCGCGCTCGGCGTGCCGCCGGACTAAGGGAGTGAAGGACTGATGGCAGAGACGCAAGTAGCGGTGCCGCCGGACACCGGCCGGCTTCTCTTCGAGATAAAGAAGGTGATCGTCGGGCAAGACCACCTTCTCGAGCGCCTCCTGGTCAGTCTTCTCGCGCGCGGCCACCTGCTTGTCGAGGGAGTGCCGGGCCTCGCGAAGACCCTGTCCGTGAAGACCATCGCCCAGGCCATCACCGGCGACTTCAAGCGGATCCAGTTCACGCCCGATCTCGTGCCGGCCGACCTCGTCGGTACGCGCATCTACAACCAGCGAGCCGGGGATTTCCAGACCTCGCTCGGTCCGGTGTTCACGAATCTCCTCCTCGCCGACGAGATCAACCGCGCGCCGGCGAAGGTTCAGAGCGCGCTCCTCGAGGTGATGCAAGAACGGCAGGTGACGATCGGGCGCGAAACGCACAAGGTCCCCGATCCCTTCCTCGTCATGGCCACGCAGAACCCGATCGAGACCGAGGGGACGTACGCGCTCCCTGAGGCGCAGGTCGACCGATTCATGCTGAAAGTCCTCGTTGGGTATCCGAGCGAGATGGACGAATTCGTGGTCGTCGAACGCGTCACCGGGCGGATGTCACCGGTCGTACCGGTCATGACGACCGAGCGTCTGGTGCAGCTGCAGCACGAGGTCGACGACGTCTTCGTCGACCCAACGCTCATGGAGTACGTCGTCCGGCTCGCATCGGCGACCCGGAATCCCGCCGAGTACGGCATCGGCGACGTTGCGAAGTACATCAGCTATGGCGCGAGCCCGCGCGCGTCCATCAACCTCGTTCTTGCCGGTCGCGCGCTGGCGTATCTGCGCGGTCGTCGCTATGTGACCGGGCAGGACATCCAGGACCTCACGCTCGACGTGCTGCGCCATCGCATCGTGCTCTCGTTTGAGGCGCTCTCCGAGGACGTCACCGCGGACGACGTCGTGAAGCGCGTGCTCGCGCGTATCCCCGTACCGACCGAACCATTGCAGGGACATGTCGCCCTCAGGGCCTGAACGCCGCCTGCAGAAGCTCGAATGGACCGTCATGCGCAGGCTCGACGGATTGCTTCAAGGCGACTATCGAACGATCTTCAAAGGGCAGGGTCTCGATCTCGCGGACATACGCGAGTACGCATTCGGCGATGACGTTCGGCACATCGACTGGAATGTGACGGCACGGCTCGACACGCCGTACGTGCGTGAGTACCTCGAGGATCGCGAGATCAACGCGTACTTCCTGCTGGATCTGTCGCCATCGGTCGATTTCGGCACCGTCGACCGCAGGAAGCGCGATCTCCTCATTGACTTCACCGCGTTGCTCGCGCGTCTCCTCACGCGGCACGGCAATCGCGTCGGCGCCACGCTCTACGCGTCTCGCGTCGAGCGCTCGATCCCGGCTCGCGGTGGCCGCATCCAAGTCCTTCGGATCCTGAGCGAGCTGGAGAAGCGTCCCCGACTCGAGAGCGCACCGCTCACGTCGCTCAGCGACCTTCTCGACTCGGGGATGCGGAGTCTCAAGCGGCGATCGCTCGTATTCGTCGTCTCAGATTTCTTCAGCGCGGCCGGTTGGGAACCGCGGCTCGAGCGCATCGCGCGCCGCCACGAGACGCTGGCCATTCGGGTTGTCGACCCGCGTGAGGAGGAGCTCCCGGACATCGGGACAGTGATCCTCACCGACAGCGAGACCGGCGAGCAGCTCCTCGTGAATACGGGCGATCCGCGTTTCCGCGAGCGTTTCACGGCCGCGGCGCGGCGCCGCGAGGAGCAACTCAGCGCGACGTTCACGCGTGCCGGCGTTGACGCGCTTGTGCTGCGCACGGACGAGGACCTGGTGCGCGCTATCGTCAAGTTCGCGTACGCGCGCAAGCGACGCGCAGGACGACGCGCCGCGATGGGAGCATCGGCATGACCTTCATCTGGCCCAGCGCTCTGTTGCTGCTCGTCGTCGTCGCCGGACTCGCCGCGCTCTACGTGCTCGCGCAGCGCAGGCGGAATCGCTACGCGCTTCGGTACGCCAACCTTTCCCTCGTCCGCGAAGCCATCGGCAAGGGGCCGGGCTGGCGGCGCCACGTCCCGCCGGTGCTCTTCATCCTTGCGCTGGCGTTCATGACCATCGCGGTGGCGCGGCCACAGGCGGTGGTCGCGGTCCCGAGCCAGGAAGGGACGGTGATCCTCGCCATCGACGTGTCCGGTTCGATGCTCGCAGAAGACATGAAGCCGAACCGGATGGAAGCGGCGAAGGCGGCGGCGCGCGCGTTCGTGGACAAGCAGAGCGAGAGCGTGAAGATCGGCGTCGTGTCGTTCTCCGGTGACGCGTCGATCGTGCAATCGCCGACGACCGACAAGACGCTGGTCATCGCCGCGATCAACCGCCTCCGTCCTCAACGCGCGACGGCGATCGGCAGAGCGATCCTCGTTTCGCTGGATGCGATCGAGGAGTCCCAGGGGAGCGAGGCCGACCTGCCGAGCTCGATCCTCCAGCAGGGCCAGCCGGGCCAGCCGGGCGCGACGCCTCGCCCGAGCGCCAGTCCCGTGCCCGCCTACCTCGTGGGTCAGCACTCTTCAGCTTCGATCGTTCTCATGTCTGACGGTCAGAACAACCAGTTCCCGCCGCCGCTGGACGTCATCGACCAGGCGGTCAGTCGGGGCGTGCGCGTCTACACGATCGGTCTGGGAAGCGCGGCCGGCGCCGTCGTTCGGCTGCAGGGTCGCGCGGTCCGTACGGCCCTCGACGAGACGACGCTGCGGAAGATCGCCGAAGTCACCGACGCGCAGTACTTCAACGCCAACACCGAAGCCGATCTCCGCACCGTCTACGAGAACCTGACGACACAGCTCGTCGTTCGCAACGAAAAGACTGAGCTCACTGCCTACGCCACGCTCGCTGCCGCAATACTCGCCGTGTTCGCAGGCGCCTTCTCGCTACTCTGGTTCAACCGCCTCCCGTAACGCTCTCAGGCGCGCACTTCTTGTGAAGTAAGGCGGAGAACAGCCGCGCTATTCGGCGATGTTGCGATCACAATCTCGCGTCGCACTTCGCCGATATCGGTCCGCTTCCAAACGTCGCGAACGCGGACTTGCGCGCCCGGCGCAAATGCCACGTCTTCGAGGGCGATCCGCGTCTGGTTTGTGACCGACCCGCGGTTCAGCACCGCGACCGCGCGGTCGCCGTTCGAACCGAGCGGGCGCATCCAGATGTCGATGTCACCATCGCGACGAATTCGTCGACCCTGTTGGCCGGTCGCATCCTGGTCGATGGCCACGATCTCGGGCGCCATGAGGATTTCGCGCACCTCGTCGCTCATCGTGCGGAGATCGTTGCCTGCCATGAGCGGGGCCGCGAGCATCGACCACAGCGCGAAGTGCGCTCGGCTCTGTTCGCCCGTCAGGTCGCCGTTGCCGACCTCCAGCATGTCGGGATCGTTCCAGTGATCGGGCCCGGCGAAGGGATGAAGCTCGGTCTGGCGATCGAGGATCGTCAGGATGCTCGACCACTCGGGCTGGATATCCCAACACGTACGCCACAGGTGACCGATCCCCCCGGCCCATTCCCACGGCCGAGCACGTCCCCACTCGCAGATCGAGAGCACGATTGGTCGTCGCGCGGCGCGGAGCGCCAAGGCCCACTTCGCGTAGAGAGCGCGTGGACCCATGCCCTCCGCGTGGCACCAGTCCACCTTCACGTAGTCCACACCCCACTCGGCGAACCGCTTGGCGTCCCGGAACTCGTACCCGAGACTCGCCGGCAGGTCCTGGCACGTCTTCGTGCCGGCGTCCGTGTAGATGCCAAAGCGCAGACCGAGGGCATGGATGCGATCCGCGAGAGCCTTGATTCCGCTCGGGAACTTGTCCGGGTCGGCGACGAAGTCGCCATCTCGATCGCGCTCGGGTGCCATCCAACCGTCGTCGATCACGACGTACCGATATCCGGCGCCGCGCATACCCGACGACACCATCGCTTCGGCGGTCTCGAGCACGAGGCGCTCGTCGATCTTCGCTCCGAACCGATTCCAGCTGTTCCACCCCATCGGCGGTGTCGGGGCGAGGCCGTCGGAGAGACGCCCGATCCCCACTAGGGCACGACCGCGACGAGGTGTCCGCCACCGCCATATCTCTCGAGCACGCGTCCGGCGAGCTCTTTGGCGCCGCCACGCTGACCGAGCGCGATGATGCTTCCGCCGAAACCGCCGCCCACCAGGCGTGCTCCGAGCGCGCCGGCCGCTGTTGCAAGCTCCACGAGCCGGTCGAGCTCGGTGGTCGAGACCTCGTAGTCGTCGCGAAGGGAATGGTGCGATGCGCTCAATACCTGGCCGAGTGTCGCGTCGTCCCCCGCGCTGAGGGCCGCGACCGCGTCACGGACGCGCGCGTTCTCAGTGACGACGTGGCGAACGCGGCGATCGAGCGGCGACGGCAGCCGCTCGAGGATGGTGTCGAGCGGTCGGTCATCGATCTCGCGGAGCGACACGATCCCCAGGTGGCGGGACGCGTCCTCGCATTCCTCTCTCCTCCGGTTGTACCCCCCGGTGGCGTGCTCGTGCCTCGTGCCCGAGTCGATCACGGCGAGCTCCGTGGTCGGGGGGAGGGGAATCGTTCGCATGCCCTGGTCGCGCATGTCGATGAGCAAGGCTTCGTTTCGGCGACCGTATACGGACGCGAGTTGATCGAGCAACCCCGCGCGCGCTCCCGCGAAATCGGTCTCGGCCGCATGGGCGATGAGCACACACTCCTTATCGTCGAGCGCGAGATCGAACAGTTCGGAGAGCGAGCGCAGCAGCGCGATCGCGAACGCCGCGCTCGATCCCAGGCCGGCACCGAGCGGGAGGTCCGATGCGATCTCGGCGTCGAAGCCGCCAAGACGGATGCCGTCCCGAGCGAGGATGGACGTGACTCCTCTGGCGCGGTCCATCCATGTGCCGTCTTTGCGCTCTGCGCCGAGCTCGTACGACCCCTCGTCCGGCGAGATAGGCGCGTCGGTCGACAGGTGAGCGGTCCGGTCATTCCGCGACCGCGTCTCGACCGTGACCGCCAGGCGCAGCGCGATCGGCATCACCAGCCCGTCGTTGTAGTCGGTGTGCTCTCCGATCAGATTGATCCGCCCGGGAGCGAGGCCTGTCGCTTTGCGCATTGCCGGGCACGATAAGCGTGGTCGCGATCGGTGCTGCAGGCAGCGGGTCCTGTCCGCCGCGCGGTCAGGGGCCCCCGCCCTGGGGTCGGGGTCGGGCCTACCGGTGCCTTCCCACGACTTTGGACCCGAAGGAGGCAACCAATTCGCCGCGCTACTTCCCCGCGCTTCCGACTCTTCCGGCCATCCCCCTCAGGATCTCTCGGGCAGCAACGGGCGGCAGATAGCATCCAGCCATGCCGCGCCGCTCCGCGGGTTCGCACGCCACTCGTCCGCCGGTGCTGCGCGCGTTCCTCTTCAGCGACCTGCGCGAGTACACCAGCTTCGTCGAAGCGCGCGGTGATCGTGCCGCGGTCGAGCTGCTGGGGCGCTACCGCGCGCTCGTGCGGCGCGAGGTCTCCCGGCAGAAAGGTGCCGAGGTGAAGACCGAGGGCGATTCGTTTTACGTCGTCTTCGAGTCGCCCTCGGCTGCCCTGGAATGCGCGGTCGCAATCCAGCGCCGCGTCGACGCACAGGCGCGCTCGCAACCCGAAGCTCCCCTTCGCGTTGGGATCGGGCTACACGCCGGCGAAAGCATCGCGGCCGACGATCAGTTCGTTGGGGGCGCCGTGAACATTGCCTCGCGCCTCGCGGGGAAGGCCAGGGCGGGAGAGATCGTCATGAGTGACACGCTGCGTGGCCTCGTCCGGACCGCGACCGGCTACGAGATGGATGATCGTGGTGGGCTCCGGCTGAAGGGGGTGCCGGAGCGCGTCCGCGCCTGGAGCGTCCGCTGGCGCGACGAATCGCCGCTGCCAGTGGCCCCGCTGGCGCATGACGCCCTCCCCGAGCCTGCCCGTGTGCAGCCGCCGGAGCCAGCGTCGGGACAGCTCGTGTGCCCGGTCGTGGTGGGCCGCGCTGGCGAGGTTGCGCGCGTTCAAGCGCTCCTCGAGCTCGCAGGCGAGGGGCGTGGGCAGACCGTGCTCGTCGCCGGAGAGGCCGGCGTGGGGAAAAGTGCCCTTGGACGGCGCGTCATCGAGGCGGCGACTTCGAACGGCGTGCGGGTTCTCTACGGGGCGACCCTGGAGTCCGATGCGGGGCTTCCGTACGCACCCTTCATCGCGGCGATTCGCTCCGGCTTCCGCGGCCTGCCGCAGGAGCGGCTCGGCCGCGTGCTCGCCCAGGCCGCGCCCGACCTCGCGCAGCTCTTCCCAGAGCTCGGACGACGGGCGGAGAGTGGTGCAGCGGAGCATCACCGCCTCTCCGTCGCGTTCCACGGTCTCTTTCGCACGTTCGCGAGCGAAGCGCCGACGCTCGTCATCCTCGAGGACCTCCACTGGTCCGACGAATCGAGCCATCATCTGTTGCACTACCTGGCCCGCGAGCTCCGGGACGCACGGGTGCTGCTCATCGCGACGTACCGCAGCGACGAAATGCATCGCCGCCACCCGCTCCTGCGGACGGTCGCGGCCATGCAGCGCGAGCGACTTGTAAGCGAGATCACGCTCCAGCGGCTCTCGCGCGAGGACGTCGCCGAGCTTATCCGCCAGGTCTTCGTGACGACCGACCCAGATGTTCAAGTGAGCGCCGAGTTCCGCGACGCGATTTACGAGCGCTCCGAGGGCAACCCCTTCTTCACCGAGGAACTGCTGAAGTCGCTTGTTGAGTCCGGCGACGTGTACTTCACGACGACCTCCGGCTGGGACCGCAAGCCCATCGCACAGCTGCGCATCCCGACCTCAGTCCGTGAGGCGGTCCGGCTTCGGGCGGAGCGACTCTCCGAAGGCGCACAGGCCACCCTCTCCGCGGCGGCCGTCATCGGTCAGCGCTTCGCGTTCGAGCTTCTGCGGACGGTCCGCGACGTCGCCGAGCCCGCGCTCGAGGGGCACGTCCGGGAGCTCATCGAGCAGCAGCTCGCGATCGAGCTCGACACGCCGGACGAGTACGCCTTCCGTCACGCGCTCACGCGCGAGGTTGCGTACGACGACCTCCTCGCGCGCGAGCGACGGCGCCTGCATCGCGCGGTGGCCCAAGCGCTCGCGGCTGGCGAGCACGCCGAGCCGGCGCTGATCGCGCACCACCTCACCGCCGCCGCGGACGAAGCGGCCGCGCTCCCGTACGTCCTCGAAGCCGCCGAGCGCGCGCTCCGCGCCGACGCGCCGCGCGAGGCCGCGGCACACTTCGAGCGTGCCATCGCCATCGGGCTCGCGGAGGAGCGGACCGGCCCGACGCTTGAGCGGCTCGCGGAGGCCTACTACCTCTTCGACTTCGCGCTCTCGCGCAAGACCGCCGAGGAAGCGGCGCGCCTCTACCGTCACAGTGGCGACGCGCTCGGCCTCTCACGGATGCTGCGCCTCGCGAGCCGCAACGTCTGGCAGCAGGGCGACTCAAACCGCGCGGTCGTGATCGCGCAGGACGCGATCGCGGCGCTCGAAGGCACCGACGAGTCGCCCGAGCTCGGCCGCGCGATCGCGCACCTCGCCCAGCTCAAGATGGTGGCGCGCGAGGACGAGGAGGCGATCGGCCTGGCGGAACGCGCGCTCGCCTTGGGCGAGCGCCTGCGCGACGACTGGACAATCGCGAACGCGACGATCACGAAAGGAACGTCACTCGCGAACTCGGGAGCCGACAAGAGCGCTGCACGTGACCTCCTGGAACGCGGCAGGACCCTCGCGGTCGAGCGCGACCTCGCCGAGACGGCCCTGCGTGGTTACAACAACCTGGCGGTGGCTGCGGGTCGTCTTGACCTCAACCCGGCGGAGGTCGGCCGGCTGCTCGACGAGGGGGTCGCCTATGCCGAGCGACACGGCATCGAGCAGCCGATGCTGCATTCGCAGCGTTCGTTCCGTGCGTATGCCGAGGGTCGCTGGGACGAGTCGCTGGTCGTCGGCGCGCGGGTCCCGCCGACCTCGTTCTGGTACGGATTTCCTCTCATTGCCCGCGCGATGATCGCGGCGGGGCGTGACGGCCCGGCAGCCGGCATCGCGATCCTGCGCGACTTCGCCGAGGAGGCCTCCCGGCAGGACGAGGCCCAGCGCTTCCTTCCGTCGATCTTGACTATGACCATACTGAGCATCTGCGCTGACGACGCGAGGAGCGCCGCACGCTGGCTGGAGAGGCTCGAGCAACGGGCGCGGTCGGACCGCGGTGTTTATCGGGGGATGCTCACTGGTCTCGGGCCCGCTGGAACGGGGCTATTCGGCGCCTGGACTTCGCTGCTGTCTGGCGCCTGCCTTGGTAGGGCTGACTGGATCGAGTGGCTCGACGCAAGTCTCTCGACCCTAGATCTATTCGCCGCCGCGGTCGCCCGTGACGCAGGCCTCGCCCTGCGCGCGCGTGACCAGGCCCGGCTCGCGCTGAGCCTCGAGGCATGCCTCGCCGACCACGAGCGGCGCGGAAATGCAGCGCAGCCCGACTCGCTCATCCTGGCGGCGCGAGCGGCGCGCGCGTTCGGCATGACACTCGGACCTGAGTGGCAGACGCCGATAGAGCGCGTCCGGGCTACAGCGGAGCGCACGGAGGCACGCTGGTACATGGCGGAGCTCGAAGCGCTCACGGCCGCGATTGTCCTCAAGTAGCACGACTCACGAGTGACGCGGCCGGTCAGCGGCTCGCGCGCAACCCGCTCCCCGTGCCACCCGCTGCGATGCCGGCCATCCGTGACAGGACCCGCGGCGCGGGCGTTCGCGCACACTAGAAGGATGCGATTCGACAAGACCCTCGACGTGCAGCGGGCAATGGCGATCTATGCGCACCCGGACGATGCCGAGTTCGGCATGGCCGGAACGGTGGCGAAGTGGGCGAAGGCCGGGGTCGAGTTCACCTACTGCATGGTCACGAACGGCGCGTCAGGATCACAGGATCCGGATATGACGCGCGAACGGCTGCGTGACATCCGCGCGGCCGAGCAGAGCGAGGCGGCGAAGATCCTTGGCGTAAAGAACGTCGTCTTCCTCGAGTTCGAGGATGGGTATCTCGAGCCGACGATCGACGTTCGTCGCGCGGTCGCGCGACAGATCCGCATCCACAAACCCGACGTCATCTTCACGATGGACCCGACGATGCGCTACGGCGGTGGGTACGTGAACCACCCGGACCACATCGCGGCGGCCGAGGTCGTTCTCCGTTCGATCAACCCGGACGCGTCGACCCGGCAGATGCTCCCCGAGCTCTGGCAGAACGAGCGGCTCGAGCCGCACAAGCCGAAAGCGCTCTTTCTCATGGCGTTCGGCGCACCGGACACGATCGTCGACGTGAGCGGCGTGGTCGATGTGAAGATCAAGGCGCTCCTCGCGCATCGCTCGCAAATCGACGCCGACAGCGTCGACTTCATCAAGAGCTGGATGAAAGAGGCGGGCAAGAAGAAGCGCTACGCCTACGCGGAGGGCTTCAAGGTGCTTCGGTTCGAGGAAGACGGAGCGCCGCGCCGGAACGTCAGGCGGCGCGAAGAGCGGAAAGCACCTCAAGCGCGTGGCCGTCGGGCTTTACGAAGTACCACGCCTTCTCGACCCGCCCGTCGGAGCCGATAAGGAAAGTCGAGCGGATCACGCCCTCGCCGCGTCCGGGTCGGTCGCCCCAGGCGCCGTATGCGTCGTGGATCTTGCGGTCGGGGTCGCTCAGCAAGCGGACGCGCAGACCGTATTTCTTGCGGAACGCTTGATGCGCGGCGGCGTCGTCTCGCGATATCCCGAGCACCGGAACGCCAACCATCTCGAACTGCGGGAAGTTGTCCGTGAACTGGCAGGCTTCGGTCGTGCAGCCCGGCGTGTCGTCTTTGGGATAGAAGTACACGACGTAGCGCGAACCTTTGAGGTCTTTGTTCGAGACGACCTCTCCCTCCTCATCCGGCAGGGAAAACGCGGGTGCCTTATCGCCGGGCTTCAGCTCCATCAACGAAAAGGGTAGCGACTAGCGCACGTAATCGGCGCGGAAGGCCTCGAAGCGCGCGTAGAACGCATTGGTCGTCTCGCCGAACGCGGCGGCAAACGCCTGGTGCCATTCCTCCCCGCGGCCGACGCGGGTGCACCAGTCGCGAATCGTGGCGAGGCCCTTGGGCGCGAGGAGCCGGTCCACGGCGAGGTAGCTCACAGCGTAGGGCTTCGCGTTTGCTGGAAAGCTGGACTCGAGCGACTGCAAAGTGGCCTGGTTCGTGGCGGTCGTGAGCTGCCGCCGGGTGAACGTGTCCAGGTTCGCCGCGGGTATGACGCCATCGGCGATGAGCGAGCGGTAGGCGAACGACTCGGCCATGCCCTCCGCGATCCACCTGACGCTCCCGCCCATGCACGCGTTGCCTCCGG
>Ga0207646_10001113_pt1 | contig 34274 bp, 33 predicted proteins | sample KBSK5502metaG_FD_184343 | JGI IMG/M metagenome (GOLD analysis project Ga0207646, IMG submission 184343) | Corn, switchgrass and miscanthus rhizosphere microbial communities from Kellogg Biological Station, Michigan, USA - KBS K5-50-2 metaG... | ecosystem: Host-associated > Plants > Roots >... | reverse complement strand
GATTCTATTTCCGAACTCTCTGCGCGCCACGCTTCCAGACTGACGCGCAGAGAGTTCGGAAATAGAATCGCGACATCGAACGGTTTTTGCCGCGCAATCGAGCGCGTCGCGCTAAAAAGCGATTTGTTCGGCAGGGCGAGGACTTCGTCGACTTCCGAAATCAATTTCCACATCGGGGCAATTTTTTCCGGCGCAAGAATTGTGACCTGCGCGTCGGGCCGGCCGTTTTTGATCGCGCGCACCGCCGGCACACTCATGACCGCGTCACCGAGCCAGTTGCTGCTCCGAATTAAAATGCGAAATGGCTGAAGCGTTTCCGAATTTTTCGGAACGAAGACGCCGCGTTTGTAGCGTGCCAGCAAAAAATTCGGACGCGGCGTTTTCCAGCGATTGTGCAACCAGAAACCATCTTCCGGCGCGATGCGCGTCTGATTCGCGATCAGTTCATTCGCTTTCGCGGTGATCGCTTCGACTGAATCCCCCGGCTGATCGATCCGTTCGGCGAACGACATCCGCCAACGTCCCGGTGCTTCGGTGTAAATCGCGGTGCCGAGCACAGCCGCGCCGGTGCGTTTCGCCAGAAGCGCCGGCAGCGAGGTTGTCGACGCAAGTTTTCCAAAAAACGGCACCCACAAACCCTGATCGCCGGCGTGTTGATCGCTCAGAATCCCGATCGCGCCGCCGCCGCGCAGCAGTTCGATCGCCTTTTGGAATCCTTCGTTGCGGTCGAACAATTCGACGCCGGCCCGCCCGCGAAGTTTGCGCACATGTTTGTCGATGTAACGATTTTTCAGCGGCTGATAAACGGTGCTGTTGCGAACGTAGCCGATCGCTGCCGGGAACATCTGCGCCTGGAGCTCCCAGTTTCCGATGTGACTCAAAATAAAAACGACAGGCCGTCCGGCGCGCAGCTCGCGATGCGCCGCATCCGCGTTTTCGATTCGAACATAAGAGCGTGCTTCTCCGAGCGGCATCGAGGCCAGTTTCAAACCGGAAAGAAGATTCGCGCCGAGTCGTTGGAAATGTCGGCGGACAAGGCGGTGCATTTCGCGCGACGATTTCTCGTGACCGAATGCGATGTCGATGTTGTGAAGCGCGAGCCGACGATAGTGCCCCAAAATAAGCCAGGCGCAGAAGCCGAGCGCGTTTCCGAGCGCAAACGCGACTCGGAGCGGCAAAATGCCGATGAGGGCAAAGCCCGCGCGGTAAATTAAATAAACCAAATATTCGAGCATCGATCTCGGCGGCGCGCCCCGAGGGCGTCCAGCGTAAATTTGCCTGCGCGCGGCTGCAATGAATATAATGTGGTCATGTTGGAGCTTCGTTAGGCATATAAAAGGCTCTGCGAACCGTGATGAACAAAAAAGATTTGTGGCTGGGACTGAATGAGCGCGCGAGAAAAGCACTTGTTTCTCGCAACTACAAAAGCGGCTCAATCGCCGAGCGCATCGCCGGATCGGGCGTCGATGCGGCCGAGCTGGCGAGTGGTCGTGGCAAAGCGGAATTGAAGAAGGTCTGGATTCCCGGCGTCGAAATTTTTGTGCGCGAAATTCATCCGCAACGTCATCGCGGAAGTTTTGGCGAACTGGGACGGGAAGGGCAGGGCGTTCTTGGGAAAATCAAACTTTGGCCGCGGCAATGGTCGGCCGCGCGCATGTTCGCGAACAGCGCGAAAGGATTTCACATTCATCCGCCGCATATTCCGAACGGCGAGACCGCGGAAAAGTGGCTGAAACGATTGTTTGTGAATCAGCCGCAAAATTATTCGCTCCGTCCGTACGATCGCGAGCAATGGGATATCATGTTTTTTCTCCAGGGCCGCGCTGAAATTTTTCTGCGCGATGTGCGCGCCGGGCTGCCGACGCGCAACATGCGTTTCTTCGTCGACGGCGATGATCATCGCAGCCGCAATAACGTCGGCATAGTCATTCCACCCGGCGTGGCGCATGCGATTCGGGCGGAAGGTTCCGAAGACGTGCTCATGGTTTACGGCACGAGCACGACGTTCCAGCCGGACTTTGAAGGCCGCATTGCGAGCGAAGTTGAAACGGCCGCTCTGCCGGAAAGCTGGCGAAATTTTCTAGCGCGGTGATCTTGCCGCGATGAAGCGGCGATTCGATCCGGCGGAGCTGGAACTAATGGACCGGCCGCAGCCCGTCTCGGCCGAGTTAGAGCGCGACCTCGAAAATCTTCGTGAGCTCAATCGCTGGTTCGGAAGTTACGCGCTCATCTCAATGTTTCTTAGTCGCTGGATAAAACCCGGTGCGCGCATGCGCGTTGTCGATCTTGCCACTGGCTCCGGCGATATTCCGCGATTAACTGCCGAATACGGCCGCAAAATCGGCGCGGAGTTGCAGATCGACGCTTTAGATGGGCAACTAGCGACGCTTGAGATCGCAAGAAAACTGAGCGTCAATTATCCAGAGATCAATTTCATTCAGGCAAACATTTTGGAATGGAATGTTTCCGAGCAGTATGATCTGGTTTTTTGCACGCTGGCGCTGCATCACTTCAGTGACGAGGATGCGGTCCGCTTGTTGCAACATTGCCGCAAACTCTCACGAAAATTCGTCCTCGTGTCCGATCTCCGGCGCGGATGGACCGGAACTCTCGGGGTTTATTTCCTGACCGAGATCATGTTTCGCGAGCCGATGACAAAGTATGACGCGCGATTGTCGGTGGCGCGCGCGTTCTCATTTTCGGAAATGAATCAAATGGCGCGCCGAGCGGGCTGGACAAATTTCGGACACAAAACTTTTCCCTTCGCCCGTCAGGCGATCTGGTTGGGCTCGCAATGAAGATTCTGCACGCCACCGCTGAGGCTCGGAACGCCCCGCGAAAAACTCCACGAATCTTGGTGCCGACGATGGGCGCGTTGCACAAGGCGCATGGCGAATTGATCCGCGTTGCGCGGGAGCGCGCCGGAAAAGACGGTGAGGTTGTCGTCAGCATCTTCGTGAATCCGCTCCAGTTCGAGCCGGGCAGCGATTACGAACGTTATCCGCGGCCGGAAAAGGAGGACGAAGAGTTCTGTCGTAAATTAGGTGTCGATCTTTTGTTTCGGCCGTCAGTGGAAGAAATGTATCCGGGCGATCGTTCCGTGTTCGTCGAAGAAAATTCACTTTCCAAATTGCTCGAAGGAAAATCGCGGCCGGGACATTTTCGTGGCGTTTGCACAGTTGTCGCGAAGCTCTTCAACATTTTGCAGCCGGACGCGGCGATCTTTGGACAAAAAGATTTTCAGCAGCTCGCGATCATTCGCCGAATGGTGCGCGACTTGAATTACAAGATCGACATCGTGGCGGTGCCGACGGTGAGAGAAGAGGACGGTCTCGCGTGCAGCTCACGGAATGCTTACTTGAACGCCGAGGAAAGACAGCAAGCCGCCGTTTTGCGCAAAGCTTTGCTCGCCGCGAAAGAGTCGGGAAAGAAATCCGCGAACGAAATTGTCGATCTTGTTCGCAAGATGATTAGCGAAGCGCCGCTCGCGCGGATTGATTATGTCGAGCTTGTCGATGCGGAAACGTTGCAACCGATCGAATCCGTGAAGCCGAACTCGCTTCTCGCGGTCGCGGTTTATTTTGGAAAGACGCGATTGATCGATAACATTCTTCTTTCGTGAAGGAATACGACTTCGTCGTGATCGGCAGCGGCATCGCGGGCCTGAGCTTTGCCTTGAAAGCGGCGAAGCATGGTTCGGTGGCGGTGATCACGAAACGCAAAGGGCCCGACACGAACACGGCGTGGGCGCAAGGCGGGATCGCGTGCGTAACGAGCGACGAAGATTCGTTCGAGTTGCATGTGCGCGACACGCTCGAAGCCGGCGCGGGTCTGTGCGACGAACAAGTTGTCCGCACGATCGTGACCGAAGCGCCGGCGCGGATTCACGATTTGGTCGAGCTCAGCGTGCAATTCGACGAACGCGAAGTTTCGGGTCATCGCGAGTTCGATCTTGGAATCGAAGGCGGACATTCCAAACGGCGCGTGTTGCACGTCCGCGACGTAACCGGAAAGGAAATCGAGGACGCTCTGCTGCGCGAGCTCGAGCGCCAGTCACATGTCGATCTTTTGGAGAACCACATGGCGGTCGATCTGATCACGGCGGCGAAGATCGGATTCGCGGCAGAAGATCGCTGTCTTGGCATTTACATTCTCGACGAGCAAACCGGCGAAGTGGAAACGATTCGCTCGGATCGGATCGTTCTCGCGACCGGCGGTTGCGGGAAGGTTTATCTCTACACAACGAATCCGGATATCGCGACCGGAGACGGCGTGGCGATGGCGTGGCGTGCGGGCGTGACCATCGCCAACATGGAGTTTGTTCAATTTCACCCGACCTGTTTGTTTCATCCGAAAGCGAAATCGTTTCTGATTTCGGAAGCGGTACGCGGCGAGGGAGGAATTTTGCGGAACAATCGCGGCGAAGATTTCATGAAGCGGTACGATCCACGCGGTTCGCTCGCGCCGCGGGACATCGTCGCGCGCGCGATCGATGCTGAAATAAAACGCTCCGGTGCGCCTTGCGCGTTTCTCGATATCACTGACAAGCCGGTGGAATTTCTGCGGGAGCGGTTCCCAAACATTTATGAGACCTGTTTGCGTTTTGGGATCGACATGACGAAGCAGCCAATTCCAGTTGTGCCGGCGGCGCATTATCAATGCGGTGGAATTAAGACTGATGTGAATGGCACGACTAGCCTGCCGGGGTTGTTCGCAATTGGAGAAGTTGGTTGCACCGGATTGCATGGCGCGAATCGCTTGGCGAGCAATTCGCTTCTGGAAGGTCTCGTTGTTGCGCATCGAGCGGTCGAAGCGGCGGCTGGATGTCGATCTTCGCAAAGCCAGCGCACGATCGCGTTGCCGGAATGGCAATCGGGCGACGTGCAAGACGTCGACGAATTGGTCGTGATCTATCACAACTGGGATGAAATCCGGCGATTGATGTGGGACTACGTCGGAATTGTACGCACGGACAAACGTTTGCAGCGAGCGAGCGCGCGGTTGCGCAATCTTCAGCGTGAGATCCGCGAATTCTATTGGAACTTCAAGGTGTCGGTCGATCTGCTCGAGCTGCGCAATCTCGCGACGGTCGCGGCATTGATCGTCGATTCGGCGCTAAGCAGGAAAGAGAGCCGCGGATTGCATTACACGCTCGATTATCCGCGCACGGAAGATCGACAGTTCAGGCGCGACACGCTGTTAAGTCGGGTCTGAGACTGGAACGGATAGTGCTTTACAAGTTGTAACCGCCAGCGGCGCTGGTTTTTCTATAATAAAGCCTTGCGCCAGAGGCAAAAATCGGATAGAAACAGGCCGCCTTGTAGGTCCATGAAACATAGTTTTGCTTTTGTTTTCATCGCCAGCGCCGTCTTCACGCTGCAGGCCGAGGAGCAATCAAGCTCGCCCTACGCCACCTCCGCCGATTTCGCCAAATACGCCATGAAATTGCGCGAGCAGGCGTTGCTCAAAGTGGAACCGCAAGTGTTCGTGCCGACCAGTTCGCGTCCGGCGGTCCAGCGTTACGCGTGGAAAACAAACATTGTGACGACAGTGTTTTGGATTGGCGAACAAGCCGGTGGCAATAATCCGGTCCCGAATTTTCGCAGCTCGTGGGATTTGAATTGGCAATCCAACTATGGAGGTTTCGATACTCCCGAGAAATCGGATCGGCGCAATTACATCCCGGTCTCCTTCGTTCCCCATCAGAATCCGTTTTACTGCGCGCTGCCGTACAACGATGTGACACACGGCCAGTTCAAACCTGAAGCGCCGCTGGTGATCCCGTGGTTCAAACAATCTTACACCGGCCAGGGCCAATCCGTTTGCTGGCATCGCTGGATCGCGATTCGAAAAGGCAATCGCACTTGCTACGCGCAATGGGAAGATTGCGGACCGTTTCGGACGGATCACTTCCAATATGTTTTCGGCAACGAGCGGCCGAAACCGAACTTGAACCATGGCGCCGGGCTCGATGTTTCTCCCGCCGTGCGCGATTACCTTGGTCTCCAGCCCACGGATGTGACAGATTGGCAGTTCGTCGACGTCAAAGACGTTTCGCCCGGGCCGTGGCGAAGTTATGGCGAGAACAATAATTTCGTTCTCGCCCGCCGCCAGATGGAGCAGCGCTTAGTCCAGCAGCAAGGCGGCAGCTCCACTAACACCAAGAAATAACGGCCGTCGTAAAGCCGTTTTTCTTTTATCCCAGACGCGGCTTAAGCGCCTCTAGTTTCGTTTCCAATTCTTTTGCTCGTTGCCACCACGGTTCGTAGCGCTGCTGCCGCGCGCGACAATTCTCACTCAGGTCTTTGATCTTCGTGGCCATTTCGGCGCAGAAAGCATCGATCGCTTTCGCGAACTGCTTGTCCAGGGTTTGTGAAAACTCGCCGCGTTTCGGAGAGAGTTGCGCTTCGTAAACTCGCCGGACTTTTCCGCGATGATTGAACGCCAGAAAAACCGTTAGAACCGCGCCGATAACTGCGACCACCAAGCCTCCAATTGCGAGCGAGGCGTTCGATGTTCTAAAGAAAGCTGCGACGGCCGCGGCAATTGCGGTAACTGCGACGACAATTCGAAGGGACATCGCGGTCTCCGAATATGAGCGGGCAAGCCTTGCCTGTAATTCTTTACCGGCAAGGATGTCGATGAACGCAGTCTGGATTGATTCCGAAAGTTCACGTCGTTGTCGCGCGAAGTCGGGAACGCTTTGTCGCGCCTCCTTTTGTAAGTCGGCGGACAATTGATTTTCGAGCAGGTCCTGCATTTGCGGCCAAAGTCCGCGCAAGTCCGCTTCCAATGTTCTAACAGCTTTGTCCATTTGTGGCTGGAGCAGTTGCCGGAGGCGGCTCTCGATCTTGCCGTGCAATTCTTGTTGGCCGGTGCGGCGACGCCAGAGCAAGCTGAAGCTGCGCCACCAGGTCAGTTCCTGTCGCAACAGCGCAGCTCTTTCTCTCGTCGTTTCGTCGTAGGCCGTCTCGACTTCGCGGACGAGAGCGCTTACTTGTCGTGACATTTGCTCGCGCCGCGTCTCAAGTAAGACACTGAGGCGGTCGAGAACGGCCGCGTCGGCGGAAATCTTATCCAGAAATCCGCGGATCTCGCGATGCAGATCTTCGAGGACGACGCGCGAAGCCTGAAAGGTCGACCGCAACTTCAACATGCGTGTGCTCGATTCACTGACGATGAAGTTGATTTGCTCTTCCAACGGGGCGAACGCGCTTTCTTCCCAAAGTTTTTCTTTGTCAACGCCGCTCGTTCGCGCCAGCAACGCTTTACGCGCCGACACGGCAAAAATCGGCGGAACAAACCCGAGCCGGCGCATGGCCGTGTCTTGAAGGTGCCGATAAATGACGTCAATCTCCGTGGGCTCGCGCAAATCAACTTGTTGGAGAACGAAGATGACGTTCTTGAGCCAGGTTTTTTGGAGGAAATCCAAAAATTCCCAGTTCGATTGGGTCCACGGATTCGCCACCGAGAAAACAAATAGAACGATGTCGGATCGCGGCATGAAGTCTTCCGCGACCATTTGGTGTTCTTTCACCATCGTGTTGGTGCCGGGGGTGTCGACGACGTTGAAATCCCGCAGGAACGGAATCGGCAAGTAACGCTCGGTCAGCTTTGATGAAACTTCGGTCGATTTGTCCTCCGATCCGTGACGAAAAATGTAAACGCGGTCGGTCGCGGGCAGAACGTCGACCTTGGCAAACTCGGCGCCGAAAAGCGCATTCAGCAGCGAAGATTTCCCCGATTTCACTTCGCCGACGACGACGAAGAGCAATGGTTCGGTGATGTCGCGCCGGAGCGATTGCAGCGTATCGAGCTGTTCGCCGGAACGCTGCATTTCCGAAGCGAGTTTGATTAAACCGGTAAGGCCGCTTTCGAGCTCGCCTTTGAGCTGCAAGTATCGGTCGGCGATCATGCCGGCAAATTAATCGTGCCCGGTGGGTGAAGTCCGAGCCGGACTGGCATCTGATGTCGATCTTCCCGGCGCGGCTTTCGGTGGAGGCGAAACTTTTGGCGTCGGCGATGGTTTCGGCGGCAACGGCGTTTCCATTGCAATCAACTCTGACACGGTGACGAACTTGAATCCTTTCGCCTCCAGTTGATTTAGTACGCACGGCATCGCATCGATCGTTCCCGGATGGATATCGTGCGCCAAAATAATCGAACCGGCTCGAGTGTTTTTGACGATGCGATTGCAAACCACGTTCGCTCCCGGTCTTCGCCAATCAAGTGGATCGACATCCCACAGAACGATCTTGTAACCAAATTCCTGATTGATCCATTTTTTCTGGCGCAGGCTGATTGAGCCGTACGGCGGCCGCATCAAAGTGGGCGAGTTACCGATCGCGCTGCGAATCGCGTCGTCGGTTCGGCGAAGTTGGGCGCGCACTCCGTCGTCCGACATTTTTCCAAGGTTCGGATGGGACCAACTGTGGTTTGCAACTTCGTGTCCTTCCCGAACTTCGCGGGCCGCGATTTCGGGATTCTCGGCCACGTTTTCGCCGATCAGGAAAAACGTGGCTTTAATGTGACGAGCAGCGAGCAGGTCGAGAAGCTTGGGCGTTAGTTTCGCACTCGGACCGTCATCGAATGTCATCGCGACGTAAGGACCGTCGACATGGATCCAATCGAAAGTAATTCCGTGCTCGGGTGGGGATGCAGGCTTTGATTTTTCCGCCGCCGGCGCAGCGACGGCATCATCAGCGCGGACTACCGCAATCGTTAAAGAGGCAAATAGAAGGGAAAAAAGGAAACGATTAATGAACATTTTGCGACCGCGCCAAACTCCGGTGTATCTAGCAGAGGCGCAAAGTAACGCAAGGTGCGCTAACTCCGTGAGGTCGATCTAGGTAAAAATCCTATCTTTGGGCGTGTCGCCGATAATCGACACGAATGGCAGCCATCCTGCTCCGTTGTCTTAGAAGACCGAGCATGCCTCACGCATGACTTGGTTATTGGTGTTTTGGGAAATGTCAGCTCTCCACAAATGAGAATCCTGCTTGTCGAAGATCACCCGGAAAGTCGCCGAGCGTTGCAGCGATTGATCGAACGGCGCGGCCATGAAGTGGTCGCGGTCGGCAGCGCGGAGGAAGCGGAAGTTGAGCTAAAGAAGCAAGCGTTTCCGTTTTTGATTCTGGATTGGATGTTGCCCGGTAAAAGCGGAGTGGAACTGTGCCGCGAATTGCGCTCCGGCCCGAATGGCGAGGAGCTATTCATTCTCCTCGTCACAGCTCGAGATGATCCGGAAGACTTAAACCAAGCGCTCGAAGCCGGCGCAAATGATTACCTGACTAAACCGCTTGATCCCGCGCGATTGAATGTTCGCCTCTCCGTAACCGAACGGCGAATTCGCGCGTTGATCGAACGAAATCAGGCGCGCGCCGAGTTGCAGGAAACCGTCAGAAAAATGACCGACATCCTGGAAAAAACGAGCGACGGATTTTTCGCGGTCGATCGGGACTGGAAATTCACCTTCGCCAATCCGCAGGCGGAAAAATTACTCGGCCGGCGTCGCGAGGATCTGATCGGCAAAGATTTTTGGCTGGAGTTTCCGCAGTTTACGCGGGACGCGTTTGAAAAAAATTATCGGCGCGCGATGTCCGAACAGACGGCGGTGGAATTCGAGGCGAGCGACGCGAGCGGCCAAGTCTGGTTTGAGTTGCTCGCTTATCCGAGCGGCGGCGGCGTTTCCGTTTTCTTAAGAGATGTAACGGACCGCAAACGAGTGGAGCAGGAACGATTGACCACGAGCAAATTGGAATCGCTGGGGACATTGGCCGGCGGAATTGCGCACGATTTGAACAATATTCTGACTGTCATTTCGGGGAACATCGGCCTGGCGCAAATCGAAGCGCCGGGCGAGGCAAGGAATTTGCAGGGGTATTTGTCCCGCGCGGGAGGAGCGGCGCAGCACGCCGCGCAGCTTTCTAATCAGTTGCTCACGTTCTCGAAAGGTGGCACGCCGCTCAAACGCGTTGCTTGCATCTCCGACCTCATTGGTGAAGCGGTCGAGTTCTCACTGCACGGATCGAACTTACGCGCAGAACTCGACATCGCGGATGATCTTTGCAGAGCGGCGGTCGATTCAATCCAGATTGAGCAAGTGATCAATGCATTGATCATCAATGCGCGCGAAGCGATGCCGTACGGTGGGACGATTCGTATCTCGGCGAGTAACGTTGAAATTGAGGGCGGCTCAGATCTCCCGTTGCGGCCGGGAGATTATGTCAAAGTCGAGATTACGGACAAAGGCGGCGGCATTGATACCCAGGTCATGACCAAGATTTTCGATCCTTATTTTACCACCAAGCCGGCGGCAAGCGGGCTCGGCTTGTCAATCAGTTATTCCGTGGTGAAGAAACACGGAGGTCTGTTGCATTTGCAGAGCACATCGCCCGACGGATCGACATTCGCGTTTTATCTGCCGGCGACCGACGCCGATCCGCAACTCCCGGAACCGGAAATTACCGATCAGTCTTTCAACTTTAATAATCAACGCGTTTTAGTGATGGATGACGAAGCAGCCATTCGCGATCTCACGTCAGAATTACTGGGAACACTTGGCTACGAGGTGACCGTAGTGCCAGACGGCACTGAAGCTCTGAAAACCTACGAACGGGCCATGCGGTCGGGCGAAAATTTTCAGGCGGTGATCCTGGACGCGACGATTCGCGGCGGAATGGGTGGCGTTGCGACCATTGAGCGTCTCCGCGATCTCGACCCGAATGTGAATGCGATTATTTGTAGCGGTTATTCGGATGAAGCCGCGCTCGCCGAGTTCTTGACCTATGGCTTTCGAGCGGCATTACCAAAACCGTTTACCCGTCTCGAGCTGGCGAACGTTCTCCAACGCGCGTTCGAGGCAAGCAGCGTTCGAGCCGACTAAATCTTCGGCGCCATTAAGATCTAGATCGTGGCGATCCGCTAGCCTTTGCGGGCTTTGTCCAGCTCTGCCAGAAAAGCAGCGACTCCGCCCGTATATAAAGCGTCGTAGCGCCAGAGCGTCTTACCGTCGCCATTCAGGAGCACGACCGTCGGAAAACCTTCCACCTCATATTTGGCCGCCAGCTCTTGGTTTTGTTTTTGCGTTTCAACACTGAGCGCTTTGCGGCGTGGAAAATCGACCTCTACCAGGATAAGATTCTTGTTCGCGTAATCCTTAAATTGCGGTTGCGACAAAATCGCTCTGTCGAACTGAAAACAGTATCCGCACCAATCCGAGCCGGTAAAGTTAAGCAGAACAAGCTTGTGATCGGCCTTCGCTTCTTGCTGAGCTTTTTTGTAATCCGAAGTCCACTCCGATGCGCCCGTCTTGGCTTCCGACGCGCCCGGTTTGGCTCGTCCGCACGCCGCAGTCGACAATCCGAACGCGACGGCAAGCGCGATAATAAAAATTCTCACGCCGAAGTTTCCCTCAATCAGCTCTTCGGCGCAAGTGTATGCGATTTGCAACGCAAGCCACCCGAACGGATTCTCCGCTCAGCTCAATTCTAATCCCGCGTTTCCGCAGGAGACTCCAAACCGCAATTCGCGATTTTAGGTGATGTGGCCGGAGACGAGCTTGGTCATCTCAAACATGCTGACCTGGCTCTTGCCGTTGAAAACCGGCCGGAGCGCATCGTCGGCATTGATTTGAGTTCTCTTGGTTTTGTCCTGAAGACCGTTTTTCTTAATATAGTCCCAGAGCTTCTTGGTGAGCTCGGAGCGCGGCAACGGTTTAGAACCGACAACAGCAGCGAGCTTGTCATCGGGCTGGACTGGTCTCATGAAGGCGGGATTGGGTTTGCGTTTTGAAGGTGTTTTATCTTTCGGCATACAGGCTGGTTAATGCTTCGTTTGCGGCAGTGCAACACTAATTTTTGCGGGTAAAATTTTTTTCTTGCTAATTGGACCGGCGCACAACAACCGCCGCGACATCATCCGGCGGCGATTCGCTGCTATCGGGCGTCGCCGCTTTCAACATCAATTGGAGCAGCGCGTCCGCGCTCGGCGCAAACGGATTGATCATTCCCGCGAGCTGTGTCGGTGTCGATCTTGGCCGGCCATTCTTAGACGGCCCAAAGAATCCATCGGTGTAGAGCGTGAACGCATCGCCCGGATTCAATTCCAAAACGGTTTCGGAAAAATTTGAATGTTCCAGTCCCAACGGTGGCGCGGACGATACGATCGCTTCCGTCCCGCGACCGAATCGCGTAATGAGAAGCGGCGGATGGCCGGCGCCGACGACGCTCGCGTGGCCGTTCTTCGGATCGAGCGCCACGCACATCGCGCTCATGAAGGAACGACCGCCGAAAATTCCGCGCAGATCGTTGTTCACTGCTTCCATGACTGCGGCCGGCCGATCATGCTCCGCGTGGCCGTGATGAAAGAGAAGTTTGGCCAGCGTCGTCATCAACGCCGCGGCCGCGCCATGCCCTGTCGCATCCGCGATCCAAAATAACCACCGATCATTTTTGATCGGCAGCCAGCCGTAGATATCGCCGCCGACTTCGATCACCGGACGATAGCAAGCGGCGATGTTCCAACCGGGCAGTTCGGGCGGCTTTTGCGGAATGAGCGACTGCTGAGTCAAACGCGCCGCTGCCAGATCGCGCTCGAAGTTCCGACGCCACCCTTCCAATTGTTGATTTTGTTGCTGCAATTGAATTCGTAACGAGTGCAATCGCAGCTGCGTCTCAATCCTCGCCCGCAAAACCTCGGGACTGATCGGTTTGATGACAAAATCGTCCGCGCCGGCCTCGAGGCATATCACTTCACTTTCGCCATGCCCCGTCAGCATGATCACCGGAATCTGCGCGATTGCGGGATTCGGATCGGCCCGCAAGCGGCGCAACGCTTCGTCTCCATCCATTTCCGGCATTTTGAAGTCGAGCAAGAGAACGTCTGGCCGTTCCTCGTGGACGAATTTCAATGCGCTGGCCGCGTTGTCCGTTTCGCGACAATTGTAGCCGGCCGACGAGAGCATTCGCGCCAGCAACTTCCGGCTGGCAGCGTCATCATCGACAATCAGGATCAGGCGGCCGGCCTCCATCGCTGCAACAAGTTCGGAAATCGCCGACTGCTTGGCTTTTGTAAAATTAATTGCGAGTCCGGGGTCACTGGCATTGAAATAGAACCAGTGTAGACTTCGTCCAAGTTAAATTATGAAACCGTGGCTCTCCCTGATTGTCCCTGGCGCGTTGTTTTTCTCGGGCTGCGCGGCAGATCAAGATCTTCCGTCGGCTGGCGGTCGCCATGCCGCAAGATATCCGGCGGCCGAAGCGGGCGCGGCTGAAAATCCGGCAACTCAGCAGCCGTTCAATCCCAACGCGCCTTCCACGGAAAGTGCACCGGTTGAGGAAACGGCCGCTGCGCCGAGCCCGACGCCCGCGACGCAAAAGGTCACAAAAGGGGATTACCCGTACGGGATTCCGATTCCAGGGAAGCCAGGCCTGGTCAAGAGTCCTTATGCTCCGGATCAGGGAATCGTTGATACGAGAGGATTTTCGCGCGGCCAGGAAGTCAAAGATCCTTACACAGGGAAAATTTTTCTGGTTCCGTAACGACAAGTTGCGGCCAGATTTGAACACGGGATACTCCATGCAGCATCGTATTTGCTAATCATTTATGGAGCTGCGCGTAAAACGAGCGCCTCGCATCGAGGCCGAAATCATGGTTCCGGGCGACAAAAGCATCTCGCATCGAGCCGCGATTATTGCCGCGCTTTCAAACGGCATTTGCACACTGCGCGGTTTTTTGCCGAGCGACGATTGCATGCACACCGTCAGTGCTTTGCGGTCGCTCGGGATCCAGATCGAACATCCCGAGCCTGACATCCTCGTCGTTCACGGCAAGAAACGCGTCCTTACGCCACCGAGTGGAGAAATCGATTGCGGCGGTTCGGGCACAACTATGCGTCTACTCGCCGGATTGCTCGCCGGTCAAACTTTCGAAACGCGGCTCGTCGGAAACGCTTCGCTCAATCGCCGCCCGATGGATCGCGTGATCGAACCACTTCGGAAAATGGGCGCGGACATTGTCGCCGAAGGACCCGAGCAAACTCCGCCGTTGCGCATCCGTGGCGGACGGTTGCGCGGAATTCATTATCGATCTCCAATCGCAAGCGCGCAGGTCAAGAGCGCCATTCTGCTCGCCGGTCTTTTTGCTAAAGGCAAGACCACGGTCCACGAACCGCTCGCCAGCCGCAATCACACCGAGCTCATGTTCAATTATTTTCTGATCCGCACCGCCAAAGGCGAGGACGGCGCGGTCAGCGTTTTCGGCGATCAAGTCCCCGAATCACGCGACTTCACGATTCCCGGTGACATTTCTTCCGCGGCATTTTGGTTGGTCGCGGCCGCCGCCCAATCAGGCGGGCATTTGCTCGTGCGCAACATCGGATTGAATGACACACGAACTGCGCCGCTCGGTGTTTTGGTGCGAATGGGCGCGCAAGTGCGCGAAGCGGTCGAAGATGTCGATCAAATCGAGCCGCGGGGCGTTGTCGAAGTCACCGGTGTCCCACTCAAGGGAACAGTCATTCACGGCAAAGAAATTCCGCAATTAATCGACGAGCTGCCGGTGCTCGCGGTCGCGGGCGCATTGGCCAGCGGGACAACGATTATCCGGCATGCGAACGAACTGCGTGTCAAAGAAACTGATCGCATCGCCGCGATCGCGCACAATCTGCGCGCGATGGGCGTGCAAGTCATCGAGCTCAATGACGGTCTCGAAATTCATGGACCGGCGCCGTTGCGGGGCGCGCGAGTCTCGAGCTTCGGCGATCATCGCATCGCAATGGCTTTCGCCGTGGCCGGGCTTTTCGCCGACGGGGAAACAATTATTCAAGACTCGGAGTGCATTCGCGAATCCTATCCGGGATTCGAAAAAGATTTGGATGAATTCATGAGTCCGAGAAAAGTTCGCAGCAGCACGCCCGTCATCGGCACGCTCGTCCCGGCCGCGCCGGTGGAAGAATAAGAGCGCGCTTGCTTCAGCGCCTCTCCCGCGAAAAACTGCGCTCATCGCGCGCAGCTTAAAAATGCCAACGCAAGATCGACATCGTGTAATCGCCATTGACGGGCCGGCTGCTTCCGGAAAAAGCAGCGTCGCCCGCGAGCTCGCGCATCGTCTTAATTTCGTTTACGTGAACTCCGGCGCGATGTATCGGGCGATCACCTGGTCGGTACTCAACGCCGGCATTGATCCTTCGGACAAGACTCGGATCGCCGAGCTCGTCGGAAAATTTTCTCTCGGCGAAAAACTGACCGACGGTGAGTTTCACCTTCTGATCAATGATGTCGATTTAACAGGCCATCTTCACGACGATCGGGTGAACAGTGAAGTCTCGCGAGTCAGCACAGTGCCGGAAGTTCGCAAAGTAATTGTCCAACGAATGCGCGATTACGCGAACAAGCACGATCTCGTTGTCGAAGGGCGCGACATCGGTTCGGTGGTTTTCTCCGATACGCCGTTTAAATTTTACATCGACGCGTCGCCGGAAGTGCGCGCGCAACGCCGCGCGGCGCAGGGCCATCGCGATGAGATTGCGCGCCGGGACCAAGCCGATTCCTCCCGTGCGGCATCGCCGCTGGTTGTCGCGAAAGACGCGGAGGTTATCGATACGTCCAATCTCACTGTCGGCCAGGTTGTCGATGAAATCGTTCGGCGATTGCGGGCGAAGAGTTTTGCGATTCGCTAAATGAATTTTTACTACTCGCTCGGTTATCACCTGAGCCGCTTGCTTGCCCGATTGTTTTACGGCTTTCGCATCATCCATCGGGAACGCGTCATTCAGACTGGACCGGTGATTTTGGCGATGAATCACCAGAGTTTTCTCGATCCGCCGCTGGCCGGCAACGCCTGCGACCGGCCAATCTTTTTCCTCGCGAAAAAATCGCTGATGGATGTTCCAATCCTCGGTTGGCTTTTGCCGAAGCTCAATGTCATTCCGGTCAGTGTGGAAGGAAGCGATCGCAGCGCGCTCAAAGCATTGATTCGGATCTTGCGAGCAAATGAATGCGCGCTTGTCTTCCCGGAGGGTTCGCGCACGCCCGACGGAACTCTCCAACCTGCGCAGCCGGGTCTCGGTTTAGTGATCGCTAAAACGCGCGCGCCGGTTGTGCCGATGCGAATTTTCGGCGCCCACGAAGTCTGGCCGATTCACGGAAAAGTCCGCTTCCGCGGAAAGATCACCATTGTTGTTGGCGCGCCGATTTATTTTTCCGACGTCGATCTTACTGACGACGGCAAAGATCTTTATCAGCGCCTGAGTCAGCGAGTCATGGACGCGATCGCCGCCATCCAGTTGCCTTGAAGCGCGTTTGCGCTTCGCGGATCGGCGTCGAATAGTTTGTTGTGGAGCCAGAGTCCAAAACGTCGAAAAAGGTCGGTTGGCTGATGGTTGGAATCGTCGTCGGCTTTGCCCTGGTCGCGCTTTACGCAAACATCCAGAAGCTACGGCGCACGTCCTTCGAAACGGTTGTGTTTACACCTGGCGGCGTGCAGCAAACCGCCACGCCATCGCCCACGCCGAAGCCTTGAATATTCAACCAAGAAAGGGGTCTAATCATCGCCATGAAAAAGTTTTTTGCGTCCCTAACGGCAGTCGCGCTGGTCGCGTTTGTTTCATGTCAGAAGCAGCAAACGGAAGAGGAAAAGAACGCCGAAGTTGAGCGGCAGGTTCAACAGCGTCTCGCCGCCGAACATCAGACCGAGCAGGAAAAGCAGTTGTCGCAACGCGAAGCTGATGTCGAGGCGCGGGAAAAAGCGCTGGCCGAAAAAGAAAATGCTACGCCCACTGCGCAATCTCCCGCCGAGCAGAGCGAATCCGAATCATACGAGCCGCGCGTTCGCGAGCCGCGCGAAAGCGGACCTGCTCGCGGTTATTCAACTTTTTACACGCGACTCGAATCCTATGGCGATTGGATCGAGACTGGCAACTACGGCTACGTTTTTCATCCGCGCGAAGCGGAGAGTTCGCGCTGGCGTCCGTACACGAGCGGTCGTTGGGTTTACACCGACGTCGGCTGGACTTGGATTTCGGAGGAACCATTCGGCTGGGCGACTTATCACTACGGACGCTGGACGCGTTTGCGCGGAATCGGCTGGGTTTGGGTTCCTGGAAATCAATGGGCGCCGGCGTGGGTCTCATGGCGCAAGAGCAGCGATTACGTCGGCTGGGCGCCGTTGCCGCCGGAAGCGCGCTTCGATCAGCAGACCGGAATTCATAATTGGTCGGACAATTATTACGACATCGGTCCCGACCAATACTGTTTCGTCGCGAGTCGCGAATTCGGCGCGCCACGCGTCGAGCAAACGCTCCTGCCGGCGGAACGTAACCTGACGATCGTTAATCAAACGACCAACGTCACCAACATTACTTATAAAAACACGACCATCGTGAACGAAGGTCCGAATTACGAGGAGTTGCGATCGATCAGTCGCGAGCCGGTCCAGCGCTATCGACTCGAGCGAAATGTGAATGTCGATCTTGCCGCTGGCGCGCCGCCATCGGAAGTCCGCGGCGAAACCGTTGTCATGGCCGCGCCCGTGATCGCGCAGCTGGTAGCGAGCGAGCGCCCGCGCACAGTAAAACAAAACATCGCCCAGGTTTCTGTCGACCTTGGTTGGGCTGCGATTACAAATGAGGCAGAAGCGAAGAAAGCGCGCCAGAAAATGAAATCGGAAGCGCCGCCGCCGTCGAATGCGCCGTCGAAAAAATTTGTAAAGGCGGCTGCGGCTACGACTCCAGCAACTCAAGCAGGTGGAACATCGACGACTGCAACGGCTGCGCCATCGGCGGCAGCGACTTCAACACCTGAGTCGACAACCACACCTCGTCGAGCGGCAACGCTTACGCCAAGTGCGAGCGCGTCTTCTGCATCGACGCCAATTTCGACAGCTTCAGTTTCGCCGACGACTTCGCAACGCCGCGGACGTTTGCTCGTTCCAAGCGCAACGATCAGTCCAACGCCGCGAAGCGCATCAACTCCAATTGCATCAAAATCAGAGGAAACAATTTCGACGCCGGCGCCAAGTGCGACGATCTGCGCTACTCCAAGAGGCGGTTGGACGGGCAAAGGGTTTAAAGTTCCTAACGAGTCTGCGTCGATCGCGCCGAGCGCAACGCCGACGAACCAATTCACTCCGCGAGCGGCCGCGCCGATGCGCACACCGTCACCCGCTGCAGGATCGACATCGCCACCGGAAGTCTCTGCGAGCGCGGCTGCGAGTGCGCCAGCGGAAAAACTGACGAGAAAAGAAATTAAGCAGGAGAAGCGCGAAGAGAAAAAAGAATTGAAGCGCGAACGAAAAGCCGGCTTGGAAGGTGCTACCGCTTCGCCATCAGCGACGCCCTAATGCTTGTTCTGCGCCGCGAGTTGGCGCGCATAAGCAAGGGTGTCGATCGCATCGACATTTTTGTCGCGCCGGATCGCTTTGATTCGCGGAAAGCGCAACGCGAGGCCGCTCGCATGGCGATTGCTCGGTTGAATCGAATTGAACGCGACCTCGAGAACGATTTCCGGTTTCACTTCGCGATACCGGCCGTGATCGACCATCGTGTTTTGTTTGAAATGCTCAGTGAGTTCCGCAATCTCAATATCAGTCAGGCCACTGTAAGCTTTTCCGATTGGCAAGAGTTCGCCGGTTGATTCATCGCGCACGGCGAATGTGTAATCGCTCAAGACATTGTTTCGTTTCCCGTGACCGAATTCCGTGCCGACCACGACCACGTCGAGTGTCGCGAGTTCTTTCTTGAGCTTGAACCAAAACATTCCGCGCGCGCCGGGCGTATAAAAACTTTTCGAATCTTTGATCATGAGTCCTTCGTTTAATCGTCTCCGCGCTTCTTGGAAGCGTTGTTCGATCTCCGCCGCTGAATGCGCCGGGAAAACTTCCGCGATCTGAAACTGTGGCGGCAATTTTAAATCGCGAAGGAGCGCGCGACGCTCTTCGAGCGGAGTTTTCAATAGCGAGCGGCCATTTAGCCAAAGAACGTCGAATCCGATGAACACAACGGGCACATCGGCCGACGCGGTCGCGAACAAATCGGCGCCGTCCGATTTCCGCCCGAGTCGTTTTTGCAAATCGAAGAACGTCAGCTTGCGACCTTCTTCGAAAGCAACGATCTCGCCATCCAAGATAAGATCGACATCGAACTTGCGCGCGTGGTCGGCGAACTCGGGAAATTGATCGGTGATGCGGCGCAAGTCGCGCGAATAAATCTCTACGCGCTCGGCGTTGCGGTGAAGCTGCGCCCGAATTCCATCGAACTTGTCTTCGACGAAGACAGTTGATGATTCCTGTTCGGCAAACCTTTCCCAAATCGCTTCCGCGGTCGGTTCGGGTGTCGCGAGCATGCATTTGATCGGGCGAAAGATCGACAACTCGGCGCGATCAAGTTGTTTTCGCGCCGCGAGCGAAGCAGTCGCGCCGATATCGCCGAGCAGCATGTTCGCTTCTTTGACTTGCTCGAGCGGAACCTCGAACGCCCGCGCGATTGCTTCTTCAACGAGTCCTTCGCGCAATCCGATCCGTAGGTCACCCGTAAGAATCTTGACGACGTATTGACCTTCGCGCGCGGAAACTTTCGCAAATCGTTGTTGCAACAACCCGCCTTTTGCAATCGGTCCGCGGGCGTGGTGAAGTTCGTCGAAAAGTTTCCGCGATTCCGAAATCGAGAATGGTTGCGGTTTTGTGCGACCTTCAAGAACTTCGAATGCGGTTTTGCCGAGATCACCCTGGCTTGCGGCGATCCGGTGAAATTGCGTTTCGCTGATTTTTGTCGCGCCAACCAGTGCGCGATAAATTACCGACCACCCGACTTGCAGCGTCCGCAGGTCGCTTTGCGCGAATGCGCGGCCAGTCAGATAGGTCGCGACGATCGGAAGCCTTTCAGGGCTGAGCGTTCGCAAATATTCCGCGAGCAACTGAATCTTCTCGAGTTTTGCTGGTGTCGCGCCGATTGATTCACCGACGTTGGCGAATTCGAGAAATTCGGATTGGGTAGTTTCTTCGACTCGGCGAGGCGCCGAGTCGTGCACGCGAGGGCGCGTGCGCTCCCCGGAACGCAATTTCAATTCCATCTGGTTCTCTTCGCTCAACGCCCACGCTTCGGTTCCGCGCTCGCGGAGATCGCGCGCGAATTCGGCGGCGAAACCGTGCAGCGTGAGCACGCGCTTCGGCTGCACCAGATCGACATATCGAATGAGATCGTTGTAGTCGGCATGATCGGATAGCGGAAACGCGGCATCGACCTGGTAGCGATAAATTGCGCCCGGCTCGACCGCCCATCCGCTAATCATCGCGACGCGTTTTCGCGGAATGTTGTCGATCATTGGCGAACGATTCGCGCTCGGCGGACAAATGAGAACCTTCCCGGCGACTTCGTTTTTGTTGTAGCGGACGTATTTGCAAAACGATTGGCCGAATTGCTCGTAGATCCGCGTCATTTGAAAAACGGAGCCGTGTAGCATCGGCGTGAGACCTGCGCCGTCGAGCGAGCAGAGAATTTCCTGAGCTTTGCCTAACGAATAACCGAGCAGCACCGGAACCGCACCGTCGTCGATCGTCTCGCGGCAAAACGCGACGATTTGCTCGATTATTTTTTCGGTCGGCGGAAATTGATAACGCGGCAAACCGAATGTCGTTTCCATGATCAACGTGTCGGACTGTCGCCATTCCGCGGCTTCGGCGGATTTTCCGTGGCGTAATTTGAAATCGCCGGTGTAGAGGAGCGTTTCGTTTTCGCTTGAGAGAAATAATTGCGCCGAACCGAAAATGTGGCCGGCTGGCAACAATATCAGATCGACATCGTGCACGCGGCGTTGTTCGCCGAATGGAAAGACGTGCTCGATACGTGTCCCCGGCATCCGCGCCTGCATCAATCGTGCGGTCCGCTCGGAGAGAATGATTTCTTTATGCGGCGCGATGTGATCGCTGTGCGCGTGTGAAACGAAAGCGAACTTTTTCGGTTCCCACGGATCGAGCCACAAGTCGTGTGCCGGAAGATGAACTCCATGGTCGTAGCGCACCTCGATCATTGAAAGAATCTAGAGGTGGAAGCTTGTGCGTGCTATAGGTCGGCAGCGCCGTATGCGCCCGCTAATAATATTATCGATGCTATTCGTGCTCGCCGGCTCGAGCGCGTTCTCGCGGACGCGAGAGCAACCGCGCGTGCTCGATCGGGTGGTGCCGCTCCCGACGGCATTGAACGACGACTTTCAATTTCGAAAAACGAAACTCTATCTGCTAACCGAGACCGTGCCGGGACAGGACAAAAGCAGCAGCGAGCAAACAACCACTCAGGGCGGCGGGAAAGGCGGAAAACTTTCGAACACTGCGCCATCAAGCAAATCAACGACGACTCAGGACGCGTCGATCCGGTTCGAGCGGCAGTACCGCCTCTGGGGCGCAGTGACCAAGCTCGATCAACGCGAGCGGTTCGGAAATTACTTCGATTTTTTCTGGAAAGCGCGGCGCGAGGCGAATTTAACCGTGCGACTCGAGTATCGGCAGGAAAAATTGCATGCCCACATCCAGGCGCAGGAGATTTTGTATCCGAACGCGCGCGGCAGCTACAAAACGGAATTCAAAGTCGTGGGCGACGATTACTTCGATGACGGCCGGGTCACGTCGTGGCGCTGTTTGCTGATCGAAAATGGCCGCATCGTCGCCGAGACGCATTCTTACTTGTGGGAGTAGCGCGCAAAGCGCGGCGGTTGAACGGCCTGTCGTCGTTTGACAGCGTCGATGTCGATCTTGTAGTTTAATAGTTAGCTGTGCAGTCATCGATTCTAGTGGGCGTGAACGGCCCCGCCGTTTGGGTGCGAGTGGAAGGGAAGGGCAACTTCCTCAACAGCGGGAGCCTGAAAGAATTCGCGCAAGAGATGGTCAACCGCGGTTACCGCGAGTTCGTAATTGATCTCGAACATTGCGCGATGATGGATTCCACCTTTATGGGCACGATGGCGGCGGTGGCGTTGCGATTGAAGGAACTGGGTCAGGGACATCTTCACGTCATTCATTGCGGCACTCGCAGCCACGAACTTCTTTCCGGCCTCGGACTCGACCAGATTTTCGATATTCAATCCAACGGCGCTACAGCTCCGGAGTGCAAACAGATGAAGGAGGGCGTGCCTGACGGCGCCAACGTTGAAAAACGAGAGCGCACCGAAACGATGCTGGAAGCGCATCAGGCCCTGTGCGAGGCGGCGCCCGAAAATCTTTCCCGGTTCAAAGACGTTCTCGATTATTTAAAACAGGACCTTCATCAAACGACAGCGGGGAAATAATTGGCCACGCTCTCGCCAACTCTCCTGTTTTGGCTACTGATCGGCTGCTTTGGGTTGTGGGTCTACACGCTGCTGCGCCAACGGCGGAGCATTAAGCAGCTGGAACGTTCGCAGGAAGAAATTCAGGTCGAAGAAACGCTCGTTTTCGATTTTCTTCATGGTCTGGGCGAAGCTTTCAGCGAAACGATTCGCCCGACGGATCTGCATCGATTGATCGTGGAAGGCGCGACGCGTGTTCTCGACGCTCAAGGCGGCGTACTTTATCTGACTGATCGAAGCGGTGCGAAACTTGCGCCGACGTTTATTTCCAAGAGTTGTCCGCCGCTGGTTGACGTGCCCGCGCACATCTTGCAACAGGCCGCCGGGAATCCGAGCGCGCTGGAAAGTTTTCTGCGCCTTCACACCATCGGAAACGGTGAGGGGCTCCTCGGTCGCGTCTGGGAAACTGCGGCGCCGGGTTGTTTCAATGAATTCTCGCAAGCGCCCGAACTCGCCAAGCTTCGCGACAGTTCGTTAGGCGCGAGCTCGGTAATGGTCGCCCCGCTTTTGTATGCGAAACAAAACATGGGCGTGCTTGCGCTGGCAAACAGCAGAAAGGGCGCGCCGTTTTCGCAAAACGACTTCGTGGTTTTCAAATCAATCGCCGAGCAATCGGCCTTCGCGCTTTACAACGCGATCATTTATTCCGAGGCGAACGAGAAGAAGCGACTCGATCACGATTTGGAAATCGCGCGAGACATTCAGCGCATTCTCCTCCCGTCCGAAGCGCCGAAGATCAACGGATTTGAGGTTCATGGACTGAATGTGCCGGCGCGCCAGGTCAGCGGCGATTACTTCGATTACATCAAGATCGACGACGAGCGCCTCGGCGTCGCGATCGCCGACGTCTCGGGCAAAGGCGTGCCGGCTTCGCTCATCATGGCGATCTGCCGGAGCGTTTTACGCAGTCAGGCGATTGGAAATCCGTCGCCGGCGGATGTTTTGCAAAAAGTGAACCGCCAACTTTATCCCGACATCAAGGAAGACATGTTCATCAGCATGGCTTATCTGGGGATCGATCATGTGCGCGGCGTGGTGACGCTCGCTCGCGCGGGACACGACGCGCCACTCCTTTATCAAATAAAATCGGGAACGATTACGCCGTTGAAAACGCCGGGAATGGTGGTTGGCATTGACAGCGGAGACGTGTTCGACAGGTTAACAAAAGACGTCGCAGTGCCGCTCGAACCGGGCGATTGCATCCTGCTTTACACGGACGGAATCACCGAGGCCCTCGACAGTGACGGGAATGAATTTGGAATGGAACGGACGATTGCGTCGGTCAAGTCCACTGCAAAAAAAGGAGCGCGGGCGATTGTCACACAGTTGATCGACGATCTACGAAACTTCGTCGGCTCAACGGCCCAAAATGACGACATCACTTTGATTGCGATTCGAAAGACATGAAAAAAGTTCCAGTAACTGACCCCGCCGAAAAGAAGGGGGACCAAAGATCGACATCTTCCGCACCGGCATCTGAACAAGCGGACGGCGTAGACGAAATGGCCAGCATGCAGGCCGATCTCGATCGCTTTCGCGATCTCGCGATGCGAAGTCAGGCCGACTTCGAGAACTACAAGAAACGTTGCGCGCGCGAAAAAGAGGAAGCGATCAAGTACGCGAACAGGCGCCTGCTCGAAAAACTCGTCTCGATTGTCGATCACTTCGAGCTCGGATTGGAAGCGGCGCGCGGTGAAGGCGAGAAGTCGTCGATTTATTCCGGGATGAATCTCGTGCTAAAACAACTTCAGGATTTTCTCGTCGAAAATGGATTGCAGCCGATCGAAGCGGTCGGCCAGAAATTCGATCCAAATTTGCACGAAGCGATCGCGCACCAGCCGAACGACGAAGTTCCGGAAGAACACGTGATCAGCCAAATCCGGCGCGGTTACCGGCTTAAGGATCGCTTGCTCCGCCCGTCGACTGTTGTTGTCTCGAGCGGCCCGGCAAAATAATTGCTCTGACTCTCTAAGCGATGGCGACGACGAAGAAGCGCGATTACTACGAAGTCCTCGGCGTGACGCGGAGCGTATCGCAGGAAGAAGTGAAGCGCGCTTATCGCAAGCTCGCCGTAAAATTTCATCCCGATAAAAATCCGGACGACCCACACGCCGAGGAAAAATTCAAAGAGCTTGGCGAAGCCTACGACGTGCTCATGGACGCGGACAAACGCGCCGCTTACGATCGATTTGGCCACGCCGCATTTGAACAGGGCGGGGGATTTCGCGGCGGATTCCACGATCCATTCGATATTTTCCGCGAAGTTTTCGGCGGCGCGGGAGGAATCGGGGGCAGCATCTTCGAAACTTTCTTCGGCGGCGTTGGCGGGCACGCGGAAGATCGACAGCGTGGGGCGGACTTGCGTTACGACATGCAAATCACCCTCGAAGAAGCAGCGTTCGGCGCAGAAAAAGAAATCGAAGTCCGCAAACTCGATGCCTGCGACAAATGCAGCGGCAGCGGGGCCGAACCGGGATCGCGCAGCATCAGTTGTCCCGCGTGTGGCGGCCGCGGCCAGGTCATCAGCTCGCGCGGATTTTTTCAAGTCTCGCAAACTTGTCCGCGCTGTCGCGGTGTCGGTCAGATCGTTGAGAAACCGTGCCGCAATTGCGGCGGTGAAGGTCGACTGGAAAAGGCGAATCGGATTAAGCTAAAAATTCCTGCCGGAATTTCCGATGGTTCGCGTTTGCGCTCGCCGCGCAATGGTGAGGCGGGAATTCGCGGCGGTCCGCAGGGCGATCTCTACGTCGTCGTGCACGTCGCCGAGCACAGGATTTTCCAGCGCGATGAAGATAATTTGTATTGCGAAGTGCCGATTCCATTTTCGACCGCCAGCCTCGGAGGTGAAGTGCCGGTGCCGACGCTCGAAGGAAAAGCGAATCTAAAGATTCCCACCGGGACGCAAAGCGGGCAGATATTCAAACTTTGCAGCAAAGGCATTGTCCATGTGAACGGACATGAGCGCGGGGATTTGCTCGTGCGCGTGATGGTGGAAGTGCCGACGCATCTCAACGCTGAGCAGCGCGCGAAGTTGCAGGAGTTCGCCGAATTATGCGGCGAAGAAAATACGCCGCTTCACAAAAGCTTTTTCGAACGCGCGCGAGAATTCTTCAGGTAAATAAGACCGCGGATTACACGGATGGAACCGATAAGATTTCCTAATATGGAAATCGGGAATCCAGGAGCGCTAGAATTCCCTGCTGAATCTTCTTTGCTGTTTTCGTCGTCTTCTGATTGAATTTTCCGATTCCTCATCCGCATTATCCGCGTGATCGGCGGTTAACACTTTTATGCACCGCTTTTACATCCCGCCGGAAAATTGGAATCCTGATGCGCTGATTCTGCGCGACTCCGAAGCGCACCACGCACGCGATGTCTTGCGAATGAAGCGCGGCGATCGCGTTGTCGTTTTCAACGGTCACGGGCGCGAGATCACCGCCGAAGTTGTCGATCTTACAAAAAAGGAGATCCGGCTGCGCAAGCTCCAGGAGAACCAGACGTTGCCGCTGCGCTGTCGCATCACGCTTGGCCAGGCGATTCCCAAGGGAAAAAACATGGACCTGATTATGCAAAAGGCGGTCGAGATTGGCGCCGCGCAGATCGCGCCTCTCATCTCCGAACGGACGATTGTCGATCTTGGTCAGAAGGAAGCAGAACAAAAACGGGAAAAGTGGCAGCAAATCGCGGTCGAAGCCGCGAAGCAGTGCGGACAAAACTGGCTGCCGCAAGTCAATCTGCCGCGAAAACTAAAAGACTTTTTTGCGCAGCGTGGAAACTTCGATCTTCGGTTGATTGGTTCGCTGCAACCCGACGCAGTCCATCTCAAAAAAATTCTGAGCGATTACGCTCAGCAACATGGCGATCGGCCGAAAAACATTTTGATGATGGTCGGGCCGGAAGGCGATTTCACCCCGGCCGAGCTCGCGTTGGCGAAATCACACGGCTGCCTCCCGATCACGCTGGGGCCGATTATTCTCCGCGTTGAAACGGCGGCGATCTACTGCCTGAGTGTTTTGTCCTACGAACTGATGTAGCAACGCCAGTCCGGCTCGGACTTATTTCTTGCCGGCGCCGCGACTGCCTTCTAATTCCAGCGTCACTTTCGAATTGAGCCGATAGCTCGTGATTCGGCCGTTCTCAACGGACGCCGTCATTTCCTTCACGTAAAGCGAACGAATATTGCGCAGCGTGCGGCTTGCTTCGCGGATCGCGCTCTGTGCCGCGTCTTCCCAGCTTTTCGCCGATTCGGACATTAGTTCGATAACTTTAACAACTTTTGCCATGATGCTTTTTCCTCCGTGCTTCTATTGAAGATCGCGCGCGGAAGAAGCAGCGGTTCTGCAGCGCTAGTAGATGTAAGGCTGCGAGAGCTCGAACGCGTTTTGAATCAGTTCGAAATGCGGCTCGCCTTCCTCGGGCAATAAGACTTCCACGACATCGAAGCGAAAAGTGATGTCGGGATTATCGAGCAATCGGAGCCAGGCCAGCCCGCCTTTCGAGACGCGCAATTGTTTTTGTCTATCCACCGCGTCGACCGGCCGGCCGAATTCCTCGCCGCCGCGCGTTTTCACTTCGACAAACACGAGCGTGTCGCCATCGCGGCAGACGATGTCGATCTCGCCGCCGTGGCGATCCTTGAAATTGCGGTAGAGCATTTTGTAACCGCGGCCTCGCAGAAATCGCGAAGCCAGTTTCTCGCCACGTCTGCCGCGGCGAAGATGTTCAGGCGACGATTCCTTCGAGCGCCAGAAGCGGCTGCGCCACCGGCTCGAAAGAGCGGCGATGGATCGGACAGGGTCCAAATTCATGAAGTCTGGAGAGATGAAGTTCGGTGCTGTAGCCCTTGTGCTGGTCGAAACAATATTCGGGGAATTGCGCGCAGAAGTCACGCATGATTCGGTCGCGCGTCACCTTGGCGATTACGCTCGCGGCCGCGATGGTCAAGCTGTAGCAATCGCCGTCAATGATTGCGGTCTGCGGAAATGGAAATGGAAAAACCGGCAGGCCATCGATCAAAACGTGGTCCGGTGGAAGCGCGAGCGCACGAAGCGCGATTCGCATCGCTTCGTGCGACGCGCGCAAAATGTTGATCCGGTCGATCTCGACATGATCGACAATGCCAACGCCCCACGCGATTTCGCAGTTCGAAACGATCTCGTCGTAGATTTTTTCGCGGAGTTCAGGATGAAGCTGTTTCGAATCATTTAGTTTTCGATGCCGAAATTTTTCCGGTAACACAGCGGCCGCTGCGACAACGGGTCCAGCGAGCGCGCCGCGCCCCGCTTCATCAACTCCGGCGATTCGAACGACTCCCGTGGCCCGCAATTTCTTTTCGTAACGAAATCCGCAGCGCCGATAAGCCATCGACGGCGAAAATACTGAAAATCTGAAAAACTGAAACGCTGAAGTGCGATTCAGTTATTTTTTTATTCGCGGACGGTCGTCGCTTCCTTGCCTTTGCGGCGACGGAGATAATTCAGTTTCGCGCGACGCGCTTTGCCTTCGGTCTCGATCTCGATCTTGGCGATGCGGGTCGAGTGCAGCGGGAAAACGCGCTCGACTCCTTCGCCGTAGGAAATTCGGCGAACGGTGAATGTTTCGTTCAACCCGCGACCTTTTCGGCCAATCACGATTCCGGAAAAGATTTGCACGCGCTCCTTATCTCCCTCGACCACGCGAGTATGCACCCGGACGCTGTCGCCGACTTTGAAGTTCGTGCCGTCGCCTTTCTGCTGCTCCTTTTCGATGAGATCGATGATCCGGTTCATAATCAACCAGCCGCCCGGCTGGCAGGGCGGACACTTTCAATCGAGCAAGACCAAAATGCAAATGGAAGATGTCGATCTTGCGATTTATAGTCGCGGTCTCGAGCGCCCGTAGCTCAACTGGATAGAGCGTTAGCCTCCGGAGCTAAAGGTTGTGGGTTCAACCCCCGCCGGGCGCAAGTTCGAGCTACAACTGTACGTTCACGGAATAATTGAGTTGTTTCGTGGAAAGCCCGAAAGCCCGATTTAATGCGATTCTGTTTAACCCAGGGCGATGATCGTCGAACTCGGTTGCAGTCGCGCTGCAAGGCCATTGCCGCCAAGTTTTCGGACATTGGACATGCCGAAATGACTCAAATATTTCGCGGACCTACACCAGTTACGCGCCGCTTAAGGCCGATGAACTCTGCAGGCGTTCGTTTGCCGCCTGAAGCTCGACGATTGTTTCGCGCAGCTCGGTTGTCCGATCGCGCACAGCTTCTTCCAACGCGGCACGCTGATTTCGCAGCACGACGTTTAAGCGGCGGGCTTCCAAAAGATTTCGAATTCGCAGCAGCGCTTCGGTTTGGCTGACTGGTTTGACCAAAAAATCAGTCGCCCCGGCCTCGAGCGCGCGAGCTTTGGCTTCTTCGGTCATATCAGCGGTCAACACGACGACGGGAAGAAATCGTTCCGAGCCGTCTTCGCGAAGCGCCTCCAAAACCCCGAACCCGTCCACTTCGGGCATGATTAAATCGAGAAGAACGAGGTCGGGCTCAAAAGCAGCACACGTTTCGACTGCTTGACGGGAATCAGTGATCCCCATCACTCGGCTGTAGCCGTGTCGTTGCAGAAGTTGTTCGAGCAGCGTGACCGTCATCCGATCGTCATCGATGACTAGGATTTTCATCCGGTGCAAAAGGGGTTCGGTAATCATGGCGCCTGACAAAGCAGCACGATTCATTCCGGCGAGTGGCCGAAATTGCCCGAACCTAACGACTTAGGCGAGTGCTTCGATCCGGCTGAGCAAATCCTTCTTGCTCGTCATTCCCGTGACCTGATCGCGGAGCTGGCCGTTTTTGAAAAAGAGCAGCGAGGGAATCGCGCGGATGTTGTACTTGAAAGAAAGACTCTGGTTTTGATCGACATTCACTTTCGCGACTTTGACCGCGTCGGCTTTTTCGCGCGCGATCTCGTCCAGCAACGGCGCGATGAGTTTGCACGGTCCGCACCATTCCGCCCAAAAGTCTACCAGCACCGGTTTGTCGCCGTTGATTTCCTTGTCAAAATTCGATTCGTCCAGATTGATTGTCCCTGAGTTATTTTCCATGGCTTAAGAAAAGTAATTCCAAATCTGCAAAATCAAAATCGCAACTGACCCGCCGAACAACGCCCAACAAAGCGGCATCGGTATCTGATCGATGCGCGACTTCGACTCCGGTTGCGATTCGGGCGCCACGGTCACGGGCGCGACCGGTTTTTCGATCGCCGGCAAATCGATCAGCGGCTGCGTTTTCTTCATCTGCACTGCCGGTTTGGCTGACGGATCGGGCAAAACAGTAATGCGCGCGGTTTCTTTTTTTGGAGCAGCCGGGGTCGGCATGGAAGCCGGCATTGCTGCGGTGGCAGCGCGCCCATGCGATGGAGATTCTGCCGGCGCAACTGGCGGGTCGGCCGGCGGGCGCGTCGGCAAATGAATCCGAACCGTATCCCGCGTCTCGGACGCTGAGGGAGCGGGCGAACCGGACTGCGGAGAAACCGTAATCCGCACCGTCTCCTTTTTGGGTTCGTTTGAGTCGGTCATGCCAAATCGTACGTCCGAATAGGACGTTGCCTGACAACAAGAAATTTGTCACTCCCGAAGTTTTATTTCCGCGAGAGAAAATTTCGATTAGGCAAGCAAATCGTAACCGCGCGCGCCGGTGATTCGCTTTTTTACAAACTCGCCGACCGGCACAGCCTGCGACAGGATCACTCGCGCATCCACGTCCGGCGCATCTGCTTCCGTCCGTGCGATCAGCGGCTGATCAACCAGCATTTTCAATTCTTGACCGACTTTTCCGCGCGCCATCTCGTGTGCAATTTTCTGTTGGATCGACATCGCCGCGCGATAGCGGGCGTTTTTGACGTCGGCGGGGACTTGGTTTGCCATTTTCGCCGCGCGAGATCCGTCCTCACGCGAATATTTGAAAATTCCGAGCCGCTCGAAGCGGAAACGCTCGATGAATTCAATCAGCGATTCGAATTCTTCGTCGGTCTCGCCTGGGAAACCGACGATGAATGTCGTGCGGATCGCCAAATCCGGAATTCCCGCGCGCAACTTCTCGATCAACTTCTCGATATACGCCCGCGAGGTTTCCCGCCGCATCCGTTGCAACATCGATTCGTGGATATGCTGCAGCGGAATGTCGATGTAACACGCGACTTTGCGGCATGAAGCGATTGTTTCGATCAACTCATCGCTCCAATGCGCCGGATGCGTATAAAGCAGACGCACCCAGAAATCGCCTTCGATCTTTTCAATCTCTCGCAGCAGAGCGATCAACGTCGGACCGCGCGCGGAATCGACCGGTTGACGCGGGCCGGCTTTTTCCGACCACAAATCCATTCCGTAGTAGGTCGTGTCTTGGCTGATCAGATTAAATTCGCGCACGCCTTCCGAAACCAGATTGCGAATTTCTCTCAGCACCGAGTCCATCGTCCGGCTGCGATGTTTGCCGCGCATCTGTGGAATCACGCAGAAACTGCATGGATGGTTGCAACCCTCGGCAATCTTGACATAAGCCGAATGTGGCGGTGTCAGTCGAAACCGCGGCGTGTCGTAATCGGGAATGTAAGTGGGCCGCGTATTTGCAAACGCAAGATCGATATCTTCTTCCGAATTAAACGTTGGACGTTGAGCGTTGGACGTTGGGTGTTTTCTTAAAATCTTTTCGATGATCGGCCCCAGGTCGCTCACTTGATCCAAGCCGATGAACGCGTCGACTTCCGGCATTTGCTGACGCAAATCGCGCGCAAATCTTTGTGACATGCAGCCGCTCACGATTAATTTTTGTCCCGCACGTTTATTCAATCCGCGCGCCTGATGCGCCGACAAAATCGCGTCAATCGATTCTTCTTTGGCGGAATCGATGAAGGCGCAGGTGTTGACGACGAGCACGTCGGCGTCATCCGCCGAGGAAGTGATTTCCATTCCGCGTTCGAGAACGCTTCCGAGCATGATCTCGGCGTCCACCAGATTCTTGGCGCAGCCGAGACTGATCATGCCGACCTTTGTGCTCATGTTTTAGAAGGTAAAGGAAATGGCCGGCGTTACTCGACCGTGACGTCTTCGTCGTCACCGCTCACCGGCTTGCCGTTCTTTGTAATTCGAACGGCGTCTCGATCCAAAACGCGAACTGCAACTTTTTGTCCTCGAAACTCCACCGTTCCGTCGGAAGGCGAGATCCAACGTTCAAATGCCGGCTGCTGAGATTCATTATCGATCACGACTTTGATGTAAGTTTTCTTGAGCGGCTTGATCGCGATCCGATTTGGTCCTTCCGCTGTCGTCGTTTTTTCGGTGGTCGTGGCGTTTGCTTTAGCTAAATCCTCCGGCCGCACCGGTTCGGCGCGACGAACTTCGGGTTCTTTCGGAGACGGCCCAACGCTCGCCTTTGCCGCCGCGCTGGCGTTCGCAAAAGCTGGCGCAACGCTCGCCTTTGCTGCCGGGTTCGCATTCGCGAAAGCCGGTACAAGCGCTTCCGGTATCGCAATCGACGGCGCGGCCGTGGCAACTGGCGGCGCAACTTTCTTTGGAGCTTCAACGACTGCGGGTGGCGGAGACGAAGGCGCGGCGGATGGAGCTTTGGCAACCGGCGCGGCTGTTGCCGCAGGCGATTGCGCCAGGATATTTTGTTGTTGCGACGCCTGCGCTTGCGGAGCCGGAGCCCGTTGTTGCGGCGAGGCCGATTGCGCGGCCGTCGGTTGCGGAACGCCGACCATTTGATGGGGCACGATTCGCTGAACGTTCATGATCAATCGCATCAGAATGAAACCGAGAACGATCACGCCGATGGCGATGAGCAAACCAAACGGCGATTTCCTATCACCGCGCGGCGCGCGATGCCGCACGACTGGCGCGCGCGTCGGCCGAACGCGGCGCGGCTTCGGCGCGGGTTGATCCTGCAAATACGAATAACCATCGACCGTCACTTCGCGCGACGTTTCAAACACGTCGAGATACGGCGTTACATCGACATCGAGAAACTTTCCGTAGATTTGCAGGAAACCTTTGGCGTAAGCGAGACTTGGAAATTGCGAAAAATCGTCCGCTTCGATTTCAGCCAGCCGCGACGGACGAATCTTCGTCAGCCGCGCGGCTTCATCGAGCGTGAGGCCACGGGCGATTCGCGCATCCTGAAATTTCTTACCCAGACCTTCGATTGTCATTTCGGGTTTTGCCGGCTAAACGGCGGCATCGAGATCGACCAGGATCTCGCGCGGCTTAGCGCCTTCGCCGGGACCCAAAATACCGCGCTGCTCCAGAATATCAACGATGCGCGCCGCACGTGTATAGCCCAAGCGGAGCCGTCTTTGCAGCAACGAAGTGGACGCCCGTTTCTCCTGGCGAATGATCTCCAGACATTTTTCCACGAGCTCTTCGTCCTCTTCGCTGACTTCTTCGTCGGTCGAACTGCCGGCCGCCTGGAGTTTTTCGTGCATCGCGGGATCGAATGTCGGCCTGCCTTGGGCGGAAACGAATTCAACAAGGCGGCGAATTTCTTCATCGGTTACTAAAACGCCTTGCGCGCGAATGAGCCGTGACGCGCTCGGCGGTAGATAAAGCATGTCGCCCTGGCCTAACAAACGATCCGCGCCGTTTTCGTCGAGAATGACGCGACTGTCGATCTTGCTCGCCACTTGGAACGCGATTCGGCTCGGAATGTTCGCCTTGATCACACCGGTGATCACGTCCGCGCGTGGTGTTTGAGTCGCGACAATCAAATGAATCCCAGCCGCACGCGCCATTTGCGTGATCCGCGCAATCGCGCTCTCGACGTCGGCCGGCGCGGTTTGCATCAAGTCGGCTAATTCGTCGATAACCACTACGACATAGGGAATCTTTTCCGGAATCGGAGTTTCATTTTCCCGCGGAACTTTGATCTCGCCGCCGTTCTGCTCGGGCGTTTCGCCGATTTCCGCAGCTGTCTTTTTCTTCGGCCGCCCGTTGAAACTGATGATGTTTCTCACGCCCACGCGCGCGAACATTTTGTAGCGGCGCTCCATTTCATCGATTAACCAACGGAGCGCGAGCAAAACTTTCTTCGGATCGGTCACGACCGGGAACGCCAGATGCGGAAGCGCATTGTAATGCTGCAGCTCGACAACTTTGGGATCGATCATGATGAAGCGCAGCTCTTCGGGCGTGAACCGAAAGAGCATGCTCGCGATGAGCGCGTTGATGCAGACACTTTTGCCGGCGCCAGTCGTGCCCGCTACGAGCAAATGCGGCATTTGCGCGAGATCGGTGATGATCGCTTTGCCATAAACGTCTTTGCCGAGCGCGAGCGGAATTCTACTTTTCGTTTTTGCTTCCTCCCAATCCGCTGATTCCAACAACTCGCGCAACGTGACGGTGACCTTGCGTGTGTTCGCGAGCTCGATGCCGACGGTGTCTTTGCCGGGAATCGGCGCAAGAATGTTGATTCGTTCCGCACGCGTGGCGCGCGCGAGATCGCGCTCGAGGCTTACGATTTTGTCCACGCGCACGCCTTTCGCCGGATAAACTTCGTAGCGCGTGATCGTCGGACCTTTGGTGATGTCGCCGGCAGCAACGGCAATTCCAAATTGGCCGAGCGTGTCGATCAAAGTTTGCTGAACTCGCTGCAATTCACTCGGATCCGCGCCGCCTCGACCTTCTGGGTCATGTTTGTTCAACAAATCGAGTCCAGGCAAGGTGTACTTCGACGAGTCCCACGAACGATTAGCGAAGGTTGCTGCACTTGATGTCGATCTTGCGGATGCACCGCGCAATTCCGCGAGCGAAGGTTTCTTTCGCGAAGCGACGGGTTCGTCCGGCAGGGCGGTCGTGTCGACGACTTTCGGCGCCGGACGATCTGCCAATTCTTCGGGTGAAATGAAAGCTGCCGCGGGCTCCGGAACTGGCGCGCCTTTTTTCTTAAGCTGTTTCTCGATCGAGCGCCGCTGTTTTGCCAATTCTTTCCGGCTGATCTCG
>Ga0207646_10001112_pt1 | contig 34320 bp, 31 predicted proteins | sample KBSK5502metaG_FD_184343 | JGI IMG/M metagenome (GOLD analysis project Ga0207646, IMG submission 184343) | Corn, switchgrass and miscanthus rhizosphere microbial communities from Kellogg Biological Station, Michigan, USA - KBS K5-50-2 metaG... | ecosystem: Host-associated > Plants > Roots >... | reverse complement strand
GTGGTGTTCGACGCGAGCGATCGCGACCACGGCGCGCTCGACGGCGATTCGGAGCTGGGCGAGATCGTCAAGGACGAGCTCAACGTGAAGGCGCTCGAAGTCCGCGACGCGGCCGAGGGCCTCGTGAAGGAGACGGTGAAGCCGGACCTCAAGGTCCTCGGGCCGAAGCTCGGGAAGGATCTACCGCGGGTGCGGCAGGCGCTCGCGGAAGGGCGCTACGAGCGGCGCGACGGGACGATCGAGGTCGAGGGATTCGAGCTCTCCGACGCCGAGGTCCTCGTCTCCCACGAAGGCGCGCCCGGGCACGCGGTCGGCCGCGACGCGGGCGCGACGGTCGCCCTCGAGACCACGGTCACGCCTGAGCTCGAGCTCGAAGGTCTGGCCCGAGAGCTCGCACACCATCTGAACAATCTGCGCAAGGAAGCGGGACTCGAGATCTCGGATCGCATCGCGCTCCGCTACGAGGGGCCGATCTCGCGTGCCTTTGAGCGCTACGGCAACTTCATCGCGCAGGAGGCGCTTGCGACGAAGATCAGCCAGGGCCTCCGTGACCGAGGGCACAGGTGGGAGGGCGAGCTGAACGGCGTCGCGGGCAAGCTCGAGCTCGAGAAGGAATAGCCGGAAGCCTCGGGTAGCCCTTCCTAGATGCCGAGCACCTGCTTCTTCTTCGCGGCGAACTCGTCGTCGGTCAAAACGCCCCGGTCGTGCAGCTCCGAGAGCATCAGGAGGTCGTCAATGCTGGCCGAATGGCTGATCGTCGGCGCAGCTTTCGGCTTGATGCGTCGGTCGACGCGCTCCTGCAGCGTGTTCTTGATCGGCGTGAACACCGTGGCGAGAACGAACAGCGTCATCACGATCGCGAGATCCGAACCTTGTCCGCTGAGCGCGACGAACATCCGCTGGAATAGCGCGACGACGGCCGTGTAGACGCCGGCGAGGACCGCGGTCAGGAGGACGTAGACCACGGTCCGATTGATGATGAGATCGATGTCGTAGAGCCGGTATCGAAGGATCGCGACCCCCACCGCCGCCGGCAACGCCGTCACGGCGATCGCTGCCTCTGGCTCCACGAGCCCAAGGAGGGCAGGCGCGAAGCGCGACCCCGCTTGGAGGAGGAACGAGAGGAGAACGAGCGCGCCCGCGAACGCGAACCACTTGAGCTGCTGACGCTCGTCCGCATCGGCACGGCGTAACCGATCGAAGAGCGCCGCGACGCTGATCACGACGAGCACGACGAGAAGAGGATCGAGGATCAGCGCGATCGCATCGAACGCATCGGCGTACCGGTCGAGCCCGATCGGATTCCGGATCGACGGATACCCCGCGTCGGCGTAGGTCGCTGGTGCGACCATCGCGAAGACAACCGCAAGGACGACGTTGGCCCCGGCGAAATAGGCGACCGGTCTCCAACGCGGCGACGGAAGGTGCCCGTCCGGAAACAGAAGCGGAAGGAACAGCGCGACCACGGCGATCCCGGGCCTGTCCGCCCAGAACCCGAACCACGCCATGGCCTGGCCGAACGGGAGCGTCCCTGGCGCGACGACGAGTGCCTGGATCGCATACTCGCGCGCGATAAACGAGAAGCCGAAGCTCACCGCGGCGCCGCAGAACATCCAGCCGATCGGATGCGTGCGGTGGGCGCTGACGATCAGCGCTCCGATCACGCCGCAGCCGAAGAGCGCCACGACGCTCCACATGTCGATGAAGCTCACTCGGCCGACGAACCGGAACTCGAGGGCGAGGCTCGCGGCGGCGAAAACGACGTAGAGCGCGACGCTCGACCACGCGAGCCAGCGCGCACGCGACCCCGCCGTTGACACCCGGATCACCGATGCGGCCGCCGCGGACATGTCGCAAGCCTACGCGCCGTCCGCTACAGCAACGCGCTCCGAAGGGCTCCGTATATGAGCCGCGGTGCGCGCCGGCGCCCCGGACCGGTCAGCGCGGTTCGCCATGTCGGATAGGAAAGCAGCGCGTGCGCGAGGGCGATGGCGTCGCTCGGACGGACCCTGAGCTCGCCGCGTCGCGTCAGGTCGTTGATCGTCCGCGTGATGATCGCGAGGCGGACGCCGTCGAGCTCGCGGAGCAAAGCGGCGACCTCGCGCGGCAGGGCGCCGTCCACCAGTGTTTCGAGGAGGACCGACTCGGCGCGGTACTCGCGCTCGTGCATCGCGATGAGCTCTCCGAGAACGGCATCGGCGCTTTCTCCGCGAGGCCGCCATCGCTCGATCCGTCCGATCAATCCTTCCGCGCGCCCTCGCAGCGCGGCCTCGACGAGCCGCTCCTTTGTGGGTGCGTGCAGGTACACGGTGCGAGGAGCCACGTGCGCTCGTCGCGCGACCTCGGTCACCCGCAGGTCGGCGTATCCGCGCCGTGATACCTCGCGCAGGGCGGCCGACTCGATCGCGCTCGATGTTCGCGCCGCCCGGCGCGCGCGTTCACGCTGGACGTATCGCCTTTGATTCACTGCACGCCGAGTGTAGCGGAATATCTCTCAGGTCTCGACGCGGTGAGGTACGGCCGCTATCGTTGCATGCGAAGTGGGAGATCTCGCGTTTGTCTTCCCGGGGCAGGGCTCGCAGATCGTCGGCATGGGCCGCGCGGTCTACGAGCAGTCCGCGCGCGCCCGCGACACGTTCGACGAGGCCGACCGGACAGTCGGATACGAGCTTTCAAAGATCTGCTTCGACGGACCCTCGCAGGAGCTCGACAACACGACGGTCGCGCAGCCCGCGATCCTCACGACGAGCGTCGCGATCCTCGAGGCGTTCATCGAGTCGGTCAACGCGAAGCTCGGCCACCGCTCGAGCGACGGAGTCGAGCCCCGCGGCGTCGCGGCGCTCCCGGTAAATCTCCGGCCGCGCTTCGTGGCGGGGCACTCTCTGGGTGAATTCACGGCGCTCGTCGCGGCCGGCGTCCTCACGTTCCAGGACGCACTCCGCCTCGTGACGGAGCGCGGTCGTCTCGCGGCGTCGCGGGGCGCGAAGGGAGCGATGGCCGCGATCGTCGGTCTCCCGGCGGAGGAGGTCGAGCGCGTCATCAAGAACGTCCTTCCGGTTGGTAGCGCGGTCGTCGCGAACGACAACGGCCCCTCGCAGGTCACCATCGCCGGCGACAGCGAGAGCGTGGCGCGCGCGAGCGAGGCACTGACCAAGCACGGTGCTCGGAAAGTCGTGCCTCTCCGCATTTCGGCGCCCTTCCACTTCCCGGACATGGGGCGGATCGGGCCGGACCTTGCCGCCTTCATGCACACGCTCCATTTCCGCGAGCCGGTCGTCCCGATCGTCGCCAACGTGAGCGCGATCCCGCATCCTTCGGCATCGGCAATTCCCGACGCGCTCGTCCGGCACCTTTCGAACCGGGTCGAATGGCTTCGCTCGGTGCGCTACATGGCCGAGCGCGGCGCGTCGACATTCGTCGAGATCGGCGCCGGCCAGGTCGTCAACGGCCTCGTGAAACGGATCGCCGACGTGAAGCTCCTCAACGTGTCGGACCCTCGCTCGATCACCGGAGCGCTGTCGGCCCTGCGGGAGCGCGCCGCCGCCACGCCGCGGTGACCCGTCGCGTCGTCGTCACGGGCCTTGGGGCCGTAACACCACTCGGACTCGACGTCGCGAGCACGTGGGACGCGCTCGTGCACGGGCGGAGCGGGATCGGTCGGATCACCCGCTTCGATCCCTCGCCCTACGAAACCCAGATCGCTGGAGAGATCAAGGACTTCGAGCCGGCGAAGTACATGGATCGCAAGGAGATCCGACGTACCGATAGATTCACGCAGTACGCGGTGGCCGCGGCCGCGCAGGCGCTCGATGACGCGTGCATCAAGGGTGGTGGCCCGGACCGCGATCGCGTCGGCGTCGCGATAGCGACGGGCGTCGGAGGCATCGAGACGCTGATCGACCAGGTGCTACTCATGAAGGACCGAGGACCGTCGCGGCTCTCACCGTTCCTCGTGCCGATGCTCATGGCGAACGCCGGCTCCGCGCAGATCTCGATGCAGTTCGATGTGCGCGGGCCGAGCCTCACGCACGTCTCGGCGTGCGCCTCGAGCTCGCACTCCATCGGCGAGTGCGCCGAGCTCATCAAGCGCGGGCAGGCCGACGTCATGGTGACCGGAGGGGCGGAGGCGGCGGTGCTCCCGCTCCCGATCGGCGCCTTCGCGACGATGCACGCGATGAGCCGCCGGAACGACGCTCCAGAGAGGGCCTCGCGGCCGTTCGACAAGGACCGCGACGGCTTCGTGCTCGCGGAAGGGTCCGCGGTCCTCGTCCTCGAGGAGCGCGAACGCGCGCTCGCCCGTAAGGCAAAGATCTACGGCGAGCTCGTCGGGTACGGCGCGACGGCCGACGCGTACCACATCACTTCGCCATCGCCTGAGGGCGAAGGGAACGCGCGCGCCATGCAGATGGCGCTCGACCAGGCCGGTATGAAGCCGTCGGACATCGACTACATCAACGCGCACGGCACCTCGACGCAGCCGAATGACCGCGAGGAGACGGCGGCGATCAAGCACGTGTTCGGCGACCACGCGTACAAGCTCATGGTCTCGTCGACGAAGTCCATGACCGGTCACCTGCTCGGCGCCGCCGGCGCGCTCGAGGCGCTCGCCTGCGTGCTCGCGATGCGCGACGGATGCGTCCCGCCGACGATCAACTACGAAACGCCCGATCCCGCGCTAGACCTCGATTACGTCCCCAATCAGGCGCGCGCGCGAGCGATCAAGACCTCGCTCTCCAACTCGATGGGCTTCGGCGGACACAACGCGTCGCTCATCTTCCGCGCCGCCTAGGCACTGGCACCGCGGCTGCACCGAGAGGCCCGAATGCCGAACGCACCGGAGCGACCGCCCGAGGAATGGAAGAGCGCCGGCGAGCCGATGACCGACTCGCAAGCGTCCTTTCTCAAGCGTCTCTCCGCGGACGCCGGCGAGGAGTTCGACCCGACCTTGAGCAAGGGCGCCGCCTCGAGGCGCATCGACGAGCTCCTTGCGCGCGGCAAGGGCGGAGCGGCGCGACCGCGGGCGCGCAAAGCGGCGTCGCGATCCGCGCCGCGGCAGGAGCGACGAGACGGCGAGATGAGCGAAGCCCAGGCGGCGTATCTCAAGGAGCTCGCGGAAGAAGAGGGCGGGGACTACGACCCCAAGCTTACGAAGGAAGAAGCATCGCGCCGCATCGGGGAGCTTCTGATCAAGCAGATGGCACGGCGAAAGCCGACGGAGCCGCCCTTCTAGTCCGCGTCCCTGCTAGTTTCGGCGTCGCATGGGTCTTGAAGGTAGGACCGCGCTGATCACCGGCGCGGGCCGGGGCATCGGCCGCGCGACCGCCGCACGGCTGGCGCGCGACGGAGCGCGCATCGCGATCAACTACAAAGGGAACGCGGAGGCCGCCGAGGAGTCCAAACGGCTCGTCGAGAAAGGCGGCGCTGAGGCGACGCTCATCAAAGGAGACGTCTCGGTCGACGACCAGGCGGAGCAGGTTGTCAAGGCCGCGGTCGCGTTCGGCAACGGCCGGCTCGACATCCTCGTGAACAACGCGGGCATCACGCGCGACAACCTGCTGGTGCGGATGAGCTCCGAGGATTGGGACGCGGTGGTCGACCTCAACCTGCGCGGCGCGTTTCTCGTCACGAAGGCTGCAATGCGCCCGATGATGAAGCAGCGCTCTGGACGCATCGTGAACGTGTCGTCCGTCGCGGGCGTAGCGGGCAACATGGGACAGGCGAACTACGCGGCGGCGAAGGCCGGCCTCATCGGATTCACCAAGACCATCGCGCGGGAGATGGCCACCCGCAACATCACCGCCAACGCCGTCGCGCCCGGTTTCATCCCTACCGATCTCACGCGCGATCTTCTCGCTCGGATGGAGCAGACCATCCTTCCCCAGATTCCGCTCGGCCGCTTCGGCACGGTCGAGGACGTCGCCAACGCGATCGCCTTTCTCGTCTCCGACGACGCGAGCTACATCACTGGTCAGGTGCTCGTCGTCGACGGCGGGATGGTGACCGCCTAAGCATGCGACCCACGCGCCTCGTCCTCGTCGCAGCGGTCGCCGTCGGGATATTCGCGCTCGACCGGGTGACGAAAGCCTGGGTCAGCGAGAATATTCCGCTCGGGACCGCACGCCCGGTCGTCGGCGATTACGTGCGGATCGTGCACGCGCAGAACACCGGCGCCGCATTCGGTCTGCTCCCCGAGCGCACGACGCTCCTCTCGGTTCTCTCCGTCGTCGCGGTCCTCGCGATCGTCTATTACTACCGGCAGATCGCGAGCGGCTCGGCGCTGGTCTCGGCGACGCTCGGCATGCAGCTCGGCGGCGCGTTCGGAAACCTCCTCGATAGGGTCACCCAGGGATACGTCGTGGATTTCGTCGACGTCGGGATCGGCGAGATCCGCTTCTGGGCCTTCAACGTCGCGGACTCGTCGATCGTGGTCGGGATCATCCTCGTCACCGCGGCGCTCTGGTACGAGGAGCACCGCAGCGATCGGGGGGCTCTGCCCCCCGGCCCCCGGGAGCTCGCCTAGGTTGAGCGAGCGGATCGCGCTGCGCGTCGAAGAGGGCGGGCAGCGCGTGGACCGCTTTCTCGCGGCGCACAGTCTCCTTTCGCGCAGCGCCATCGCCCGCCTCGCGAAGGATGGGCACGTGCTCGTCGACGGCGCCGCGGTCGAGCCCGCGTACAAGGTGCGTCTCGGCCAGGAGCTCGTTGTCGACGTGCCGGACGCGGAGCCCGCGCTTTCACTCGCGGCTGAGAACATCCCGATCGACGTTCTGTACGAGGACGAGGACGTGATCGTCGTGAACAAGCCGGCCGGTCTCGTGGTGCACCCCGCGTACGGTCACGCCACGGGCACCCTCGTGAACGCTGTGGTCGGACGCATCACAGCCGACACCGGGCGCGCCGCCTCGCGGCCCGGGATCGTGCACCGGCTCGACAAGGACACGAGCGGCGTGCTCGTAGTGGCGAAGAACGATGCGGCCCACCTCGCGCTCTCCCGGCAGATACAGGCGCAGAAGTTCGGGAAGGAGTACGTCGCCCTGGTGTGGGGCGATCCCGGCAGCACGCCCGCGGTCGTCGAAGCACCATTGCTGCGTGACCCGTCCGACCGGCGCCGCATGGTCGTCCGGGCCGGGGGGCGCGAAGCCACGACCCGTTTCGTGCGGATCGCGTCTTGGGCATCGAGGACGGGCGGCGAGCGGCGGGCCCTCCTTCACGTCCGTCCGGTCACGGGGCGCACGCACCAGATCCGAGCCCACCTCGCGTACGCGCGACTCCCTATCGTTGGCGACCCGGTGTATGGAAAGCGCGGCGAGCAGGCCGGCCTCGAGCGCCAGTTCCTCCATGCCTGGCGCCTCACCGTGCGTCTGCCGCATGGCGGCGAACGCACCTTCACCGCGCCGCTCGCCCCCGAGCTCGTGGCGTACCTGAACGGGCTCGGCACGCCGGTCACCGCGACGCCGCTGCTGGAGGAGCTCCGCTGAGCATCGACGGTCGCGGCCTGCTGGTCATCATCTCCGCGCCGTCCGGCGGCGGGAAGGACACGGTGATCCACGGCCTCGTCAAGGAGCTCGACGACGCCGTGGTCTACGTCACCGCGACCAGCCGCAAACCGCGGCGCGGCGAGCAGCACGGGGTCGACTACTACTTCTACGAGCCGGAGAAGTTCCGCGCGGAGATCGAGGCCGGGAACTTCCTCGAATGGTCGATGGTCCACGGCGACTTCAAAGGTGTCCGAAAGGACGCGCTCGCGGACACCCTCCGCGACCACCGGATCGTGATCGTCAAGCCGGAGCCGCAAGGTATGCGGAAGATCAAGGCCATGCTGCCCGAGGCGCTGACGGTGTTCATCATGCCGCCGTCGCTGGACTCGCTCCGCAAACGACTCGTCGATCGGGCCACCGAGACAGACGATCAGCGTGAGCTTCGCATGCGCAACGCCGAGATCGAGATGGCCGCGGCACCCGAATATGACTACGTGGTCGTGAACGAAGATGGAAAAATCGACAAGACCGTGAAGGAGATCGCCGCGATCATCCGAAAGGAGATGACGAAACCGCGACATTACGAGCTGTGAGCGCAAGGACCGCGGAGGTCGCCGTCTTCGCGGGCGTTCGCGGCCCCGCGCGCACGTTCAGTTATCTCGTCCCCGACGGCCTCGAACTCCTTCCCGGGCACCTCGTCCGGGTGGGTCTTGGACGGCGTGCGGTTCCCGGGGTCGTCATCGGGCTCGATGGCGCGGCGGCGGGCCGCGAGCTCCGCCCGGTCGACGCGCTCGTGCATCCGCAGCCGTTGCTCCGGCCGCATCAGCTCGCGCTCGCGACGTGGATCGCCGAGCGATATCGCTGCGGGCTCGCCGACGCGGTCCGCGCGATGGTCCCGCCCGCGCTCGCCTCTCGCGCGCGGTCGCCCGGACTCGCCGCGGCTCGCGGCGAACGGACCGAAGCGATCTTCGCCCTCGAAACTCCCGGGCGCGACGCGCTCGCGGGATCGGTGCGGGTGGGAGCGCGGCAGCTCGCGACGCTTCGGGCGCTCGCGGCCGGCGCCGTCACGGCACGCGACCTCGCCGATGCCGGCGGATCCGCGGCCGCCGCGCGGGCCCTCGCGCGCCGCGGCCTCGTCCTCGCCGGTACGCGCGCGGTGCGGCGCGTCCCGGCGGAGTTCGCCCTCGCCGACGAGGACCGCGCGCGTGACCTGCCCGCGACCGGCCCGCAGGCCGTCGCGATCGGCGAGATCACCGGCGCGCTCGGATCGGGTCGCGGCTTCCTCCTTCACGGGGTGACCGCGAGCGGCAAGACCGAGGTCTATCTGCGCGCCGCCACGGCCGCGCTCGCCCGCGGCGACGGCGTGATCGTCCTCGTGCCGGAGATCATCCTCACCGCGCAGGTGGTCGCGCGCTTCATCGCGCGCTTCGGCGACCGGGTCGCGCTCCTTCACAGCGCGCTCTCGGCGGGCGAGCGATTCGACGAATGGCGGCGAGTACTCGACGGAGTGGCCGACGTCGTCATCGGCTCGCGCTCGGCGCTCTTCGCACCCCTGGGGCGCGTCGGCCTCATCGTCGTCGACGAGGAGCAGGAGCCCTCATACAAGCAGGAGAGCGACCCGCGCTACCACGCGGTCGATACGGCGCTTGAGCTGGGCCGAATCACCGGAGCGGCGGTCGTGCTCGGGAGCGCAACCCCGCGCGTGGTGACGTACGAAGCCGCGCGGAGGGGTGAGATCACGCCCCTCGCGTTACCGGAGCGGGTCGGCGAGCTACCGCTGCCGCCGACGACGGTCATCGATCTGCGGCTCGAGCTTCGAACCGGGAACCGCGGCACGCTTTCGCAGGCGCTGCGCGAAGCCCTGCAGCGCACGGTCGCCGCCGGAGATCAGGCGATCCTCTACCTGAATCGCCGCGGGTTCGCGACCGTGGTCCTCTGCCGCGACTGTGGCTACGTCGCGAAGTGCCCGGACTGCGAGATCCCGTACGCGTTTCATTCCGATGGCGCGCTCCTGTGCCACCGGTGCGGTCGGCGCGAGCGGAGCGCGCCCGAGCGATGCCCGGCCTGCGGCAGCCCGCGAATCAAGCAGCTCGGCGTAGGCACGCAGCGTGTGGAAGAAGAGGTGCGCGCCGCGGTCCCGCGCGCCACGGTCATTCGCCTCGACCGCGACGCGATCCGCGCGAAAGGTGCGCACGCGGCGGCGTACGAGCGGATGCGATCCGGCGACGCGCAGGTCATCGTCGGCACGCAAATGCTCGCGAAGGGCTTCGACCTTCCGCGAGTGACGCTCGTCGGTGTGGTGAACGCCGACACGATCCTCAATCTCCCCGACTTCACCGCGGCCGAGCGCACCTTTCAATTGCTCACCCAGGTGCTGGGCCGGTCCGGACGCGGAGAGGCGGGCGGGCGCGGGATCGTCCAGACCTATCTGCCGGAGCACTACGCGATCCGGGCCGCGGCCGCCCACGACTACGCGGCGTTCGCCGAGGCGGAGCTCGAGGGACGACGTCGTTTCGGCTACCCGCCTTTCGGACGCCTCGCGCTCCTGTCCACGCAGGCGAAAAAGCTCGAGACGGTGGAGCGAAGGGCGCGTGAGCTCGCGGCGTGGCTGCGCGAGGCTGCCGGAGACGACGCCGAGGTGCTCGGCCCCGCGCCGGCGTTCGCGGCGAAGCGTGCGGGTAACTACCGCGCGCAGGTCGTTCTCCGCGGCGACCCCGAGCGGGTGCTCGACCGCGTCACCTTGAGCGACGAGTGGACGGTCGACGTCGACCCGGTGACACTTCTCGGGTGACCGAGGAGACCACCGAACCGCAGAAGCCGCCCCCGCCGCCGCGGCTGCGCGTCGCCAAGGGCGCGCCCTGGCGCATCGATCCTGGGCGCCGCGCGAAATGGTCCAGCCCCGAATTCCTCTCCGCAAACGCGGTCGACATCAGGCAGATCGGCGATCCGATCCTGCACGCCCCCTCGAAAAAGCCGCGGCTCGGGCGGCCAGAGCTCGAAGCGCTCGTCGCCCGAATGTTCGCGTCGATGGTCGTCGCGCACGGGATCGGCATCGCCGCGCCGCAGATCGGCGTGCCCCTGCGCGTCGCGATCATGGACGTCGACGAGGCGGGCATCGTCGCCCTGGAGCCGACGATCGAGTGGACCAGCGAAGAGAAGGACGAGACGAGCGAGGGCTGCCTCTCGGTACGCGGCCTCTACGGCATGCTCGAGCGTCCGATGGCGGCGCGCATGGTCGCGAACGACCTCGCCGGAAAGCGCTTCACCGCGGTGGGCGACGAGTTTGGAGCCCAGTGCATCCTCCACGAGACCGACCATCTGAACGGCGTCCTGTACGTCGATCGGCTCCGGTCGCGTGAGGACCTCCACACGGTCGAGCCCGAAGAGGAGGAACGGGTTTCCGCCTAGCACAGCGCACTCTCTTCCTCGGTACTCCGGCGTTCGCCGTTCCCTCGCTGGAGGCGCTCGCCCGTCTCGCTGAGGACGGCGTCGTCCAGATCGTGGGAGTCGTGACGCAGCCCGATCGTCCGGCCTCGCGCGGTGTTATCCGCGAGCCTCCGGTGAAGGTGGCGGCGCGCGCGCTGGGCCTGACCGTGCGGCAGCCGGCGCGTCTCGACGAAAAGGAAGTCGCCGCGGTCCTCGCGCTTCGCCCCGAGCTGCTGGTGTGGTCCGCATATGGCAACAAGATCCCGAAGTCGCTGCTCGGCGCCGTGAGCGGCCGCGCGCTCAATGTCCACGCGTCGCTTCTTCCGAGATGGCGCGGCGCGGCCCCGATCGCCCACGCCATCCTGGCGGGCGATAAGGAGACCGGCGTGACCCTGATGGAGGCCACCGCCGAGCTCGACGCGGGCCCGATCCTCGCGGAGACGCGAACGAAGATCGGCGACGAGACCAGGGGCGAGCTCGAGGAGCGGCTCGCGAAGCTCGGCGGCGAGCTTCTCGAGCGTGAGCTGCCGCGGTACCTCGGGGGGAAGCTGGTGCGGCGGCCGCAGGACACAAAACGCGTGACACTCGCGCCGAAGCTCGAGCCCCGCGAGGGCGAGCTCGACTTCACGCGGCCGGCGGAGGAGTTGGTCCGCAGAGTCCGCGCGTACACGCCCGATCCGGGCGCGTTCGTCATGTTCCACGGTCAGCGCATCGGCGTGCTCCGGGCGTCGCTCGCCGGGGGATCGGGTACGGCACACGGGACATTCGCGATCCGCGATGGAACGCCGCATGCCGCCGCCGGCGCCGGATGGCTGCGGCTCGATGAGGTCAAGCCCGCTGGCAAGCGCGCGATGAGCGGAGCCGATTGGGCGCGCGGTCTTCGTGACCTGCGACCTGAGGAAAGCGTCCCGTCTTGAGTCACGCCGCTACGCTCGATCTCGTGGTCGACATTCGGCCCGCGGTGAGTGATCTGACCAGCCAGCAGCTCGTCGCGTGGCTTGGAAAACGCGGCGAGCCCGCGTACCGGGCGAAGCAGATCCGCCGTCATGCGACGCATGGGACGGCGGGCGGATTCGCTGAGCTCACGGACCTACCGAAGTCCCTTCGCGACGCGCTCGCGAAGTCGTTTCGCTGGTCTTCGGTCGAGGCGGTCCGCGAAGAGGCGAGCGCGGATCGCGAGACCCGGAAGGTGCTCCTCGAGTTACGCGACGGGCATCACATCGAGAGCGTGCTCATGCCGCACCACGGCGCGCGGAACGCCGTGTGCGTTTCGACCCAGGCGGGCTGCCCGATGGCCTGCGCGTTCTGCGCGACCGGGGAGATGGGCCTCGTCCGGAATCTCACCGCCGGCGAGATCGTCGATCAGATCCGCCACTGGCAACGGGAGCTCGCCGGCCAGGGAGAGCGCGTGTCGCACGTCGTGTACATGGGAATGGGCGAGCCGTTCAACAACTACGACGCGACGCTCGCGTCCGTGCGCTCCCTGATCGACCCCGAGGAGTTCGGCATCAGCCCCCGGCGCCTGACGATCTCGACGTGCGGGGTCGTGCCCGGCATCGACGCGCTCGGCGGAGAGGGCCTCCCCATCAATCTAGCCGTCTCACTCCACGCCTCGGACGATCCGACGCGCGCGCGGATCATGCCGATCAACAGGAAGTGGGGCGTGGAAGACGTTCTCGCCGCCGCAGCGCGCTACGTGAAGCGGACGAAGCGCCGCGTGACATTTGAGTACGTGCTTCTGGCGGGCGTAAACGACTCGGTGGAGACGGCGCGCGCTCTCGCAGCTCTGATCACGCGCCACGGTCCAACAAAAGACGCGCACGTGAATCTCATCCCGTACAACCCCGGCGCCGGTGGCTTTCGGCGGCCCTCCGTCGAGCGCATGGAGGCTTTCACGACGGTGCTGCAGGAACAGGGCATCGCCGCGACGCTGCGGATCAGCAAAGGACAGGACATCGCCGCGGGGTGCGGCCAACTGAAGGTCGCGGAGGGGAAAGCGGCGCCGGCGTGAAGAGCACGGCGTACCGCCTCGCCGGGCGTCTTCCATCACCGATCAAACGGCTCTTCGTGCGATTCGCGGGCGCGACGTTCCTCGTCGGCGTCCTCGGGATCGTGCTGGACGACGAAGGACGTGTGCTCCTCTTCCGTCATACGTACCGACCGTTCGCGCCGTGGGGAGTTCCGAGCGGTCTCCTCAAGCCGAATGAATCGCCGGCGCAGGCGATCGAGCGCGAGGTACGCGAGGAGACCGGTCACGCGTTGCCGCAGCTCATCGCCGAGCAGAGACGTTTTCTCGAGGAGCATCGCTCGCGGCTCGGGTCAACAAGGCGGTTGTCGCCGAACTGATAGCGGGTCGGCCAAAGGCCGGCGATAGCGTTCCGCAGATGCCGTCGCTCGCGACGAAGCGCGGACTCCTGTCACAGGCGGCCGTGATCTTCCTCGTCTCCGCGGGCGCGCTCCTTTTCCAGGTCGCGCAGACGCGGCTCTTCAGCGCCGCGTTCGGCTACCACCTCACCTATCTGGTCATCAGCGTCTCGCTCCTCGGTGTCGGGTGGGGCGCGACGCTCAGTGCCGTCTTCGACGCGCGCCTGCGGAGACCGTCGGTCGGCCAGCTTGCGATCGCGGCCGCGGGGAGCATCGTCCTCGCGCTCCTCGTGGAGACGCACGTCGACCCCATGTCAAACCTCGCGCTCGCCGTCGGCGCGGCGTATCTCCTGGGCTTCCTCCCGTTCGCGTTCGTGAGCTGGATCATCGTGCGGAGCCTCCGAGAGCGTTCCGCCGAGGCGGGGAAGCTGTACGCCGCCGACCTCGCCGGAGCGAGTACCGGGAGCATCCTCGGCCTCGTCGGGCTGCCGTACCTCGGAGCGCCAGGCCTCTATGGGCTCGCCGCGACGCTGGCGGCGGTCAGTGCATCGTTGTCGCTTCGCGGCCGGTCACGGGTCGTACCGGTCGCGACGTGTCTCGTCTTGACCGGTGTGCTCGCGGGCTGGGGCGACATCGTCGCCCCGCCGCAGGCGGGCCCCGAGAAGAGCGCGGTCTACGCGCCGGGTATCGACCATCTCGCGACGCGATGGGATCCATCGTCGCGCGTCGACGTCGTTCAGTACGAGCGTCAGCCGATCGGCTACCAGTACCTCCATTTCGTCGACCCGAAATACAGCGGGCCGCGTCCCGACGCGCATCTCATGTCACTCGACCTCTCGGCTGCGACGCCGATCCTCGATGGCCGCGGCGACATGAACGTGCTTCGCCAAACGATCATCGCTGCCCCGTACGAGCTCGTCGCTGACCCGTCGGTCCTCGTGATCGGACCGGGCGGAGGGGTCGACATCCAGAACGCACTGGTCCACGGAGCGCGTTCGGTCGACGCGGTCGAGGTCAACCGTGCGGTCGTGGGTCTCATGCGCGGAGAGTTCGCCGACTACAGCGGCAACCTCTACATGGCTCCGCGGGTTCGCGTCGTCGAGGACGAGGCCCGCAGCTACATCCGACGCTCGAGCGATCGCTACGACCTGATCGCGATGACCGTCGTCGATAGCTGGGCAGCTCTCGCGAGCGGTTCGTACGCGCTCACCGAGAGCTACCTCTACACGTCCGAGGCGTTCCAGGACTATCTCGGTCACCTGAGCCCTGGCGGCATCCTCGCGGTCGGCCGCTGGTACAGGGATCCACCGGTCGAGATGCTGCACACCGCGCAGCTCGCGGCCACCGCGCTGCGCTCGGAGGGCGTCGCGAACATTTCGGACCGCATGGTCGTCCTGCGGTACCTGAACTTCGGTTTGCTCATCGTCCAGCCGGCGCCGTTCGACGCAGCGTCCATCGCGAAAATCCGCTCCTTCGCGAGCGCACACAACTTCGCGATCGAATACGACCCGCTCGCACCGGCCGGGCCGTTCCGCGACGCGCTCGCCGATCGGGGCGTCCCGGCGACCGACGACCGGCCCTTCTTCTTCGCGACCGGTCTCGGAGACAACAGGGTCCCCACCGCGTACGCGATCCTGTTCGTGGCCCTGGTCCCTGCGGTTCTGCTGTCCTATCTGCTCCTGATCAGGCCGCTCCGCCGCGCGATCGGCCCGGTGCTCGGAACTCGGATCGGCCTCGCGACGACGCTGCGGTCGTTCGCCGTTGGCCTCGGATTTATCGGCGCCGAAATCGTGCTGCTCCAGCGACTCACGCTCTACCTCGGTCAGCCTGCCTTCGCGCTCTCGCTCGGCCTCGCGGCGCTCTTGATCGGCGCCGCCATCGGCTCGAGCTTGTCGGCGAGACTCCGGCTCGACCCCGATCAGGCCTCCGCGGTGTGTGCCGTCGCCGTTCCGGTCCTGCTCGTGCTGCTGACGGTGGCCGCATCGGTCACGCTGGCGTGGCCCCTCGCGGCACGGGGCGCGGTCGCGGTGCTCGCGTCGGCCGCGCTCGGCATCCCGCTCGGAGCGGTCTTCCCGAAGATCGTGGCGCAGGCCGGCGCGTCCGATCCGCGTTTGGTGAGCTGGGCGTGGGCGATCAACGGCGCCGCCTCGGTCGTCGGCTCGATCCTCGCGGTCGCACTCACCATCAACGCTGGCTTCACGACCGTTGGCGTCGTCGCGGCCTCGTGCTATCTCGTCCCGGTCCTCGCCGGACGCGCGCAGCGTCTACGTTCAAGCGAACGAGCGATAAGCGAGAGATCTCCGGTCGCAGGCTAAAGACCGCGAGCCGTCTCCGGCAACGCCCCGTCAGCGGCGAGGAAGTCCGAAGCCGAGCGCAGCCCTGTCACCGGAGAGAAGGCCACCAACAGGATCGAGAGGGCCATCCCCGCCCAGCCCACGGCGATCGCGCCGCGCACACCGATCTGCTCCGCGACGAACGCGGCGACGACGGCGCCGAGCGGGTAGCCGACTCCATGCGAGACCACGTCCAGCGTCGCGTTCACGCGACCGAGGACGCGATCCGGAATGACGCCCTGGATCAACGACCGCTCGGCGACGCCCTCGATCGTCTGCAGGCCGTCGCCGATCAGCTGAGGCAGGAAGACCATGAGCGTCGCGAGCGCGACCGGCCCCTGCGCGAGCGGAGTGAGCACGCCGATCACTGAGGCGGCGATGGCGGTGCCGACCAGCGCGCGGCCGATTCCGAGCGTGTTCACGACGCGTGACGCGAAGAGCGATCCGACCAGGGATCCGACCCCGCCCGCCGAGATGACGATGCCGAGCAGGAACGGATCGAGGTGCAATTCCCGCAGCAGGTAGATCGAATAGAGCACGCCGTAGAACGCGCCGAAGACATGCGCGGGCACCGACCGGGAGGCCAGCGGAAAGACGATCGCGTGACGCCGCACGACGCGCAGCCCTTCGACGATCTCGCGCACGATCCGCGTCGTCGCTTCGCGCGCGGGTCGCGGTGGCTCCGGGGCGCGGATCATCATCAGGGTCACCGCCGATACGACGAACGACACCGCGTCGACGAGGACCGCGAAGGGCGCGCTCACGATCTGCACGAGCGCACCCGCGAAGCCGGGGCCTCCGATCTCGGCGATCGACGAGCTCATCGCGAGCCTGCTGTTGCCTTCCACGAGTCGGTCGCGGCCAATGAGCGTTGGCAGGTACGCGGGGTACGCGGCGTCGAAGAGCGCACCGAGGCACGATTCGAGGAACATGACGACGTAGAGCTGCTCCATCCGCAGCCCGCCGAGCCCGTATGCGACAGGGATCGACAGAAGCAGCCCGGCGCGGATGAAGTCGTCCCAGATGAGCAGCGGCCGACGCCTCAGCCGGTCGACCCAGGCCCCTGCGAACAGACCGACCAGCAGGACTCCCGCACTCGTCACTATCACGAGCACCGCCAATTCCCATGGGCCGGCGCCCAGGACGAGGAGCGCGACAAGCGGCACGGCGGTGCGGGTGACGACGGTGCCCAGCTCGGACACGGTCTGACCGACCCAGAGCTTGCGGAAATCGTCGTGTTGCCAGAGAGATCGCACCGACACGGAAGGGGAGCCTAGCCTCGCGCGACGGGCGGTTCTAGCGGCGCGTGCGCTCCTTCTTCTTCGCCATGCGCGCGTCCTTCGTCTGCGTCCGGCGGCAGCGCGTGCACACGAGGAGCTTCACGCCGTCGATGACGGCGGGATGCAGGTTCGCGTCGAAACGACGGTGCGTGTGCACCTTCGAGTGGCTCACGTTGTATCCATAGGCTGCGGTCTTGCCGCAGATCGCGCAGGCGCGTGGCATCGCAGGAGGACTCCTTCAGGGGAAGTGAACTCAAATGTTACAGTCGCGACCATCGTTAGGCAATTCGATGGCGCTGCGCTGCTGCGCGCGCTTGAGGCCGCGACGGCGCGTCTTGAGGCGGGTGCGGACGAGGTAAACGCGCTCAACGTGTACCCCGTCCCGGACGGCGACACCGGCACGAACATGCTTCATACCATGCGCGCCGCGACCAAGCACGCGCGCGAGGCGGAGCCGGCGATCGACAAGGTGAGCGCCGCGGCGGCGTACGGCGCCCTCATGGGCGCGCGCGGAAACAGCGGCGTGATCCTCTCGCAGGTCATCCGCGGATTGAAGGAAGCGTTCGCCGGCAAGGAGAGCGCCGGCGTCGCCGAAGTGCGCCATGCGGCAGAGCTGGCGCGCAAATACGCGTACGAGGCGGTCAGCGCCCCCGCGCCAGGGACGATCCTCAGCCTCACCGCGTCGTTGGAGAAGTCGGCCGCCGCCGAGGCCGATGACGTGGTCGAGGTATTCCGCCGCATCGCCACGGACGCGGAGGCCACGGTGAAACGTACCCGCGACGAGAATCCCACCAATCGCGCGGCGGGTGTCGTGGATGCGGGGGCGCGCGGACTGCAGCTGATCCTCGAGGGCGTGCTCTCAAGCTTCACCGGCAAGGAGATCCCCCTCAAGCCCATGGCGCCGGCCGAGCGGCCCGCGATGTCCGCAGCGTCCGTGTCCGAGGCGCCGTCGTGGGAGGGCGCGTACGACGTCCAGTTCCTGGTCGAGCGCCCGTCGCGGCCGGTCGCTCTGGTGCGCGAGGAGATGCTGAAGTTCGGGGCGGACTGCGTGCTCGTGGTCGGCGACGAGCAGCTCCTCAAGGTCCACGTCCACACGCTCGAGCCCGATCAGATCATTCGCATCGGTCTCACGGCAGGCCGCATAGCCGACGTCGTCGTGGAAGACCTCGACGCGATGACGGCGGAGCACGAGCGCGCGACGGGCATCGTGGTCGCCTCGGCGCCGCGCGCGACCGCCGCATCGGTCGGCGTCGTCGCGGTTGTCCCGGGGGAGGGCTTCGCCGCGGTGGCCCGCTCGCTCGGCGCGTCCGCGCTGCGTGGCGGCCCGACGATGAATCCATCGACCGAGGAGCTGCTCGCCGCGATCGGGGAGGCGAACGCGAAGACGGTGATCGTCTTGCCGAACGATAGGAACGTGATCCTCGCGGCGCAGCAGGCCGCGAAGGTCTCGCGCGTCACCGTACACGTCGTACCAACCCGCAACGTCGCACAGGGCATGGCCGCGCTCGTCGCCTTTGATCCTGCCCGGGACCTTTCAGACAATGTGAAGGCAATGGGCGAAGTCGCCGAGCGCGCGCATGGCATCGAGGTCACCCGCGCCGTGCGCGATGCCACGATCGACGGCGAGCGTGTTCGGAAAGGTGAGGCCATGGCGCTCCTCGACGGCCGCGTCGTCGCGCACGGCGAGGACGAAGAGGCTGTCCTCGTCGATGCGGCGAAGCGACTGACCGACTCCGAGATCTTCACGCTGTACGGCGGCGCCGATGTCGACGACGCGCGGGTCCAGCACGCCGCGCAGCGTCTCCGCGCCGCTTGCCCCCGCGTTTCGGTAGAGGTGGCCCACGGCGGGCAGCCGCACTACCCCTTCATCGTCGCGGCCGAATAGTCCTCGGGCCTTTCGGCCCTGCGGTCTCCAGGGTCCTCCCGAGCCGTGCGCGTGAACGCGCCCGTATCGGGTCCTCCCCGTAGTCCTCGGGCCTTTCGGCCCTGCGGTCCTCCAGGGTCCTCCCGAGCCGTGCGCGTGAACGCGCCCGTATCGGGTCCTCCCCGTAGTCCTCGGGCCTTTCGGCCCTGCGGTCTCCAGGGTCCTCCCGAGCCGTGCGCGTGAACGCGCCCGTATCGGGTCCTCCCTGTAGCCGGATCACCCGATTTTTGACATCAGATGCGCCGGGCAATACATCATGGATCATGCCGCGGACCACTATCGATTTGGACGCATCGGTCCTCCGCAACTTGAAGCGCCAGGCGAAGGCGGAGGGCAAGACCCTCGGTGACCTGATCTCAGAGATCCTTGCGCCGGTCCTCACGAAGGAGGGCCGGTCTCGGAGTCCGGCCACGATCCGGTGGCACGCCGCGCCGATGGGGCCACCGAAGGTCGACTTGGAGGACAAGGAGGCCCTGGGGCAGGCCCTTGGAAATCGGTGAGCGTCACGGTGGATCACCTCATCTCCCTCATGCGGGAGAACGGTGTCGCGACGCTGTGGAGTCACGATCTGGCCTTCCAGAAGTTCGACGAAATCCGGGTTCGAGACCCCTTCGCGTGAGTCCAAGATCCGCGGTGCGTGGCGATGTTGCAGCCTGCGACGCGGAATAATCGGAGCGATCGACCCGCCACCTCGCTCGATCTTCCGGTGACCCGCATTCCCGGGATAGGCAGCGAGTCCGCGAAGCTCCTCGAACGGATGGATATCCGCACGATTGGCGACCTCCTCTGGCACCTGCCCTCGCGGTTCGACGATTTCTCCAAGTTCGTTCCGCTTCGGCGGCTCGTGCCGAACGCGACCCAGACGGCGGTCGCGACGCTCGGACGCATCTCACAGCGGCGCACAGCCACGGGAAAGCTCATGACCGAGGCCGAGCTCGCGGAGGAGGACGGCACGCCCACCGACGTCCGCGCGACGTGGTTCGGTCGCGCCTTCGTGAAGGAGACGCACCGCGAGGGCGAGCGTGTGCGGATCTCGGGAAAGGTCAGGTTCTTCGGGCGTACGCTTCAGTTCAGCCAGCCATCGCTCGAGCGTGCCGACGCCGAAGCGGTCCACACCGGTCGGCTCGTTCCGGTCTATCCGCTGACCGAAGGAATCAAGCCAGGTCAGATGCGCCGCTGGCTGCACACGGCGATCGAGGGCGGCACGCGCCGCACGGGCCTCGTGAGCGAGGTCCCGGAGCCGCTCCCTCCGGCGATGCGCGAGCGCCACCACCTTCCCGACATCGCGTCGGCGCTCCGGCAGGTGCACTTCCCGGACGACGTCGAGCGCTTGTTCGCGGCGCGGCGCAGGCTCGCGTTCGACGAGCTCCTGGTACTGCAGTTAGCGCTTGAGCAGCGACGCGCGCGATGGAAGGCTCAAGCATCGGCGCTTCCGCTCTCGGTCTCGGACGCGGAGCTCTCGCGCTGGATCGGCCAGCTGCCCTTTGCGCTGACCGGGGCGCAGCAACGATCGTTCGACGAGATCCGCACGGATCTCGCGCAGCGCATCCCGATGTCTCGCTTGCTCGAAGGTGACGTCGGGTCAGGTAAGACCGTCGTCGCGGCGCTCGCGGCGCGTATCGCGGCCGTCTCAGGAGCTCAAACAGCGCTGATGGCCCCGACCGAGCTTCTCGCGGAGCAGCACGCGCGGTCTCTGGCCGGTCTGTTCGCGAACGGAGGCCCGTCACACGCGCTGCTCACATCGAGCGTCACCGGGGAGCGGCGCCGCGAGATCCTCGCCAAACTCGCCGACGGGTCGCTCGACGTCGCGGTCGGGACGCACGCCCTCGTGGAGGAAAACGTGGCGTTCAAGCGCCTCGGTCTCGCGGTCGTCGATGAGCAGCACCGCTTCGGAGTTCGCCAGCGCGCGACCTTCCGTGAGAAAGGCACGGGAAGCGACCCGCACCTTCTTCTCACCACAGCGACGCCGATTCCCCAGACCTTGAATCAGACCATCTACCGCGACCTCGACATCTCGAAGATCGACGAGCTGCCCAAGGGCAGAAAGCCGATCGTCACGCACCTGCGAACGCCCGAGCAGCTGCCGGCCGTCTGGGAAGGCGTCCGACTGGCGGTGAAGCGGGGTCAGCAGGCATTCGTCGTCACGCCGCGGATCGATCCGGCTGACGAGGAGGGCGACGACGTACCGAGCGCGGTCGAGACCGAGAAGGAACTTCGTCAAGAAGAGCTTCGTGGTCTCCGCCTCGCGCTCATGCACGGCCGCATGTCCGCGAGAGAGCGCGACACGGTCATGAAACGGTTCGCCGATCGGGAGATCGACGTGCTGATCGCGACGACGGTGGTCGAAGTCGGCATCGACATACCGAATGCGACGGTGATGGTCGTCCTCGGCGCGGAGAGGTTCGGCCTCGCGCAGCTGCACCAGCTACGCGGACGCATCGGACGCGGATCGGAGCGCTCGTACTGCGTCCTCGTCTCTGACGCATCTGACTCCGAGCGGCTCGCCGCCATGGTCGAGAAGAAAGACGGTCGCCCGATCGACGGGTTCGAGCTCGCGAAACGCGACCTTGCCATACGAGGAGCCGGTGAGTTTCTGGGCGCGCGGCAGCACGGCGTCCCCGAGCTTCGGATCGTGAATCTCGCCGACGTAGACCCGGAGCTCATCAATGAGACCGCCGAGGAAGCCGACAGCATCCTCGCTGGCGATGCCACGCTCGCGCGGTCCGAGCACGCCGAGCTATCGCGAGCCGTCGACCAGCTCTGGCGCCGCTACGCGCTCGCCTGATGCGGGTGATCGCCGGAGAAGCGAAAGGCCGGACCCTGGTGGTGCCGCGTGGGGGCGGCACGCGCTCGGCGACCGATCGGATCCGGGAGACGCTGTTCGCGATCGTCGAAACGGAGCTTGACGGGGCGCGAGTCCTCGACCTCTTTGCCGGGGCAGGGACGCTCGGCATCGAAGCGCTTTCGCGCGGGGCGGCGCACGCGACCTTCGTCGAGCGCGGCGCCGAGGCGATCAAGTCGCTTCGTCGCAATCTCGCCACGACCAACTTCGGCGCGCGGTCCGAAGTCCTCACTGCGAATGTCATCGCGTACCTCGACTCGAGGCCGCGCGGGCCGTTCGACATCGTGTTTTGCGATCCGCCCTTCGCCGACGTCGGCATCGCGGAGGCCACGCTGGGCCACGACGCGCTGCGCGCGGCGGTCGCTCCGGGCGGGCTCGTTATTGCGCGCGCTCACGGCAAGCACCTGCCCGCGGTCCCGGCCTCCACGCACCTCGCGCGGGTCAAAGAGATCGGCGAGGAGAAGCTGCTATTCCTGCGGTACATTGACCCGGCTGCGGGAGGGTGACGTGGACATACAGTTCCTGGTCGAGCGCCTCGAGGCCCTCGTGGTCAATGGAAGCAAGATCCCGCTGACCGGCCAGGTCAGATTGGACCAAGCCGCGGTCCTCGACCTCATCGATCAGCTGCGCGTAGCCATCCCCGAAGAGGTCAAGCAGGCCCGCCGCATCAACCAGGAGAGCGATCGCGTGCTCTCGAAAGCTCGCGAGGAGGCCGAGCAGATCATCGGGGCCGCCCAGGAGCAGGCGGCGCTCTTGCTGCAGGACCAGTCGATCCTGCGCGAGGCCGAGACGCGGTCGCAGGACGTGCTCGACCAGGCGCAGGCGAAGGCGGAAGAGACGATGCACGGCGCCGACCAGTACGCCGCGGACGTTCTCGTGCGACTCGAGAGCGACCTTGTGAAAACTCTCTCGGTGATCAAAAAGAGCCTCGAGGTCTTAGAGGAGCGACGCGCACAGCCCCAAGAGCAGGAGACCGGGGTCCGCTAGCAGGGGCAGGGGCCCCTGATGGGGCGGGGGCCCCAAAGGGGGCAAGGCAAGAAGTGAAGATCAACGTCGCACCGCTGCTGAAGCAGCCCATCGGCACGCACGCCGATTACGAGATCATCGAATCGCCAATCGACCCACACGGCGAGAACGCCGGCCTCACGGAGGCAGGCGCCACGAGCATCGATGCCCGGATCGTCGCGACGCACACGAATCCCGGCGCCTACCTCGAGGGCGACGCGCGGGCGACGATCGCCGAGCAATGCAGCCGCTGCCTGAAGCCGATCGAAACGCCGGTGGAGGCGCAGTTCGCCGAGCAGTACTACTCAACGATCGACGTCGTGAGCGGCGACCCGAAGGAGGCGCCGCCTCCCGATGCCAAGCGGATCGGCAGCGACTTCAAGATCGACCTCACCCCGCTCCTCCGTGAGGAGCTCATCCTCGCGACGCCGCTCGCGCCTCTCTGCACACCGGATTGCAAAGGGCTTTGCCTGGAGTGCGGGCGCGACCTCAACGAGGAGCCGCATGACCACGACGCGCCGGTGGACGAGCGCTGGAGCAAGCTCGCGAAGCTCAGGGATTTCCGTCCGGAGCGCTGACCTCGCGGCCTCGCGCCCCTAGAATCAACAAAACCCCACTAGGAGAACGCTTTGGCAGGCCAACCCAAGAAACGCATTCCGCGTGCGGCGCAGGGCGAGCGCCGGAGCCATCTGGCGTTGCGCGCGATGAACCTCGTTCCATGCCCGCAGTGCAAGAACCCCAAGCCATCGCACCAGGCGTGCCCGCACTGCGGGATGTTCCGCGGCCGCCAGGTCATCCCGATCAAGGCCACTCGGACGCCGGCCTAAGCACGGCCGCGCTCTGATGAAAATCGCCGTCGACGCAATGGGTGGCGACCACGCCCCGGACGAGATAGTCCGGGGCGCTCTGTTGTATCGGGAGAAGGGCGGTTCGTCGGACCTCGTGCTCGTTGGGCGCGAGGACCCGATTCGCAAGATCCTCGGTGCCGATATCCCGCCGGGGATCACGCTCCGCGCGGCGCAGGACGTTGTCGAAATGGACGAGCACCCGGCGACGGCGCTCCGGCGGCGTGCGGACACATCGATCGGCGTCGCGACCGCGATGGTCAAGCATGGCGAGGCCGACGCCGTGGTGTCCGCAGGAAACACCGGCGCGACGATGGCGGCAGCGCTCCTCGTCCTCGGTCGCATCCGGGGCATCGACCGCCCGGCGCTCTGCGGGATGCTGCCGACCACGAAAGGGAAACCGGCGTGCCTGCTCGATGCGGGCGCGACGATGGACGCCGACGAGCACAACATCCTCCAATTCGCGCGCATGGCGACGCGGTTCATGGAGAAGATTCACGGCGTTGATCGACCATCGGTCGGCCTCATCAACGTCGGAGAGGAGCCCGAAAAGGGTGGGCGCATGCAGCTGGCGGCGCACGCGCTGCTCGAGGGGGCCGAGGACCTGAACTTCTACGGCAACATCGAGGGTCGCGACGTGACGCGCGGCGTCACCGACATCTGCGTCACCGACGGCTTCACCGGCAACGTCCTCGCCAAAGGCATGGAGGGCGTCGTCGACGTCTTCGTCGAAGGAATTCGCCGCGACATCTTCGGCGGGCCGCTCGGCAAGATCGCCGGTGTCTTCGCGCTCGGCGGCATTTCGAAGTTCCGCGGCCGGATGGACTACGACCCGTACGTGTCGGCGCCGCTCCTCGGCGTCGCCGGGATCTCCGTCGTCACGCACGGCCGCGCCCGGGCGAACATGGTGCGCCGCGCGATCGAAGTCGCCGAGCGCGCCGTCTCCACGCGACTCCTCGACGCGCTCGGTGAGGGCGTCGCATCAGCAGCGTGAGCGAGCGGCCGGCGCGCGGCGGCCGCCATCCCGCGCGGCGGCTCGCGCTCCAGACGCTGTTCGAGATCGACTTTAACCGAGCCGACCCCAAGGAGACGTGGCAGCGGGGCGCGTTTCGTGCCGGACTGACGGAGGAGGCCGGCGCGTTCGCGTGGGACCTCGTTGAAGGGGTTCTAAAGCATCGCAAGGAGCTCGACACGGAGATCGCGCAGCTTGCGCCCGAGTTCCCGATCGATCAGATGGCACGCATCGACCGCAACGTCTTGCGGATCGCGCTCTACGAGCTTCGCGTCTCGGGCGACGCGCCCGCTGGGGTCGTGATCGACGAGGCCGTGGAGCTCGCGAAGATGTTCGGCTCCGAGGCCTCGCCGAAGTTCGTCAACGGCGTTCTCGCGACGGCGGTGGGCGGGCCGAAGGAGCGCTCGGGCTAGCGTACCGTCAGCGGGATTGCGACGAGACCCATGTCGGCGCCGTCGCGCGGACTCGCCCAATAGACCTCGAGCGTGACGTTGCCGCTCACGCTCGCGGGGATCGTCGCGGCGGTCTGGAACGTTCCCCAGAGTGCGCTTGTCCCAAGGCTCGCCGTCGTGTTGCCGCTCGCCACGACGCGCCCGGCTGAATCCTTGATCCGCCACGAGACCGTCGCCTCGAACGCTCGCGCGGTCCCGCTCACGGCCACGGATTGTCCTGTTATCTGGCCGGCCTCGGGCGCGTACACGGCCACGCTGTCGCTCGTCGCCCGAGGAGCGCCGCCGATGTCGATCACGATCCGTGTCGGACTCGAAAGCGTGAAGACGCGCCACGGACGGAGGTCATCGACGAAGAGCTCGTACGTCGTGACACCCAAGCCCGTGCTTGTCGCCACGCTCACCGAGGCGTTGATTCCCCGAAGGGGCGACGAGTCGAAGGTCTCGAGGCCGAGCTTGTCTTCGACGCCAAGGACCTGGACGCTCAGAACGTACTTTCCGGCGCTCTGCGTGCTCGTATTCGCGTCGTCGCGCTTCGCGGCTTGCACCCAGAAACGCGGGGCTTGCGCGCTTTGCGCCGTGACGACGAACCGTGTGAGGCCGTCAGACAACTTGTCGGTCGAGGTCGAGTTGCTCAAGTGTCCGCCGGCAGGCCCGTCCTGGTTGACGGTGTCGCCGATCTTGACCGCGACGTAGCCGGAGACATCCTCGCGAGAAAGCGGCTTATCGACGACGAGCTGGTCGATGACTGCGTGGGCCTTGCCTGTCTCGGTAATGAGGGCTCGGTTGATCCCAGGTTCCTCGGTGATCGTGTACACGAGCTGCTGCAGCAGCGCCTGCGACTGCGCGGCCCCGCGGACTCCCCAACCGGGCACCAGCCCGAATTCGACCGTAGCCACGTCGCCCTGCGTCGTAACGGTCGTCGCGATCGAGCTCTGACCGCTGCCGCCGGCCGCGTTGGTGCCAATCAGGGCGGCGGGATTGGTAGCGCCTGGCGGCATCTGCCCGCGGGCGTTGAATAGCAGCGCCGAAATTCGATCGCCGATTCGCGCGGATCGCGAAGTAGGGTCGGTCTGACGTGCGGAGACGAACGTGCCGACGGGCGGCAGACCGTCCCGCGGGAAATAGACCCAAGTCGGAACGTTTGGCACTTGCACTGCGACCGCACTCGCCGACGGCTGAGGGACTGAGCCTGCTGCCGCGGGTGTCGGAGATGCAGCCACTCCGGGCTGGCTCTCGTTCGGCCCTGTGAGCCACGACCCGAGCCCGACCGCCAGAAGGATTCCGACCACGGCAAAGCCCAGGTGCGACCAGGTGAAGATCGATCGGCGCGCCGGCGCGCTCGCGACGCGCGACCGCTCGTACGGGGTCTGGTTCACTTCGATCGTCTCGATCGCGCGCGAAAGCGCGCGGCCGATGATCTCGTCGTCGCGTCGTTCGTCGGTCATCGCATGGCTCCTCGTGCGAGGCGGCCGGCGAGCTGGATCTGGCGAAGACGTTCGATCGCCTGATGCAGCGTCGCGCCGACGGTCCCGCTCTTGATCTCGAAGTGGTCGCCGATCTCGTCGTAGGAGAGGCCGTAGAAGTAGCGAGCCACGACAACCGCCCGCTGCCGCTCGGGCAGCTCACCGAGCGCTGCGAGGAGGTCGACACGGTCTGCCGTGGTGTCGAAGCCGTCGTCACGAGGCGGTAACGAAGCCCAGAGATCGGTCTCGCGGCGAGCGCGCTTGGCCTTGCGGAAGACCTCGCGCGTGCCGACCACGAGGAGCCAGCCCGGCAGCCTTTCGATGTTGTCGAGGCCCGTCTTGTGTGCCTTCACGAAGGCCTCCTGCGCCGCGTCCTCGGCCGCGGCCGGGTCGCGTCCGATCGCGAGCAACGCCCGCACCAGGCGGGGGTACTCGCGCTCGTAGACCTCGCGCCAGCGGTCTGTCATCGGCTTTCACCATAAAGAGGCCCGTCGAGGCCGTTTTCTTTAGCGCTACCCGATTGACAGGCCAGACGGGTGGCCGTGACACTTGCCCGGATCTGCCGCCGCGTGCGGGCGGGGGAGGGGTCGCTCTCGACCCGGAGGAGGAATTTGTTGGCGCAGGGAAACACCTACGACCGCCTCAAGAAGATCATCGTCGAGCAGCTCGGCGTCGACGAGGTGGACGTAAAGCCTGAGGCCTCATTCGTGGACGATCTCAACGCTGACTCGCTCGACCTGGTCGAGCTCATCATGAGTCTTGAGGAAGAGTTCGGGATGGAGATCTCGGACGAAGAGGCGGAAAAAATCAAGACCGTGGGCGACGCGCAGGAATACATCGAGGAGCACGTCGCTTAGCGCGCACAATTACGTCGAACGTCGCGCATAGGGGAGGCAGGGGCATCGGAGCCCCTGCCTTTTCTGCGCTTATGGAGGAAGTGACCGACATCGAGATCGGCGGGTATCGCTTCACGGATCCGGCGCTGCTGGAGAACGCGCTGACGCACAGCTCGTACCTCCACGAGCATCCGGAGGAGAACGCGCCCGATTTCGAGCGGCTCGAGTTCCTCGGCGATGCCGTCGTCGATCTCGTCGTAGGCGAAGAGCTCTATCGGCGCTTTCCCGACGCGACCGAGGGCGAGCTCACCGCGCTCCGCGCCGCGCTCGTCTCTTCCGCAGCGCTTGCGGAGGTCGGCCGGCAGCTCGGCCTTCCGGAACGCGCGCGTCTTGGACGCGGCGAAGAGGAGACCGGGGGCCGCGGACGGGCGGGACTCGCGGCGAGCCTGTACGAATCGGTCGTTGGTGCGTGCTACATCGAGAGCGGACTTGAGGCAGCGGCCGCTCTGGTCCAGCGAACGATGGGCGACCTGATCGCGGCAACGGTCGCGGCGCCGCGCAAATCACCGAAGACGCTGCTGCAGGAATGGGCGCAGGCCGCGCATCACCCGTTGCCGCTCTACCGGACGCTGGATGTGAGCGGTCCCGAGCACCGGCGCGGGTTCGTCGTCGAAGTCGAGGTTGCCGGGAACGTCGCACAGGGCACCGGCGCTTCGAAGCGTGCCGCCGAAGAAGCCGCCGCCGCGAAGCTCATGGAACTCGTGACACAGTGAGCGACGAGCTGAAGGTGATCGAGGGCGGCGGGCAAGCGCACGCCGTTCTTAAGAGTCTGAGCCTGGTCGGATTCAAAAGCTTCGTACACAAGACCGAACTTCAATTCGCTCCTGGGGTCACCGCGATCATTGGCCCGAACGGGTCTGGAAAGTGCCTCCATGGGTCTTCGCTGGTGACGCTCGCAAACGGCCGTGAAGTGACGATCCGAGAATTGGTGGACGATGCCGTCGCCAACTCGACCTCCGTTGAGGTCCTCGACGACGGGCTTGTCGCTCACGACAGCTCTGGCGCTGTTCGCGTGCTTTCCTTGAATCTGGAAACGCTGCAGCTTGAATCGCGACCCGTGGCCGCGTTCGTAAGGCGTTCCGCACCGCCATTGATGCTTCGGATTGAGACGCGGTCAGGAAGGTCGATCACTGCGACGCCCTATCACCCGTTATTCACAGTGGAAGCGGGCAGAGTTCGTGCTCTTCGGGCGGACGAGATTCGCCCCGGGAGCCGGGTCGCTATTCCGCGGCGACTACCGACCAAGCCTCAAGGACGAACCGGTGATCTTCCACAGCCTCTGGAGACCGTGACTCAGTTAGGCGAGGTCTATATCGAGGTAACAAATGGCCTGCGCGATTGGGCGGACGCGGAAAGAGCGCGATTCGGCTCTTGCGCGAAGTGGGCGCGAGCTGCAGGGACGAATCCTCGTTATGCCCGCCGACTTGTACACGGACGGCGGGTCGACGCGGCCGGAATCAGAAGGTTGGCCTCGGTGGCTGCCACAGCCCCGCCTTCTATCTCAGTGGTTCAGTCTAAGAGTGGCGTCGCTGTCGCTTGGCCGAAAGCCTTGGACGCAGACCTCTCGAGATTCATGGGCCTTCTCATCGCGGAAGGTCGAAATGATCGCGCGTTCGTTACGTTCACAAACGCCGACGCGGCTGTAAGCGCGAGCGTCGCTGCCACTGTCTCCGGACAGTTTGGTCTCCGCGCGAAGCATCGCGAACGCCGGGGAAGCGTCGCAACCGTGGTCGATTCACGTGGCCTCGAAGTTCTCCTAGATGACGTCTTCTGGTTCCGAGTGGGGACCCTTTCAGCCAACAAAGAGATTCCACCAGCCCTCTTCGAAGCCGATGCCGATAACCAATGGGCTTTTCTGTCGGGCCTATTCGAAGGCGACGGCCATGTAGTCACGGAGGAGCAAGGACGGCCCCGAGCTCGGATTACCTACGTCACCGCAAGCGAGACGCTTGCCCACAACGTGGTCAGCTTGTTGCTACGCCTTGGTGTATTCGCATCGATTTGCGGGTATGAGAGCTACGCGACTAATACGGTCGCCAAGACCCGTCGTACTTACTACTCCGTCTCGATCGCTGGGATTCAACAGGTGGAGACGGCTACGCGAGGGCTCTCGTTCATTGGCGGCAAAAGCCGTGCACTCGCTGAACTCAGGAAGCTCAATCCGAGACCCAAACCGAATGTTGACGTCATACCGGGGATTTCCTCGCTGATTCGTGAAGCTGTGAGCCTGGCCGGCGTCACGATCGGATCTGGGAAGAGCTGTCCAACCCTCCGCCGCTACCGAGAAGCCGCAGCGAACGGCACCCGCGACGGACTTCGTCGGGCGCTCGTCGAAATCGAGCAGCTGGGAAAGACTCCGGATCGTGCCGCCGCGGTGCTGGACGAGCTCGTCGTACTCGCTTTTTCGGACGTGTACTGGGACCAGGTGAAGTCGGTCACGTCAATCGAACCCGACGAAGACTGGGTCTATGACCTCTCCGTTGATGAGACCCATAACTTTGTCGCCGACAACATGATCGTTCACAACTCCAACGTGGCCGATGCAATTCGTTGGGCCCTCGGTGAGAACAACTCGCGCGTGCTCCGTGCGAAGCGGAACGAGGAGCTGATCTTCGGCGGGAGCGAAACGCGCAAGGCACTGAGTCACGCCGAAGCGTTGCTGCAGCTGGACAACTCGTCGCGGCGTCTTCCCATCGACTTCACCGAGATCGAGGTCGGCCGGCGTCTCTTCCGCAACGGCGAGGCTGAATACCTCGTGAACCGATCGCGCGTGCGGCTGCGCGATCTTCAAGATCTGCTCGCCGGCGCGAACCTCGCCGACAATCCGTTCGTCGTCATCGGGCAGGGCCTCGTCGATCAGATACTCGCGCTCCGTCCATCCGATCGGCGCACGGTCATCGAAGAAGCCGCAGGCACGCGACGGCTGCAGCTGCGCCGCGAAGAAGCGCTGAACCGGCTGAGGTCCGCCGAGACCGAGCTCGTTCGCGTCAACGACATCCTTCGCGAGATCGGCCCGCGCGTCGAGGCGCTCCGCGATCAGGCCGCCAAGTGGAACGAGTACGAGACGATCCGCAACGAGCTCCGTCGCCGGGCGCTGCGGTGGTACAAGGCCTCGTTCGGCTCGACGGCCGATCAGCGCGCCGATCTCGCCACGAAGATCGCCGACGTGGACAAAGAGGTCGACCGCCTGACCGACTACGTGGTCGAGGGCGAGACGACCACGGCGGGGACCGATGAGGACCTGCGCGCCGCGCGGCAGGAGGAAGAGCTCCGCCGCATCGCGTCGGCCGATGCCGCATCGACCGAGGCGTCCGCTCGCGAGCGGGTCGCCTCGCTCGAGGCGAGCCTGGTCGCCATCGCCGCCGAGCGCGATCGGACGGGCTCGGCCCTCGCCGCCCTGCCGGCGGAGCTCGCGAGCCTCCGCGAGCGCCGCACGCGCGTGGACGAAGAGGCCGCCGACGCGGCACGCCGCGCACGCGAGTCGGCCGACAGCGCACGCACCGCGGAGGAGGAAGCATCGCGCACCCGCGTCGCTCTTGCGGAGGCGCGCGCGGCCAGGGTCGAGACGGAGCGCGCGCACCTCGTCCGCGAGACCGACGAGCTGCGCCTCGGCGAAGAAGAGCGCTCGCTCCTCGCGCGTGACGAGGAGCTCGCAGCGACCGCCGCGCGTCTGACGAAAGAACGGACCGAACGTGAACGCGAACGGAGCCGCATCGCGTCCGAGCTCGCACGCGCGCGCGAAAAAGTGGCCGAAGCGGCGCGCGTCGCCGAGAGCGCTGCCGAGCGCGCGGGCGCGGCGCGCAACGAGCTTCAGCGGATCGACGGCGATCTCGCGCTCGTACGCGGGCAGGCAGCAGCGCTTCGCGAAGCGGTCGAACGCGCCGACGCCGAGCTTGCGGCGCGCGAGGACGCGCACGAGCTGCCCGCATTGCCGAAGGGATTCACGTGGCTGCACGAGCGCATCACTTCTCCCGACGTCGTCCGGACCGCGCTCGGTAGAGCCGTCGCGATCGCGGGCAGCAGCTCCAGCGACGCGCCGGTGCCGAAGGGCTGCCGGCGTGTCGCAGACGGCGTCGCGATCTTCATCGCGGCCGACGACGCGACCGCTCTCGCGGCGGCGACGACGCTCCGCGCCGGCGCGGTGATCGCGCCGAGCGGCCTGCTCGTCCTGCCCGGTCTCGCGCGAGTCGTCGACCCACGGCAACGCGCCGAGCGCGACGCCACCGCGCAGCTCGCCGCGATGGCCGCGCGGCTGCACGAGGAGCTCATCACCGCCGAGCGCGCTCAGCGCGACGTTCTCGCGCAGCGAGTCGAGGCCGAGCGCAGGCGTGAGGAGGCCGACAAACGACTTGCGTCCGCGCAGGCTGCGCGTGGCGACGCCGAAGTCGTCGCGGACAGGCTCGCGACATCGGAAGCGGACGTCCGGGATCTCGTCCGCGCGCAGGAGGCGAGCGCAGCCGCGATCGAACGCGAGCGCGCCGAGCTCCTCGCTCGTCGCGAAAAGCTGGGCCGCGACACCAAGGTCGCTGCTGCGGCGCGGAGCACCGCTGCCGACGTCTTCGCGGCGTCCGAGCGCGGCGAGCAGGTCGCGGTCGATGCGCACAACGCCGCCTCGAAGCGCGCCGAGGAGGCGCGGCTTCAGTCCGCGACGTTGGAGGAGCGACGCAGCGCATCGGTCCGGGTGCGCGACGCTCTCAGCGAGCAGGTCAGCGCCACCGAACGACGCATCGCCGACGAGGAGACCCGCCTGCGTGCGCTTGTCGCGCAGGAGCGCGAGTCTCGCCAGCGCTTCGAGACCGCGCAGCACGACCTCGGACGCGCGTCGGCCGAGGCGAAGGAAGCCGCGCGTTCAGCCGAGCTCGCGCGCGAGCGCGCGCTCGCCGCGGAAGGGTCGCGGCGCGAATCCGAGCAGCGCCTGGCGAAAGCGCGTGAGCGGCTTGCGGAGCTGCGCGGAGAGCGCGGCAAGCTAGCCGTCGAGGAGGAGCGCGCCTCGGGAGCGCTGCGGTTGCTCGAGGAGCAGGTGCGCGCGGAGCTCGGCCTACCCGAGGACGAGCCGCTCCCCGACCCTGCGAGCATCGCTCTCGACGACGAGCCCGATGAGAAGGAGAAGACCAGCACGGTCGCCGCACTGCAGCGGCTTCGACGGCGCCTCATCGCGCTCGAGCCCGTGAACCCGCTCGCCGCGACCGAGCTCGCCGAGATCGGGCAGCGTCATGAGTTCCTGTCGACGCAGAAGGTCGATCTCGAGCGCGCGATGACCGACCTGCGCTCGCTCGCCGACGACCTCGCGAGGACGATCGCGGAGCAGTTCAGCGCGACGCTCCAGGCGGTCGACCGCGAGTTCGGCGTCTTCTTCCAGCGCCTCTTCAACGGCGGGCAAGCATCGCTGCGCACGAGCGAGGATCTCGAAGAGCCCGGCATCGACATCTATGCGCGTCCGCCCGGAAAACGCATCGGCAACCTCGCGCAGCTCTCCGGCGGCGAGCGTGCCCTCACCGCCACCGCCCTGCTGCTCGCGATCCTGCGCGTGCGTCCGGCGCCGTTCTGCGTGCTCGACGAGGTCGACGCGGCCCTCGACGAACGGAACGTCGGCCGCTTCACGCAGGCGCTTCGCGAGCTCACCGACCGGACGCAGTTCGTCGTGATCACCCACAACCGCGCGACCATTGAGGCCGCGGACATGCTGTACGGCGTGTCGATGGACGACGGCGGTGTGTCCAAGGTGATCTCGATGCGCCTCGCCGACCTCGATGCGGAGCGTGCGGGCTAGGGACGACCTCGGCGACGCCGATCTTTGTCGATCTCGTCGAGAACAGCGCGTGTCGCGAATCGCGCCGCGACGACGACGAAGAGCAGTCCGAGCAGGAACGTGATCACCCACGTCATGAGGATGAAGAGGAGCGGCACGATTCCGCCGACAGGACCGATTTCCACGACGGCAGGGTACCTTCATCCGGAGTGAGCATCGACCAAGCCCTTGCAAAGACGCGCGGCGGATTCTTCACGCGTCTGTTTGGTCGTGGCGAGCAGCCGATCACGGCCGAGTGGCTCGACTCGCTCGAGGAGGCCCTCCTTCGGTCCGACCTCTCGGTCTCGCTCGTCGATCCGCTCATGGCGCAGCTGCGCGATCTGTTTTCGACCGGCGACCTGAAGACGGTCCCAAAGGCGCTCGCGGCGGTCCGCGAGACGCTCGTCGCCGTCCTCGCAGGCGATCTCCGGCTTCGTGGCGACGGTCAGCGGCCGCGGATCGTTCTCGTCGTCGGCGTCAACGGCAGCGGGAAGACGACGACCGCGGCGAAGCTCGCCAAGCGGCTCAAGGATTCCGGAGAGCGCCCGCTGCTCGCCGCGGCGGACACGTTTCGCGCCGCCGCGATCGAACAGCTCGAACGGTGGGCCGAGCGCGTCGGCGTGCCGATCATCTCGGGCAAGCCGGACGGCGATCCCGCGGCGGTCGTGTTCGACGCCGTCAGCGCGGCGGCCGCGCGCGGGAACACGACGGTCATCGCGGACACGGCGGGTCGCCTCCACACGAAGGGCCATCTCATGGACGAGCTCGGGAAGATCGTGCGCGTCACCGGCCGCGCGCGCGAGGGCGCGCCGGATGAAGTCCTGCTCGTCCTCGACGGCACCGCCGGCCAGAACGCTATCCAGCAGGCGCGTCAGTTCACGTCGACCGCGGCCGTGACCGGACTCGTCGTCACGAAGCTCGACGGGACCGCAAAAGGCGGTGCGGTGTTCGCGATCGCGCAGGAGCTGGGGCTCCCGGTCAAGCTGCTGGGGGTGGGTGAGAAGCCCGAGGACCTCGTGCCGATGGATCCGACCGCCTTCGTGAACGCGTTGCTAGCGGTGAATTGAAGGCGTCGTCGAGGGTCCCGGCGTGGGTGGGCCCTTCGGGGAAGACCAGTCGCGCGGGTCGGGCGTCGAGAAAGCAGGTGGAAGGAGATTCGTCGGCCAGGAATTCCCCATGCAGCCGCCGCCGGATCCTTCGCTGCGCGCGTCGCTT
>Ga0207646_10001110_pt1 | contig 34336 bp, 25 predicted proteins | sample KBSK5502metaG_FD_184343 | JGI IMG/M metagenome (GOLD analysis project Ga0207646, IMG submission 184343) | Corn, switchgrass and miscanthus rhizosphere microbial communities from Kellogg Biological Station, Michigan, USA - KBS K5-50-2 metaG... | ecosystem: Host-associated > Plants > Roots >... | reverse complement strand
ATGAAAGGTGTAGATGGGGCTTGAGAATGTTTAGGCCTCATTCCAACAAAAGTATGCCGGGTGTGTGTACGATTTTTGCACAATGCGTAACGATAGATGTAGGGGTACAATTATGCACATTGACGAACTACTCCGGCCATCGGTAGGGGCCGATGATGCACATTGACACATGCATTCGATCAGCAGTAGGTGCCGATTTATCGCGCACACCGCCGATTTATCGGCCCTCGGTGGATGTGATGATGTCCGCAGTAAAAAGTTACTCTGCATAATCGGCCCCCATCCTGTTCCTGCGATCACTATCGCTTGTACAACTTGTCCTGGCTCCAACGGAGCGGATTCTCGAGTATATAGCGGCGAATCTGCTGCAATGCCTCCTCCGTGCGAATCACCGCCTCGTAATAGTCCTCTTGCCAAGCAAACCACGGCTGGCCTTCCGCATGACGGATGTGGTACGAGGTAGCCGCCCTAAACACCCGCACGATCTCCCACAGGGCCGCTCTCTTGCCAGTCTGTGTCGGATCCAGCTCAGTCAATTCAAGAATGGCATGCAGATGGTTGGGCATGAAGACATACTCATGCAGGTTGACATGCGCAAACCGTCGAGGCAACGTGACCCACACCGAGTGTGCAATCTGCCCTGGGCGCTTCAACGAGACCTGGCCATCGACAATCGTACCGAATACCAGGCGATGGTGCTGCGTACAGGTGGTGACAAAATAGAACCCTGGCTGACTGTAGTCATACCCTGCTAAGCGTTTGGGCATGGGAACCCCCCCTTGTGCGCGAGGTAGCACCTACTCCTGCTCAAGGCAGGTGAGTGCTGGGATGATGATACCAGAGGAGGCTCATGACTGCAAGCGGCTTGTCGTGATTGTTCCCCCACTAGCCATGATGAGAGCCGATCATGCAGGGGACGTTTTTAGCCTGGATAGGTGATGGGGCGCTCTCCAGGCCGATAAATCGGCGGTGTGCACGATAAATCGGCACCTACGGGTGTCTGGGGTATTTTGTTAATCAGCATTATTGGCGCACCGCCGATTTATCGGCCAATGGCCCGTCGACGCGCTCTCCAGGCCGATAAATCGGCGATGTGAATGCTATAATGCGAGGAGTATGCTACAACGTGACTTTGAGTATACCAGCAGATTCAAATCAAGTTTTGACCGTTATAAACCATCTATCAGGAGCAGCATCGGTGAATAAACAGGACATGGCAACATCACCCTATTGGTGGCACCGGCAAACGATTGCAGAAACTTTTGAACGTATCTGCGGCATAGACAGTAAGGAACCCTGGGTAGCAATTGGGGACTTTTTGGATGATTGGAGAAATTCGGCAGTTGAAGATCGACGTGAGTTGGTCACAGAGCCAATTGCGCCTGCACCTACACCCGAATTGCAGCGATGGGCTGCCTTTTGTGCCGCAATGGTAGAGTGGCTCTGCTGGCAAGATGGGTTGCCATTTCCCGAATGGACAAAGCAAGAGAGCTACAGGTTGCAAGAGCCGTGGTTCCTCTACAAGGGATGGCGCTTGCGCGCGTGGCAATTAGCAACAACACCAGCCCCTTTCAAGATGCGTAACATCTTTGGCGGAGACCGCATGCTTGATCGCGTCTAGCAGAGCTAAAGGGGAGACAGCAATGTCTCATGATTGCCCTTCACTCACTACGGCCTAAGGCTCAATATTCCCATTCGCGACCATCAGCTTAAGAAATTCCAGGCGGCGCATCACCTCAACGCGATCACTCCCGCCATTTTGATACCATTGGCGCAGCCAGAGTAATGACACGATTTCCTCAGAGGTGAAGCCATTCTGGGCAAGTACATCTATCTCGCTAGTAGCAATTTCAGCATTGTTTAACATATCAGATTGTTTTTCAGATTGGATTTGCGGATTCATAATATTTACCTGCTTCCTTGTTTAAGGCCTTCTCCGCTGCTTTTCTCTGCTTTACTTCATTCCGCTTTAATCTTGTTTACAGTTGCCCGGCCATATATTCCAGACCTTGCACTTACATAGACGAGCAATACTCTACTTTTTCAAATACCACTTTGTCTTAGCCCTTACAACACCCTTCTTCTACTACTTATTCCTCATTCCTTACAAGCAAAGTATAAACGGAAATCGGTAATGCAGCTATCTACGAAATAACGCTCAGGCTGTGAAACATGTCACATCACCTTATCTCATCTCACTCTATAGGTATACGTATAACAGATCATTTAGTTCCATCAGATGACCGGTACCGCTAATGTTTCCTCTGAAGGTATTAACGCTGGGAGGTTACAAAAAATAGAGGATGGATTTGTGCACATATCTGCTGCCTGGCTAGAAGCCCCCGGGCTTCTAGCCAGGCAGCAGATGAGATCATTAGCTATTCCGCACCACAATATTAATCAGCCGCCCCGGGACATAAATCACTTTCTGCACAGTCGCCTCGCCGATAAACGAAGCCACGCGAGGATTGCTCAGCGCCAGCATGCGAATTTCGCGCTCACTTGTATCCGCAGCAACCTCGATTCGCTCGCGTACCTTGCCGTTGACCTGCACAACCAGCGTAAAAGTCTCATCGTGCGTCAGCGCCTCGTCGTACACCGGCCACTCCGTTGTATGGATACTGCCGCTGTGACCTGTCATGTGCCACAGTTCCTCTGTAATATGCGGCGCCATCGGAGCCAGCAGTTGTATCATCGTCTCCAGCGTATTGCGGAAAGCCGCGCTGCGCGCAACCGGCTCGTTTTGCTGCTTAATCAGCGCATTGTTGCACTCCATCAGTGCAGCCAGCGCCGTATTGAAGCGGAAGTCGCTCAAATTGTCGGTGACACGCTTCATAGTCTTATTGCGCAGGCGTTCGATAGCCCTGCTTTCGCTGGTCTCCTCCGCGCTCGGATTCTCAACCCAGTTGTCGTTGACCAGGCTCCAGAAGCGGTTCAGGAAGCGCCATACCCCCTCTAAATTTTCGGGTATGAAAGTGCCACCCTGATCGTACGGTCCCATGAACATCAGGTAAGAGCGCACCGTGTCTGCTCCGTACTTCTCGACATAGTCATCAGGAGCCTCTACATTGCCGCGTGACTTGGACATCTTCTGCCCATCTGGACCCAGCACAGTGCCCTGGTGGTACAGCCGCGTAAAGGGCTCGTCAAATTCCAGGTAACCCATATCACGCAGCGCCTTGATGAAGAAGCGCGCGTACAGCAGGTGCAACACTGCGTGCTCTGCCCCACCGATGTACTGGTCGACGGGCAGCCAGCGTTTCATCGCCTCGGCGCTCCATGCCTGTTCACTGTTGTGTGGATCGGCATAGCGCAGGAAGTACCAGGACGAGTCGATGAAGGTATCCATCGTATCGGTCTCGCGTGTAGCCGGGCCCCCACAGACCGGGCAGGTAGTGTTCACAAAGTCAGGCTCGTAGCGCAGCGGGCTTTCACCTGTCGGTTTGAACTCGACATTCTCAGGCAGCCACACTGGCAGTTGCTCCTCCGGTACTGGAACTATCCCATCCGTTGGACAGTAGATGATAGGGATGGGCGCACCCCAGTAGCGCTGCCGGCTGATCAGCCAGTCGCGCAGGCGATAGGACACCATGAACTTGCCGATACCCCGTTCCTCCAGGTACCTGGTCACTTTGGCAATTGCATCATCAGCGGGCGTTCCGTCGAACGGACCCGAGTTGACCATTACCCCCAGGTGTTCTTTGGCCTCGGTCCATGTCGCAGGGTCACTCGGCTCCTCCCCCTCCGGGCGAATCACCTCGCGGATGGGAATGCCGAACTTGCGTGCAAACTCAAAGTCGCGCTGGTCGTGGCCGGGCACGCCCATGATAGCACCGGAGCCGTAGCCCATCAGCACATAATCAGCGATCCAGACCGGAACCTGCTCGCCGTTAACAGGATTGGTGACGTAGCCGCCTGTAAAGACGCCCGTCTTCTCCTTCTCCGTGCTCATGCGCTCGATCTCGGTCATATGCAGCGCCTGTTCCACGTAAGCATCGACTTCGGTCTTGTGTTCAGGTGTGGTGATCTTCTCGACCAGCAGATGCTCTGGAGCCAGCACAAAGAACGTGACTCCGTAGATCGTGTCCGGGCGCGTAGTGAAGACGGGAATCTCTTCATGCTGCCCATCGATCTCCGTGTAGAAACGAATCTCCGCCCCTTCGCTGCGCCCAATCCAGTTGCGCTGCATGGTTACGGTCTTTTCAGGCCACTCGATCTTTGAGAAGTCCAACAGTTCGTCGGCATAGTTGGTAATCCTCATCAGCCACTGGTCGATCTCTTTGCGAATCACCTTGCTGCCGCAGCGTTCGCAGGTGCCATCTGGCAGCACCTGTTCGTTCGCCAGCGTGGTGTTGCAGCTTGGACACCAGTTGGCAGGCGCCTTGGTGCGATAGGCCAGGCCGTGCTTAAAGAACTGCAAGAACAGCCACTGCGTCCATTTATAATAATCTGGCAGACAGGAGACAATCTCACGCTGCCAGTCCCACCCTGCACCCATCATGCGCAGTTGGCGGCGCATCTTATCGACATTTGCCAGTGTCCACGTGCGTGCCTGTATTCCGCGCGAGATAGCAGCATTCTCAGCAGGCAGTCCAAAGGCATCGAAACCGATAGGCTGCATGACATTGTAACCGTGCATGCGTTTGAAGCGGCCATAGGCGTCGAATCCCGAATAGTTATACCAATGGCCCATGTGCAGATCACCAGATGTATAAGGTAACATCACCAGGTGATAAAATTTTGGTTTGGGCGAATCGTCGGGGGCATGATACAGTTGCTCAGCCTCCCACCGGGTTTGCCATTTCGTCTCGATTTCTTTAGGATTGTACTTCGTGCGCGTAATCATCAAATGCTTCTCCCCGTTCTTCATGCAAGCAAAAAGATTGAATAAGGCCTCTACCTCAACATACTATTAGAACAATAACAAAAAAGTCTTTCATCCTCGCGGGACGAAAGACTTTCCGTGGTACCACCCTAACTTTTTTCAATCTCAGATGAGTTGGTGGACCTGAGGGGGCTCGAACCCCTGACCTCATCCATGCCATGGATGCGCTCTTCCAGCTGCGCTACAGGCCCATGCTGAGCTACTGGTAAACATCTGAGATTGATACTCATTATATGCGGTAACGGGCACTCCGGCAAACGCTAAGGACTTTGGGGTTCGATGAATTGAATCCTCAAACGCTTCACGTTTACTGCTCACAGGCGAGTTCGGTCTGAGCTTTGTAGCCTTGCACCACCCGGCTACTCTCTGAAAGGGTCGACCTACTACTCCTGCTCACTGCTTGTCGTCTACGACTACTACTGATCGAGCTTGCTGACTGACGGAGTCAGTAGACGCGCTAGCGTCGTTGCAAGCTCACATTTCAAGTTCTTGTAAAGTATACTATACCATGTACGTTTGCGATTTGTCAATTCCTCAATCGAGATCGAGCTGTTCGTCTTTTTAGCGGCATAGTATATGGTGGAGATGAGGGGGCTCGAACCCCTGACCTCGACAGTGCGATTGTCGCGCTCTCCCAACTGAGCTACATCCCCGGGCAAGCAAGATCATAACATATTAGACAAAAGTTGTAAATAGGAATTTTCTCCAGGATTCTGCCGTCGTTACTTACCTTACTTGTAAAGTATACCCAATAACCTGAGTATTTCAAGCAATCGGGTCATCCTTCATAACCCGATTTGTGCTATATTGAGGGTAGGGCGATATACTCGAGGGGAACAAGATGAAACGATTTTGGATGATCTTGAAGCGAGCACTGCTCCTTCGTTGTCCCAGGTGCGGCAAAGGGAAGATATTCCGCCGGCGGTTCACCACGTATGAAAACTGTTCCGTCTGTCACCTTGTCTTTGAACGAGAGGAGGGCTTCTATACCGGTGCAGTTGCCATCAACTTAATAGTGAGCGAACTCCTGATCACTGCTTTCGCTGTTCCTTTCTCTATATGGGCGGCCCTGAATCCAGGAGTTCCATTCATTCCACTCATCATCGCGCTGTCCCCTTTACCGGTCCTTCTTCCTTTCCTCTTCTTTCGCCATACGAAGTCGTTGTGGATAGGTATGGCGTACCTGCTCGATCCTCCGCGATTTGAGCAACAGCTCAAGCGCTAAGGTAGCTCTTCTGGATGTGCGGATATGCCGGCCAGTTCCTCCATGAATTTGATTATGATGGAAAAATCCTCATCCATTGCTTTTGCCATGGCAGCGGTATACATTTGTTGGGCCGCCGCCGTAGCTGGCATGGCCACGGACAAATCGTAGGCTTCGCTCAGAACCAGGCGAAAGTCTTTGTGCATGAGCGAGAGTGCAAAGTTGTTCGGATACTGCTCGCGCTTCACATTTTCCAGCTTGGATTTCTGGCCGGGAGTGAGTACAGTAGTCTGTCCCAGCACATCAAGCAGCAGTCTTTTCTCTATACCGGCCTTCTCACCGAGTACGATGGCTTCGGCAAGAGCCTGCATCCCCAGGCCGAGCAGGGTGTTGACGACTAGCTTCATGGTTGTCCCCATGCCACTGGCACCCATATAGAAGCTGCTTTTCCCAAGGACATCGAGAATGGATTTGCACTGCTGATATGTCTCCTGCTCGCCGCCGACGAAGATCACCAGGCTGCCCTGTTCCACTTGTGGCACGCTTCCCGACACTGCCGCGTCGATCATCGAGACGCCTTGCCGCTTCGCTGCCTGGTAGAGACGACGTGAAGCATCTGGGGAAACCGTACTCAGGTCGATAATCATCGATCCGTCGTGTACTCCGGCAAGCGCACCATCCTGGCCGAACATCACGCTTTGCTGAGCCTCATCATCGGTTACGCAGGCCATTAATACTTCGCATTGCGCTGCCAGCTCTCTGGGCGTCCGGGCTACCGTGGCTCTCTGTTGTGCTACCTCCTGGGCCCTCTCCGGTGTGCGATCATATATGGCCAACTGATAACCGGCTTCGAGCAATCTCTGGGCCATGTGACTGCCCATGTGCCCCATACCGATGAAACCAATGCGCTGTTTCATATTATTGCCTTTCGTAGTCATCACCATACTTCCTTTCTTCTATATATTTATACGTTTTACTTGCTATAACTGAGACAGAGCCTATAGGCCCTCTGGCGTCGGTCCCCCGACAGGCACCACATGCTCTCCTCTCGTTAAAAAGGCGAATCTATCGCAAAAAAGCGCTCAACATCGATGATATTGTGTGTCCTGCGTGCGGGCGGCAGGGCGTTAATGACAAGCTTTCCATAGCCCTTGGTATGCAGTCGCGTATCGAGAATGGCCATCACGCCGCGATCTTCGTGGGTGCGCAACAAACGGCCTAGCCCTTGTTTCAGGCGCAGCACAGCCTGGGGAAGGACATAGTTACCGAACCAGTTCTCCCCGCTTGCTTTCATCCTTGCCACGCGCGCCTCGTGAACCGGGTCATCGGGTGGATCGAAAGGCATCTTATCGATGACCACCAGCGATAGCGCCTCTCCTGCGATATCAACCCCTTCCCAGAAGCTCTTTAAGCCGAAGAGGACGGCGCCCTCGCTTTCCCTGAACATGCGCACTAATTCGATGCGGTTATAATCTCCCTGGCGTAGCAAGGGAAAATCCAGGTGTGTAGGCAGATGATCTAAAAAGATATTGTAGACGGCATCGAGCATACGTTTGCTGGAAAACAGGAGGAATGCGCGGCCCCGCGATGCTTCGACCAGGCGCATCATTTCTTCAGCGAGGGTTTTCGCATAGCCATCTGATTCTGGGCCAAAGACAGGCTCAGGCAGGTGTCGAGGTAAGTAGAGCATGGCGTTATGCTCATAATCGAAGGTGTACGGCAAGATGCGTTCCAGCACATTGGGATATTCCATGTGGTCGAGTCCAGTGCGGCGCCGAAAATAGGCAAAGTTTGGGCTTTTGTCTCCTGGATCGGTGGGATTGGGGCCTACCGTTGCCAGGGTCGCGGAGGTGCAGATGACGTTGGACTTACTAAACAGGTACTCGTTTAGCCAGGTGCTCACGTCAAGGGGTGCGGCTGATACTTCCAGTTGCGGACCACGGCGCCCGGCTTTGACTACCTGTTCGATATAGTAGACAAATTTGTCGCGCTGATTGACGGAGAAGACCATGCGAATATTCTCTGCCAGGTTTTGCGTGCGTGCGATTAACTTGTCGTAGAGGACGTTCTCCTGATCCTCCATAGATTCCGGACGCTGCAAACGCAAGGAATCTGCCAGTTCGGAGATGAGAGTGGCGAGGCGCAGACCTTCTTGAAGCGGCTCCTGTAGATTGATCCTGTTTTTGTTGTACGTAGGGTGCGCGACCAGCGCCAGGCGATCCCATGCATGCATCATGGTCTGCTTGGCTTCTTCCTGCAGGTCAGCACGGCTGTGTTGTTTGAGCTTTTGTTGCGCTAGCAATGCGGAAATCTGCGACTCGCTGACGGTCACGGTGAAAGCGCGTGTTGCTTCTTCCTCGAGGTGATGTGCTTCGTCCACTACGATTACATCGCGCTCAGGCAACAGGTAGCCACCCAGGACGGCGTCGAGTAACAGGAGGGTATGGTTCACAACGATTACCCGCGCTTGCGCGGCCTTTTCGCGCATATTGCGTACATAGCAGCGGGAAAAGAAGTGACAATCTCTCCATGCGCATTGATCTCTATCAGCGTTGACCCGGCTGCGTATGTCATTGGGGAGTGTGAACCCCAATGTTTCAAAGTCGCCGGAGATATTCAATTCAAATTCTCTGACGATGTTGAGCAGGCGTGTGAAGTCGGGGTTCTTGAGAAGGTATTGTGTCTCGATGCGCTCCTTATCCATGCGGTCGAGGCAGATATAGTTGCCCATGCCCTTGACCAGTGCCGCTTCAAAATCTTGTATGTGTTCCTTCACAAAGGGAATGTCCTTGTAAAAGAGTTGTTCCTGCAGGGCTTTGTTGGCCGTACTGATAATCGCTACTTTGGCGGAGCGTACGATGGGCAGCAGGTAGGCGAGGCTGTTGTGGGTTGGAATCATAGACTTGCCAGCGAGATATAGGTGACTCTGGGACTCGACCCGAATACACCTTACCGGGCGTGAAGGCACCTCGCGGACTGCGACGACATAGCGGAAGCGATTGTGCTCAGGGCTGTAGTTGCGCAGCCGCTCCTTATGGGCAGTGGCCTTGCGCTCTAATCGAAAGACCTGCTCGCCCGTTGTGAACGCGAGCGTCCATTTTGGGCCACAATCCTTCCCCTTGTACCGAGAGCGCCCGCAACGTAGCGAGGGCCTGAAGCCAAGTGAACACACAAGTTCATACACGTCCTGCGCGAGTCGCGGGTTCGTCGTTGTGAACTCAACGGCGCCATCGCGGTTGACCGTGCCGTCAGTATCGAGAAGTCCGGCGAGAAGGGCGCGACGCTGCTGTTCGGACGCACGCAGATAGATAGCGGGTATGTGCTTGTTAAGCTGGAGTCCGAGCGCGCGCAGACGACCGGTCATGCCCGGCTGCCATCGACTTACGGCCTTACCATTCTCGTCATCGACTGCGTACAGGTATGGATGACTCTTCAATGATCGGACGGTGTAACCGTCCCTCTCTATCTCGGTGATGAGGGCAGGATCGGCGGTCGTAATCTGGTTGGTACGGGAAGTGCCGTCACCGAGCCAGACGCCGAGGAAATATGGCGCGATAGGCAGGTTCGCGTCTGGCAGCACGAGCGGGCAGGCTACTGAGATGGCGTGATTTGCACGTGCATGTGATCCAACCGTTAGTGTGGCGGCCATCCTCTCAGTAGTGACAAGGGTATAGGCTCGACCGTCCCGGCGCTGTTCGCTCAGGTCTCTCGCCAGGCGGTCCCGAACAGCAGTGAGGAGCGTCCAGCGTGGGTAACGTGCGGGCCGCTCCGTTGAGTTGACAAGTGCAATCTTGCTAGCAGCCTGATGCACGCTCCAGTGGTGACCTCCGATGAGCGCTGTCGCCTCACCCAACGAGAGGGTGTTGTCGTTTTGGGAAAGAGCGATTAGCCTGTCGAGCACGGTAAGCTGGTCCGAGGTGACGAAGTTCTTGGCCGCGTAGGTGCTGGTCCTTGCTCGACCGTTCCAACTCCGGTCGACACTTGTGTAGGACGCCCACTCGTGCTCGGCATCTGCGACGATCGACGAGCCATCGGAAAACGCGACCTCGTAGCATGTGCGGTGGTACATCACATCGAATGCCGCCATGACGCGAGTTGGGTGACCCTTCTCATCAAATACAAAGTCGCCACTGACGAGATCACCCATCCGCTTCCACCCGGTCGGCGTCGGAATTGGTGTGTCCACATCAAGAGCTTTGCCGGTCCCCGTGGCAGCCTCCACAATGGCGTGCCTGCCTTCATTGATTGACCGGGCAATCAGCGTCGCCATTTCGATCTGTGCCTGCCGCTCTTCGTAACCGTCCAGGCGTTCGGAGAGGATACCGCCGTGGCTAAGGTCAGTAGCCACGACCTGGTGCAGGCGAGAGGGATCCTGGCGCAGTTGCTGCTTCGATAACGGTCTTCTGATTTGCTTTACCGGTATATCTTCAAATGCTCCCTCATCCGCTGTAATATTGTCGTGTTGTGCAGTAGTATCCTTGATTTCATCAGCATCAGCAGATGCATCATTGGTGGTTCCGGCTTCGTGCGGAGGTGCCGGCGTATCATTGATACCAACATCACCGGTCGATTGCTTGTCCTCTTGCTTACCACCAGTAGTTTCAACCTCAATTTTCTCATTAGAAGGTCTAGCGGTCGAACCCATTACAGACGGGTTGCCCGGCAAAATCGCATACTCCCTGCCCGTATTCTCCACCACCGGAAACCCCATCAGCGCCTTCAGGTAGGCATCGGAAAATTTCAGCATGTGTTCGAAGCGATCTTCAGGATTGGGAGAAAGCGCTTTGAGCAGCACTTGCTCAACAGTTGGTGAAATCTTGCTGTTCAAGCTGCGAGGCGCGGGAAGCGGCTCGTGTTCTTGCTGGTGCAAGAGTGCCTCGCGTTCGGTTGCTGTGTAGGGGCGACATCCACATAGCCACTCGTAGACCATGACGGCCAGAGAGTACTGGTCGCTGGCGGCGATAAGGTCGCCTTGCAGGTACTCAGGAGCTTTGTAAGGCAGTGCCGGTATGTTATGGCCGGGTGATTGGAGCAACTCCTGTGGCATGGGCGAGAAGTCGGTGAGCCATATGGCATTATTCTCACCCGTGAGTATGTTGCCGGGATGGAGGTTGCCGTGCAAGATATGCGAGACGTGCGCGTATTGAAGTGTATCGGCTATGATGGAGAGGACAGGTTTGACCTCGTTGGGTGCATGACATTTGCCTGCAATAAATTGATTGAGGATAGTGCCGCCCTCGACGTATTCGATGGTGTGGTAGCCGTGTTCTTCTTGTTTGTCTGCGTCCGCGATGGCGCCAAAATCCACGATTTCGGTGATGTTGCGATGCTTGATCTTTTTGAGCTGTTTGGCGTGGGAAAGAAAAGCTTTTTTGGCTTCGTTCGTAGTAAGCGGTATGCTGAAGAGCTTGATGATCACGTATTTTTTCTTGCGCTGTTCCTCTTTTCCCAGGAAGGTGCGACCGGTGGACCCCTCGCTGAGCAGGCGAATGATAGCATATGGCCCAATGTGCTGTGGTGCTGCATCTCCCATGTGGCTGTGCTCTCTTCCCCCCGAATTGTGAACGGATGTTTGTTCTGCATGAGCAGTATAGCACAAAGAGCCAATATATTTAATAGTTTGTCGTGCGATCGATCTGGCCTCGTTCGCGTGCCAGGCGCTCACTGGCGCGGAAGATGGCGATGCAAGCAATGAGGGTCAATGATGTTGTAAGCGCCAGCAATCCTACAATCGCTGGCGTGCTTGCGACAGGGAAAACCGCGCCAATTTTTTCACCGAGCAACGCTCGCCGGATTAGCTCCAGCCAGTAGGTGAGGGGCATAACCAGTGCAAATTTCTCCAACCAGCCGGGCAGGATAGCTATGGGGAAGATTGTGCCCGCAATGAGATAGAGCGCGCCGGCCATTGCGTCTGGTAGTATCCAGGCATTTTGTTTTAACACCAGCGATATGCCTGCCAGGGCGATACCCAACGCCGTAATCGCTACGAAACCCGGTACCAGCGCGACCAGGAGTAGCAGATAATTCACACGCAGCAGGTTAACTGGTATGCCGAGTATGCCGATGCCGAACCCCAGCGTGATGATGAAAGAAAGGCAGCCTGCCAGCATGCGCGGTGCGCCGCGTCCGATCAGAAACGTAATGTATGATTGCGGCGCAATGTAAACATATTTGAGCATCGCATACTGTTCCCGGTCATCCAGGACCGTGCGGGGCAGTCCCGCCATGACCTGGTCTACGAAGCTCCATGCAGCACTGCCGACAATCAAAAAGCCGAAGAATGCCCCGTGCGAACGATAGCCACTGATGACCCAGTACATGAAGACCAGCACCAGCGCTGCCGTCAACGGCCTGACGACAAGGTAGAGCAGGAAGAGCCAGGGATTGGTCCAGTTGCCCTGTGATTGCCATTCAAGCCATGCGGCTGCCCGCAGGGTCTGCCAGGTGCGTGTCCGGGCGATACGCTGCCGGATCAAGAAAGGCACTGTTGAAATCGTCTGAAGCATGATTCCTGTTCTCCTCTACTGCCATTTGAGCGTAAGGCGACCTTCGATTTTCGCGCGGCGTTCGATGTAGGCAAAGGATTTTGCAGCGCCTACCAGGAAGACAACAACAAGCGCCAGCAGGATTACGATCTCCCAGACGACGGGGAGGAACGAGGGCCAGCCCCGCGGAAAGAGCAACTGGCGCATGGCATCCATACCAAGTGTCAGCGGAATGATGGAAGCCGCGGCGCCCGCGTAACCGCCCAGGGCACGTATGGGGAAGTAGAGGCCAGTAATCAGCGCGACGGGTTCCTGGATCATCTCCTGGATGGCCCACACCTGGCGATTGTAGAGCAGGTAGAGGCTTGCCAGCATGGAGCCGAGGCCATAAAGAGCCACGAGTGTCAATACGAAGACAAGCGCCAGCCCCGGTAGGAATACGGTAGAGTAGGTCACGCCGAAGATGAGCGATCCTACGACGACGATGACAGCGGCGCGTAGCAGTGTAATGAGCATGCCGCCGAACGCCATACCTGCGAGAATCCAGAGCATCGACGCGGGAGCCATCAGGTAGAGTTCGAGATTACCGGACAGGCGTTCCCAGTGGAGCTGAGCGGCCATCATCCAGAGCACATTCAGCCAGAAGGCCATCAAGGCCCCTCCGAGTATGACAAAGCCTGCATATTGCGTGGGCGCTTTCAAGGCTTTGTAGACGAGTACGAAAGCGATTACCCGCAATAGGGGTAAGATGATTTCGTAGAGTATCCAATCAGGCTCGCGAATGACGCTCATGAGACGCGGATAGGCACGACCGAGCATTGTCTTGAGGCCCAGTCGCAGGCCCTCTACCGGCTTTTGCTGAAACATAGGAGAGACCTGGGTAGTAGTCATGCGTGAGCCTCCTTGTCGTACTCATCGCTGGCTGCCTTCCCCACGAGGCGCACAAAGGCCTCTTCAAGGGTTGGCTCGATGCGGCGAAGCGTGAGGACACGCCCTCCTGCTTCGTTCAGTGTTGCCATCGCCGGTGCAATCACATCCTCGCGGCTCAGGGACAGTTGGAGTTCAGTACGCCCCTGGCGGGTTTCGGTGTGTACGTCAACCACGCCGTCGGTTGCACGCAGGCGCTCGACAAAAGCCGGCATCCATGCCGCTTCGTGTCCTTCTTCTCCTCTTGAAGAATCTCCTGAACTCTTGCCGGAGGCCTCCCCAAGCTCAAGCTGGAAACGCACGTGTTCTTCCAGGGTGCGTTTCAGTTCGTTTGGGGCCCCCTGCGCGACTATCTGGCCGCGATTGATGACTGCGACACGGTCGCAGAGTTCGTCGGCCTCAAACATATAGTGCGTGGTCAACAGGACTGTACGATTTGGATTCTGGCGCATCCAGGAACGCACGTATTCGCGCACTGAGCGTGCGGCCTCCACGTCCAGCCCGACAGTTGGCTCGTCCAGGAAGAGGATCTCTGGGCCTGAGACCAGCGCACGGCAGAGGTTGATGCGCTGGCGCATTCCCGTGGAAAGCGCGTACACCTTCTGACTGGCCTGGTCGCTGAGATCGAAAGCCTCCAGGAGTTCGTCGATACGCCTGTGGGCCTCGCGGGAGGGCACGCCGTAGAACTGGGCGAACATCCAGAGCTGCTCGCGCACCGTCAGTATGCCGTATCCTGACTGTTCGCCTCCACTGACCATCGCAATGCGCTGGCGAATCGGCAGCACGTTGCGTGTAACATCCATACCGTTGACGAAGGCTTTTCCACCGGTGGGGGCCAGCAGTGTTGTCAAGATTTTGATCAGTGTGGTTTTACCCGCACCGTTGCGCCCAAGCAGGCCAAAGAGCTCACCACGCTCAATGGTCAGGCTGACGCCGTCGAGCGCCGTGATACTCTTTTTGCGCGTGATCGCGGCGGCGGCTCCTCTATGATTACTACTGCGCGTGTTGTACACCCGGCGCAAGTCAATTGCCTGGATGGCGGGAACTTGTATGATTGACATAGGCTATCTCTGTACCTCCAGTTTTCCAAAGCGACCAAAAGCACAGGGTCCATAAGACCCGGCAGGAGCCTCTACGAAGTGTTTGGTGATGAGTCTTGAATGACGCCCTTGTTAGTCAGGCCGTCCGTGTAAGGGAGTTTCTTGTAAGTACTTCTCCCGATACACTGAAGTATAACATACATATACTAGAAAAGCAAGCTATCATTATTTTAATTTTTAATAAATTAATAATCGATAGCCTGCTTCGCCTTGACAAGCCATCGACCGATCAGCTCTATTAGTATCAGATAGACGCTCATTGTTTTAGTGCAAGTGGCCGGAGCTTTTCAAAAGTTGAGAGAAGTGAGGAGACGAAGGGCTATCAAAAACCATCTATATCACGGTATAATGTTCGTGTCATGTGGTTTGCCGCAAATAGAGGTAAGTATACTGTTTAAAGGATACAATAATTTGGAAAGAGATACGTTGCCTGGCATGGAAGAAACCGAAGCGCAGAAGGACATAACGAGCGATGGGCACGATGGGGTGCAAACGGCTGAGGCCAGGGCGCATCATTATGATGCCAGCAAGTATGACCGGCCATCGGTAACTGTGGATGTGGTGATATTGAGCCTGCGACAGAAAGATCTGCAGGTTTTGCTGGTCAAGCGCCGTTCATGGCCTTATGAGGGGATGTGGGCCATTCCGGGCGGCTTCGTGAATATGGACGAGTCGCTGGAGACGGCTGCCAAGCGAGAACTGCAGGAAGAGACAGGCGTGCAGGATGTGTACCTTGAGCAGCTGTATACCTTTGGTGACCCGGGGCGTGATCCGCGCACGCGCGTGATTACGGTGGTGTACTTCGCCCTGCTTGACTCTGAGCGTTTGCAGGTGCGGGCAGCGAGTGACGCGGGCGACGTGGGATGGTTCTCTGTCTATAGCCTGCCTCCGCTGGCATTTGACCATGAGAAAATACTGCAATATGCGTTGAATCGTTTGCGCGGCAAGCTAGAATATACGACGATTGCATTTAGCCTGCTGCCCGAGCAATTTACACTGCGCGAGTTGCAACGTGTCTACGAAATTATCCTGCATAGAAAATTGGACAAGCGCAATTTCCGCAAGAAGACGACAGCGACAGGCATCCTTGAGGATACCGGTGCCAAGAAAATGGAGGGCACCCATCGTCCCGCGCGCTTGTATCGTTTTAATCCTGCCGCGGAAGATAAACTTTAGTACGTAGTGTGCATTTGACCGGCCTTGCAATGGGAGGTGAAAGATGGCAACTTCAACGATTCCCACAAATTTTGTGGAGCAGTCAAGAGATTTTCTCTCCACGCTGGTTGAGTGGGAGCGTAGTCTGCCCAGTATCGCGTGGAGTGATTTGCGCGAAGATGCGCAACAGGGGCGAGTTGCGCTCCTCAGTGTGGATATGATTAACGGCTTTTGTTATGAGGGTATGTTATCCAGCCCGCGTGTGCAGGGCATCATACCTGCCGTGGTTGCCGCATTTGAGGGGGCTTATGCTATAGGCGTGCGTGAATTTGTGCTGCCGCAGGATTGCCATACGCCTGACTCTGTGGAGTTTGCCGATTTTCCGCCACACTGCCAGGCTGGTACGAGCGAAGCAGACACAATTCCTGAACTGGCGAGCCTGCCGTTCGCCAATCTCTACCAGCTTTTCCCCAAGAACTCGATTAATGCGTTTTACGGCACGCACCTGGGTGAATGGCTGGATGCTCACCGCAATCTGAGCGCGGTAGTGGTCGTGGGCGATTGCACCGATTTCTGTGTCTACCAGCATGCCATGCACCTGAAGCTTTATGCCAATGCCTCTAATTTGAAAATGCGTGTGATTGTGCCGGAAAATGCAGTGCAGACCTATGATATGTCGATTGAGACGGCCAATGCCCTGGGTGCGTTACCCCATGACGGCGATTTCCTACACCTGGTTTTCCTCTACCATATGCGCCTGAATGGTGTCGAGGTGGTGCGCGAGATCGTGTAAATAATTGCGAAAAGAATTGCGATCTTATGAATCATTGGCATCGCGGGGATGGTTGTCAGCAGACCCAAAGATCAGGCATAATCGTCGCTCGCATAGGGGCCTGGAGGCGTAAGAAAGATGTTATAGCTTCTCCATAACAGATTTTCTTGTCATGGGTAAAGTAAATGTGAACGTCGATCCTTCGCCTGCCACTCCACTGCTTTCTACGCCAATTGTGCCTCCCATGGCCTCCACAAGCTGTTTTGTGATATAAAGCCCCAGGCCACTGCCCCGGATGATACCGTTCATATCGCGTTCCAGGCGTACGAATTTGTCGAAGACGGCTTCTTGCTTTTCAGGTGGTATGCCTGATCCGCGATCAATCATGTTTATGCGCACCATAGCTTGTTCTTGCTCAACTTTAGCAGTAAGACAAACAGGTGTTTTGTTGGGAGAGTAACGTAACGCATTGGCGAGCAGGTTGCGTAATACTTGCTTTAGGCGTGTCTCATCAGCCCAGACCGTAATTTCCGGTGCTATATCTATGGTTGCCTGTCGCTCCTGCTGGAGAATCAGTGGTTCAAAAAGTTCGACGACGGCCATACAGGTTTCTTTTAACGGAATAGTGCACCAGGCTAGCGTCGCAACATCAAATTTGATACGGCTGGCATCCATGATGTTGGCCTGGAGCAAAACTAGCTCGTCACAGGCACGCTGGGCTTTTGTCAAGAAAGACCGCCGCATCTCAGGAGGAGCATTATCCATTTCAGCGAGCAGATCGAGGTAGCCCTGTACAATCGTGAGTGGAGTGCGTAATTCATGGCTGGCCGTGGTAAGAAAAGCGTCTTTAAGCTGATCGATTTGATTGAGCTTCTCGTAGGCAATGGTCAATTCATTGTACAGGCGGGCATTCTCGCGAGCAATGGCCGTTTGTTCGTTCAGACTGCTTAATAGTCGTGGATACGCCGAGCCGATCAAGCCAATACCGAGTAAAAAGATGCTGCTCAGGCCAACATATTGCAGCCAGTTTTGATTCGAGATGAGATGTGGATCCCAGGAATAACTGAGGGTCGTCCATATTCCTAACAGGCTTGCCACTCCTCCCATCGTGCTGCAGAGATAGAGCAGCCATGCAGGTGCAACGAGTTCTCCGGTCCTTTTTTCGAGAAAAGTGCGAAAGCGGACCAGGAGGATAGGTAAATCAAGAAAAAGGAAGATCATGGAGAGACACCAGATCACGGTTATTGCTGCCTGGGAAACATCATAGACCTTGGTGGAGAAGTTCCTGTCTACTGGGTAAAAAACAGGTGCGACAAAGTAGGTACAGATAGCCAGCGCGAGTACGATCAGCGTCTGTAGAGCGATCACGAGATAGGGAGCCTTGTGCCGGTTAACTTTGGCGAGTGTGGGTGGCAGGCGATGATCTAATGCGGAGACAAACAAGATGCGTGCAAACGTAACATTGTAGGCGACGACAACGATGATAAAAAAACCGGTAAAGATGATACCCAGCACGACAGCCGTGGGCACGCCAAAAACCCTGCCCGCGGCTGTAAGCGTAGAGTATCCTTCAGCGGCGGTGGCTGGCGGCTCGACCGCCATGACTCCAAATGTCCCCAGGAGATAGGCCAGCAGAACCAGTAGCGGTCCCCAGCGTAAAAAAAGCGAGGCCGCGTTGCGCGACCCCGTCTCGGCAGACATATGCAGGGGAACTTCGACGCCCAGTAGAGCCAGCACAATCACGCCGTACAGCACAATGCTTTGCCCGCCCAAACCAAGCGTACTGGTGGTAAGTGAGTGTGGCGGTGCGTGGCCGCTGAGTAGCCAGACGATCCCTGCCAGGCCTACGACGAAAATGCCCAGGCCATAGAGGAGTGTTACCACTTTTACGATCTTCATGATGAGTTTGAGGGGCAGCGTACAGAGCCAGCCGGTGAATAAAAGGATGGCGATGACCACAATTCCCTGCTGCCAGGCTGCTGCAAGCCAGTTTGTGTTGGCGCCACCAGTGAGCACTCCAATACCTTCTACCAGTGTCAGGACGCTGGCGGTGGCAGACAGGAGCACGAGAACGCCAGGAAACCAGGCGCAGAAGGCAGCAAGGAAACCAAAAAGCGGCCCCAACGCACGGTGGGTCCAGACGTAAATAGACCCGTCAACGGGCATGAAACGATTGAGCTGTCCTGCGACAATCGCTCCCGGTATCAGAAACGTGAGCGCGCCGATGACCCAATAGAGATAGGTGGCAGCCCCTGCTCCCTGCGTCGCCTGTACAACAGAGGCGTTGGGGATGAAGAGAACAATTGCAATGAATAGCACCAGCAGGTCTACGCGTGAAAGTATACGAGGAAAAAATTCATTGATGCGCTGCTCAGAGCGTAATGGCTCACCCATCGCGCTTTGCAGGGCAGTTGGCGTATAGTGCCCCTCCATCTTATTCATTGACTGCCTCATCTTCCCAGGATGCCAAAAACTCGTGGGGAAACACCTCCTATGCAAATAGTATAGCAGGTAAAGAGAACGAGGTAAATATTTACCCGTTTGGGCTACCAGGGTTACTGAATGTTCTTGCAAGAGTATTCCTTGCTGCTGCCTATCCATCAAATGCGCGTCAGAGCTATTCCGCAATCTGCAAGAGCTCGGGCAAGTCACGCAGTGAATGTACCAGTAAGCAATCAACGTGGCGCTCTTCCAGGCTCCCGTGGCGATCAAGCAAGACGGGCGTGATCCCGGCGGCCCGCGCACCCAGGACGTCATGGATATACGAATCACCGATGTGGATGGTATAGTCGGCGATACTGTTGGCTCGCTGCAGTGCCAATTCATAGAGCGCCGGTGAGGGTTTGGCATGACGGGTGATTGCCGAGACCAGCAGGCAATCGAAGTAGCGGGTGAGGTGCAGGCGGCGCAGGATAGGTCCCAGGGCAATGCCCCAATCAGAGATGACCCCCAGCGTGTAATTGTGGGCCTTGAGCGTTTCCAGCACCGGTACAACGTCGGGGTAGAGTTGCCAGCTTGTGGGTTTATCAAATTCCTCATTGATGAGCCGGGCGAGCTGGTAGAGGCGTGGTTCGTCGCGTTCCTCGATGAAAGGGCGAAGCAGGTTCAAATAGTAGTCGATCCAGAACTCGTTAATGGCCTGTTCGCTGGCCCAGGTATGGCGGTTGAGACGAGACTGGCGAAAGTAGTAGTCCTCGGCATCATCCATGCGCTTTCGGACTTCGTCGATGTGGATGTGCAGGCCAAGGCGCTGGCAGACCCGCTGGCAGATTTCAGGGCTGGATGGGTCAGGATGTAAGAGCGTAAATCCTGCATCAAAAAACACAGTACGGATTGACTGGGGTTGCTCGAGCGGCATATTTTAGCGTGTCCTTATTTTTCACAACTGAGTAAAGAATTCGGGATGTGGGCAGAGAAACCCACCGGGCGATGCTGGCACCTATCCGTCTCACCTGGCACTTATCCGTCTCGGCAACGCGACTGCGTCGCTACCGCTGCGCGGTCAGCCGAGACGAAAGGAGCAACGCTGGTTCTTGCCCGTCTCGGCAACGCTGCTTCGCAGCTACCGCTGCGCGGTCAGCCGAGACGAAAGGCACTGCGCAGCTACCCTCCGGGTCAGGTGAGACGCAAGGAGAAGCATCCCCGGCAGCCCTCGGGCTTCCTTGCCGCGCATCCCCTCCGCCCTGCCCTTACGCGACGGTTATGCTGAATAGACAGCGTCAGCGGCGGCAAGGGCGGCACCTGCTTTGGGTGTGAATCCGCAGCGAGGCAATACGTGTTCCAATGCAGCAAGCACGGTATCGACGTTCTTACGACATGAATTATAACCCATCAGGCCGATACGAATCAGGCGGCCCTTCAATGCACCAAAGCCGCCGCCAATTTCGATGTTATATTCTTCTAGCAGCCCTTTGCGAATCGCCACCTCGTCTATGCCCTCGCGGAGGCTGACCGCAGTGAGCACGGGAAGCTCATAACCGGGCTGCGTGAGGATGTCCAGGCCCATTGCTTTGATGCCTGCTCTGAGGGCCTCACCATGCAGTTGATGGCGCGCCCAGCGTGTCTCTAGCCCTTCTTCCAGGGTGATGCGCAGGGCTTCGCGCATGGCATAGACCAGGTTACTGCACGCTGTATGATGATAGGCATGATCGCCGTTCCAGTAACGGTTTAGTTTTAGCAAGTCCAGGTAATAGCTCTGCACCAGTCTTTTGCGGTGCTGGATCACCTGTACCGCTCGTTCGTTGAGTGTGACCGGTGCCAGGCCGGGCAGCGCCCCAAGGCTCTTCTGGCTGCCTGCGTAGCAAGCGTCGATCCGCATCTCATCGATATTCATGGGAACACCACCAAGCCCGCATACCGCGTCCACGACGAAAAGCGCTCCATGAGCATGGGTAATGCGCTCAAGTTCTTCTAGTGGTTGCCAGAGGCCGGTTGAGGTTTCTGCAATAGCAGTAGCAAATATTCTGGCTTCGGGATGATCCCTGAAAGCTTGCTCGAGCACCTCTGGAGCCAGGGGTTTTCCAAGCTCGGTCTCCAAGGTGATCACCCTGGCTCCCGCGCGTTGTGAGATTTCGACGATCTGGCCGCTAAAGAAGCCCAGGCTCCCAGCGATGAGTGTATCGCCCTCTTCAAGGAGATTGCACAGCACTGCTTCTGCGCCGGAGAAGCCTGAGCCGGAGACGCAGAGCGTCATTTCATTTTTGGTCTGGAATACCCAGCGCAGCAACTGAGCAGTTTCTTCGAGAATGCCGAAAAATTCTGGGTCGATATGGCCGAGTTGGGGGGCCGAGGCGATACGTAGAATACGCGGGTCAACGTTGCAAGGCCCAGGGCCGAGTAGTAGCCGGTAAGAGGGGTTGAGTTCGGGAAGAGTGTGCTCGTATGTTACACTTTTGCCCATCACTAATTGTGTCATGCGGTTGCCTTCCTTTCAGATAGGGGCGCAAACTCATACGCCCATCCAAAGAAAATCACCCTGGTCACAGTCTGGCGCGTGGTGTAGGATGGCTTTCCGGCCTGTTCAAACTTACACCTTTGCCTCTTCTGTTTCAAACAAGTGTTGTAACTTGTTAGCTTGATCGACTGTGATCAAGTTGTCGATAAACTCGTCGAGCTCACCATTGAGCACGCCTTGTAGATTGTGCCGTGATAAACCGATGCGGTGGTCGGTCACGCGGTCCTGTGGAAAATTATACGTGCGAATCTTCTCGCTCCGGTCCCCGGTCTGCACCTGTGAGCGTCGCTCTTTGCTTAGTTCTTCCTGCCTGCGGGCCTCTTCAATATCCCACAGGCGAGATTTGAGGACGGAGAGCGCCTTGGCTTTATTTTTTAGCTGCGACTTCTCATCCTGGATGGTAACGACCAGGCCAGTGGGTAGATGCGTGATGCGCACTGCCGAGTCGGTAGTATTCACACTCTGGCCACCGTGCCCGGTAGAGCGATAGACATCGACGCGAATATCGCTGTCTTTGATCTCGACAGCAATATCGTCATCGGCTTCTGGAAGAACGATTACCTTGGCTGTGGAGGTATGGATGCGCCCGTTGGCCTCGGTAACGGGAACGCGCTGGACGCGATGGGTGCCGCCTTCGTATTTCAAGCGCCTATAAGCGCCCTTGCCTCGGACGAGAAACGTGATGTCTTTGATGCCCCCCTGCGCGGTTTCGTTGCTATTCAGGATTTCAACCTTCCAGTGCCGGTTATCAGCATAACGGCTGTACATGCGGAAGAGTTCTGCTGCAAAAAGCGCCGCTTCTTCGCCACCGGTTCCCGCCTGGATGGTGACAATAGCATTTTTCTCATCCATAATATCTTTGGGCAGCAAGGCAATCTTTAGCTCTTGCAGCAATTGCTCTTTGCGCGCTTTGAGGCGTTCCAGCTCTTCAAAGGCAAGTTCGCGTATTTCCGGATCGTCTCCTTCGTACATTTCCTGGGCTTCGGCGATTCGTTTGTCATTTTCGGCCAGTTCATAATATTTTTGCACAACCTCTTCGAGTTCGGCGCGTTCGCGGCCATAGCGTTGTAACAGCGACATGTCGACCAGCACTTCTGGCTGTGCCATCAAGGTATTCAGTTCTTCGTAGCGTTGTGCAAGGCTGGCAAGTCTGTCCATTAAGTCCATATGTGGATTCTCCCGGTATCTCCTCATCTTCCCGGCATAAGACTGTGGCTCTTATATAACATCGTATCATATAGTAAGACACGCCGGAACGGATGAAATGGTGCAATTTATCGTAGGTATATAGGTCAATTTACCAGGGATGCCTGGCGAGGGTCCAGGCAGCCATAGCTACCCGGCGGCGAGCAGGTAGCGCTCAACAGTAGCGCGGCGTGGATGCCGTGAAGAGAGAACATATACAGTTGTGCTGGATAAGAGTGTTACCATATACTTATTATACCACGTTTGCTGTATGCATGTTTTCTTTCCTCTACAGTTTGTGGTCGGTGAATTATGTGCAGTTGTGTATCCTTCGGGAAAATTGACAGGGTCTGTCAATTTTGTGAACCATCTCCTATTTCAAAACAATAAAAAGGAGTATACTACTCTTGACTGAACAGGTATCCTGGCGTTTAAAACGGGGCAATCACTACATTTGGAGGAGGGATTGCAATGCACTTCTGCTTTATCCTCGAGGAGAGATACGCTCAAAAACCCATGCCAATGGTAGTGGCGGACCAGTTGCAGCAGTGGGGACATGAGATTGATGTGTTACAACCATACGCAGCCGTCACCAGCCTGACCGACCTTTCCCTGACAAAGTATGATGCCTATGTCCTGAAAACCGTATCGGATGGACCGGGCTTAACCATCCTGGAGGCGGCTGAAGCAGTAGGTATACCCACGATCAATAATTCACGCGCCATTCGCCTGATACGAGATAAGGCAGTAGCGGCGGCTTTTGCTCAAGCTTGTGGCCTGCCTGTGCCAACTACCTACTTTGTCGGCCATCCCCGCGCCTTAGTCAAAGTGCCGCATGAACTGTATCCGGTGGTTGTCAAGCCAAGCAATGGCACATCGTTGCAGGATATCCACCTCGTGCATACACCCGAAGAGATGGAGCAAATTATTCTTGATGAGCATAGTTACTATCTGGCGATGCGCTATGTCGAGAATTCCGGCTATGACATCAAGCTGTATGTCACAGGACAGGAGGTACACGCGATCGTCAAAAGTTCACCCCTGCATGGAATGGTGCGTGAAGAGGAGATAGCCGTGAGCCGTGATATGCTCAAGCTGGCACGCCGGGTAGGGCAGGTATTTGGCCTTGACCTGTATGGTGTGGATGTCCTGGAGACGCCGCAGGGACTGATGCTTGTCGATATCAATGACTTTCCTAGCTTTTATGGCGTGCCGCGCAAAGTTGCCAGCGTCGCTGAGTACATCCTGCATGCGGCTTATCACTACCGCGTCCGCCGCGAAGGACAGAGACGCGTTGTGCGTCCGCAAATCCAGGCTCGCAAGGCGCTGCGACGACAGGACAATAAGATTGTGCCTGCTGAACTCATCGCTTTTAATCCAAGTGTGAAGCGAGTACACAGCAATTGACCCCTCACCGTTATGAAACCTCGGTGGCTCCTTAAGCGTGCTATAAGTGAGGTTTGGCAATAGGCTCTCTAGCACTGGAAGTGAACGAGAGCAGGCATAAATCCAAGGGATGAGCATGCGCTTTGTAAGGGATGCCGTCCAAAAGTTGAAATGAAGTAAGGAGTAGGTACTATGAGGATAAATGATGTGGCACGATATAACGCTGATGATGTGAAGGATAGGGCCATAAAAGCTGTGAAGTCCACCGTATCTAGCGTCCAGGACACCGCACAGTCGGGCTTAGCGAAGACCCAGGATGCTTTGCTCGTGGGGCTAGAAACGACGCAAGAACTGCTGAAAAGCCGGGGCAAGCGTGCTGCGAAGGCCCTGAAGAAGGCTCAAAAGCAGGCGCGCAAGAACCTGAAGAATGTTCGGAAAAGCGTGCAGCCTGGCTTAGCTCAGACTCAAGATACCCTGCTCACAGGGTTGGGTGCCGCACAGGTCGCTTTGGAAAAGAACGCCAGGCGCGCCAGTAAGGGTTTGAAAAAGGCCCAGGAAAACTTGAGTGACACGCGGGATACCCTGCAATCCCAGCTCAAGAGGCGTGCGCGCAGGCGTGCTCGTGCAAGAGCCATATTCCGGCTGGGTATAGTCACAGGGGTCGTGCTTGTGCTGCTCTATGCCCCGTGGCCCGGCTCAGAGACGCGCCGCCAACTTGTTGCATTCTGGCAGGGTCTCTTCCCGCGCAAGAGTTAGCTTATATCTTATGAAGGCCTTTTCAAGTGTCCGAGGTCATTCAATACAAAGAGCACGCGGCGCTTCCCTGATGCGCGGACAACCGTAATCGATGTATTGGCGGCAGGAAAAAAGAAATCTCTTTCCAGTCCTAGCACTTCGGCTACATAGGCATTCACCACGCCGCCATGAGCAAAAGCCAGCACGCGCTGGCCGATATGGTTGTGTGCGATTTCATCCAGCGCCTCGACTACACGTCCACGGAACGACTTTGACGGTTCGCTATCCGGAATGACATCCCAATGTCCCGCTTCACCGGCTAGACGCACGATATCCGCCTGGCGTTCCTGTAGGGCCCTGGATAGGGCCTCCAGGTCTTCACCATCGTGGGGCAGTGGGCGTAAGTTGCCCAGTTTGATCTCTTTCAAGTCCTCGACGACGGTGGGTTGCAAACCCAGGCGTTCAGCCAGGGGCGCAGCCGTTTGCAGGCAGCGCCGCAGTGGACTGCTGTATAGTGCATCAAAGTTCAAGCTGCCGAGCCGCTCGGCCAGTACCAGTGCCTGCTCGCGCCCAAGACGGCTGAGTGGCAGATCGTCATAAATACCGCTGGGAATAATTTCGTCGGCTTCGGGAATGGCGTCAGCGTGCCGCACAATAAACAGCTCGGCGGCATGGTTGTGTTGGATCAAAAAAGGATCTTCCATCTACTTTGCCAACTGGCGAATCACTGCTCTGGCCAGTGAACGCTTGTGCACTTCATCCGGCCCATCGACCACGTGTAATGTCCGGCCGTGCGCCCACAGCGAAGCCAGTGGAAAATCATCGCTTAGTCCCGCAGCGCCGAAGACCTGCATAGCCCGGCTGACCACGTTAGTAAGCGCTTCGGGCGCGGCGATCTTAATCATCGCGATCTCGTTCTGTGCGGCCTTCTTGCCGAGGTTGTCGATCATCCAGGCTGTTTTGAGCGTTAAGAGCCGCGCCTGCTCAATCTCCAGTTGCGATTGGGCGATCCATTCCTGGATAACACCCTGCTCGGACAGGGGTTTGCCGAAAGCAACACGGGAGGTGGCGCGCTGGCACATCAACTCTAAGGCAAGCTGTGCCATTCCAATCGCACGCATGCAGTGGTGGATGCGTCCCGGCCCCAGGCGGGCCTGGGCAATAGCAAAACCGCTGCCTTCCTCTCCCAGCAGATTGCTCGCGGGGACGCGCACGTTCTCGAAGAGCACCTCGCAGTGGCTTTCATTGTCTATATAGCCCATTACCGGCAGGTTGCGTACGACGGTCACGCCAGGCGTATTTTTCGGCACGAGTATCATGCTTTGCTGGCGGTACCTGTCTGGATTATTGGGATCGGTTTTGCCCATCACAATCAAGATTTTGCAGCGTTCGCGGGCAGCTCCTGAAGTCCACCACTTGCGACCGTTCAACACGTACTCGTCGCCCTCGCGCTCAATGGAGAGCTGGATGTTGGCAGCATCAGAACTGGCTACGTCCGGTTCGGTCATGGCAAAGGCTGAGCGTATCTCGCCGTTGAGCAAGGGGAAAAGCCACTGCCTTTTCTGTTCTGGTGTGCCGAACTGGGCTAAGATCTCCATATTACCCGTGTCTGGCGCGGCGCAGTTAAACACCTCGGAGGCCCAACCAACGCGGCCCATGATTTCGGCAAGGGGCGCGTATTCAAGGTTGGTCAGACCCGCGCCGTACTCATCATCGGGCAGGAAGAGGTTCCAGAGGCCCTCCGCCTTCGCCTTCGCCTTCAATTCGTCCACAATTTCAGCGTGATGGTGAGGATTGCCCGAGGCGGCGACCTGGTCCCGAAAAGTTTGCTCGTTGGGGTAGATAAAGCGATCCATGAAAGCGCTTACGCGCTTCCGTAGTTCGTTGACTTTCTCTGTGTAGGCAAAATCCATGAGTGTGTGCTCCTCTGCAAGATAAAGTACGTCTTCCTTTTGACTATACCATATCTGCAAGAGGAGCGCCTTCTACTTGTGCCGTTATCCCTGTGGATACTGCGGTGGTTGAGGTTGCCCATACTGCGGGTATTGCGGAGACGATGAAAATTGTTGCGGAGGCGGCTGGTATTGGGGACCGCGCGCCGCCATCTGTCTCAGATAGTTGAGCTCCCTGTAAATGGGCCATTCACCAAAAGCGAGTACGCATAGCATGATGATGTTGGCAATGGGTACAAACATGAGCAGGCCTAGCGCACCGCTATAACCTGCTTTGGCGAAGATCCTCCAATAAACAATGATGGCAAAAATGAAGCCTACCAGGCCGACAAGGCTGGAAACAAGGATGATAATTGCCAGTGTAGCCGTATTTACACCACTGGCATCTAGAGTAGCCAAGAACATATTCGTCTCCTTCCTGGAATAAAACTTCGCCGTTTGATCGACACAGATGGCCAATCCCATCTAGGTTTCCATACTAACTCTACTATTATACTATGACGGCTTAACCACTGGTTTTTAACGACCGGATTGGTAGCAACTGGACTGTGTCAGGCCCTCCATCCGGGGCAATCCCCTACCCGTAGAGTGCGGATTTATCCAGCACGTGGGCGAGGGCGGTGGAGTGGCGCGGGGAGGGCCTTTATGGTCATCCGTCGTCCCCTGAAAGCATGGAGATCCCTATGTGAAATACACCCCGTAAACTGGAATATCTCCCAAGCCACCAGTGTTATCAACTGTGAGAGTTAGCAATCTCGTATCTTGATTGCTAGACAAGCAAATTGTTGTGTGCTATAATCTAGCAATCAAAAGGTGGGACTGCTAACGAGCAGAAACGAAACTGAACATTTACTGCTGAAATGCGAATACAGGCTTATATCCTCTGCACAAGCCTTCCCCATATCCATTGCAGAGAGTAAAGTTCACGATCGTACTTCCAAATAGTTAGGAGCATTTAAGTACATGAAATGTGAACGATGTCAAAAAAATCCCGCTGGCGTGCGTATCGACGAGATTGTCAACGGCAAGCGTGTACAGCATTATCTGTGCCGGCAATGCGTTGATGAGTTGATGAGCACGGCTATGAACCAGTCTGGCGGTTTGGATGGCCAGGGTAACCCTGACGGTGCTCCCTTCGGTTTTTTCTCAAATAACGCCAATGCTGCTTCCAGTGCTGGTGGTGTAAATACGGCTACCGCAGAGCAGCGGGCTAAAAATAGTAAAACACCCACATTGGATCAGTTCGGGCGTGATCTGACTGACGAAGCCGCCCAGGGGAAACTAGACCCGGCTGCAGGGCGCGAACGTGAACTTCGCCGGGTAATCACTGTGCTGGGACGTCGCCAAAAGAATAACCCTGTGCTGATTGGTGAGCCAGGGGTAGGTAAGACTGCTATTGTCGAGGGCCTGGCCCGTCGCATTAACGAGGGCAATGTCCCTGCTAACCTGCGCGGCAAACGCGTCGTCTCTTTAAATATAGGCGGCACTGTTGCCGGGGCGATGTTCCGTGGACAGTTTGAGCAGCGTATCAAGTCCATCCTCGAGGAACTGCGGCAGGCCGATGATGTGATTCTCTTTATCGATGAATTGCACACGGTTGTTGGCGCGGGAGCCGCTGAAGGTGCGGTTGGCGCTGCCGATATGCTCAAGCCTGCGCTGGCGCGTGGCGAACTGCGCTGTATCGGTGCTACCACGATGGACGAGTACCGCAAGCATATCGAGAAAGATACAGCCCTGGAGCGCCGCTTCCAACCTGTGATGGTCGATGAGCCAACGGCTGAAGAAGCTATCGAAATGCTGCGTATTGTGCGGGCTAACTATGAACTGCATCACGGCGTGAGTATTACTGATGAAGCTATTGAAGCGGCTGTTAAACTCTCTGATCGCTATATCAATGATCGTTTCCTGCCTGATAAGGCTATCGACGTGATGGACGAGGCTGCGTCGGCTCTGCGCTTAGAGGCGACCGAAAAGGGCATTATCAGCCCGACCTACATCTCCGACCTGGAGAAAGAACTGGCTGATATCCAGGCAAAGAAGGAAGCTGCCGCGAACTCTGAAGAGTACGAGCGGGCTGCGCGGTTGCGCCAGCAGGAACTGGTGGTACAGGATAAGCTGGATGAAGCGCGTGCCGAATCGGGTACTGCGATGACCCTGCTGGTTACTCCTGAGCTTGTCGCGCAAGTTGTTGAGAACTGGACGAGGGTGCCCGTTAGCCAGATGCTCGAGGGCGAGCGCCAGAATCTGCTGAACCTGGAAGGGGACCTGCGCAAGCATGTTGTTGGCCAGGACGAAGCTATCGGTGCCGTTGCTCGTGCAATTCGCCGCTCGCGTGCTGGATTAAAGGATCCCAAGCGCCCGATTGGTTCGTTCCTGTTCCTTGGCCCAACCGGTGTTGGTAAGACGGAGCTGGCGAGAGCCCTAGCTGCTGAACTCTTTGGCGGCGAGGAAAATATGATCCGTCTTGACATGTCGGAGTACATGGAGCCGCATACGGTGTCACGCCTGTTTGGTAGCCCTCCCGGCTATGTTGGACATGACGAGGGCGGCCAGTTGACCGAGCAGGTGCGCCGGCATCCGTACAGCGTGATCCTGCTGGACGAGGTCGAAAAGGCGCATCCGGAGGTCTTCAATGCCCTGTTGCAGATCATGGACGATGGCCGTTTGACCGATGGCCAGGGCCGCACGGTAGACTTCAAGAATACTGTGGTGATTATGACCAGTAACGCCGGCAGCGCGGATATGAAACGCGCGGTGCGCATTGGCTTCCTGCCGAACAAGGAAGACGAAGTACGCGATGAGCGCAACGAGATGATCCATTCGAAGGCGATGGAGGGACTGAAGCGCATGTTCCGGCCCGAGTTCATCAACCGTATCGACCAGATCGTGGTCTTCCACTCACTGGGCAGGGAGGAGCTCTACAAGATCGTTGACCTGTTGCTGGAACAGGTTCGCTCACGCTTGAGCGAGCAGAAGATCGAGCTGGCGGTCAGCGACGAGGTACGAGACCTGCTGCTGCGCGAGGGCTTCGACGAGGAGTATGGTGCACGGCCACTACGCCGTACCATCCAGACCTATGTCGATGATGCTCTGGCTGATGCGCTGCTGAATGGCGGTATTGCCCCTGGCCAGGTAGCATACCTGGTGCTGCAAGATGGCAAAGTTGCCGTTGAAGCGCAGGTAGTGCCCCAGGCGGCATAATAGATTAAGCAATGAATAGATAAAGGGGAGCGCGAGTACTCGCGCTCCTTTTTTATGTTCAGGCGGCAAGTGTATTGATACCAATCCGCCATCTAAATGGTAACTTTGAGATGGGGAAAGCTGGTAAGGGAACGCAAGCGCTCAGTATCATCAGCAAGATCATTGAGACCCTGGCACAGAGCGTCAATTAACAACTCAAGCGAGGGAAAGATGCGGTTATGGAAGTATTTTTCTCGCAACTCATCCCAAATATGCTCAACCGGATTCAACTCGGGACTGTAGGCAGGCTGAGAGACCAGACGAATATTCTCAGGGATAATCAGCTCGTTCGCACGATGCCAGCCAGCGCCATCCACTTGCATGACGATGAAGTGCTTGGAGAAGGTCTGGCTGACCTGCGCCAAGAAAAGATTCATCATCTCGGTGGAAGCCTCTGGCAAAATGAACGAGACCATCTGGCCAAGGGCCGGAGCCACAGCGGCATATGCATAGGTGTACTCTCGCACGACCTGTGCGGGGACATGGGGACGCACCCCAGGCGGTGCCCAACAGCGTTTGACATGACTGATGCGGCCAAAACAGCCTTCATCTTGCGCCATGATCAAGACGGGACGTTCATCCCCAGCTTCTCGTGTGAGAACTGCCGCTCTCACCTGCGCGGGAAAATTTTTTTTGAACTGCTCCTGCACTTGCGGATCAGCTTTAGGGTGTCGAGGACGCGGCATCAGTTTCCGCCAGTCGTGGCGGTTGAGGAGTCGATAGATCGTGCTATCGTCAACCTCCTGTCCAACTCGTTCCTCAAAGGTCTGTTGAATCTGGGCCACCGTGGCGATCTCTCCACACTCGGCTTGAGTGAAGAATGGAACGAGGAACGTTTGCTCTTCTTGCCATGTGAGATACTGATGACGACGGCCTCCCTTGCCTGGCTTTTCCATCGCTGCTGGTCCCAGGCGATTGTAGGTCGAGATGATTCGATGCACGGTCGTGACTGAAACTCCCGTATGCAAGGCAATCTCTTCGGCCTTGCAGGGCGCGACCAGGGCATGGTAAATGATCCGCCAGGATTGGCGGACGTATGAACGGATATCCGCGTTCATGCGTCTTTTGACCTCATCAACTGGCAAATGCGAGGCTGCTCGGGTGATGCGATGACCCATACGTGATGTTCCATCTCTTTCCGGTCTATGAGGCCTGCCAAAGCAATTGGCAACGGAGAGGGTCGAGGAGAAACGGATGGTCCGTTTCTCCTCGACCCTCTCCGTTGTCTGAATGACTGAGGTGAAGAGAGGACAAGCGTCAAAATTACCTGATAAAGCACACCAGTACTTTATCGCCTGCGCTTGCGACCTTTTGCCTTGTGTGGCAGAGGTCTGCTGTTGACAACCGGAGGTACGTAGTTATCCATGGTTACGATCCTCCCATCTTGCATTTGCAAGCGCACATCCGCGACTTCCGCGATGCTATGGTCATGGGTAACCACAATGACCGTCCTCCCTTGTTCGGCCAGTTGCTTCAACAACCGGATAATCCGCTTGCCGGTGATTGAATCCACGTTGCCGGTTGGTTCATCGGCCAGAATAACCGGGGGATTGTTGGCCAGTGCTCGCGCGATGGCGACGCGCTGCTGTTGCCCACCGGATAACCGGCCTGGTTTATGCTGCTCCCGATTTGCGTCGATCCCGACCTGCCTGAGCAAAGTAGATGCTCGTTCGCGCTGAGACGCATTCGTCATGCCTCCCTGGAGTTCCATCGGCAGCATGACATTTTCGAGTGCGGTGAGTTCGGGGAGGAGATGGAAAGCTTGAAACACGAAGCCCAACTTTTGCCTCCTGAAGCGGTGTTCCTGGTTTCCTGAGAGCCTTGTGACATCTGCTCCGTCAACATGCAGTTCTCCCGAAGTTGGCTTATCCAATCCCCCCAGGAGATAGAGCAGGGTGGATTTTCCACTGCCACTGGCTCCCAGAATCGCCACAAATTGTCCCTCAGTGAAAGCAAAGCTGACGTCATCCACCGCGTCAATTGTTTCCCCTCCTAAGCGGAAGGATTTGCTCAAGCCTGAGGCTTCTACCGTCACTGTTGGGAGTGTCGGATCCACTTGCTCTGGGGCTTGTTTCACAGAAAAAAGTTCTCTGTCCATGAAGAGTATTCTCACATTCTTTCAGATTGTTTCATAATCCTTTTTCAAGATTTTCTCAAGACAATGGCGGGCTTGATGTGGGAGACGGACCAGGTTGGGATCAGGCCCGTCAGCAGGGCCAGTCCCATGCCAACGCCCACGATAATCAAGAGGGTTTGAGCATTGAGGGTGGCTGCTGCCAGATGCACATTGCTGAGCGGATTTGACGCGGTAGTGGTCATCGGACCCCCAACTGTCCCCGTAAAAAACGCGCCAGGACTGGAAGAACTGCTGGCTGCTCCCAGCGATGACGCGTCGATATCGAACTTCTGGGCAAGGAAAGGCCCCAGAGTCACGAGCAGGAGCACGGCCAGCGTCGCCGCCGTGGCGCAGAGCGCCAGAATTTCTGTCCAGAACTGCCTGAGGACCTGCCAGTGTGAGGCACCAATGGTTTTGAGGATAGCGATTTCTGCGGTCCGTTCGCGCACGAGCATCAGCACTGCGAAAACAATCACGGCTGCCGCGATCAAGAACGAGACCACCAGAGCCACCTGGATGCTCTGTTGCGCGACACGCAGCGCGCTAAACACATCCCTGTATTGAGCCGTCTGGGTGACGACATCGAACTGCTTGCCAAGGACACGACGCAACTGGGTCGCGACAGTTTCGACTTGTTCGTAGCTCGCGGCAGTGGCCGTAATGGAGTCTACCCCATTGATCTTGAACACCTTCTCCATGGTTGCCATCGGAATGACGATGGTGCTATCCGCGAGTGGATTCGAGGTCGTATACAGCCCAATCAGGGTGAACGTTGTGCCGTTCAAAGGAAAGGTTGAGCCAACGCTCAATTGATTAGCCTGGGCCGCCGCCTGGCTCATCATGGCGACGTCAGCATTGGTCTCGCTGTTGCGGAAACCGCGCCCGGCAACAAGGGTGGGCGTCACACCCTCCATGATCGTGAACGTGGTGGAATCGTTGGCGATACCATTGACCGTCAAAGGGGCGTTGATCTGCTGCCCAGTGGGTGCGGTGATCAAACTCCCTTGTAAGGTTCCATCCGTGTCAGGGCGTGAGAGACTCTCTTGTGTGTTTACCACGCCCTGGACCTGCTTGACTTGCGTTACCACGCTGTTTGGAATAGGCGTGGGAGGGCCTCCAAAGAATCCAGGCCCGTTTGATCCATTGCTTCCAGGATTGCCCTGTTGCCCAGAGTTCGCATCATTCTTGGTGTAGTTAATGGTGATGGTGGTGCCTACCTGCTTATGCACGGTGGCAAGTTCCTGTTGGGAATTGGTGCTCAGGTTCATCATGGCTGCCACAAACATCAAGCTCACGCCCAAGAGCGTGACCACCAGAATCAGCCTGGCCGGGTTGCGAAGAACGTTTCTGATGCTTCGTATGACAATCTGCATAGGTACTCCTTTTTCAAATAACTGATCCACTCATGCCTTGCAGGATCGGCCTTCATCTCAATCCGACACTGGTTGGCTGAGCAGGTGCAGGACCTCTCGCCAAGCCGCCTTAACGCGCTGGTGCGTTTCCTCCTTGACTTCCTCTGCATGCGACTCCCCAAAGAAAACGACCAGCCGCCAGCCGCTCCGATGGAAGAACAGGAGCCTGTTAGCTCCAGGCGTTTCTGGCTGCTCTTGCTCAGGTACCAGTGGCTTGACAAAGAACTGAACAAACACATTCTGCCCCTGCTGCCCTGGTTCGTGCTCAGGTGCCAGCAACGGCCTAGAGAGATCCTTGCTAGCATCACAGGAACGTTGCAAGGTCTCCTGCGTTTCTGGTCCGTTCCAGACAGAGACTTTCCCTCCAGGATTAAGCAGCAACGCTGTCCGCACTTCGGGCAACTCAACGAGCCGTGCAAGGATCTCCTCGGCCTGCTGCTGGACTCGTGGTGTCAAGACATCCGCGACAGGGTTTGTCGCGAGAGGCGCTGGTTCGTTCGACTGACCAGGGTCGCGTAAGGCTTGCCACTGCTGGGTAATCTTTTTCCACAGCGCGGGTGGAACCAGGAGCCAGCTTGCCTCGCGTTGATCAAGAAGACGGATGGCAAGCATGGGCTGAGTGTCCCAGGTGATCTCGCGGGTCGGGAAGGTGGTAGCAAAGTCGAGGGTACGCAGTTCCGTCTCAGAAATGGCATCAGGTGAGCCAGTCAAGCTGACGAGCAACATGGCCCAAAGACGCTCCCAGAACGGTTCTGGCCGCTTGCTTCGAGTGGTTGTGTATCGGTTACGCACTGCTTCTTCCCATTGCAGACGTTCCTCCCGCCCCAG
>Ga0207646_10001109_pt1 | contig 34356 bp, 34 predicted proteins | sample KBSK5502metaG_FD_184343 | JGI IMG/M metagenome (GOLD analysis project Ga0207646, IMG submission 184343) | Corn, switchgrass and miscanthus rhizosphere microbial communities from Kellogg Biological Station, Michigan, USA - KBS K5-50-2 metaG... | ecosystem: Host-associated > Plants > Roots >... | reverse complement strand
ACCCGACAGATGACGAGATTCGGAAAGGTCTCGAGGGCAACCTCTGTCGCTGCACGGGCTACGTGAACATCATCAAGTCGGTGAGGTCCGCGGCCGCCACCATGGGTGGCGCGGCGGCAAAGCCGGTTACGAAGACCACCGCGGGGAGGAGCTGACATGGCGATCACGACCATGATCGGCGCCAAGATCCACCGCCGCGAAGACCCGAGGTTGGTGAGCGGCGAAGGACATTACGTCGACGACTTCACCCGACCCGGCACAGTCTCTTTGTCGGTGGTGCGGAGCCCGTATGCCCACGCTCGAATCACGAGCATCGATATCACCCAGGCGGCGAAGGCGCCAGGCGTGGTCGCCATATACACGCATAAGGACTTCGCCAAAGTCCTCTCCGGCATCATGCCCGTGACACCGTCCTTCGTGGCGGAGAAGAAACACAACCCGCCCCGGTTCCCAATCGCTGACAAAGAGGTCGTTTATCAGAGCGAACCTGTTGCCGTGGTACTGGCTGAGACCAAGTACCAAGCGGCCGACGCGGGCAACCTGATCGAAGTCGATTACGAGCAGCTGCCGGCGGTGATGGACCTCGAGAAAGCGCTCGGCCCAAACAGCCCGCACGTCCATTCCGGGTCGGCGGACAATCTCGGTTGGGACCTCACCTACATACCCGACGACGCGGCGGTCATGAAAGAAGCTGACGTCGTCGTCAAGCAACGCATCCTCCAGCAGCGACTCGCGCCGACATCGATGGAGACGCGTGGCGTGCTCGCAGAGTACGCCAGAGGCGACGGCACCATGACGGTATGGATGTCGAGCCAGAGCCCGCATTTCGCCCGGCTCTTTCTCGCGGGAGCGATGGGGATACCGGAAACTCGGGTTCGCGTGATCTCGCCGGACGTCGGCGGAGGTTTCGGCAGCAAGATCAGCCCGTACTCGGAGGACTGGCTGGTACCGGCTGCGGCCAAACTCAGCGGCCGTCCCGTGAAGTGGATCGAGAGCCGGACCGAGTCGCTCCAGACCACCACACATGGGCGCGGCATGATCTTCGACCTCGAAGCCGGCGCCAAGAAGGATGGGACGTTGGTGTTCCTGAAGGTCACGCAGTACATGGACATCGGTGGTTACATGGGCACCTTCAGTGCCTTCCAGGCGAACTCATGCTTGCTCGCCGGTGGCGCTTATAACTGGAAGCACATCTCGGCCCGCACGGTCGGCGTGCTCACGAATCGAGTCCCGACCGACCCTTACCGCGGCGCCGGTCGCCCGGAGGCAACCCACCTCTGTGAGCGGATGATCGATCTGCTCGCCGGCGCCCTCAAGATGGATCCGGCAGCGATTCGGCGTAAGAATTTCATCACCGACTTCCCGCACACGAGTCACTTCGGGCTCGTCTATGACTCCGGCGCTTATGAGAAGGCCCTGGACAGGGCTCTCGAGATGGCCGGTTACGAAACGCTGCGCAAGGAGCAGGACGAAGCACGGAAGAAGGGCCGATACATCGGCATCGGACTGTCGAGCTGGATCGAGATATGCGGTTTCGGCCCCAGCGCCGGTACCGCACCCGCCACGGGGGGTATCGCGCTTGTGGAATCGGCTCAGGTTCGGGTGTTCCCGACCGGATCCGTCGCTGTTTACGTTGGCACGCACTCCCATGGCCAGGGCCACGACACGACGTTTCCGCAGATCGTCGCCGACACGCTGGGAGTGCCGTACGACATGATCGAGATGCGGCATGGTGATACCGCAGAGGGCCCGGCCTTCGGATACGGCACCTACGGCAGCCGCTCGTTGGCCGTGGGTGGAATGGCGGTGTACAAAGCATCCAAGAAGGTCGTGGCAAAAGCGACCAAGCTCGCCGCTCACATCTTCGAAGCAGCCGAGGAGGACATCGTCTTCGACCAGGGCCAGTTCTACGTCAAAGGCAGCCCCGACAAGCGAAAAGCATTAGGTGAGATTGCTTTCGCATCGTTCGGCATGAACTTGCCTGAGGGCATGGAGCAAAGCCTCGAAGCAGTCGCGTACTACGACCCAAGCAACTTTGTATTCCCGTTCGGCACTCATATCGCAGTCGTCGAGGTGGACGCCGAGACGGGCGACGTCGACCTCAAGCGCTACATCGCGGTCGATGACTGCGGAAACATCATCAACCCCGTGATCGTGGACGGCCAGGTCCACGGTGGAGTCGCACAGGGCATCGCCCAGGCGCTCTACGAAGAGGTCGTTTACGACGACGACTCGGGACAGATGAAGACTGGAACGCTAACGGACTACCTCGTTCCAACCGCCAACGAGTTTCCGATGTTCGAGCTCGACCACACGATCACGCCGACGCCAACCAACGAGTTGGGCGTGAAAGGCATCGGAGAGGCGGGCACTATCGCAGCGTCAGCCGCGGTCATCAATGCCGTCTGCGACGCGCTTGCTCCCTTCGGAATCAAGCATGTCGACATGCCCGCGAGCCCGGATCGAATCTGGAAGCAGATCCTCGACGCACGCGGCATGTCACCTGACGGACACGACGGAAAGGAGGCACGCAAGTGATCCCGGCCGCATTCGAATACGCACGGGCCTCCTCGATCGACGAGGCGGCGAAGCTTCTCCACAATTACGGCGAGGACGCCAAGGTGCTGGCGGGTGGGCACAGCCTGATCCCGCTCATGCGCCTACGCCTCGCCCAGCCGAAGGCGATCGTGGACATCAACGGCATCAAGGGTCTCGACCACATCGAGGTGAAAGGCTCCAAGCTGCATGTCGGCGCCCTCGCGCGGCATGTCGAGATACAGAACTCGCAGGTCGTCAAGGACAAGCTGCCGATCCTCGCGGAGGTGGCCGGCGAGGTCGGTGATAACCAGGTTCGCAACATGGGCACGATGGGCGGCGTGGTCGCACACGCCGACGCGGCGGGCGACTACCCGACCATCGCACTGATGCTCGACGCCGAGATCGTGACCAACAAGCGGACCATCGCGGCCAAGGATTTCTTCAAGGACCTGTTCACGACGCCGCTGGCCGCCAATGAGATCGTCACCGAGGTCGTGTTCCCGGTCGCCGACGGTCCGCACAAGTACATCAAGTTCCGACGCCGGCTCTTCGACTGGGCCATCGTCGGGGCGGCGGCGCAGAAGATGAATGGCGACTGGCGGATCGGGCTGACAAACGTCGGTCCGACTCCCGTGCGCGCGAAGGCAGTCGAGGACGCGCTCCACAAAGGCGCCAAGCCGGACGAGGCCGCGCAGCATGCATCCGACGGTCTCAACCCATCGGGGGATCTGCGCGCGAGCCCGGAGTACAAGAAGCATCTGGCGCGGGTGCTAACCCGGAGGGCGATAGAACAAGCGACGTAGTGCCCCGGTAGTCTTGTCGGGATGACGGCTCCGGCGAGCATCGATGACGTGGAGCGACGCCTGCGCGAGCGCCGCTATATCGGCGATCGCGGTCTGGCCACATCCATCTTCCTGGCGCTGAAGCTCGAAAAGCCGCTGTTCATCGAGGGCGAGGCCGGGGTTGGCAAGACCGAGGCGGCGAAGGTGATGGCCGACGTGCTCGGAGCGCGCCTCATCCGGCTCCAGTGCTACGAGGGCATCGACCTCGCGCATGCAGTCTATGAGTGGAACTATCCGCGCCAGCTGCTGCACATCCGACTCCTGGGCGAGGGCGAAGATCGCAGGACCGCCGAGCGCGAGATCTTCAGCTCGGAGTTCCTGCTGCGCCGTCCGCTGCTCGACGCCATCGACAACGACGACCCCACGCCCCCGGTCCTCCTCATCGACGAGATCGACCGTTCCGATGAGGAGTTCGAGGCATTCCTGCTCGAGCTGCTCTCCGACTTCCAGGTGTCGATCCCGGAGATCGGCACCATCAAGGCAAAGCACCCTCCTCTCGTGGTCATAACCTCGAACCGGACGCGCGAGGTCCACGACGCACTCAAGCGCCGCTGCCTCTACCACTGGATCGACTATCCCGACCTCGAGAAGGAGGTCGAGATCGTCCGCGCCCGAGCGCCGGAGGCGGCGGAAGGCCTTGCCCGTGAGGTCGCAGCTCTCGTTCAGGGCCTCCGAAGCATGGAGCTCTACAAGGTGCCGGGCGTGGCCGAAACGCTGGATTGGGCGCGTTCGCTGGCCGCACTCGGCGCAACGCGCATCGACGCCGCGTTGGTCGACGCGACCCTGGGCGCGGCGCTCAAGTACCAGGAGGACCTGGAGCGGATTCGTGAGCAGGTGCCGGCGCTGGTCGAGAAGGCGAGAGGTGCCTGACCGGCCGGACCTCCTGCCGCGCCTGGGCGCGTTCGCCCGGCTCTTGCATGACGCGGGCCTCGAAGCCGGCCCGCGACGGCTCACCGACGCAACGCGTGCGCTCACCTTCATCGACATCAAGAAGGAGGCGGATTTCCGGAGTGCGTTGCGAACCGCGTTTGTGAGCAGGAAGGACGACATCGCGACATTCGAGGCCGCTTTCGACATCTTCTGGGCGCCGCCGAATCCGCGAGCGGCGGCAGGCGTGTTGCCCGGCCGCGCCCGGTCGCTGCCGCTTTCGCCTGAGCGCGCGCTGGCCTGGTCGAACGCGCTCGGGCTGAACAGCTCGCAGATGAACCGGCAGCAAGAGACCAGTGTCGTGCCGGCGACCTCGAGTGGATACAGCGCCCAGGAGCTGCTGCGACACAAAGACTTCGAGGCGATGACGTGGCAAGAGACCGAGCAGGTCCGGCGCCTGCTCGAACAGGCGCCGTGGCGAGTCGCCGAGCGTCGCACGCGACGGCTTCGCGCGGCGAGGTCCGGCACGATCGACCTCCGACGCACGGCTCGGCACGCGATCCGGTCGAGCGGCGAGCTCGTGCGTCTCTTCAGGCGCCGGCCGAGGCTGCGGCGGCGGCCGCTCGTCCTCGTGTGTGACGTCAGCGGTTCGATGGAACGCTACTCGCGCCTGCTGATGATCTTCGCGCACGCGATCGCGCGCCGCGAGGATCTCGAAGCGTTCGTTTTCTCGACCCGGCTCACGCGCATCACGAGGCTGCTGCGCCAGCGCGACCTCGATCGCGCCCTCGCCTCGGTGAGCAAGGGAGTGCACGACTTCAGCGGAGGAACCCGCATCGGCGACGCGCTCGCCGATTTCAACCGCCACTGGGCCCGGCGCGTGCTCGGTCATGGGGCGGTGGTGATCATCATCAGCGACGGTTGGGATCGCGGCGACCCCAGTCAGCTGACCTCTGAGCTGATCCACCTGCGGCGCTCCGCGCACAGGCTCATCTGGCTCAATCCGCTGCTCGGCTCGAAGGGCTACGAGCCGCTCACGCGTGGCATGGTGGCGGCGCTGCCTTACTGCGACGACTTCCTCGCCGCTCACAACGTGCAGGCGCTCGACGACCTCGGGCGGTTGCTGGCCGGTCTCGACAGACGGTCGGCGCGAAGGTAAGGGACGGACATGCGCGAGGTGTTGAGTGAGCTGAAGACCTGGACCGAGGCCAATGAGCAGATCGCGCTTGCGACCGTCGTCGAGACATGGGGTTCGAGCCCGCGGCCCCTCGGCTCGAAGATGCTCGTCACGCGGTCCGGCAAGATGGCGGGCTCGGTTTCGAATGGCTGCATCGAAGGGGCGGTGTTCGAGGAAGCTCAGAAGGTCTTGAAGTCGGGCGAGGCCAAACTGGCCGCGTTCGGGGTCGCCGACGACCTGGCTTTCTCGGTCGGCCTTGCTTGCGGCGGTCATATCGAGGTCTTCATCGAGCCATTGGTCCCGGAACACATGCGCTTGATCGAGCTGCTGGACGACAACCGGCCGGCCACCCTGCGCACGAACCTGGTCACCGGCGAGGCCGCTCTCTCGGAGGGGACGCCTCCCGGAACTGAGCTGGCGCGGCGCGATGGTGATTGGTTCGTCGAACCGTTCCGTAGACCCGCGCAATTGATCATCGTGGGCGCGATCCACATCGCCATCCCGCTGCACCGGCTCGCGAAACTGATGGGCTACCGCGTGACGGTGATCGACGCCCGGGCGAAGTTCGCGACCAAAGAACGTTTCCCCGAGGCCGACGAGCTGATCGTCGGGTGGCCGGACGAGGCGATGTCGCGGCTGACGCTGGACAGCTCGACGTACGTCGTCATCCTCACGCACGATCCGAAGTTCGACCTGCCGGCGCTGCGCGCGGTGCTGGGCAAGGAAGTCGGGTACATCGGGGCGATCGGCAGCCACAAGACCAACGAGAACCGCTTCGCCGCCCTGCGCGAGGAGGGATTCAGTGAAGAGCAGATCTCGCGCGTACATGGCCCTGTCGGCCTGGACCTCGGTGGTCGCGGGGCAGAAGAAACGGCGCTCGGGATTTTGGCCGAGATCACAGCGGTGCGATTCGGCGGGTCCGGATCGTTCATGCGCGAGGCCCGCGCCGTGCGCTAGACGGCGGACTTCGCTCTTTGCCGGAACCGCCTGGCCTTCTGGCGGTTGCCGCAGGAGGCCATCGTGCACCAGCGGCTGGAGTGATTGCGGGAGCGATCGAAGAAAGCCCATCGGCACGTCGAAGAGCCACACAGCTTCAAGCGGCTCCAATCCTCATCCGCCATCGCGGTGAACACTGCAGCCACCATCCGGCCCATTGCGCCCGCCACGCCGCCTGCCTCTGGCTCGAGGCGCGCTTTGCCATCGGCCCCGAAACGCGCTCTAAGCCGGCTCGCGGCGGCGGCCTCGTTGAGGGTGGCGATGTCGAGCGGGTAGACGGTTGTGCCCGAGTTGGCCCCGATGACGCCCCGGATTGCCTCTCGGACCGCTACCGCATTCTTCAAGTCGCCTTCGGAAACGTCCTGTCCAGGCTCCATCAGCCCCCGCGCGACCAGCCAGCGCTCGAGAGTGGTTGGGTCTGAAAACTCCTCGGGCCCGTCCTGGATGTCGACCGTGTTGACGTAGGCCTGCACCAAGCCCACGACGCCGGTGGCGGTCCCTCGATCGGCCATGCTCGCCCCGATTATATCCATAACCAACAAATACCTAACGTCAGTTATAATAACTGGCATAGCCAAATAGGGAGTTACAGGAGGTGGTGGATGTATCCGTTCATGAACGAGGATGCGGCCTGGCAGCGGCTTCAAGACGTACAGCGGGAACTCGAGAACAGCCGGTTGATGGCGGCTGGACAGCCGCGTGCGACGTTCGAGCTGCTCAAGCGCGCGGCTGCCCGAGCGTGGCACCTGGCCGCGCTGGCGGCGGCGCGGCCGCCGCGTTACGCGCGGATGCGGCACGACGGCGAGTGAAGGTTTAGCGCCGTCAGCTCGCCGCGAGGCGGCGGAGCACCGCAACTTGCTCGGCATCCGGTCCGTTGCCGGCTCCGGGGACCTCGAGGATGAAAGGCAGCGCGGCCAGCCTCGGCTCGTGCAGGAGCGCCCGAAACCCGCTCTCGCCGATTTCGCCCACGCCGATGTTGGCGTGCCGGTCGCGGTTGGAGCCCAGTCCGGTGACCGAATCGTTGCAATGGACGACGTCGACGTTCTTGAGTCCCACCACCTTGTCGAGCTCGTCGATGGTTCGAGCGACATCGGCCGGGGTGCGTTCGTCGTAACCAGACGCGAAAGCGTGGCACGTGTCGAAGCACACGCCAACCCGCGGATCGCCGAGGCCGTCGAGCATGCGTGCGATCTCTTCGAAGCGAGCGCCGACCGACCCTCCGAGCCCGGCGTTGTTCTCGATGAGGAGGCGCGCAGTCTTCGGATCGGCGCGTTCCAGGACTTTCCTGAGGTGCTCGAGGATCGACGGCAGCCGCTCTTCGAAACCAGCGCCTTTGTGCGACCCGGTGTGGAAGATCACCCCGTTGACGCCGAGCTCGTCAGCCGACTTTAGGTAGCCGGTCAGGGTGCTCTCGGAGCGCGAGCGCATGGTCGGATCGTCACCGGCCAGGTTGATCAGATACACGGCGTGGAAGTAGAAGGGCGGCCGGCCGTGCTTGGCCGCCGCCTCCTTGAAGGTCGAGATGCGTCCCTCATCGAGCTTGGGGGAACCCCAGAAGCCGGGCGGGGTGGGATGGACCTGGATCGCATCGGCGCCCATCGCCTTGGCACGCTCGAACGACAGATGCAGCCCGCCGGATGAGTCGACGTGGGCGCCGATTACAGGCACCCAATGACTTTAAGACCTACCCGAGTGAGAGCTCGAATCCCGGTCCCGTCTGCCATATTCTGGGTGTGGCCGTCTTCGTTATGAGCGACCTGGAGCTGCCCATCCGGGGCCGCACCTACCGGGAGCCCGAGGGTCCGCACAGCGTGGTCGTTCGTGGTCGCGACCTCGAGGCGGGGCTGCAGCACGTGGCCGCGCGCGCCGACTGCAAGGCCATCGCCGTCATCGGCCTGCCCGCCGACGATCGGGACCTCAGTGTGCTCGCCGGCCGCCGCTTGTTCCTGGTCGACTCGGACAGCGCACGACTACGGGATTTCGTGGAAATCGCAATCCGGGCGGATGTCGACGTCGAATGGATCCGGGCGTCGACGCCGCCGTTCGACCGCCTGGCCGACGCGCTGCTTCCGGTGGGCGCCGTGGTGCTCGCCGCAGGCTCGAGCTCACGCATGCCCGGATCGCAAAAGCTGCTGCTCGAGTTCGACGGCAGGCCGATGGTGAAGTCGGTCATCGAAGCGGCGTCGGATGGCGGCTGCCATCAGATCCTCGTCGTGTACTCGTCCGACGAGGTCAAGCAAGCCGTCGATGGCGATGCGGAGGTCGTCCACAATCCGCGCGCTGCGACCGGGATGGCATCGTCGCTCCAGGCCGGCCTGCGCGCGCTGCGCTCGGACATGGAGGCCGCGCTCGTGATGCTGGGCGACCAGCCCATGGTGGGTTCACGCACCGTGGCGGCGCTTCTGCGTGCGTGGCGCCGGGAAGGATCGCGGCCCGCGGTGGCCGTCTCCAGCGGAGCCGCGGGCAAATGGACGCCGCCGGTCGTGCTGGCGCGCGAGCTCTGGGACGAGCTGATGGCCCTCGAAGGCGACGCGGGTGCCCGCCAGGTGCTGGATCGCAGGCCCGAGCTGGTCGACATGGTCCCGTCGATCGACCGCCTTGACGACATCGACACGCCGGATGACTACGCGAAGATTGTCAGGCTCTTCCCGCGAACGAAGCCCACGCACAAGGCGTAGCGGGTGGAGCTCGACGGCCGGCTGCTGGCGTGGATTGCGCTGTCCGCGCTGCTGATCGCGACTCCGGGTCCGGACACGGCGCTGATCATCCGCAACGCTCTTGCCTCCGGCCCGCGCGCTTCGACTATGTCGGCGCTGGGGGTTGCCGTCGGCATCCTCGCCTGGGCCACAGCGGCGACTCTAGGTGTCGGCGTGCTCCTGGAACGTTCATCGACAGCGTTCACGATCCTCAAGCTGGCCGGGGCCGCCTATCTCTGCTACCTGGGCTTGCGAAGTTTGTTGCAGCGCGGAACCCCCCACACCGGCGGCCCCCGTAGGGCGCTGCCGGAGCTCCCCACGAGGTGGGGAGCCCAGGCCTGGGGGCAGGGCCTTTTCAGCAACCTTCTCAATCCCAAGACTGGCGCGTTCTTCGTCACCGTCATGCCGCAGTTCATCGTCCCGGGCGACCCCGCGATTCGCCTGGTCCTCATGGTCGCGGTCTTCGAGGCGATGCTGCTCGCCTGGCTGATCGCTTATGGACACGTCGTGAGCAGGCTGGGCCGCAGCGGGCTCGGCTCGCGCGTCCGGCGGTTCATGACCCGGCTGACCGGGCTCGTCTTGATCGGGCTTGGCGCCAGGCTCGCCTTCGAAAGGCGCTGACGGCGTACGATTCGCAATAGTGCTAGTGAACGCTCTAGGAGTGCGGGCTTGAAAGGTCGTGCTAGCCGGGCGAAGAGCTCCTGGAAGCGTTCGGGCGACTACGAGGACATCCTCTACGACACCTGGGACGGCATCGCCAAGATCACGATCAACCGCCCCGAGGTCCGCAACGCCTTCCGCCCTACCACCGTGTTCGAGATGTCGAAGGCGTTCGACGTGGCTCGCGACGACCCGAAAATCGGGGTCGTGATCCTCACCGGGGCCGGCACCGAGGCGTTCTGCTCGGGCGGCGACCAGAGGATTCGCGGCGACGACGGCTACATCGATCCCAAGGGGACGGGTCGCCTCAACGTGCTCGACCTCCAGGTCCAGATCCGCCGGCTGCCCAAACCTGTGATCGCGATGGTGGCCGGTTATGCGATCGGTGGGGGCCATGTCCTGCACGTCGTATGCGATCTCACGATCGCCGCCGACAACGCTCGGTTCGGCCAGACGGGACCGAGGGTGGGCAGCTTCGACGGCGGCTACGGCGCCGGTTTGCTCGCGCGCATTGTCGGCCAGAAGAAGGCGCGTGAGATCTGGTTTCTGTGCGACCAGTACGACGCGCGGCAGGCGTTGGAGATGGGCCTCGTCAACAAGGTCGTGCCGCTCGCATCGCTGGAGCGGGAGACGGTCGCATGGTGCCGGAGGATGCTCGAGCTGAGCCCGCTCGCGCTGCGAATGCTCAAAGCGGGACTCAACGCTGCGGACGACGGCCTCGCGGGCATTCAGCAGCTCGCGGGCGATGCGACCCTCCTCTACTACATGAGCGAAGAAGCTCAGGAAGGCCGCGACGCGTACGTGCAAAAACGCAAACCCGACTTCTCGAAATTTCCGAAGAGACCCTGATGGTTGCGACCGCTCCCGCCCTGACGCCGGTCCGCGCCTGGTGGTCCGCGGTGCGCCCCGCGACACTTGCGGCGTCGGTCGCGCCGGTGCTTGCGGGCACCGCGGTCGCGATCCATCAAGGCGGCATCCGGCCGGCCGCCGGCTTCGGCGCCATCGTTGTCGCGCTCGCGATGCAGGTCGGAGTCAACTTCGCCAACGACTACTCGGACTTCGTCCGTGGCGCCGACACGCCGCGGCGCGTGGGCCCGCTCCGGGCGGCGTCATCGGGTGTCGTGGCGCCGGCGCGCGTCAAGGAAGCGGCGCTGCTGGCTTTCGGCATCGCCGGCGTGGCTGGTGTTGCGCTGAGCCTGGCGACGGATTGGCGGCTGCTCCTGCTCGGAGCCGCCTGCCTGCTCGCGGGGTGGCTCTACACGGGTGGGCCGCGTCCTTACGGGTACCTCGGGCTCGGGGAGGTCTTCGTCTTTGTCTTCTTCGGCCTGGTCGCCACGTGCGGAACCGTTTACGTCGAAACGCTGCACGTGACGCCGCTGGCTTTGCTGGCCGGCATCGGCGTGGGCTGCCTGGCCACAGCCATCCTCGTCATCAACAATCTGCGTGACATCGACACCGACGCCGCCGCGGGAAAACGAACGCTGGCGACGAGGATCGGCCGCGATCGCACGTTGATTCTCCTTCTCCTTCTCGTCTGTGCGGCTTTCGCCGTGCCGATCGTGATGTTCGTCACCGGCCTCGCCGGCGTGACCGTGATGCTCGTCTATTTCGGTATCCCGATCGCCGCGGCGCCCGTGCGCACGGCGTTCGCCAGCCGCAGCGGACCGGCGCTCGTGGCCGCGCTCAAGCGAATGGCGGCTGCCGAGATCGCGTACGCGCTGCTGCTGACGGCGGGACTGCTCGCATGAATACGGCCTACGTCACGGCCACGCATCCGCAGGACGTGGCGCGCGAGGTGGAGCGTCAGGTGACCCTCGGTTGCCGGTCATTCGTGCTGCGCCCCGTCGCGCGCGGCGGGATGCTCGACCAGGAGCGCCTTGGCGCGGCTCGCTACGCCGCCGGAGTTCAGGCGGAAGTCGTGCTCGAGTCGGGCGTTCCCGCGGCCGCCAGGTGAGCGGCCAGCACATGCGCGAAGGCTTCAGGCCGTTCCTGGTGCACGGAGTGGCCCGCGCGCAGCACGACCTCGACGCGCCCGTGGGGAACCGTGGCTGCCAGCCTGCGCGCCGACGCTACGTAGCCGTGATCGAGCTGGCCGGCGACGAAGGTGCTCGGAACCGTCACGCGTGCGAGGTCGCCCCACAGAGGTTCCATCACGCCGGCGCCCATCCCGCGCAGCGAGCATGCAAGCCCGGCCACCGTGTTGTTCATGCGCTCGGCTCGCAGCTGCGCGACAAACGAAGGACCGCGGCGCTCAAGGCCGGCGAACAGCGGCAGGCCGCTCCAGTATTTGATGAAAGCCTCGAGGCCGTCCTGCTCGATGTGCTGCGCAAGCGCCTCGTCGCCCAGTCGCCGGCCCTCGCGTGCATCCTCCTCGAGCCCGGCGTGGGCGCCGACGGTGAGCAGCGACAGGAGCCGCTCGGGTTTGCGAGCCGCCACATGCAGTGCAAGGCGGCCGCCCATCGAATAGCCGACGAGGTGGGTGTGCTCGACGCCGAGGTGATCCCAGAGCATCTCAAGGTCGCCAAGGCAGGCGTCCATGGTGCACGGCGCACCTGGCCGGGTTCGCGTTTCGCCATGGCCGCGCAGGTCGGGCACCACCCAGCGCCAACCTTGGGGCATGGCCGTGATGACCTCCTGCCAGCTCCTGCCACTCTGCGTGAATCCGTGCAGCAGGGTGACCGGAGTGCCTTCGCCGGCGACGAAATAGTTGAGGCGCACGTCGGCGCCCTCCAGAATCATCGACAAATCGTATGGATGTAACGCAGACGTTCGCCGCGACGTTCGTCGATGAGCTCGCCGCTCAAGGCGTCGAGTACGCCTGCGTGTCGCCGGGCTCGCGCTCGGCGCCGATCGCGATGGCGTTGCAGCGTCACCCGAAGATAAAGGTGATCGTCCAGATCGACGAGCGGTCGAGCGCGTTCTTCGGTGTCGGGCTTGGCAAGGTCACCGGCAAACCTGCGGTCGTCCTCTGCACGTCGGGCAGCGCGGCCGCGGAGTTCCATCCCGCCGTCGTCGAGGCGTCTTACTCGGGGACGCCCCTCATCGTCATCACGGCGGACCGGCCGCCCGAGCTGCAAGACGTGGGCGCGAACCAGGCGATCGACCAGCAGCGGCTGTACGGCACGGCCGTCCGGTGGTTCTTCGACCCCGGTGCGCCCGTCGAGATACACGGCGCCGCCCGGATTTGGCGGCGACTGGCGGCTCGGGCCGTGGCCGAGGCTGCGACCGGCCCGGTCCACATCAACCTGCCGTTTCGCGAGCCGTTGGTGCCGCCGCCGGGCCAGGTCCCGTCTCCACAGGGCGAATCGGGGCAGACCGTCACGTCTGGGCGCACCCAACCCACGCCGGCCCAGCTGGCGACCCTCGCCTCGGCGCTGCAGCGCGCACGCCGGCCGCTGGTCGTGGCGGGCGAGATGCGAGACGGCGAGCGGCTCGCCCCGGCGCTGATGAGGCTTGGATTCCCGGTGCTGGCCGAGCCGGGCTCGCAGCTCCGGCGGCCCGAGACCGGGGGCGCCGTCGAGTCATACGAAGCATTGCTGCGCGCGGGCTGGTCGCTCGAGCACGGACCAGATCTCGTGATCCGCCTTGGCGGAACACCCACCTCGCGCGCCCTCAACTCCTGGCTGGCTGCTGCTTCACCACCGACTTTTCTCATCGACCCCGACCGTGCTTGGGCCGACCAGGATCACCTGGCACGCCACGTCATGGCGTGTGACCCGCAGGCCCTGCTCGAAGCGCTGCCGCCCGCGAACCGCGCCGCCTGGCGCGACGAATGGGTGTCGGCTGGAAAAAAGGCGGGCGCAGCGATCTCGGCGACGCTCATCTCGACGCCCGTCCACGAAGGCCACATCGTTCGCGCGCTCGCGTCGCGATTGCCCGAGGCGGGGCAAGTGTTCGTCGGCTCGAGCATGCCGATCAGGGCCGCGGACAGCTTCTGGCCGCTGTCCAAGCCGCAGCAGCGTTTCTATGGCAACCGGGGCGCGAGCGGCATCGACGGGCTGGTGTCGACCGGCCTTGGTGTCGCCACCGGCCGGAGCGACGTTCCGACAGTGCTATTGCTCGGCGACCTCTCCGTGTATCACGACATGAACGGCCTGTGGTCGATCGTGCGCCATGGCGTCAAGGCGACCATCGTCGTCTGCGACAACAACGGTGGCGGCGTCTTCAACTTCCTGCCGCAGGCTCAGCACCCCGATGTGTTCGAAGAGATATTCGCGACTCCGCTGGGCCTGGACTTCGCGCAGATCGCACGTCTCTACGGCCTCGTCTACAGCCCGGTCACCGACCGATCTGGCCTCGAGCCGGCGATCAGCGACGCCATCGAAAAGGCGGCGCCGACCATGGTGGTCGTGCGGTTCAAGCGCGATGACAGCGTAAGCGGCCACCGCCTGTGCTGGGAGGCCGCAGCCGCAGCTCTACGTAGTTAGCTCGGAATCACGCCATGCGGCCCTGAACGCATGGAGTCCATGCCGTGCTCGGGCCTTGTGTTCCATGAAGCAGGCGAGCTCCGCGCCGAATATCACGACGGCCATTACGATCGCTGCGGCGATGGAGTACGTGAAAACGAAGTCGCGCAGGTCGCCGAAGTAGTTGTGGAATAGCCAGGCCTCGCCGGGTACCGTGATTGCGCTGACCAGGCCGGCCACGAAGCCGACCCGGATTCCGCCGGCGATGGTCCCGGAGTGCCGCGCTCCGATGAAACCCGCGGCCGCGAACAGCAGCGCAATGAATCCAATGCCAATCGCGATGGGCGGGTCGTAAGGCCCGATGTCGATCGATCGGTTCGCGAGCCAAGTGAGCACCACAAGCAGCCCAAACAGCGCGCCGATCCGAACACCACGCGTCATATGGGCGAGGTCCCCAAGAATGATCGACCAGATACGCCGTTTCGAAACGGCCGGGTCGTCGAGCAGTACCGCAAACAGCAATTTCATGTCGGTTCCGTACTCCTGTCGAAGGCTTCGTGGATAGAGCGCGACCACCCACGCATAGAGGCGTCTCATGAGCGCGCACCAACGCGGCGTCCGCGGGCGACCACGATCGCGTGCTCCATTCGCGCAAGCTCGCTCGTCAGCTCAGCCCGACCTCGCGCTGTGATCCGGTAGTAACGGCGCCGGGCATCGTCGTGCGCCGGGCCGTCGACTTCCTCGACCAAGGCGGCATCGAGCAAATTCTTGAGAGTCGTGTACAGGGTGCCGGGGCCAAGTCGGATGCGACCTTCCGAGCTCGCCTCGACATGCTTGAGGATGTCATAGCCATGCCGGTCCCGAATGCTGAGTGAAAGCAGGATATAAAAGACCGAGGGAGTCAGCGGGGAGCCAGGCTTGGAGAACTGACGCCTACGGCTCATCAGAGGCACTATATCGATAATCGATATAGTTGGCAACTAGTCGAGCAGGAACTCCAGCACTATGCGATTGAACTCCGCGGGGTGCTCGAGGTTCGGAAGATGCGCCGCATCGTGGATGACCGCTTTGCGCGCGCCCTTGATCGAATCCATGACCAGCTCGACGTTGTCAAAGACCGGAGGGATATCCTCGTCGCCGATCACGACCAGTGTCGGGGCGGTGATCTCGCTGAGCCGGCCGGCAGCGGGTGGGTCGAGCTCTTCCATCGGCGCACTCTCGAAATCGTTGTTCATGTTTCGGCCGTTCATGTCCAGGAACAGCTCGCGCAGCTCGCCGCCGACATGACCGGACGTGCGGCGCGGTCCGTCAAGGAAGAGGCGCGCCTCCGCTTCGTTCAATGCCGCATGGTCCTTCGCCTCGTCCGCGGCCCTCACCTCCGCGAACAGCTCCGGGTACTTCTTGCCGAAATTGGCCCCGCTCACCGAGGGTCCGACGAGGACCAGCTTCGAGATGCGTGCTGGATGATCGAGCGCGAGCTCGACGGCGAGCCCGCCGCCCAGCGAGCAGCCGATCAAATGCGCCGGTTTCAGCCCGAGCTCGTCGATCAGCGCGATCACGTCGTCCACCGGCGACCAGCGCCGCGGCGGCAGCTCGGAATCGCCAAAGCCGCGCATGTCCGGCCTGATCACGTCGAACTGCTTCGCGAGCTCGTCCGCCTGCGGCTGCCACATCCGCGAGTCGGCGATCCCGGCGTGGAACATGAGGATCGGAAAGCCCGCGCCCTCCCTGCGGTAGTGGATGCGCGCGCCGTTGATTTCGATGATCACGTCAACGCGGTCAGCAACGCTTTGAACTTCAGCTCGGTCTCGTCGAGCTCACGTGCTGCATCCGAGTCCGGCATCACGCCCACCCCGGCGTACAACCGCGCGCCGTCCTCCCAGAGCAGGCCGCACCGCAGGGCAACCGCAAACTCACCGTCACCGCGAGCGTCGATCCAACCCACCGCGCCCGCGTACCATCCGCGCTCCATCGCCTCGAGCTCGTCGATGAGGACATCGGCAGCTTCGCGCGGCCAGCCCCCGACGGCGGGCGTAGGGTGGAGGGCGGCGGCGAGCTCGAGCGCGTCCGCGGCAGGTGCCTTCAGATCAGCGACGACGGTGGTCGCGAGGTGCTGGATGTTTGTGAATCGCACGACCTCAGGCGGCCGGGCCGACACGGCGTTGGCGAAAGGCCCGAGCGCCTCGACCACGAAGTCGGCGACGAGCCGATGTTCAGCGCCGTCCTTCGCGCTCTCCTCGAGCTGTCGTGCCAACCGATCGTCATCGGCCTCGCTCGCACCGCGCGCAACAGACCCGGCCATGGGTTGCGCTACGGCGCGCGTCCCTGAGCGCCGCACCAGCAGCTCGGGCGAGGCGCCTATGAACGCAGTGCCATCGGCGCCTGTTACGAGATAGATAAAGCACGACGGGTAAGCCGATCGCAGAGATCGCGCCACCATGGCCGCCGCGACCACTCCGTCGCCGCGCGCCATCACCTCACGCGCGAGCACGACCTTCGCCGCCTCGCCGGCGCGCAGCCGCGCCGCCGCCGATTCGACGGCCGCGGTCCACGCGACCGGGTTGCGCACTGCGCTGACTTCGAGCTTTCGCGCGGCCGGCGCGCTGATCCGCGGCGGCTCGAGGTCGAGGAGATCCGCCGCGTCGGGCACCGCCGATGTGGCGAAGGTGCGGCCGCGCGTCCTCATCACCGTGAGCGCCGGCACGCGAAAGAGCAGCGCGGGGAAGCCCGACCACGGGCCGCCTGGATCACGGTCCGGTCTGTACGCGAAGCCGCCGACCGCGATGGGGCCCGCGATGGAGTCGCCCGTCGCGAGAGCACTGCCGAGGCGGCGCCACATTCTCGCGGCGGCGAGCAGCCGGTTTTCGCCCGGTTCGAAATCGACGACCGCGCCTGCCGAGTCTTCGAGCGCCACGCCGCCGGCGGCGGCGACGATGTCAAACGCCCGCCCGAGCGCGGCGACGCTCACGGCATCGGGCATCGGTCGCTCGATGAGCAAGACCTCATGCCCCGCGTCGCGGGCGGCGCTGACTAGATCGACGAGGTCCGGCGTGCGCTCGAGCTCCCAGGTGTGAACCGGGGTGCCGACGATCATTGCTTCTCGATGTGCTCGCGAGCAGCGCGCAGGAGCGTGCGTTCGAAGTGGTGGCGCACCAGCGTGCCGCTCGCTTCGAGCAGCTCGGTGAAGAGCGCCAGCAGGCGGCGCTCGGCGGCTTCGGTCTCGCCGCCCTCCGCCTGGATTCGCTCTCGCACGTGATGGTCGAACAGGTCGACCGCCTGGCGCGCCGTGCGGTCGATGTTCGCGGCATGCTCCTTGCCGAGCTCCATCAGCGAGCCGAGCGGGATGCCTGCCGCGATCAACTTCATCCCGGCCGCGATCGCGTCGAGGTCGTCGGCGGGATAACGAGGCTCGTCGCCGCCTTCGATGGGCACCAGCAGGCCGGCCTGCTCGAGGCTTGCGAGCAGCGGTTCCGCCACTCCACTGCGCTCGGCCAGCTCGGTGAGGGTAAGAGTCTGCGGAGCCGAGGGCCGCGTGATCGCGGCCACGAGACCCTCGTCCGATGGCTCGAGCTCGCCGGCCAGGAAGCGCTGGATCACGGTCAGGGTGAAGCCCCTCTGCTGAAGGTCGCGGATGCGGCGCAGCCGGTCGAGGTGGGCGTCGCCATACCAGGTGACGCGTCCCTCACGCCGGGGTGCCTCGAGGAGGCCTTTGCCCTGGTAGAAGCGGATCGTGTCCACCGCCACTCCCGCCACCCGCGCCAACTGTTCGATCCGATACTCCATGAGTACTTACTCTAACAATGGCCGAGGCCCGGCGGGGAGGGATCTATCCGGTCGTGTTCCAGTAGTACATGCGGTCGAGCCAGTGGGGGTCGGCGCGGTAGGCGCGGGCGAAGAACTCGACCGCGTCGACGTAGTCGTAGTCGTTGTTGTAATGGAAGATCGCCTGCCGCATGTTGCCTGGCGCGCCGTTGTGGACGAGCAAGCGGGCCGCGGCAAGGATGGAGTCATGCGGGTCCAGGATGTTGCCGCCCTGGCCGTATTGCGCCCACGAGCCGGGGATGAACTGCATCGGTCCGAGCGCGCCGGCGGATGACGGTCCGGGGACCCGGCCGAAGTTGCTCTCTATGTAGTTGATCGAGGCGAGGTAGCTGGGGTCGACTCCGTAAGTCTTCTGGGCCTCGGCGTAAAAGGACCGCAACGAGTCGATGGGCGCGGCATCGCCGTAGGGGTGCACGAAGTGGACGTTGACCAGGTAGTACTGATCGATGCCCTCGAGCGCATAAAGCCAATGCAGCGCGGCGACCGCGTCCTCAAAAGGTTTGGCCACCGCCGCCGGCAGCAGCGGCGAAACCGAAGCCTCCACGCTCGAGTAGCTCGCGACCTCATACACGCGCAGCTGCTCCTGGCGAGCGGCGTCGCGGTACGCGTACTGCGCAGCCTCGATCGCCAGCTGGTAGCGAATGCCGTCGACCAGCGTTGTCGGCGCGGGTTGTGCCTTGAGGGCCACCAGCTGGGCGGTCGCCTGCGCCAACGCCACCTCGGCGCTCATGATCCGCGACGCTTCGTGATGAGCGCTTGGCGGCGCCAGCGGATCCTGCGCGAGCGCCGCGCGCGCCGGCAGCGCCAGCAACATCGCGACGAGAGCCGCCGCCGGAATCCGGATCAGGCCGACCCCGTCGCGCTCACGACCGATGGGCGCTGCTGGTCCGGAAGGACGGGCAGGTCTTCTGGGTAAGGGTCGCTCGCCATCGGCTCCCGCATGCCCACCGAGTCGAGCAGGCCGCTTATCTCGTCGCCAACCAGCTCGCCCTGCGCGATGAGCGCCTCGGCCGCCAGGTCGATGGCTTCCTTGTTGACGTACATGAGACGCCAGTCGTCTATGTAGGCCGCACCGAGCAGCTGCGCGACGGTGCGCCGCGCCATCGGATTGTTGAGGACGGCGCCGGACGGGGTGCCCTGCTCGTGAACCCCCTGCGTCACCTGCACGACGGAGATGAGCTGCTCCCCGATGTTGATCGCCTTGCGGGACATCTCGGGATCGAGCTTGTCCGGGCCCATGCCCACGATGCCGACCATCCGGCTGGCGGTGCCGGTGGCCTGGATCAGGTCCATCGTCACGCCGGTCGTGTTTTCGCCGTAGAAGACGTGCTCGCACGCCAGCGATCCCAACGACGCTCGGATGTCCGCGGCGAGTTGCGAGCGGAACTCGAGCCACTCCTCCTCCATGGGCAAGGATTTGTGGTAGCCGCCGATCTCGCCGATCTGCGGGTTGGCCCGCCTGCGAATCGATAGGCGGACATGTGAGTGGTCCTTCTGGAAGAAATGCGATGCCACCGCATGCCCGAGCTCGTGACGCGCGACCGCGATCTTGTCGCGCTCGGTGTACTCGACCGGAATCGCGAGGCCGGCTTCAACGTTGCCCATCGCCTCGCGGATGTCTTTCCAGTACAGCGAGTCGCGGCCGTCCTCAAAGGCGTACAGAAGCGCGAGCGACAGGACCTGTTCGATGTCGGCCGGCGAGTAGCCATCGGTGATGCGAGCAAATTCCTCACGCCGATCCGGTGTATCGAGGGCAGGGTCGTGCTGCTTCTTGTCGAAGTAGAGCGCCGCGATGTCCTTGCGATCCTCGCGGTTGGGGAGGCGGAACACGATCTGCCGCCCGAAACGACCGGGCCTCGTGAGGGCCTCGTCGAGGACCGATGGACGGTTGGTGGCGCCTATGAACAGCATGTTGTAGTTGGGGGCCTTGAGCGCCGGGATGCGCAGGTTGATGCGAGTGCCATTGAAGGCAATCACGCGCGGGAGGAAAAGCCCATCCAGTGTGAGGTTCACGAGCCCGCGCAGCTGCCTGATGATCATCCCCGGGTTGTCGATGCCGTCCATCAGGACGAGCAGCATGTTCAGCCCCAGCTGTCCGCCTCCGAACATCCCGCCCATGCCGCCCATCATCGGACCGGCTCCGCCGGTACCCGAGCGCTTCTGGCCCAGGGCGTCGATCTCGTCGATGAACACGATGCAGCCGCCCCAGACCTTGGCCTTCTTGCGCGCGGCCCGGACCATGAGGTAGACGCTGAGGGCGTCGATGCCGAGGAACATGCCCGCGAACGATCCGCCGGCGGCGATGTAGATGGGGACGTGGAGCGTCGACGCGATGGCCTTGGCCAGCATCGTCTTGCCTGTGCCGGGAGGTCCCACCATTAGCACGCCGCGCTCACGCTTGCCGCCTGCCTTGACGTAGAGCCTCCCGTGCTCGATGAGCCGGAGGATCCTGCGCATCTCGATGACTGCGCCCCTCTGGCCCCTGACGTCATCCATGTTCACCCCGAAGTTGGCGTCGTCGGGGTTGATCATCGTCTTGCCGATGCGCGTGTAGATGTAGAAGGGGCCCAGGAACAGGGCGAAGTTCGCGGCCAGCAAGAAGAGGATGTAGAGCAGGTTGGTGAGCCCGGCCACGATTGCTTGCGGGAGAGCGTCCAGCGCGTCCTGCGGCGCGAGTCCGGCCAGGTAGTAGGCCCCCGCGAAGTACAGAATCGGTATCGCGGCCAGGAAAAGAGCGCGGCGCCAGAAGATGGCGCGATTGGTCTCCACTGTTCGCGTGAGGGTGTCGCTCTCGGGAGACATGCGTTCTCGCAGGATCAGCGAGCGCCTGATCATGCTCAGGATTCCGCGGCACAGGAGCATGACGAGGAGCGCGTAGCCCAGCGAGTACCACATCCCCAGCTGAAGGAAGATGTAGGCGAACGCGAACGCCGAGGCACCGACGAAAAGCGTGAAGATCCAGAAGATGATCACGGCGGGTATCCCCCTATACGGGTTTAGGTTTCACTCCAGCTTAGCTCCAGCGGGCGGGAGGACCACCGCGAGAAGGGTCACGATCCCGATCCCCACCGCGATCAGCAGGTCACCCGGGCTGTAGGCGCCTCGCACCGGCCAGGGAAAACCGATCCAGTCGGCGAGCCAATTCAGGTTCGTGTTCGAGCCCATGAGCACGTACTGGCCGAGGTGTCCTCGCTGGACCAAGACGCCTGCAAGGGCGGGCGCCACCGGCATCCGCGCACCGTTGGCCAGGATCACGACCAGGTTCAATGCCGCGCCGGCCGTGACCACCCACACGCCTGGCACGCGCTTGATATGCAACGCCGTCCAGGCGACCAGCGCGGCAAGCGCGGCGACGTACACGTACTGCACGCCGTCGACTCGGTTGAGTGGAGTCAGCAGCACGGCCTCCCTGATCACGAGCACGGCAAGCACGAACCACGGCCATCGAAACCGCAGGTGCGCGAGGTTGCCGATGTTGCCGCCGGTCGCGACGCCGATCAAGAGACCGGCGACGAGCGGAACCAAAACGAGCACGACGGGGGGTTCTTACTGGGCCGCGAGTCGCGACGCTGTTCCGGCCAGCACCTTCACGCCAACCTCGAGCGCGCTCTCGTCGATGCGAAATCCTGGCGAGTGGTGCGCGGGCGGAGTCTCTCCCGGTGGCATCGCCCCGAGCATGAAGTAGCAGCCCGGGATTCGCGTCAGGAACTCGGCGAAATCGTCGCTGACGGTCAGCGGCCGGCCGAGCACGCTGGCCTTGTCGCCGATCAGCTCGTTCGCGACGTCGAGCACGGTGCGAGTGACGTTGGGTTCGTTCATCAGGGGAACGGTCCCGTGCACCAACTCGAGCGTCGAGCGCACCTCGAACTCGGCGTCCACCGCCGCGAGAAGGTCACGCAAGCGCAGCAGCGCCTCCTCGCGCAGCGGAGCGGTGAACGTGCGGAGGCTGCCCTTGACCGAGACTCCGCGGGGCACGATATTCCACGCGCCGTCGCTGTAGACGTTGCCCACCGTCGTGTGGCATTGGACGCCTTCGTGCTCGAGTCCCTCGACAACCGTATGCAGCCGCTCGATGAGGAATGCCTGGGCGGACAGCACGTTTCCCCGCCGGCCCATCATGCCGCCGTGGCCGCCGGGTCCGGCAAATGTGATCTCGTACGCATCCGATCCCGCCCACATGAGCCCGGGTCTCGTGATCACCGTCCCGGATTCGGTGAAGCTGGTCACGTGCAGGCCGATGACCGAGTCCGGGTGATGGTCGTCGAGCAGGCCGCGCGCGATCATCGCCTTGGCGCCGCTGACGATCTCCTCGGCGGGCTGAAAGACGAACAGATAGCGCCCGCCGACGTCCCAGATGCGATCCACCAGCGTGCGCGCGACGCCGACCATGATCCCCATGTGCGCGTCGTGCCCGCATGCGTGCATGCGACCTTCCTCACCCGAGGCAAACTCGACGCCAGATTCCTCGTCGATCGGCAGCGCGTCGATGTCTGCTCGAAGCATCACGGTCTTGCCCGGCTTGCCGGTGTCGAGCATCGCCACCACCCCGGTCTCGGTCGGGCACGGTTTCAGCTCGAGGCCCAGCTCGCGCAGGCGGTCACCGAGGTGCGTGCTGGTCTCGTGCTCGCTGAAGCTCACCTCGGGGTGGCGGTGGAAATGCCGGCGAAGCTCGATGACCTCGTCGAGAACGGAGCGGCTCGGCAGCGGGGTGGTACGCGCTTCCTCGCTCATTGAACAGACACCAGGTTGTACCCGCGAGCGGTCGCGCGCACGAAGTTCGGCCCCAATCCTTCTTCCAGCTCGTCGAGGCGTCGCCGCAGCGTGAGCAAGGCCGAATGCACCGTGGAATGAGCGGCGTCGGTGCGGAACAGACCGGCCTGGATCAGGTCCCGGGCAGTCGCGGGTTTCGAACCTTGGGCCAGGTGCAGCACCAGCGCGGTCTGCTGCGGGGTGAGGCGGATCTCCCGCTCGCCGAGCTTGACCGTGCGTCGCGTCGGGTCGAACTCCAGGCGACCGAACTTGTAGCTGCCGGGCCGGCCGGTGCCGCGCTCGACCAGCCGTGCGGCCAGGTCGGAGTAGATGTGGGCCATCGGGACATTGCCCTTGACGAAGTACGAGCTCGCCCCGAGCTCGTAAGCCCGGCGGATCGCGGCCGAGTTGACCTGGGCCGCGGAGAGGACGATCACGGGCAGGCCGGGGTGGTGCTCGCGGATCCAGGTCAGGAGCTCGAAGCCGGAGTCCTCGCCCTCGTCGAGGACCAGGTCCAGCAGCACCGCCGCCACGCGTTCGCGAGACAGGAGCTCCATCGCCTCGGGCGCCGAAGACGACCCCGAAGGCCGGTAGCCGAGGTCGTGGAGGTCGATCTTCAACTGCTGCTGCATGGCCGCTTCGTCTTCGACCACGAGGACCGCAGAGCCGAGGACCTCGGCGGGCCTGAAAACCTCGAGGCCCGGCGGAAGCGGCGGAAGTCGCACTTCGCGACTTTTGTTACGCTCGCGTCTAAAGCTGTGATTTTCCAAGGTCTGACCTACATGACTCTTAACGATTATTGGCGAAGTGTGAACATTCAAACTCGACAGGGGCAGCGCATACTCTTGCCCGAGCCTGGCAGTAGTTGGTAAAACCAAGGGGTAATATGGGGATGACCTGGAAGCTCAAGTTAGTACGAGTCGCATTTGGGCTCGCCTTGGTGGGCACGCTCGCCCTGGCGTTGGCCGCAGACTTCGCCGACGAGCTGATCGCTTACTTCTTCTAATAGCGTAGGCAACTAACCGTCCTCTCCCCGGCGCTCGCGCGAGCGCCGGATCGCAGGCGGTATCAGAGCATAGAGGTCGGCCCGGTCGACTGCCTTGCTCATGTATCCCACAACGTCGGGATCGTCGGTTCCTGACGGGAACACGGGATACGCGGTGTAAAAGATCACGGGCAGCTTCTGCCCGCGCGCCCGGAGCTCGCTCAGCAGCCCCCAGCCGTCCATCGGCTCGGGCAGCATCAGGTCGATGATCGCGACCTCGGGCTGGTCGGACTGCGCTTTCTCCAGCGCCTGGTCGGCGTCCTCGGCCATCGAGACGTGGTATCCGAGCATGCGCAGATCCGTTTCGAGGATCACCCGCCAGGCCCGCTCGTCATCAACCACCAGGATTGTGGATCCGCGCAGATCTTCGGGAGTTGGCGCGATCGGCTTGGGTGGGGTGAACGGCACGGGTGATCTGGCGCAGTATATCGGTGGCAATGGCGAGTCCCGCCCGTAGCGCGCTGAAGGGCCGCCGGCCGTCAAGGCAGGTCGAAGGTCCAGATCAAAACGGGGCCGGGGGCGAAGGACGGCCGGCCGCGGGTCGACGGCCGCACACAGAAGCGCCGGCGGCCACCCCTGCTGCCTTGGTCCACGAGCTTGGCAGCTGCGTCACTGAGGCTGACATTGTCCAGGTGCTTTACCGTGGACTTCACCCGCTGTTCGGATACGACGTGGTGAACCTGCACATCCTGGAGCGGGAGGGCTGGTACCACTCGCTGCAGATGGACTCCGGTGTGCTCCAGGACTTGCGCCGGAAGCCGCTCGTCGCCTCAGTCTTTGCCGAGCAATACGCCAAGCCCCGGACCACGGTAATTCCGCTTGCACCCAAGCACATGTTGGCGGCCAAAGGGCCAGGCGCCGGCCGGACGACGAAGTTTGCGATCTGGGTCCCGATCGAACACCAGGGTGAGGTGATAGGCAGCGTCATTTACCAGGCCTATCGGTATCGCCGAGTCCCGCCCTCGGAGACGGCCTTCCTCGACGAGGTTCACCGACGCCTGGGCGTGCTGCTGGCGAACGCGTATCTCAATGAGCTGACCCGCAACCAGGCTCGCCGCCTCGAAGCGCTCAACAGCATCGCCAGGGCCATGGCGTCGACGCTCGACGAGGCGAGCGTGCTCACCGCCCTGCAGGCGACCCTCAGCCAGCTGCTGCCTGTGGACGTGCTGCACATGGCGGCGATGGAAGCTGACCAGCCGGACAGGGTTCGCCTTCTCAACGTTCAGGCCGACTCCGCACCGACATCGCGCTGGCTCGCGATCAAGTCTTCGCAGCTCGGTCCTGTCCGCGCAATCGTTCGAGACCAGAAGCCGCTGCTCACACACGAGCCGAGCTCGGCCTTGTGGGTGCCGATCAAGGAAGGAGGCTCGGTCCGCGGGGCGCTTGGAATCCAGACCAAGAGGGCTTACGCGTATGAATCTTCGACTGCTGCCTTCCTGGAGCTTGTGGCGGACGAGGTCACGCTCGCGCTCCGCAACGCCCGCAGCTACGAGGCGATCGAGGGCCAGCGGCGCCGGTTGGAGGTTGTCAACGCCATCGGTCGCCGGCTTGCGTCAAGCCTGGACCGCTGGTCGATCATGCGCACGCTGCGCGAAGAGCTGTCGAACTTCCTCGATTTCGACGGCTTCATCCTCGCCACCATCACACAATCCAAAGAAGGCCCCGTCGCCGAGGGGTACCAGTACGTCGCCGGCGTCGAAGAGGTGGTGCCGCCTGTCGCCCTTGCCGTTACCGGCCCTTCACGGGAGGCATACGAAACGGGGCAACCTGTGCTCGTCCGCAAGAACCCGTGGGCCCAGGCGTTTGCGCGCAAAGGTCTGGAGCGGGAGCGCTGGAACGTCGCCAAGGGCGCGGCCATCTTCCCGTCGGGACCTCCCGGCGACCCTCGACTGATCTCACGCTCATTCGTCTGGGTGCCGGTCCTGAGCGGTGACCGCATCACCGCGATGCTTTCGCTGCAGTCCTACCACGAGTCCGCGTTCGACGAATGGCACGTGAAGCTGCTGCAGGACGTGGCGGCCCATGTGAGCCTGGCGCTTGCGAACGCGGATCACTTCGCGGAAGCGCAGGCCGAGCGCGCGCGGCTCGAGGCGCTTCACGTCCTCGAGATGGGCGTCGCGGGCGCGTCCGACGAAAGTCAGATCGCCGATGCGGTGTTTGGAGCCGTCAGCGATTACACCGACGCGACCCATGTCGTGCTCGTGTACCTCGATGCCGCGGGCAACGTGGTCGCCTTCACCGGCGCACGGGGCGGCCTTACCAGCATGCTCGGCCCGGTGCCGATCGCCGAGGCGCCGTTGTTCCGGCGCTTGATGGCAGCGGGTGACAAAGCCCTCGATTCCGTGGCACCAGTCCATGAAGACATGACAGGGCCGATCGGCAACTACATCTTTTCGCGCAAGCCCAGCGCGATCGTGTGGGTGCCGATCATGCAGGCCGAGCGAGTCGTCGCGGGCATATCGGCGCTGCGTGACGACGGCGGCAAGTTCCTGCCCGCGCACCTGAAGCTTCTCGAGGCGGCGGCGCCCGTGGTCGGGATCGCCTTGCGAACGATGCGTCTCCACCACGCCAACGAGCTCGCGCTTGCGCAATCGGTCCGCATCCAGGAGCTGGCCGCTCTTGCCGGTCATGAGCTGATGAGCGTCGTATCGAACATCGCCGACCAGGCCCGCACGATGCTCGAATCCGCGGGCGTCGCCTGCTGGGCGTTCGACACCGAAGGTCGCATCAGCGCCACGCGTGCCAGCGGCGATCCTGCGGCCGAGTCGGTTCTTGCATGGGCCGGCCTCAACTCCGAGGACAGCTGGCGAGAAGCGCCCACCGGGGTGCTCTCCGGCAGCGCCGGCGGGCAGGCGTGGAGCCTGATCCCGCTCTGGTACGGCGATCGGCTCGTCGGTGCGATCGGGTCCGTCCACGCGGCGACGCACATGGCCGAGCCGCCGCCCGCGCTGGACTTCGCGCGGCATGCGGCCGTGGCCATCGAGAACTCGCGGCTGGTGGCCGAGACCCGAGGGCGCATCCACACCCTCGAAGCGGTCGCCGCATTCACGGAGCTCACGCCGACGGAGCCTGATCGCGCGCGCTCCGAGATGGGCAGGCTGGTCGGGCGTGCGCTCGCCAGCACCCATGGCGAGCTGTGGTTGCTCGAGGATGCGCATCTCGTCCGCCGCGCGCCAGACGGCGAGGTGACGCCGAGGGTGCCGGTCGACGAGCCGGTCCAACTGCTCCGAGCACTGACCTCTCCAACCGGGGCGAGGCGGATGCGCGCTCTGCTTGATCTGCTGGGTGCATCTCAGGACGCATTCGGCCTGCCCATCCAGGTCGAGGGCCGGCTGGTCGGACTGCTCGTGGCGAGGATGACGGCGGGCGCTTCCGAGACAAGGCGTCTCGCTACCGTCCTCGCGGGCCAGGCCTCCGTGCTGATCGGCCAGCTCGAGCTCGTCGACGCTCTGGAGCGCGAGCGCCAGATGATGAATGCCATCCTCAGGCACTCGCCGGTGGGCGTGATGCTCGAGGACGCTGCCGGCAGCATCGTCTACGCCAATCCCGAGGTCGAGGCCATCTATCAGCTCCAGGCGTCGGATATGCCGGGCAAGAAGCTCGCCGACGTCTATTCCGCGGCGGCTGCCGTGCGCAGCGACGAGGACCAGGCTGACGGCACACTCGAGCTGCGCATGGGCGACCCGGTGCGCATCGTCCACGTGCGGCGTGTGGTCATCCCCGGGCTCGAGGGCGAGCCTGCCGGCATCCTCACGCTGCACGAGGACGTGACCGCCCAGCGGCTCGCGCTCGAGGCCAAGGACCTGATGCTGCGCGCCATCGGTCACGAGGTCCGCAGCCCGGCCGCGGCCATGAAGAACACGCTCGCCGGCATCATGCAGTGGGACACCACGATCGATGCCACGGGGCGGCGCGAGCTTCTCCAGGAGGCTTATGAATCGTCGGACCGGCTGTTGAGCCTCGTCGAAAGCCAGCTGATCATCGCCAAGCTCGAGACGCGCCACTTCGAGCCGACGCCCGAACCGGTGGACCTCCCGTCTGTGCTCGAGGGAGTGATGGGCGTCATCCGCCATCGATACGCGGAGCGCGCACTGGGAGTCGACGTCGACCTGCGCGATGGTCTGCCCCTTGCGTACTGCGAGCCCGCCCACGTGGCTCAGGTGCTGACCAACCTCATCAGCAACGCGCTCGAGTACACCTCGGGTCAGGTGTCGGTCCAGGCGCGCGCCGCGTCGCGCGGCTGGCTCGAGGTGACGGTGGCGGACCGCGGGCCGGGTCTACCCGCGGGCAGCCTGGAAGGGCTGTTCGAGAAGACCGGCCCCGCCGGTCGCAACCGATCACAAGGAGGTTTGGGGCTCGGTCTTTATCTCTGCCGCCTCGTCGTCGAGCGCAGCTTCGGCGGCCGGATCTGGGTGGCTTCGAGCGATCGCGGCGGCACCACTTTCAGGTTCACCGTCCCCTCCGTCTCGGCACCTACGGGCAAGACTCGCACAGGCGACTCCGTCACTACCTCTAGGTAGTGGTTCGACGCAACGGGGCCGGCGGACGGCGCTCGTCATCAACCGCGCCCATGTGGGTAAGGGTAGGTGGGGGGATGGAATCCATCCCCGATCACGCGCGCCACGGACCCGCCGACCGCGAGTTTCCCCCGCCCGGCGGCCCCTGGGAACCCCTGTCGCTGAATGGGCGGCTGGTGGGCTGGGCCGAGCACGGAGGTCTCGCCCAGGCGCGACGAGGCGCGGAGATCGGCCAGCAGCTTGCTGAAGACCAGCGTGTCTACCTGCTCGGGCGCCTCGGCCACAAGCTCCGGTCGGCGGTCCTTGCGCTGCAGGAATCGGCCCGCCAGGCCGCATTCGGGCGTCCCGAGCTGCTGGAGGGGGTCTTCGAGCAGGCCCAGGAGGTGGGTCGACGAGCGGCCGCGGTCGAGGCGGCGGCCATCCAGCCCAAAGATGCCGCGCGCGGGGTTGTGCTCGGTGCGGTCTTGAACCTGGCGCTTCCCATCGCCGCCCGAGAGCTGCCGGCCGGGGCGGTCGTGCTCGGGTCCGAGACCGCCCTGGTGGAGGCCTTCACCCGCATCCAGGAATGGATGGGCGGCCCGGGCATGACCATCGCCGCCGAACAGGTGGGGTCGTGGTGGAAGATCAGCGTTGCGCCCGGCGCCGAGCGGCGTCCATTGCCGGTACCTGAGATGGGGGAGCCGTTGATACGTCTGATCGTCGACACGCGTCTCGAAGGCTGGCTCGACGCGAGCCGGCCAAACGGTGCGGACATCTACCTGCCCGCCCAACCCTCGCGCTGAGATGGCGGCGGTGCAGCGCGTGATCGCGCCCAATCCTGGCCCGTATACGGGACCGGGTACGAACACCTGGATCGTCGATGCCGGCCCGGTGGCGATCGTCATCGACCCAGGTCCTGATGACGACGCGCATCTCGACGCGATCGAGAAAAGACTGGGGTCGACTGCGGTAGGCGTGGTGCTGGTGACCCACTCCCATCCCGACCATCTGCCGCTGGCCGAGCGCCTGGCGGCGCGCAACCGTGCCGCGGTCAAGCGCTACCCGGAGCTGGCGGATGGCGACGTCATACGCGTGGGAAATCTGAATGTGACCGCTCTTCACACGCCGGGGCACAGCGCGGATCACTTGAGCTTCTGGCTCGACGGCGACCGCGTTCTGTTCACAGGAGACCTGGTCCTGGGACGGGGAAGCTCCATGGTGACCTTCCCAGAGGGCGATGTCGCCGCCTACCTGCGCTCACTGGAGCGCCTCGAGGCGCTGAACCCCAGGATGCTTTTCCCCGGCCACTGGGACCCGGTCACCGACGCGATGGCGAAGCTCGAGGAGTATCGGACCCACAGGCTCGCTCGTGAGGCCCAGGTGCTGGCGGAGTTGAAGAAGCGCGGCCGTGGCACCGCGCCTGAGCTGACGCTCCGGGTCTATGGCACCGAGCTGGGCGGCGAGCTTTTGCGCGCGGCGGAGATGACGCTGCGCGCCCACCTCAAGAAGCTGGTCGACGACCGCAAGGTCAAGGTTCGCAACGTGAAGGGCGAAGAGGTTTACGAGCGCTCGGTATCGTAGGCGCGTGACCGACCGTCCCGCGATCTTGTCGTTGTCATCCCAAGCGATCGAAATGTGGCTGGCGGAACATGGCGCGCCCGCCTATCGCCGCAATCAGCTCTGGGGCTGGATGGCCCGCGGTGCGGCGTCGTTCGACGAGATGCGCGACATCCCAAAGCCGCTGCGCGCGGAGCTCGAGCGAGAGTTCCGCATCACATCGCTGCACGCCGTGGCCACATCGCAAGCGGATCGGGGACTCACAAGCAAGACCCTTTACGAGCTGGACGGCGGGCACTCGGTGGAGTCGGTCGTCATGCGCTATGCAGACCGATCGACGCTGTGCATCTCGTCGCAGGCCGGCTGTCCGATCGGCTGTCCGTTCTGCGCCACCGGCAAGTTCCCTTTCGGTCGCAACCTCAAGGCGCACGAGATCGTCGAGCAGGCCCTGGACGCCGCACGCATGCTGCCCGCCGAAGGCAGGCGCCTGTCGCATGTCGTGTTCATGGGCATGGGCGAGCCGATGGCCAACTACGCCGCCGTCATCGAGTCGGTGCGGATGCTCTCGGATCCCGAGCTGCTCGGTATCAGCCCGCGCCGCATCGTCGTTTCCACAAGCGGTCTGATTCCACGAATCACGCAGCTCGGGGAGGAAAAGCTGGCGGTGACCCTCGCCATCTCGCTGCACGCGGCCCGCGACGATCTTCGCGACGTGCTGGTGCCGATCAATCGCAAGTACCCGGTCGCAGATCTCGTCGCCTCCGCACAGGGCTATGCCGCCAAGACGGGGCGGCGCGTGAGCTACGAGTGGGTGCTCCTCGCCGGCGTCAACGACTCCGAACGCGACGCGAAGGAGCTGGGCGGCCTGCTGCGCGGCAAGCTCGCGCACGTCAACCTCATCCCGTTCAACCCGGTCGAGGACACGCCATACCGCGCGCCCGAGCGCGCCGGCGTCCGCAGGTTTAGAGAGCTCGTGGAGGCGCAGGGCTTGAACGTCACGGTGCGAGACACGCGCGGCCGCGATGCGGATGCGGCGTGTGGGCAGCTGCACGAACGTGTCGTGCGTGAACGGCAAACGGTAAGCGCGACATAGGCGGCCTCTACACCGGCACGTCCGGTTTCAGCTACGCCACATGGAAAGGAAAGTTTTATCCAAAGGGACTGCCGGGCGCGCGGATGCTCGCTTACTACGCCGAGCGGCTGCACGGCGTGGAGCTGAATGGCAGCTTCTATCGCACGCCACCAGAGACCACCATGGTCAAGTGGCGTGACGGCACGCCGGCGGATTTCAGGTTCTGCATGAAGGCCCATCGAGGCCTCACTTACTCCGGCGACCAGTTCGACCGCATCGGTCTGGCCCGCATCATCACCGAGCGAATGGCGCCTATGGGCGATCGGTTGGGCCCGATGCTCCTGCAGTTTCCGCCGATTCGGCAGCGCGACGTAGCCCTGCTCGATGGACTGCTGAGTGCGCTTGGTGGCGGGGTGGCGGCCGAGTTCCGCCACGAGTCCTGGTTCCACGACGAGACGTACGGCGTGCTCCGGAGGTACAAGGCGGCGATGGTCGTCACCGACGAGGAGAAGTGGCCGCGAGCTCCGTTTGTGGAGCTTGGCCCGCTCGCCTATTTCAGGCTGCGGCGCGGATATACCTCGCGAGCTCTGGACCCCTGGATTGAAACACTGCGGACGGCCCTCGGTTCACACGACGAGGTGCACGTGTACTTCAAGCACGACCCTGGGGCTCCGCGGCTGGCGCTGCGCGTGCAGCGCGAGCTCGCGCGATGAGGATCGGGATGCCGACGACGGCGATCAGGACCATCACCAGCGATGCGAGCTGCGCCTGGCGCAGGCCGTAGATGATGGCCGGGTCGGTGCGAAAGTAGCTCAGCCAGAAACGGCCCAGGGCATACAGACCCAGGTAGATCAAGCCCAACACACCGTCCGGAAGCCGGGCCTTCAGGCGCTGGTGGAATGGAAGCAGCAGCGCCAGCAACCCGATCGTGAGCAGCATCTCGTACGCCACCTCGGGGTGCACCACCTTGCCGGGCTCGCCGAGCGTATCGGGGTTCACGTACTGCACGCCCCAGGGCAGGGTGGTGGGCGTTCCGTGGTGCTCGCCGTTGATGACGTCGCCGATGCGGCCGATGGCGAGCCCGATCATGGTCGCCGCCCCGCCAGCATCGACCAGCTTCAGGTAGGAGATGCTGGCGCGGCGCGCCCAGATGTATGCGCCGAGCCCTGCGCCGAACAGGCCGCCCCACTGGCTTATGCCTCCCTCGGTGATGAAGAAGACATGGATGAGCTGTCCGGAGAAGAATTTGAAGTTCTCCCACACATACAGGGCGCGGGCTCCGATCAACCCCAGGATCACCATCCAGGTCACGCCGTCGGCGCCGTGTGTGATGTCGACCTTGTCTTTGCTCAGCAGCCACAGACCCAGGCGCGCCGCCGCGAGGATGCCCAGCACGGAGAAGACTCCGTGCCATGTGATGAGGAACGGGCCGAGCCGGAACAGGTTCGGCTCGAGGTCGATCACGATCGCGAGGAACATCACGATCCGGTGGCCCTCTGCAGACGCGCCATCGCCACCTCTTTGGGCAGCAGCGCCAGCGTGTAATGGATGGGCAGCGAGACCTTCTTGCCGGTGAGCGCGTCACGCAGCGGCGTGTAGAACTTGCCCTTGCCGACCCCCGACCTGGCGACAGCCTCTTCAAGCGCTGCCTCGATCGGCTCGGGTTGCCACGGCACATCCTTCAGGACGTCGATTGCGTTTCCGACGCGCTGCTTGGTCTCGCCGTCCAGCACCGGGGGCTGCGGATCCAGCCAGAGGTAGTCGAGATAGTCGACCGCGTCCGCGAGCTTGGTCATGCGTGTCTTCAGCGCCGGCACGGCGCGCATGATCGTCGCTTCGTCGAGCCTGGGGAGGAATGGCTGGAGCCGCTTTGCGAGCTCGGCGTCTTCCATGGCACGGATCCACTCGCCGTTGACCCAGTTGAGCTTCTCCCAGTCGAATCGGGCACCGGCGTGCTGCACTCGGTCGAACGAGAAGATCTGAGCGAGCTGTTCGAACTTGAAGATCTCCTGCGCAGTGCCCGGGTTCCAGCCCAGCAGTGCGAGGTAGTTGATGAGCGCCTCGGGCAGGTAGCCCTGCTCGCGGTAGAGCATCAGGTTCGCCTCGGGGTGCTTTCGCTTCGACAGCTTGGCGCCGTCCTTGGCGAGTATCAGCGGCATGTGCGCGTAAGCGACGGGTCGTTCATAGCCCAGGGCGTCCACGACCATGAGGTGGTAGGGGGTGTTGGAAAGGTGTTCCTCGCCGCGGATCACATGGCTGATCTTCATGAGTGCGTCGTCGACGGGGCTGGCGAACTGATAGGTCGGGTAGCCGTCTGACTTCATCACGATGAAGTCTCCGATGAGCTCGGCGTCGAACGACATCTCGCCACGGATCATGTCCGTGAACTTGATCTCGCCGCCCGAGACCTTGAACCGAACCGCGAACTCGGTGCGGTCCTTGGGGGGATTGATCAAGCACCGGCGCGAGTATTTGTACGGCCGCTTCTCGAACTGCGCCTGCCGGCGCTCTGCCTCGAGCTCATCGGCCGTGCAGTAGCACTTGTAGGCCTTGCCTTCCGCGAGGAGCCTGGCCGCGTCCTGCCGGTAGAGGTCGACGCGCTCGGACTGCCGGTATGGTGCGTACGGGCCGCCCTTGTCGGGCCCCTCGTCCCAATCGAGGTCGAGCCAACGAAGGGATTCATAGATCAGCTGCTCGTACTCCGGCCGGTTACGCTCGAGGTCGGTGTCATCGATGCGCAGCGCAAACTTTCCCTGACGCTGGCGCGCGAACAGCACGTTGTAAAGAGCGGTCGAGGCCGTGCCCAGGTGCGCGAACCCCGTCGGGCTTGGAGCGATGCGCACACGAACTGAATCGTCGTCAGGCACCGCCATATGCTACGGACGTGCCGGGAGTGCTCGCGCTGGCAGGAGGGAACGAGTTCAACCCCGGCAACGAAGACCAGGACCGAGTCCTCGCCGAAGCCGCGGGGTCTGGGCCCGCTTATGTCGTCCCCACCGCTGCGGCGCGCCAGGGCCCTGAGCGCGCCGTGGCTCATGCCCAGGCTTGGTTCCATCAGTTTGGGCTCGAGCTCGAAGAGCTGCCGGTGCTCAAGCGGGGCGACGCGATGTCCACGCAGCTGGCGGACCGCGCGCGGGCGGGACGGTTCTTCTACCTGGTGGGGGGCGATCCTGGCCTGGTCGCGCAGGTTCTGCGCGGATCGACCGTGTGGGGCGCCATGTTCGCGGCCTGGCGCGACGGCGCGTCGCTGGCGGGTTCCTCGGCCGGGGCGATGGCCCTGTGCAGCGACACCCTGGTGCGGGCGGGCTGGCCCAACCGCTTCAACCGCCGCCCGGCCGAGGGATTGGGTCTGCTCGCCACCACCGCCGTGCTGCCCCACTACGACGCCTTCGGCAGCCGCTGGGTGGAGTCGGCTCAGGTGGCGGCTCCCGAG
>Ga0207646_10001108_pt1 | contig 34362 bp, 27 predicted proteins | sample KBSK5502metaG_FD_184343 | JGI IMG/M metagenome (GOLD analysis project Ga0207646, IMG submission 184343) | Corn, switchgrass and miscanthus rhizosphere microbial communities from Kellogg Biological Station, Michigan, USA - KBS K5-50-2 metaG... | ecosystem: Host-associated > Plants > Roots >... | reverse complement strand
GCAATTACCCGATGCGATTGTCAACCATCATTAGGACCCTGGGCCGCAAGCACCTCAATAGAGATGATTACCCAATTCGGCCGTCAAAATTCATTAGGGGCGAGGGTGGTGAAGCGGGGAAGGGAGGGCCTTGATGGTCGCCCGCCGTCCCCCTACACACCGTTTTTCACAGGTTGATAGCTCTTGCGATTAAGTTGACCCGTAGGTATAATGGCATAAACAGAGACCTTTGGCCACGGTTCCCGGATCAATATAAATTTGACAGATATTCAAAATATCATATACAATCCTGGCAGGTTTTGATTAAGAAGGTTATTAATGTAGGTCCTTTGTAGTGCGAAAGAGAAAACATAATGATGCCAAAATACACCATTATCCTTGAGCCCGATACCGAAGAAGGTGGGTATACTGTAACGGTTCCTGCATTGCCGGGGTGTATCACACAAGGAGAAACCATAGAGCAATGCATTGAGCGTGCTCAAGAAGCGATAGCTGGCTACATTGAGAGCCTGAGAGCCGATGGCGAACCAATTCCCGTGGAGACCGAGCGTCCACAGATGATCACAATTGACGTAGCTGCATAGGTAAAGATTAAATGAGAACATACTCCATCGCCGTCTTACCGGGAGACGGAATTGGCCCGGAGGTCATCGAGCAGGCCGTGCGAGTGCTGCAAAGCGTGGGCACTCGTTACGGGCATACATTCAACTTGCAGCATGCCCTGGTGGGCATTGCCGCTATTGAGGCTGAAGGCGACGCCATCTCCGACGCTACCATGCAGCTTTGCCAGCAAAGCGATGCCATATTATTTGGCGCAATTGGCGGCCTACCCCCCTTAGAGGGGCCAAATTCGAAGGTCCGGCCGGAACGCGCGCTCCTGCGTCTGCGCAAGGAGCTGGCGCTCTTCGCCAATTTACGCCCGGTAAAACCCCTGCATGCCCTGCTCAATGCTTCTTCTATCAAGCCTGAAGTGCTGCGTGGAACGGACCTGCTGGTAGTACGCGAATTGACAGGCGGCCTCTATTATGGCAAACCGAGTGAAATTCGCGAGACCCCGCAGGGCACAGAGGCCATTGATACGCTGATCTACACAGAAGCAGAGATTCAGCGTATTGTACACACCGCATTCGAGCTAGCTCGCGGCAGGCGTAAAAAGGTGACCTCGGTGGATAAAGCCAATGTACTCAGTTCTTCACGGCTGTGGAGGCGCACGGCAGATCGCGTTTCCGCAGATTATCCCGATGTGGCCCTTGAACACCTCCTGGTGGATACCTGCGCTATGCAGTTCATACGACAACCCGCCAACTTCGATGTTATCGTCACCGAGAACATGTTTGGAGATATTCTTACTGACGAGGCTTCAATGCTGGCAGGCTCTATGGGCATGCTTCCATCCGCCAGCCTGGGTACACGTAAGACAGCACACGGCCTCTTTGGTCTTTATGAACCAATTCACGGCTCTGCTCCCGATATTGCAGGGCAAGGGAAAGCCAACCCTATCGCGGCGATATTGACCGTTGCATTGATGCTGCGCTTTTCTTTCGGGCTGGAGCAGGAGGCACGGGCTATCGAGGCCGCTGTGGAGCGCATAATCGAGGCTGGTTATCGCACCGAGGATTTGCGTGAGGCAGGCAAAGAAGTGGTGGGGACGCAAGAGATGGGCAAGTTGATAGCAGATACTGTAGCTGCTTAACGGTACTGTCTATGTGATGACAAACCGGATATCGGGATGCGCTGGGCCGTAGCCTAACCCATCATTGGTTTGGGACAGGGGCCTAAAGTACGCAACTTGGCCTTGACACCCGCAAGCTGCCGCTCGATATCCGCGCGTTCCTTGCTTTCTGGCTCTTTTCCCTGCCCCTCGGCCTGCATTTGGGTGAGTTTCGCTTCCAATGAAGCAAGCTCGTCGAGGAGAGACTGGCGCTGTACATACCAGCGTGTTACAGCACGTTCAACGCCCATGTACGGCTGCCTTTCAGATCATCCCCCTATCGTACAGTTGCACCATAGACTAGCGAGTTGAGGATATTGATCAGTTCTTCATCCTGGTATGGCTTGACCAGGTAAGCGTTCGCACCGAGCTGCATGGCATGCTGTTGATGCTTCGTGGCAGCGCGCGAGGTTAATATAACCAGGGGAAGCGTCCTATATTGCTCCTGCGCACGCACCGTGGCCATCAATTCATAGCCATCCATGCGCGGCATCTCGATGTCTAGCAACACAGCGGCCGGGGTCTCCTGTGTGATCATTTCCAGAGCTTCAACCCCATCGCGAGCAGCTTGCACCTCCCAACCATGCTGCTTGAGCATGTTCCCTACCACACGGCGCACGCTTGGGCTATCATCGACAACGAGAATATGCTTGCCGCGAGACGGAGCAGCAGGCCTGGCCGGCGGTCTCGTGGACACGGTCGTAGCGCGGCTCTCCGTGGGCGGCTCAACACTCGCACGAGTACTCGCCTGGAGCGCTTGCTTAGCCGCTTCCTCGCTACGCGTCAGGACGCCCGCAGTTCCAGGCGTACCGGTACGAGATGAGAGCAACTCTATCAATTCAAGGATCAGTACCACACGCCCATTACCAAGCACCGTTCCACCTGCAACGCCATGGACATGGCGCAGGTGCGGACCCAGGTTCTTCATCACTATATCCATCCTGCCGCTGATCTCATCAACTACCAGGGCCACGCGGTGACGATCAGTACGCACAAGTAGTATTGGAGCCTTTTCGTCAGGTTCGCCTATCGGAAGTCCCAACAGGGTTCCAAGGAAATTCAGGGGATAGAGATCATTTTGCACAATGATTGCCGGCCTTCCGCCAAAAGTCGATTGTTTGAAGTTATCCACACGCCCAATAGCCTCGACCATTACCGTCGGGATGGCAAACTGCTGCTCACCGACAAGCACCAACATGGCGTTTTGGATGGCCAGGCTGGTTGGGAACTTCATGGTGAACGCCGTTCCCTGGCCAGGCATTGATTCGACCTCAAGCGTTCCTCTCAAGCGTGAAACACTATCGCGTACCACATCCAGACCCACACCACGACCACTTTCTTCGCTCAGGACTTCGGCAGTTGAGAAACCGGGTCGGAAGATCAGTTCTATCACTTCGCCATCACTGAGCATTTGATCTGGACGAATTAAGCCGCGCGCAACTGCTGCACTACGTACGCGCTCCGGGTCTATACCGGTGCCATCGTCACGTACAGTAATGACGACCTGGTTGCCTTCATAGGCAGCGGAGAGCTTAATCTGTCCTGCCGCAGGTTTGCCTCTTTGCAGGCGCACCTCGGGTGTCTCAATAGCGTGGTTTACTGCATTGCGCATAAGATGCAACAGCGGCCCGGCTATCTCCTCGATCACTGTACGATCAACTTCTGTTTCCTGGCCCTCCAGTACAAACTCGAATTCTTTATGCTGTTTCAAGGCTACCGCACGTGCTGTGCGATAGAGACGGGGAATCATGGTCGAGAGTGGTACCAGGCGCGCTTTCATTAAGCGATCCTGGAAGGTCGTGCTTAAACGATTCTCACGGCCAAAGACACTTTCACAGTCACGGATAATGGCTTCCATCTCATTGCTGAGGGTTGTCATATCCGAGATACCTTCACTCAGTCCACGAGCCAGTTGATGGAATTCGGTGTAGCGATCAAGTTCCAGTTCATCGAACTCGGCCAGGTGCGAAGCCCCAGCCCTGTTAGCGGGGTTCTTGCCATTACCGCCAAAGTTATACCCCATGCTTTGATCGCCCTGACCGGGCATGACCTGCACCGAATGACCGCTCGGCAAGGTGGCGGCTTCAAAACGGCTCTCCAGTTTTTGTCCCACATCGCGCAGACGAGTGCTGCTGACGCTGGCATCGGATACAAGCCGCATCAGGCGCTGCAGGCGCTCTTCCAGGACGCTGCGGTTGACAAGCAGTTCGCCGAAGAGGTTTACCAACTCATCAAGCTTGTGAAGAGGTACACGCACACTGAGGTCGCCACGAGCGGCTTGTTGCATCCCTGACTGGGTACCGGCAACCACGTTCGTAACCGCTGCATCCTCTATAATAATAGCGGCGTTCTCCTCTATTTCGGCATCAATCTCCTCGTCAACTGCAATGGGCGGGGAAGTCTGTTCACCCAGTAACTCTATATAGCGAGTGCGTAGAACCTGTACTGCCGCCATATTTTCTTCGTTGCTTCTCTCACCATTGATAAGCAAATCGAGGGCTTCAGCAGTGTCCAGGATCAGGCTGACAACGGTTGGCGAGACTGTGATAGCCCCCTCCATCACACTATCGAGCAGATCCTCTGAAATGTGACAGAGGTCGGCGATAGCACGAAATCCCATCATGCCTGCTGCGCCTTTAAGTGTGTGGGTAGCACGTCGTATGCCCTGGATGGGATCATGATCAGTGGGAGAGTTTTCCAGGTCAGCCACATACATACTGATCGTTTGCAGGTGTTCTTCCGCCTCCAGGCGGAAAATCTCAGTAGCCTCTTCGCCGAGATCACCAACTGCGGCCACGGTTGTTTGGGGTGGGGCTACAGGGCCTGTTGGCCAGGCCTTGGCCGGAGGTGTCCCAGGCAACGGAGCTGCAAACATGTCAGGGAGCGACTGAGTAGCAGAGGCCAGCATCTCTTCACTTTCGCCGGTGAGCTGGCTGAGAAACTCACGACGCACATCAATTTCTATTTCATTGCGCAATCGGGCTTCAATCTCTGGCAGTGTTTCTCGCTGCTCTGAACCGGCGACGCTCATTTGCAACTGTCGCTTGGCCTCGAACTCCTTAAGGATTTCATTGCGTATTTGTCGTTCTAATTCGGCGCGTGCCGCGAGTGTGAACGGGCGATTTTCGTATTCGCGCCGTAACTCCTCGCGCACCTTGGCTTCCATCTCGGCACGCAGAGTTGCAAGATCCCCCCGGCGCTCAAAAGTCACGCGCTCACGCACGGTACCTGCCTCACGAGCAACTTGCATCTCCCAGGGTGTCCAGCCAGGATCATGGGTAAGATGAGCGGAAAGATTTGATTGCACCTGCTCAAAGACATCACCGCACGCTTCTATCGTGCTGTGCAACTGCTGCAATGTGTCCTGCACCTGCTCCTCTGTGATCTCCATGCTACTGGTCATCTGTGTGAGCAAACCGAGCACCATTTTGAGTTTGGTATTGGCAACCCACATGACCGATAATGGAAGATATCGTCTCACCTGTTCGGGACTGTTGCGCAAATTGAGGCCCATGGCCTTCCCGGCCCATTCCTCCATGCGATCAAGTGCGTCTTTAGAGCCATCCAGGAAACTCTTGAACTCAATACGTTGTCCTTCAATAATCGAGACTACCAGGCGCAACTGCGTGAGCGTTCTCTTCAAAGACGATGTCTGCTCTGCCAGCACCTGGGATTCTTCTTGCAATTCACTATAGACCTGCACTGGTGACGGCTGGTTTTCGCGCTGAACAGACCTTGTTGAGGCCGCTTCAGGTTGTGTTAACTCGTGCTTGATCTCAGCTTGCGCAGCAGTGGCAGCCAGCATCTCCAATGCGCTCGGCTGGACCGGCTGGGCAGGCGCAGCAACTTCAGGTTTGACAGGTTGCTGTGGCTGGGTATCCTGGGTGGAATCCACATATGGTTCCTCCGGCCAGGAAATCTCTTCTCCCTCAGCCAGGCTAGGTGTGCGGAATGAGGCTAACATTTCATCGAGAGATGTAATAGCAGGCTCCAAGGAAAGTGCGGCGCTTGCGTCTAGCAGAGCTTGCTGCTCATCAATGGCAGGCTTGCCATCCTGGCTGTGCGCAGCCGCCTCCATCATCACACGATACTGTGAATAATCAGCATCATCTTCTGCTATCACAGCATCCTCGTTGATGCCACTGTGAATACCGCCCAGGAGCCGGTGCATGCGAGCAAGAGAGCGCTGCAAAAGCCCAATAGTGGGAGGATCAAGCGCAGCCAGATCATCCATGACATCGCCCAGGATATCTTCCATACCATGAGCGACATGTGCAAGTCCTGGAAAGTCCATCATCGAAGCGGAGCCACCAATGGTATGAGCGCGACGATATGTCTCTTCGAGCGCCTCCATGTCCTCAGGGGTGTGCGCTAAACGCTCGAGATTTGCCTGGATTTCCGGCAAATAACTATTTACTTCCTCGATAAACGAATCGAGGACCGATAGTTTATCAAATGAATTTGACATGCTACGCGCACCCACCCATTCTAGTTTCACGGCAAGGGAAGCAAAGCTTCACCAAACTGAAACTCAGTTTGCTACTGTCCCTGGTGTCCATTGTTAGGGAAAGGCACCTGGTCCTGACCAAATGACTGATCCTGCTGAGGGTTTCTCCAACGCTGGCGAGCCGACAGCGGCTGCTGCGGTCCAAAGCTTTGTTGCGGAACTCCCTGACCCTGGTTTGCAAAGGGAAATGCCGCCGGATTCGAACTCCCGAATCCAGCTTCAGGCCTGGAACCAAATTGTTGTTGCCCACCAAAACCTTGTTGACCTTCGAATCCAGCCATCTCACCGAAAGCAGGTTGACTACCGAATTGCTGCCCCTCGAATCCCGGTTGACTTCCAAATTGTTGTCCACTGAAGTTCACCTGGTTCCCAAATTGCTGCCCTTCAAATCCAGAAGGGGACCCGCTCCCATATTGCTGGCCTGCGAAAGATTGCTGGTCCCCATACATGCCAGAAAAGTCCTGCTGTGCTCCAAAGTCCTGCTGGTTGCCGAGAGCGAACTGGAAAGCACCGGAATTACCTGACTCCTTAGGTTGAGGTAGTGAGAGGAAATCAGGTGAAAAACCTTGATTCCAACTATTGTTCATACCCATATCTTGTTGGAAAAATTCTTCACCGACCCCGCTAGGCAGCGCCGGAACGCCCGCCATGTTATTCGGGAATACGTCCATCATTTCATTCGTGCGTTCAGGCAAACGGAAAGTGGAGACAGAGGCACGCAGTTGATCAGCAAGCTCGGAAAGGTAGCTCACACTCATCGCCGCCTCTTGCGATCCTGTATTGGACTGCCTGGTAATCTCCGAAATCTGGCCCATTGCAATCGCAACATTTTCTGATACCTGCGCCTGCTCATTTGCAGCCTGGGCGATGGTCTCAATCATCTGGGCCTGACGTTCTACAGCAGTATAGATGGAGTTGAGAGCACGGCCCGCCTCGTCGGCAAGCTGCGAGCCTTTCACAACCTCCTGCGTGCTGTCTTCCATTGCCACAACTGCTTCATACGTATCGCCCTGGATACTCTTGACCAGGGTAGCGATACGTTTTGTCGATTCGGTCGAACGTTCTGCAAGGAGACGAATCTCATCAGCAACTACGGCAAATCCTCGTCCATGCTCGCCCGCCATGGCAGACTGGATAGCAGCATTGAGGGCGAGCAGGTTGGTCTGATCCGCGATGTCTTCAATAATACGTACAATTTCGCCAATCTCATTGGAGCGTTCACCCAGGCGCTTGATCTTCTTCGAAGTCTCCTGGACGTTTTCACGGATGACCATCATACCATCAATGGATTGCCGCACTGCTTGTTGACCGGTATTAGCGTTACGCAGCGCTTCTTGCGCCGATTCGGCGCTTAGTTGGGCATTACGCGCAACGTTCTGGATAAATACAGCCAACGCCTCAACAGCGTCGGTCGTCTGCTGAATCTGCTCCACCTGAGTTGCAGAGCCCTGAGCAAGTTCATCAGAGCGGTCGAGAATGCGGTGCGTCGCATTCGTCACTTGCACGGCAGTGGACTGTACGCGACCTACGACCTTAGCAAGCTCTTCAATCATATAGTTGAAAGAGTCTGCCAGAACACCCAGGGTGTCAGGTGTTACTTCAGCCTGGACGCGCAGGTCACCATCACCGACAGCGCTGACCTCTTGCAAGAGCTTTTCAATTTGTGCCTGTAGAGCTGCCGCGTCGCTACCACTAACTGAAGCCGCTCCGCTAACTGCGAATCCCTGGCTATCAAGGAGCGTGTTGAGGGACATAGCTAACATGGCAAATTCATCATCGCCCGTAACCGTCGCGCGAACCGCGCGGTCTCCGCCAGCAAAGTTCCGGCACACATCAACCAAACCCAGCGTGCGATCCTGGATTCTGCGCCGTACAAAATAATTGATCGTTAAAACTCCCAGCAAAACAACCAGGGCGCACAATCCAACTGCATACACAAAAGCTGTCTGATCGACAACTCCCCTTAAAACACCAAGAACAATAATGGCGACGACAGGAATGGCTACTGAAGCAGTAAGTCCCATCACCAACAACGAACTTACTGTCATCCCGCCTCTATCAGTATCATTCATCCGCCAAGCCTCCTCTCGTATAAAGCAGCGTTACTGCTCTACTTTTTTACTACGCATAGTGTTGCATCTTATCCGAGAACAGTAAACGAGCCGCATCCAACAAGACGATATTTCGTCTCCCAACCAGTACACTCCCAGCAGCATAAGGAGCCAACCATCGTGGAATAGTGGCCTGGCGCAAACTCCCATTAATAGCAGATGGTGAGATAGGAACCATCTCACTGACGCTGTCGACGACCAGGCAGATCACCATCTCATTGAATTGCACAGATAGTAACCGTGTTCGTGGGTTATAGGGCAAGCCCTCGAGGTCCAGGAAAGCTCGCAGGTCAACTACGGAAGCAATGGAGCCTCGCAGGTTAATCACACCGCTGATCCACGGAGCGACATTTGGTACCGGAGTCACATCTGCAAGACGTTCCACGCCCTGTATGTGCTCAGCTTTGAGGGCAAGCTCACGCTCCAGCAGTGAGAAGAGCAAGTATTGCTCACCAACAACGACTGCTTCAAGCGGTGCATTAGCCACGTCCATCGGGGAGAGAGCATTGCCAGGGTAACCACGTGAGTTACCCTGCGGATCAGTTCCTACAGGTGCAGCGACCTCTCCTTGCCGTCGCAGCCCACCTGAGGCAGGCCGCGACGATTGCCCTGCATTGCGTTGCAACATTGATAACTCCTAAAGTTACACGAGACGACGGACATTGTTAACCAGTTCATCTTCATTAAAGGGCTTGGTCATATACATGTCTGCACCTTGCCGTAGCCCCCACGACTTATCTAGCGGAGTAGTTTTATTCGTCAACAAGATGATCGGTATGTGCTTACTCGCATCCAGGCTTTTGAGTCTACGGCATAGTTGAAAGCCGTTCTGCTTGGGCAAGACCACATCAAGAACAATACACTGGGGATGTTCCCTGAAGACTTTCTCGAGAGCTTCATCGCCATCCACAGCGGTGACCACATCAAAGCCATAATTGCGCAATGGTGTGGCGATCATAGTTAACTCTGTCCAACTATCATCTACTACGAGCACTTTCTGCCCTGGCATATCAGTATACCTTCCTTATGTAGAGACGCAATACGCCACGTCGGGCCAATGGGAAAGAATGGCTATAGCCACAAGTCGTTGATCTTCTCTGTGCGGTACCTGTTCGCGCTATAAGCCGTGGTTGACGCGCACCAATGCCGGGTCCAGTGGCTGGGACAAGGGCTATCCACGACGTCTGAGGCGTGTGCGCATACCCTCGTACTGAAGCGGCATACGCTGCTGCCAACCTACAAGATGTTTTTTAACCGTCTGGATCAATTCAGCAGAGTCGAATGGTTTCGTTAGATATTCTGTTGATCCAGCAAGTCTTCCCCGCATCTTGTCAAATAATCCATCCTTCCCACTGAGCATAATAATAGGTATCGTGCGAAACTGCAAGTTTTTCCGTATTATCTGGCAAATATGGTACCCATCCATACGAGGCAACTGAATATCCAGAAGAATAAGGGCAGGCATTTCATCCGCTACCGAGGTGAGAGCGCTGAGACCATCGCCAGCGGTAATAACTCGAATTCGCTCGCGTTGCAGGGTCATTTGCACAATTTTACGCACCGTGGGGCTATCATCTACCACTAGAACCGTTGGGATTGGTTCGATCATCTAGATTGACCTCCTTTGCGTCTCAGGCGACCAGTAAGGGTTGCCTTCACTGTGAGGGACACTACTCCAACTTTGCCCACTTTGGAACATACCTTCGCTGTTCCGGTTACGCGTTTGCTGGGTGTGCTGTTGCGCCCGGTAAAGTTGGTACTGCTGAATCTCCTGGTCAACTTCTGTGAGGAAAGCTTTCCAGACATAGTTGAGCTGGCGGCCCGTGTGCGAGTTACCCACTTCATCGTTTAACAAGATGGCGAAAACAGTACGTAAGAACGTCGCAAGTCCCAGGACGGCCTCCCAATAAAACTCCTCCAGCTTCTCTCCTTTCACCAACTGATCCAGGTGTATGATTTCGGCACTGTCCAGTTGACCATTCGCGAATGTTGCCGTTTCCAGGATAGGATATTGCTGCTTTGCTAGTAATTGCAATGGCTGAGCAAACCGGCGTTCAAGGTAGCGCACGATCTCGGCAACAGGGAGTTGTCCCCGCCCGCGCAGGCTTTTTGCATAGGTGCCGTGATGGATAAGCAGCCCATTGATGCACTGTGACAAGGTTGCAATCAGTCCGAGAAGGTGTTGTGTGGGGGTAGAGATTTGTTGCTGTTGCGCCAATGTATGCTGGCTCATCATAATGATGTTCGAGAGGTCTTGCTGCAATTCGGCCTCTAATGCCGTGTCAACCACTTCTATCAGGCGAAGTTCCAGCAGGCGACTGACGATACGAGCAACACGAGCTTCAGGAAGCATGAGCACCATGGCCATGGCTTGCATGGGCACTTCGCCGTTAGCCAGGCACAGGACTTCGATATGCTCCTGGCTCAGCCCAAGGCTACGCACATCGTTACTCACCTCCGGCAGCCAGCGAGCAACAGTTGTACGAGTCAGTTGCGTTTCTCCTACTTCCTCCCACTCGTCAGCCTGGCGCAGCGCTTCCAGCAGGACACTATCGATATCGAGAGGCTGCATACGGCTTTCCATCGTAACTAATTGCCGGTGAAAGGAGAAAGACCCATCCACCCAGCGCAGCGCATGACTAATCGATTGGGTAACAACAAATTCGAGGCGCTGTTGCATTTCTGCGGTACTCATCCAGTTACGCTCAACCAACATCGCCAGGGAGAGGTGCATATCACCCTGTGCAACCTCGCGTACAGCGTGTGCGCGTGGCGGATCGAGTTTATTGATCAGGCAGAGCATACCGAGCAAATCAGGCTGGATAGGACCTTTTTCACGCAACGCCACGATTTGGCCCTTGCGCAGGCTGATAGAAAGGGATTCTGGCCCAGAGTGTACAAATAACGTCCCGGTTTTCCCACTCAATGCGAGCATTTTGAGAATGGATTGGAGACCTAGCGTTTGTAAATCGCCATCCATAATAATGCTGTCTTGCGGCTCCATTGTTGTTATTCCCTTATTCCTTGCGTAAACAGTCTCCCTGCCGTCTCATTCCCATACTATCACTACTAAATAACCTCAAACATTTCCAATATTGCAGTGTACGATAAAACGAGTTAGGTACACATAAAAAAACCGGGTAAACCTATTAAAATTTTATTAAATTTCTTACCGGATAAGGGTTATCTGCCCGAAAACTTACTCGGCTTGCGTTTCAAGGGCGCTAGTCCGGGCAAACGACTGCGTCGCACCAGAACCCTCTATCCGAACTTGTGGGTGAAAAACATAGCCCACACCCGGTTCGGTAAGAATATACCTGGGCTGCGAGGGCTCGACTTCGATTTTCAGCCGGAGCTGCCGCACGTACACTCGCAAGTAATCAGCTTCCTCACCGTATTCAGGCCCCCAGACCGCCTGCAGCAGAGTACGATGGGTCAGTACCTTACCGGCATGCAACATCAACTGCCGTAACAGCTCAAACTCTGTCGGGGTTAACTTCACCTCTTGAGAACCTGCACGTACCTGTCGTCGCAGCAGATTCATACTCAAGTAACCATCCTCGCTTGTTAAAATCTCAGGTTGTGAGGCATCTTCACCCTCCGGAACGTTCGCTGCCCGCCTAAGGCACGCACGCACCCGGGCAAGTAATTCCTCACTGTTAAATGGTTTAGTTAAGTAATCATCTGCTCCCAGGTCCAGCGCCTGGACTTTTTGCTTTTCGTCCGTGCGGGCGGATAGAATGATGATCGGCACTTGTGACCCTTGACGAACCTGCATGCATACGCTGATACCATCTATCTCACCTGGCAGCCACAGGTCAAGCAGGATCAGATCCGGTTGATGGACACGCACCATCTCTAGAGCCTGCTCCCCATTTTCGGCAATCAGCACATCATACCCGCTAACGGTTAAGTTGCGACGCAGAATGCGCTGTATGGATGGCTCGTCATCCACGACGAGGATGCGTTTACCTTTAGTTTTCATGAAGCGAATACCCCCTCATGAGGAAATAGGCAGCGTAAATATAAAACATGCTCCTCCATCTGGGGCAGATTCTACCCAGATGCGGCCCTGGTGAGCTTCGATAATACCACGACAAATGGCGAGCCCAAGTCCAATACCCTGTGAGTCTAAACTGTAAAAGGTTTTGAAGATTCGCTCGCGCTCTTCTTCCGGCACCCCACTGCCGTGATCAATGATTTGCACGCGCAGGAAGCGATGGCCATCTTCAGGCCTCTCCTGTGCGAGATCATCAACTGCGATAACAATCTCGGCATTTTCTGGGCTATGGCGAACTGCGTTTTCTAGCAGATGCAATAAGACACGTCCCAGTTGTACATAATCAACCTGAACCTGTGGCAGATGTGGATGAAATTGTGTGCGCACCGCGTGTCCTGCCAGAAGTCGCTCAGCACGAACGAGGGCGTTATGCACAATTTCAACCAGGTCGCACCACTCTTTTTCAAGTACGAGCGCACCCATATCGATACGAGACATTTCGATCAACGAGTCCACCAGTTTGTACAGGTGATCGGCCCCGGCATCGATATCTTCAAGTATTTCACGACGCAACTGCTCATCCCAGTCAAGATCTGGTTGCAAAAGCCCGGTCACTGCTGCTTTGATGGTCGTAAGCGGCGTACGTAGATCATGCGAAACGGTTGAGAGAAGTACCGACTTGTTCTTTTCATCACGTACCTGCTCGGTGATATCCTGAATCTGCAAAGCATTGGCTAGAAGCTGTCCACGCGGATTATAGAGGGCATAGCGCATAAATTGATAATGCCGGTCTGATGGTGCACTATTTAATTGCATAGCCCGATGAGCCGCAAACCGGTTTCCAGGAGTTTTGTCCCGAGGGGCCTTGAAAGTAAGCGGCTCTCCATTTGCGACAGCTGCCCCATCTCCATGAAAGCCTTTAGGCGCGTGTCTTAGCACAGGTTCGGTAGCAATAACACAACGCAACGTATTCGCTGGCAGTGCATTCATAGCAAGGGTATGCTGCTTGCGCTCGGCCAATTCTTTACTAGTATCGGAGAGATCGGAGCCAGTAAATTCTGCGAGATACGAAAGTACTTCTTCGGCATTGCGCATTCGTGATAGCAGCCCGGCCAACGCCTCCTGCAGGGTTAATGAAGCCGGTTGATGAATCACCGTCCGGGAGAAAGGTACGAAATGTACCTGGTTCTCCAAAGGCCAGGACATTGCAGGCGTTGGAGCATTGCGTGGGACAGCCCTTATGTCACTCATTAGCTGATACAGATCACCGAGGTTGCTTAAGTCATTCAGGCCCAGCCGCATGCCACAAAATACTTCGGCGGCGGGATTAGCATAGATGCAACGCCCCTGGGGATCGGCAACAAACCAGGGGCTTGTCATATCGCGGGTTACTCGCTCAAAGAGCTGCGATAGTACAGAGGCGTCACTTGAAAGTGTCTGCTGATCGGGATCAATAGTAGCCGTGAGCGCAGCGCTCACATCGCCTAATAAGCCAGCACGAGCCAAAGCAGCCTCAGCCGTTTGTACAAGAACCTCAGTTCTCTCTTCCAGGAGGAGAGGGGCGTTTCCAGCGAGGTATCCCGCTTCTTGATCCTGCTGTTGATTGTTGGCGGCGTGCAGTATATCTTGCAGGTCGCGCTCGCTGCGCGTTAGCAAGTGGTCACTGATAAAGTGTAACAGGCCGCTAAAACTCACACCGAAGGTACGTTCCGACTCCTCCTGTACTTGTTTAAGCAAAGCCATGTCGTCTAGTTGATCTGTGCTGGCCGAACGTTGCTGTTGAAGAGCATGCTCTAATTGTTCAATTGCCTTTTGAAATCGTCTTCGCTCACGCGCTGCTTCCAACAACATGCCATTATGAATGGCGATGGTGGCCTGGCTGGCAAAGAGCGAAAGTATGTCTATTTTGAGCGGAGTAAAGCCTCCGGGTTCGGGTGAACAAAGTAAGAGCGCGCCATAGATTGTGGAACCGATCACAAGCGGGTAACTGAAGATAGAGCGGGTGGCAAGTTCTGAAGCAAATAGGTGACTTGCCGGAAATCGTTCGTCCTGCGCAATGTCATTTGAAATAACAGGTTGATGACGGTGTAACGTAAAACCGATGATGGCTTGTTCTCCAAAAGCGGCTTCCCGTTCAACGATCCTTTGCAGAACTTCGGAATTCAGGTCGTACTGGGCCACCAGGCTTAGCCTGCCATGACGTTGATCCAGAGTAACAATGACGGAGGCGACATGCAGCGCCTTTGCAATACCGAACACAATCCTACTGAGGATCGTGGAGAGGTCCATATCCGAGGTGAGCGCGCTGGATACGCTCTTGAGCTCTTCGCGCTGCCGGTCCTGGATCTCTACATTACCACCTACCTGGGCGCTTTCAATGGCCGCCGCCAGGACACGCGCAACAGCGCTGATGAGGCGCAGGAGGGGGGTATCGGTATACGCATCAAGACGGGTGCTACCAAGCTCAAGCGCTCCAAGAACGCGATCCCCTACTACGAGGGGGGCGATCAGCGTTGCATACAGGTTAGGATTGCCGCTCAGTGCATCACCACTTTGGGCAGGGGAACCATCAAGGCCGTTTGGGTAGCGCTGTACTTCTATCCCGGTCACTTCACCCTGGATCAAGATACCGGGTGCGTCTGTTTCCCCAGGTTGCGCGGTTCGCACTGCATCCGGAGCTCCCTGCCGCTGCAAGATGCGTTCAACCATCGAGTCTTTGAGCGGGTGTTGATGATGGTGCGCAACCCAGCCATCTGCTCCACGCTTACACACTATTACACGGACGGCCTCTCTGTCATGGCGCAGTAATACGATGCCGAAGACATCAAAAGGGATCGCTGGCTCTAATTCTGCTGCCAAATGAGCATAATCAGGCTTCGTTCCACGCAGTCTGGAGACGATGCGTGCAACACGTTCAACGATGGCAGATTGTTCCTGTGTGGGTGCTTGTGTTCTTGTCTCCATCTCTGGTTCCTGGATCTCTTCTAATAGTCCCCCATTATCCGATTACAACCGACCAGTTCGCAATCCCGGATTTCATCACAAATATTCTATAAGCACAGCCGTACACAGTCAAACATTGTAGCACATTTCATACTACAATGTATTACAAATGGGATCACAGGTGACAATAGGGCTTCTATAGCCTGATAATACCTGAAGAGTATACCATACGCCGCAAGTGACCTCAACGTAATCAGGAATCCTGAATCCTTCTCCTTTTCTGATGTATTATAGTACAAGCATAAAGCATGCATAGCCAAAAGGTACTCAAAAAGTACATGAAGCACCACACCAGGGAACTAGTTTTACGAAATATAGCGGGGACGACCACATTTGAACTACTTACCGAAGAGGCGTTGGGTGAGCGTTACAATTAAGGTGATTTCAATGAGTAACCCCACAAAAGCTTCAATGGCGGCAGCAAGAGCCTGTGGGTCGCCTGGATGGAATTGGTCAGGGAAAAAGCCACGTCCGTGAAATGCGGTCATGCTGATTACGACCGCCTCGTTCCACGCAGGATGAGTGCCGAGTACATGATAAATCGTCGCGAATACGCCTATCACAAGCGCATAAGCAATGAAGCATCGTCCTACCCTATAACCATAGCCTGACAAGAGATCGAGAAAAAGCGAACCGAGATATTGTGCAAATTTACGCTGATACCAGAAGACTTTGCGCTGCATACGCTTGGCCCGATAGATAAAGCGGGCTGCATCCTCATTGAGGCCCTGGTTACTTAATACGACGGAAAGTTGGCGGTAGGCTCGTGTTGCAGTTTTGTATGCTCTTACTCCTTGCACCCTGTCTTGTCCTATCACATTTAGAGCTTCATACTCATCACCAAGCATGGTGATTTGTGAAAAGTCCACGACTGCAAGATTAGTGTCACCCCATTGTATATCTGCGAGTTGAGGGCCAATATGCTTTGAATTAGTTATCACCACGTCCATAAGTAAAGTGCCTTCCAGTTTGGCCCCGCTTAGGTTGGCTCCTTCTAGGCTGGCCCCGCTTAGGTTGGCTCCTTCCAGGTTGGCCTCGCGAAGGTCGATTCCCTTGAGGCTAGCATTGAAGAGCAAGGCTCTCTCCAGCGCGGCCCCTCTGAGATCGGCTCCCTCTAGTACAGCAAAACCGAGATCGGCTCCCTTTAGATCAGCCCACCCTAGACCTGCTCCCTCTAGATTAGTCCCATAAAGGGCAACTTCATTTAGCTGAGCCCCATAAAGGTTGGCTCCCTCTAGATTGGTATTACCTATGCTGGCTTTTTCCATATGAACGGCTGCCATCGAACGCTGCTCTCCTGTTTCTGTTCCTGCTAACCATTCATTCCATGTCAAACTTCCGCGTAGGCCAGTCAGAGGAAGGAAATTCAAGTTTACTTGAGACAGATCAGCACCACGCACATCCAGTCCTTTGCGTTCCCGTTGGCTCTCATCGCTCCAATCTACTGGCCCGCGTCCACTTTCATGTGTTGCCAGGAGCCATTCAATATCAGCACGGCTCAATTTCATGTTTTTGAAAGGATAAATGCCTTGTTTGATATCAGGAACAATAGCTAGGCGCTTTGTAAGTTCCTTTTGGCGCTTCGCATCAATTTCCGGCTCAGTCCGCCACTCTTGACCTTGTTCTTTCCAGTATGCTATCCATGCCTCTTTATTGTCGTCGGCTGGACGCTGCAATACTCCTGCTTGTATATCGTTCTGCCCATTCATAAGTCTTTCTCTTTTTCTGCAAGAACCATCAAACCTGAGCTTAAAGCATTATATTACATACCAATATGGACGTGGAAAGGGAGGCTGTGTACAACAGGAGTTTGCTCTTCTAATAGGCCTGTTAAGCCCTGCTGCGAAATTTACAACGTCTAGCGCAAAAAGCCCTGGAATAGAGCGACCTAGGAAGCTCCCCATGACAGAGAGGGCTGCCGTGAAACGCAGAAGTTTCTCCTGCTTACCATGCGGGTCTAGTCAGGGTTTGTCAATGCTAACGTTGTAAATCCCGCAGCAGCGCCTAACAGGCCAAATATAGCGCGTTCTATTGCAGGATTTTCCCCCTAAAACTACCTCTGCGTGAAAGCACACCCTTGTATTAGCATGATATTCTTGCATCAGAAATAACAACAAAGCCTATCTGCACCCAAATTTCCCAATGTTGTTATGGAAGTAGAAATTCATCGTTGAAGCTATTGAAATATTCTTTTGTACATGTTATCATTGAGGTAGATTTAGAGGTACATATGACCCAATCTTCTGACTTGCTGACCGTGAAGGAGGTTGCTGAAATACTCCGCGTCTCACAGCCGACTGTCCTAAGAATGATCGATGATGGCGAACTGCGTGCTATTCGCGTCCGTAATCAGTGGAGAATTCGTCGCTCGGATCTGGATGATTTTTTACAGCGGGGAGGGAGTTCAGGGAGAGACAAACAATAGCAAGTATCGTGGTGCGTTCTCCGTAGTTCCTGTCAGGGGTGCTAGATTGCAACTCAGTCACTCCCAACTGTAAACAGAAGCATATGGCCTCGGTCCCGTGGTGATTGGAACTATTCTAATAGAATAGAACAAGGTCACGAACCCCACGCGTAGAACGCGTGGGCTTGTAGCTCAGACCCCGTGGGGTCTGAGCTACAAGCTCTGTGGTGACCAGCCACAGCGTCCAATGGCAAAGGCAGCCAGTTGCGGACGCTCCGTTCGACGGGTCAGGGCACCACCGGACGCTTCTTCAATCCGGTGCCACTGCCGTCCAGGGTTAAAAGGCCCGCAGGGGTCGGGTCGGTGCTCTGGGCACAACAAGCCCGCTACGAACCTTGGCGAAAAGAGATGCCTCCGCAAGCCAGTGGAGGCGCGTCAAACTGCCCCTTACGGGGACCCTTCCTTCTCAGGAGAGGAAAGGAAAAACCCATGGTTTTTGTGCTCGACGTATGCAAAAAGCCCTTGATGCCCTGCACCCCCAAACGGGCACGACTCTTGCTCTCACGAGGGCGGGCGGTCGTGCATCGAGTGACTCCGTTTGTCATCAGGCTCAAGGATCGACGCCAAGAAGAAAGTGTCCTCCAACCCCTCGCCCTCAAACTCGATCCTGGCTCTCGCGCCACGGGGCTGGCCCTGGCTCGCGTGGAGCCCACAGAAGAGGGGGAAGTGCATCATGCGCTCCTGCTCGCTGAAGTCCAACATCGGGGAGCACAGGTGCATCGCCACAAGGTCACCCAGGCGCAGGCTCGTCATCGCAGACGTTCTGCCAATGTGCGGCACCGAGCTCCCCGCTTTCTCAACCGCAGGATCAAGCCCGGGTGGTTACCGCCCTCGATCCTCTCTCGCGTGCAGAACGTGCTTACCTGGACAGCCCGCCTTGCTCGCTGGTGTCCGGTCACCCGGCTGGAAGTCGAGCGTGTGCGCTTCGACACCCAATGGCTCCAGCATCCCGAGATCCAGGGCACGCAGTACCAGGAGGGAACCCTTGCCGGGTGGGAAGCACGCGCCTATGTCCTCATTAAGTATGAGTATCGATGCGCTTATTGTGGGACCGACCAGGTGCCCTTTGAACTGGATCATATCCAACCCCGCAGCCGCGGTGGCTCGAACCGGATTTCCAATCTGGCGCTCAGTTGCCATGCGTGTAACCAGGCCAAAGGGGACAAGACCGCCGCAGAGTTTGGTCATCCAGAGGTCGAGCAGCAGGCGAAGGCGCTGCGGGTCTTTGGATTGCCCATCGGCACCTGGACAGGGGGACGCACCCGATGGAATCGAGCGAGATGGGGGATAGCTAAAACCCATGCGCTTGACGCCTTGTGTGTAGGGGAGCTTGCGGGGGTAGCAGCAGGCAAGCTCAAAACCCTCTACATCAAGGCTATGGGCCGGGGCGAGCATTGCCGCACGCTCTGGAATCGGTATGGGTTTCCGCGTGGGTACAAGATGCGGCAGAAGATGGTGGCAGGCTTTGCGACGGGCGATCGGGTCAAGGCTATTGTCCCAGCTAAGCTCACAACGGCGGGCACCCATGTTGGGCGCGTCGCGGTGCGCAAAAGCGGCTCGTTCACGATCAGCACACGCGAGGGCAAAGTGGATGGGGTCAATGCACAGTATTGTCGCTTAGTGCAAAGAGGTGACGGGTACGAGTATGCCCTCGCCTAAGAGAGAACAGACAGCCAGTTCTCCTGCCCCACAAAAGGAACGCCTACTCCTCCCCATGCTTCGAAAGCAGGGGTTTCCGCAGGCGGAAGGTTTGATGAGATTGCTCGCTTTGTCATCCATTCAATCCACGAGCATAGCCTGTCAGTTCAACATAACCCTCACCTTCCACAGATCGTCCAGCGCTCTGCCCTTGAATGCTCACAGCGCCTTCCCAGTAGCTGTTACCTGTCGATTGATAGACCACGAGCTCTTGATCTCTCAATTCAGGTACGAGCGTTAGTGAAGCTCGCAACTGGGGGTCGTTAATCTCAAGTCTCCAACCCGATGGATAATTTGTCCCGGTCACCGGACTTCTCCAGTGATCGAGGACAGTCACCTCGAGCGCACTTGCGGGCAGCAATACATAGCTCTGGGGTCCAATATAGTCGATATAGGCTGAAGTGGTCCTGCCAGTAGCATCACGAATCAGGTACAACATCATCTCGGTAGTATCATTCAGTTGTATGCTGAACCAATCCCACCCGGCGCCACCAAGCGTGAGGAAGTTGCCCCATTGATGGTCCATCCATGCTTCGCCCGTCACCTGTAATACCTGGTTGTGGTCGATCAGTATGCCGGACAGAGCCATACGTGTGCGTGAATAATAATAGGAAAAATCACCTAGCTTATCAGTAATAATGCCGTTTCCATTATGTAACGTCGGAGGCTTAAGGCCATGCAGATCAATATGCAAAGTGTAGTCAGTCATACTGGCCGCCAGGTGATCCAATCCGTTGACGCCCTTGATTGACCAGTCGCCGGTATGAACAGCTATGCCGCTCGTTGAAGTGCCATGGGGTATTACGGCACCAGCTTCGATCTGGCGCCGCTGATCGAAATGGAACTCGCCGCGTGTAATATCGCTGATGGCGAAGTGTGCGGCGTAAAAGGGAGGAAGATCGCTGCGCAGGGCCTGAAAGAAGACAAGCTCAAAGCCATAGTGGTGCAGCTTGCCACCGGGCATTACCGCATCCATATGCCCCGTGTAGTACCACCATTCGGTCAGGTCGCGGTGTGCAGCTTCATCCTGGGGAAACCGGATGGGTGGCAGTGACACTGTCGTTGGCGTTGAGCTCACCAGGGGCAATTGGGCCGAAGTAGAGACTATCCCAGGAAAGCCACACGAGGAAAGCAGGATCACGAGAGCGAAGAGGGCCAGGATACTCAAGTTCATCTTTTTCATCGCTTGCCTCCTACACCGGCATCTTCTTCGGACGCGGGATACTGGCTATCTCTACTACGAATTTGTAGCTCTCCTGTATCAGCCAGCAGAGATGGGCGACGCTGGACACCTACGAACGGGAACCACCAGTTCAAATTGCCAAGCAATCGCATAGTAGCAGGCACCAGCAGTCCACGCACCAATGTGGCATCCAGCGCGACAGCCAGGGCCATGCCAAGGCCAAGCGCTTTGACCAGAATCATGTCAGCGCTCGCGAAGCAGGCGCTGACTACAACGACGATGATAGCAGCGCTCGTGATGATACCACCGCTGCGCTGCAATCCAAGGGCCACAGCCTGTGTATTATCCCCGGTCTGCCAGAAAGCTTCTTGAATACGCGAGAGCAGGAAGACTTCATAATCCATCGAGAGGCCAAACAATGCACAGAACAGCAAGATAGGGCTTGATGCTTCGACAAAGCCAAGTGGCGTAAATCCAAGTAGTTGATGCAGGAATCCGTCCTGGAAAATGACGACCAAAGCGCCATAACTGGCCAGAATCGAAAGGGTGTTCATCACTATAGCTTTTAACGGCAAGAGCAGAGAACGGAAAAACAAGAGTAGTACGATATATGTGGTAACGGCGACGATCAGCGCTGCAACCGGAAAGTCGGTGTAAAGCGAGGACACATAATCGATGTTGCCAGCCGTACCCCCATCGACCAGCACCGTTATCCCATTGCCAGGAGGTGTATTGCGAATCGTCTGCACCAGTTCTAGCGAATGCTGATCGAGCATGCCATATTTGCTGATGACTAAGATCATTGCGGTATTCCCCGCCACCGATGACTTGAGCAGTGTGGACAGGTAGGGATCAGCAATCAACTGCGGACGTGTATAGAGCAGCTCGTACTGTTCTAAAGTGAAGCGTGGATCTGCGCTCACGATACTATCTACCCGCGCAACACGAGGATCGGCTTCGATGCGGCGCACATAGTTATAGAGATCGCGGATATTGCCAGGTGCCAGCACATCACCTTTTGTCTGCACTGCCAAAAGCATGGGGGTTGTCTCCTGGACAGCGAATCGACTGGCCAGCAGATCATATGCTGCCCGCGATGGAACATCAGCGGGGAGAATCGAGGCATCAGGAGCTGAGAAGCGTACTCCCAGGAAAGGCAAACCCAGCGCGATCAAGAAGAGCAGTACGGGTACGAGGATGCGTATGGGATAACGCATGACAAGATGCGAGAGCCGGTACCAGAAGCCATGCTGGTGATCCCCAGTTTCGATGCGCTTGCGCCTCCCCAGCCTCGGGATACGCACAGGCAAAGCATTTATGCGCGTGCCAATGATGGCCAGCGCAGCGGGTAAGAGCGTGATTGCGGCGAAGACTGCAATCAAAACGACCATTACGCCGCCCATGCCAACAGAGTGCAGCATGTTGATGTGGAAAAAGATGAGGCCCATAAGACCAATCGACACGGTGAGGCCGGAGAAGGTAACGGCGCGTCCAGCCGTGGCAACCGTGATTGCTACAGCTTCTTCAACGCTGTGACCGCGGGCGAGTTCCTCGCGGAAGCGGCTGACCATGAACAGGGAGTAATCTACGCCAAGGCCCAGGCCAAACAGGGTGGTGATGTTTAGCACAAAGATAGAGAGTGTGGTGATCTGCCCAAGGCCAAAGATGAGCGCAAGCGAGACGCCTACGGCGCATCCCCCTACTAAAGCGGGGAGAATTGCGGCAACAACTGAGCGGAACACCAGCAGGAGTGCGATGAGCGCAAAGGGGAAAGCCAGGATTTCTGCACGCCGCAGGTCGCGTTCGCTCACGGCCTGAATGTCCTCGTAAAAGACCGGGCTTCCACCGATACTGGTTTTTAAATCGGGCACGGGCTGAATGCGGCGCTCCAGGTCGGGCAGCAGCTTAGGTGCACTATCGGGATCAGGTTTAAGGAAGATATTGACATATGCTGCGTAGCGGTCCAGCGAAATCTGGCGCGGATTGTCGGTAAAACTCACAATTTCTGAGACTTCTGGCATGCGCTGCACACCCGCCAGGGCAACTTGAGTTTCGTGTGTAAATTGTGGGCTGTCCGCGGTGTAGTTCTGACTGGTAAAGATCACCTGGACAACTGTCAGGTTGAGATGCAGCTTCTGAGCCAGGAGGTTAATGGCTCTTTCCGACTCAGCATCGGGACTCACAAAGCCGCCGGAATGGAGTACCTCGCTCGCTCGCGGGGCAAACGGCAGCGCTACCGCTATGGCAACCATCCACAAGCCCACGATCAACCAGCGATAGCGGGTGGCTATCCTGCCTAGATGGTAGAACATGCTAGAACCTTTCTAAAGTGCCTGTCCATACACTTGACGCGCACCGGTGCTACAAGGGGTAACACTGTACTCTCGACGCGTACTCGCCAGTGTTGTATGATGATGTTACCCGACAAACTGTACAGGTAGCCCCTACATATTAGTAGGTTGATTCTTTCCTTGTGTCAAGGTAAGTAATTTGCCCTGCAAATCTGACAATCCTGCCCGGAGTGTAGTCCCCCTGGGCAGTGTGCCTGCTGTTTCCTTAAGAACGGCAGATATACGTCCTAAATAAAAAGGAGTCTTGGTGATGGCAAAACAAAGCGCAGCCAGGAACGAGGCCAAATCACAGCCCGGTGATGCACCGATCAAAGTCATGACGGTCAATCGCCAGGCATATCACGATTACTTCGTCGAGCGCACAGTCGAGGCCGGCATTTCACTGGTGGGCACGGAAATTAAATCGATCCGCGAGGGAAAGGTAAACCTGCGCGGCGCATACGCTCTCATTCGCAACGGCGAACTATGGCTGGAGAACGCAAACATTGCCGTCTATGAACACGGCAACCGCTACAACCATGAGCCGATGCGTAGCCGCAAGTTGCTCTTGCACCGGCGCGAGATCGCGCAATTGGAAGCAAAGGTGGCAACGAAAGGCTTAACGCTCATCCCTCTCAAGCTCTATCTCAAGGGAGGCAGAGCCAAGATTGAGTTGGGCCTGGCTCGTGGTAAAAAACTGTACGATAAACGCGAAGCCATCGCCGAACGAGATGTGAAGCGTGAGATTGAACGTGTAGTCCGCAAGGGGTAACATGTGACGCAAAACGAACAGGAAAGAAGCGCGCTAGAACCTTTAATGCGGGATGTCAAGAATTTTGGCATCCTGCATTTACTGGGTATGAAGATCATTAGTGCGGAATCCGGTGTGGGAAAGGTGAGTATGCAGGTAGATGAACGGTTGATGCATCCTCAACATATTGTGCATGGTGGGGTGATCTTTACACTGGCCGATACTGCAATGTCAATGGCCTTGTTTTCCGTTCTCCCGTTGGGAACACGTTTCGGCACCATCGAAGCAAAGGTTAACTTTCTGTTGCCGGTACGCACGGGAGAACTCCTGGCAGAGGGCAAGATCGTTCACCAGGGACGCTCGACCGCTGTATTGGAAGCCACGATCTACAATATCGTTGAGGGCGAGCAACAGGCCATTGCACGTACGCTGGGAACGTTTAGTATCGCTCGCAATAAACACGGCGAGACCGAGGGCAAGTGAGCTCGCCACACTTTATCCAACCACCGTAACCTCCGATTCAGGACTTATCGTCCCTGATTGAGTCTCATCCCTCGCTTCAGCCTGATAGGAGTACTGCTCTCCATCTGGCTTCTTCCATCGATATCTTGTAAATTGGAGGGAGAACAAGAAAAGCTCGCATTAGCTCTCTTCAAGGGGTGTCGGAAAGACCAATGAGATGGGTCAAAATGGCGATGATATGCTTCAAAAGCTCTTTTTTTGTGAAAAAACGGAGAACTACCTGTAAATTACAAAATTCCGTGTCGTATTTTTGGTACTGCTCCCTGTCGTATTTTGTGAATTGTTCCGCTGAGAAAGCGGTCAGGTACGACAGAGAACAGGTGGAGAAGGACGGCACCGAATTCTCTCATCTACAGGTTGTGCTCCCTGCGGGACTGGATGAAGCTGTTGATTTCTGCTAAGATACCTATGAGGATATCCGCTGGTGGTGGATGTCTGCTAAGGTCCTGTGAGCACGAGGGAAGAAGGGATATGAAGCGAGCCTCGACACCTCCTGTTTCTTCGGCTGGCGCTCGTGCCCTGGCTGTCTATGAAGCGTGGATGAGAGAACAAGAAGCTCTTGCCACGGCTTCTATTCGGAATTACGTGAGCGACCTGTCTCACTTTATCGCCTGGTATGAGCAGCGGGCCACTCAAGTTGCTGGAGATACTGGCGTGCTTTTTTCGCCAAGTGAGATCACGACAGCGGAGCTGCTTCGATATCGGGACGTGCTGCAAGAGCGCGAGCAAAAACCTGCCTCCATCAATCGTGCGCTCCTCAGCCTCAAGCGCTACTTCCACTGGGCATGTTCTCAGCAACTGGTAAGTTCGGACCCCTCGGTCCCGGTCAAACTGGTTGGAGAAAAATCGGTTCCTCCTCGCCAGCTGAGTGACCAGGAGGAACTGGCTCTGATCGAGGCTGTGAACAAGTACGGAACCCTTCGAGATCGGACGATGATTCTGCTGCTGCTGCATACCGGGTTACGGGCCAGTGAACTGTGTGGGTTGCGGCCAGATCAGATTACGCTTGGAGAGCGGAGTGGGCACCTCTGTGTTGTTGACACACGCAACAACACGCGCTCTGTGCCGTTGGACACGACGGCGTACCGAGCGCTCTCGGAGTATCTTCCATCGCTCCCAGCTCAGTCGCCGTGGGTCTTTCTTTCGGAGAAGACACACAACGCCTTATCGGAAAGAGCGCTGGGATATATCGTCAAGAAATATGCTCACCTGGCGCACGTGGCAGATGTCAGCCCGCATGATTTACGCCATCGCTTTGGCTATCGGATGGCCGCAACGATGCCACTTCCCGATCTTGCTGAAATAATGGGGCATGCCTCTGTGGAGACGACCAGGCTCTATTTCACCCTCCCGGCGCAACCAGAGAGGCAGACGCCTGTCCCTCCTTCCCAGAGTCCGGAACAGATGCAGCCAGCCTCCCTCCTGCTCCCTAAATTGCGCCCTCCTCGTTTGCCTTCTTTGTTTGTCTCGCGCCAACGCCTGCTTGCACGCATGGAGGAAGGCCGCCAGGGCAAGCTGACCCTTCTTCTCGCCCCTGCAGGCTCCGGCAAAACCACCCTGGTACGCCAATGGATTGATACGCAGGGCCAGGACACGCAGGCAGCGTGGCTTTCTCTTGATCCAGAGGACGATGATCCAATCCGCTTCTGGCACTATGTGCTGACCGCCTGCGAGCGATTTTCGGGTGAGCCTGGCCATGATGCGCTCAAGCTTCTCTCAACCAATCAGTCCTTTTTTCCACTGCTTTTTCTGAAACAGATCCTCACCTCTTTCCTCAATGATGTCGCCGAGCAAGCGCGACGCTTGCTGCTCGTCCTTGATGATTATCATGTCATTACCTCCTCGCAGATCCATGAGTCGCTGGCATATCTCGTCGATCATCTCCCACCAACACTGCACCTGGTCGTGGCGACCCGCGCCGAACCCACTCTGCCGCTGGCTCGCTGGCGTGCCCGTGGCGACCTTCAGGAGATTCACGCCGCCGATCTACGCTTTTCGCCGGAGGAAATGACCTCCTTCCTGCACCAGGCGTTGCCTTTTCCGCTCCCGAAAGATCAGCTCCAGTCTCTGGAGGCTCATCTTGAAGGCTGGCCGACTGGCTTTCGCCTCCTGGCGCTGGCTCTGGCGGGGAAAAGCGAGCGCCGGGAGATCGAGCAGGTGCTTGCCGGCTTCAGCGGCAGCCATCGCTATCTGCTCGACTACTTTACCCTCGAAGTCCTTTCATCCGAGGGCGAAGCACGGCAGATCTTCTTGCTGCGAACCTGCCTGCTTGGCCGCATGACGGCCTCACTTTGCGATGCTGTCACCGGAGGCCGGGACAGCGAGCAGACGCTCAGGGAGATGGAACGTTCCGGCCTCTTCTTGCAAGCGCTGGGTGGCGAGCCGCCGTGGTATCGCTATCACTCCCTCTTTGCCGAGGCGCTCCAGGCACAGGCACGCCAGCATCTGAGCGAAGAAGAGCTGCGCCAGTGCCTGAGCCGGGCCAGCGCCTGGTATGAGCAGGAGGGGATGTTCCCCGAAGGGATCGAGGCACGGCTTTCGGCGGGTGAGTGGGCGCTGGCGGCAGCCCTGATGGAACGCGTTCTCACTGGGCAGAACCAGCCAGCTGTGCAGGAACGCGTGACGCTGCTGCGCTGGCTGGAGATGTTGCCTGAGCAGGTCTTAGATGCCCACCCGGGACTGTGCGTCACCTATGCCGCCGCGCTCCTGTTCACCCTCGATCCCAGTTCTCCGGCCACGATGGCCCTCGTTGAGGAGCCACTGAACAGAGCTGAGCGCGCCTATGAGCAGCAGGAGGAGTGGGGAAAACTGGGCGAAGCGCTCTCCTGTCATGCCGAGGTTGCGCGCTGGCATGGAGACCTCCCCCTGGCGCTGAGCCTTGCCCGGCGAGCGCTCACCCTCCCGCCGGAGCAGCCGGTGTTCTGGCGGGGTGCCAGCATTCTGACCATCGTCGCGAGCGAGATGCAGGCTGGAAGGCCGGAGGAAGCTCGACGGTTAACCCTGGAGGGGCAGAAACGCTTTGAGACGCTCCAGATCCCTGGCTATAGCATGCATGGAGCCACCTATATGCTGGGCGAAATCGGTTTGCAGCAGGGCAGGTTGCACCAGGCAGAACAGTACTACCGCCAGTTGCTCGTTACCTCGAAAGAGAACCCGGTCGATCAGATGGCGGCACGGCTTGGCCTGGCGAAGGTTTCCTACGAGTGGAACTACCTGGCGGAAGCAGAACAGAGCGTCGCGCAGGTGGTTGAGCTGGGGAACGCTCACCTTGATGAGGTGGGGAAATACTTTGTGGAGATTGGTTTTCTCTTCCCGACTTCGCTTCTCCAGGCGCGTTTGTCCCAGGCTCGAGGCGACCTGTCGCAGACGCAACAGTCGTTGCAACAACTGCTGGCCTTCGCGCAAGAGTACCAGTTGCCCTCCCTCTCTAGAATGGCACTGATGCAACAGGTTGAGCTTTCTCTGGCCACGGGCCTCCTGGCATCGGTCGAGGACTGGCAGGCGATCTCGAACCCTCCCGAGGGCGCCGCCTCTGTCATGCAGCAGGAACAGGAGGCCCTGTTGCGCGCTCGTGTCCTGATCGCGCGAGGAGAGATCACGGAGGCCCTCCATCTCCTGGGAAGCTGGCAGGAGGAGGCGCGTACCTGGAAGCGTCTCCGCAGTGAGCTGGAGATCCAGGTGCTCCTGTCTCTGGCATACGCTGCCAGTTCGCGCCCTATCCAGGCCATGCAGGCGCTCAAAGAGGCCTTGATCCTTGCTCAGCCAGAGGGCTTCCAGCGTCTCTTCCTGGAGAAAGGGGAGCAGCTTTCCACCCTGCTTCGTACACTGTTCCGCGATCTGCGCGAGGAGCCGTACGTTCGCTATGCGCGGGGCTTGCTGCTGGCTTTTACCAGCCTGAAAGGCGAGCCACAGGCGACCCCTCACGCGGTTTCGGAGTTGCTGCTGGAGCCATTGACGGAAGCCGAGCAGCGCGTGCTTGGCCTGCTTGCCAGAGGCCGCACCAACCCGGAAATTGCGGTGGCCCTGGTGGTCTCGATCAATACGGTCAAGACGCAGGTGCAGAGCATTTACCGCAAACTCAACGTCAAGAGCCGCTGGGAAGCAAGCGAGGCCGCGCACCGCCTGAACCTCCTCTAGCACTTTCCTTTCCTTCTCCCGCCTGTTGAGAACCGAGTGTGTTTTGCCAGCACGCCCCGCAAAATCACCCGCTCAATCACTCCGCAGGAGGATGAGTTGTTCCCCAGACTTCCCCTATACTACATGCATACCAAGCATCGCTCGGATGAAAGCATGATCTTCTCTCAACACGCTCTCGGGAATCAGAGTCCGCGCGGAGAGGAGAGAGAAAAGAAAGGTGAGAAGTTCATATGAACGAGATGCATAAAGGTGAAAGTACAGGAACCCTGGTTGAAGAACAGCCAGCAGAGGACGTGCCGGTGATGGAGGAGAAGAAAAAGCCCGGTGCTGGCGGCCCCCTGAAAGTACGCAATTTTAATCTGCTCTTTGGCGGGCAGACAATCTCGGTGATCGGCGATGCACTCTACACGGTGGCGTTGCCGTGGCTGGTCCTGACGACGGGAGGAAGCGCCCAGGAACTAGGAACGGTGCTGGCGGCCTACGGCATTCCCCGCGCGTTGAGCATGCTGGCGGGTGGCTGGCTCTCCGACCGCCTGCGTCCGCGAAGAGTGATGCTGATCGCGGACGCGGTCCGTTTGCTACTGGTTGGTCTCCTGGCAGTGATCGCTATGGGGGGGCATCCGACGCTCCTCCAGCTCTGCGCGATTGCTGTACCGCTGGGAGCCTTCGGGGGCGCATTCCTGCCCGCCTCACAGTCGATTTTACCGGAAACGCTCTCGACCGCTGAGCTGCAAGCGGGCAACGGGTTGATGCAGGCATCGAGGCAGGGGGCGAATCTGATTGGTGCGGCTATGGCTGGAGTGATCGTGGCCGCGCTCACCTCGGCGGTGGCCCTGGCCATCGACGCGGGAACCTTTCTCGTGTCGGCTCTTTCGCTCGCGCTGATGCGCGCAACCCCCGGTACGGGAAAGCAAGCAGCAAGGCGAGAGAAGGAAGTCACCGGCGTGCAGGAACGAGTCGAGCAGATTAGCCTCTGGCACTTTCTGCGCACTTCGCGGCTGATTCAGGGGACTCTGCTGATTTTCATGGTGATCGGCCTCGTTTCGGGCGGATTGATTGAGGTGGCTCTGCCCGCGCTGGTTCACGGCCCCATGCATGGGAACGCCAGCGGCTTTGGCATCATCCTGGTGGGCTGGGGCGCGGGTGCATTCGCCGGGGCACTCGTCGCGGGGGCGCTGGGCAAGGGCAAACACAAAGGACTCATCATGCTCATCGCGGGCCTGCTCATGGCGGCCATGATCGCACTTCTCCCCACCTGGGGCGTTGCTTTCGCCGTCGTGTGTATGCTGCTTGCTGGCGTCGCCGGGAGCATTGTCAATGTCGTCCTTTTCACCGCGATCCAACTGGCCATCCCGCGTCACCTGATGGGGCGCGTCATGGGTCTGCTGCTCTTCGGCTCATTCGGGGTCTATCCTCTCTCGGTAGCCCTGGCCGGGGCGCTTTCCGATCACCTGGGCCCGGCGATCTTCTTTCCGTTCAGTGGGATCCTGCTGGCCCTGGCGATGCTGTTTGGCATGACGCAACGAGCGCTGCGAGAGATCTAGCAAGCGTTCTGGGCGCGATGAAGCAATTTGAGATATTCATCGCGCCCAGAACGCCTCTCAACGTAACCACCCCCTGGAGAGAAAAAAAGGATCAGATTTTCGAGGATATGTCAAATTCGTCTCATTTTTTAAGGAGAAAGGAAGAGATACCATGTTTCAAACACTACGCTTTGATCAGAATGCCCCCTGGAAAGAACGCTTTCGCGCCGCTGCGATCCTGTGGACCCAACTGGCCGCCGCCAACAAGACGCGCGGGATCGCCGTCAGCACCCATTCAGGGACCGCACAGATTTATGCCTGGGATGTCTCCGCCGGCTCGCTGCGACAGGTGACACAGCACGAGGGGGGCCTCTACTACGCCTACCTCTCCGCGGATGGACGCTACATCTACTATCATCATGATATGCAGGGCAACGAGATGGGACATTTCGTGCGCATTCCCTTTGAGGGGGGAGCTCCCGAAGATATTACCCCGGATCTGCCTCCCTTTGCGTTCTTTGGCATGCAGGGCAGCCGGGCCACTAACCTGCTGGCCATCATTGCCTTTAACCAGGAAGGGTTCATGCTCTATTGCATGGATATCGGGCCCGACGGGACGCTCTCCCCTGCGCGCAAGATCCATCAAGAGCCCTCCATGATCCGTGCGGCCTACTTTGCCCCAAGCTTTGTTTCCGCTAACGGTGCCCTGGTAGCACTTGGCTCCAGCAAGCGTTCTGGGAGCCTGGACTTTAGCCTGCTGGTTGTCGATGCCCACACGGGCCAGCCCATCGGAGAACTCTTCGAGGAGAAGCAGAGTGTAGAGCCTCTCGCATTCTCCCCGCTAGCCGGGGACGAGCGTATCCTGGGAACCAGCAATGAGACGGGGATGAAACGGCCCTTCCTCTGGCATCCGCGCACCGCCGAGCGGATCCAGCTGGCGCTCTCCTCCCTGGAAGGAGATGTGGAGCCGCTGGACTGGTCAGAGGATGGGCGGCAGATCTTACTGTGCCAGTCCTGGCAAGCGGTGCAGAACCTCTACCTCTACGACCTCGAAAGCGCTGCTCTCACACCCTTGCATGTTCCTGGTGGCTCGCTCGGCTACCATGATACGCTGGGCCGGAAGGCCTACTTTGGACCAGGGGATGAGATCTTCGCCGGGTGGTCGGATGCCACCCACCCCAGCCAGGTGATCGCGCTCAGCCGGACGACAGGGGCTCGCACACGCACCGTCCTGCCCGCAGGTTCGGTGCCGGCGGGCCATCCCTGGTGCTCGGTGCGTTTTCCCTCTTCCGACGGGCAGATGGTGCAGGGCTGGCTGGCTGTGCCCGATGGGCCCGGTCCATACCCCTCCATCATTGAGATGCATGGTGGAATGGCGACGCTGCAGAGAGAAAGGTTTGTCCCTGCCAGTCAGGCGTGGCTGGATGCCGGCTTTGCCTTCCTCTCGGTCAACTTTCGCGGCTCGAGCACCTTTGGACGCGCCTTCGAGCGGAAGGTGTGGGGCAATCTGGGCTATTGGGAACTCGAAGATGTGGTGGCGGCCCGCACGTTCCTGATCGAGCAGAGCATCGCCAATGCGTCCCAGGTCTTTCTGACGGGTGCCTCCTTCGGGGGATATCTCACGCTGCTAGGGATAGGCAAATATCCTGAGCTGTGGGCTGGCGGCATGGCAGAGGCGCCAGTCGTCGGTTTGGAGACGCTCTACGAGACGACCGGGGGGGTGATGCGCAGCATTCAAATGTCGTTTCTGGGTGGCACGCCAGAGGAACAGCCTGAACGCTACAAAGCCAGCTCAGCCCTGACCTACGTCGAGCAGGTGCGTGCGCCGGTGCTGATTCTGACAGGACGCAACGATTATCGTTCGCCAGCTGGTCCGATCGAGCTGTACGAGCAGAAGCTGAAAGAACAGGGCAAAGCGATCGAAGTGGTCTGGTTCGACGCCGGCCATATCAGTTCAGCGTTGCAGACCGAGCTTGGAATCACCTACCAGGAACACGAGCTACGTTTTGCCGCACGGGTGCTCGGTCAACCGCTGCCCTAAGGGGGGAGGGGCTGACCCTGCGTCAGGGCTCTCCATGGCGAGGGGGAATCGGATCTCCGTAACGAACTTTGTTTCGTCGCCGCCAGAGGGAGGACGTGGAAAAACCACTCACTCTGAGTAGTTTTTCCACGTCTCCCGGGCTGTGAATGAGAGAATTCGGTGCCGTCCTTCTCCACCTGTTCTCTGTCGTACCTGACCGCTTTCTCAGCGGAACACTTCACAAAATACGACAGGGAGCAGTACCAAAAATACGACACGGAATTTTGTAATTTACAAACTACCGAAGCGCCAGCCGCAACTCCTGCGCCCGCTGGCGCATCCAGTCTACTTCTTCGGCAAAGATCTTGATGGCGCCTGTACATCGGCCTCGCGCGTCAGTGATAATGGCGATGGGATCATCCCACCCGTAGGCCGCGCCCATCAGATGGATGCGTCGCGCCTGTTCGGCGGCGGCCTGGTTGGCCCAATGGTTGACATCCACGTAATTGTAGATAGCGTTCGCCAGATCACGCAACCGTGTCCCAGGAGCCGCATCATCCCAATCGATGAAGCCCATCAGGTGCCCACCCTGGAAAATGGTGTTGTGTGCTCCCAGCTCATGATGGGCAACAATCTCATGGCCCTGTGCCAGCCGTGGCATCATGATAGCGTCGGATGGCTCTGGCCGCTTGCTCCAGCAGCTCATCGGATAACCCTGAGCCACTGCCATGCCACATCTCGCCTTCGAGATAACTGAGGATGTCACGGCCTTGCTCATCCATCCCCAAAAAACGCGGCACGAACGGGAAGCCCTGGTCCTCCAAGAAGACCAGAAGATCATGAACAAACGCGACATTGCCTTTGGGGAGCCTGCGCACGGTGTTTCCTACGCGCACGAGACCAGGCGTCAGTTGTCCACCCGGCAGGGGAATCTCTGCCGGTGGTTCTCTCTGTGGCTCTGTTTCCATCGCTTGCGTGCTCACGCTCCTTGTTGCATGCCGCTCTCCTCTTCGGGTATGCTTTCCCCAAAGAGGAGAAGGGTCCGAAAAGGATCGCAGAGGAAAAATTCTTTCATTCCCCAGGGCTGAGACGTGAGTGGAGACTGAATAGCACCAGTTGGCAAATACTGCTGATATAACGCCTCAATATTGGTCACGCCAATCCAACAGACCGAGTGACCTTCGGAAACAGTGAAGTGCAGACTGATCCCATCTCGTTCGACAATGGCAAACTCCCCGGAACGCGTGGTGGTCGCAAAGCCAAGTTGAGCATAAAAGGCCAGCGCTTGCTCCATATCTCCGACAGGAACACGAGGAGCAATTGAAAGGAGCGTTGGTTGACTTGGGTGAGATGATGTCACAGGAATCCTTTCCCCAAAAATCAGGAGATTGCGATTAGGATCGCAGAGGACAAATTCTTTCATCCCCCAGGGCTGAACCTGGAGAGGAGACTGAATAGCACCAGTCGGCACATACTGCTGATACAATGTCTCGATATCGGTGACGCCAATCCAACCCAGCAAGTGGTCATTTGGTGGTTCTTCAGATTCAGAGGCATTGAAGTGCAAAGCGATCCCGTCACGTTCGACAATGGCAAACCCCTCGTCGTGATAGGTGGTCGCAAAGCCGAGTTGTCCATAAAAGGCCAGGGCTTGCTCCATATCTCCGACAAGAGAACGAGGAGCAATCGAATCGAGGGTGGGTTGACTCTCTTGGGATGCTGACATTGGTTTGGTTTCCTCTCTGCTGTACATACAAGGTGGTCATGGGAAGTCATTCTTCTTCACGAACCGAGAAGCGGCAACTGGTAAATGCGCTACGAAGTGAGCAGATTTTGCCCTCAAACGTTGAGAACTTGCCCTCAATCTTGAGCACTGGTGGTGAACATGTCGCCCGCGCCTTCCGCCGCCTTGGCCGCAAGCCGGTTACCGTGGAGCGCCGCCCAATCCGATCTCGTTTCCGTCGGGATCGCGGTACGTGATCTTGTGCACGCCGCCCGTGTAGGTTTCCCGCTCCACAGGGTCGAGTCCCCGATCGGCTAGTCTCTCGACGAGCGCATCGAGGTCATCGACGAAGAGCGTGTGCATGGCGTGGCCAGCGTGCTCGGGCCGCAGCACAATGTACACGTACCGATGCTCGGCAAGCTCCCACACGGCTTCTGTGTCGTGTGGATAGAAGGTGGGCTCCGAGCCCAGCAGCCGTTGGTACCACGAGAGCGCCGCCGCGTAGTCGGCGACTGGTATTCCCGCGAACAGGTCGAGATTCGTGGGAGGAATCATGCTTCTTGCTCCTTATATGTTACTATTTTCCCAGACCCTCTCGACGAAGGGTCCGCAGGGAAATCCTGCTGGATAAGCACTGCCGGGGAAAGACTCCTTGCTCCACACGGCTTGACCGATAGGG
>Ga0207646_10001107_pt1 | contig 34365 bp, 30 predicted proteins | sample KBSK5502metaG_FD_184343 | JGI IMG/M metagenome (GOLD analysis project Ga0207646, IMG submission 184343) | Corn, switchgrass and miscanthus rhizosphere microbial communities from Kellogg Biological Station, Michigan, USA - KBS K5-50-2 metaG... | ecosystem: Host-associated > Plants > Roots >... | reverse complement strand
TTGGGGTTGTTCTTCGACAGCACCTTGGTGATCGCCGCCGTCAGCGTGGTCTTGCCGTGGTCAATGTGCCCGATCGTCCCAATGTTCACGTGCGGCTTGGTCCGTTCAAATTTTTCCTTGGCCATCGGTGCTACCCTCGTGAACGGTCTCTCGACCTAGTTCTGGAGCGGGGGACGGGATTCGAACCCGCGACCATCGGCTTGGAAGACCGAGACTCTACCGCTGAGTTACCCCCGCCCAACCGCTCATCCCTGGAGCCTGGGACCGGGTTTGAACCGGTGACCTCGTCCTTACCAAGGACGCGCTCTACCAACTGAGCTACCCAGGCCCGAATCCTTACCCCTTGCGTTCGCGCGACCCCGTTCGCTTCTCGTTCTGGCGGGGCATGGCTCGCGCACGCATCCACCTTCAAGATGTCTTGGACCGTATTTGCTTACCTGCCCTCAGGGTCTAGCCAACTGTGCGTGAGGGTGGTGGACGGGGGAGGATTCGAACCTCCGTAGCCCGCAAGGAGCGGCAGATTTACAGTCTGCTGGTTTTAGCCACTCACCCACCCGTCCCGCACGGGGAAAACCTCAACGCAAAAAGGGCTCGTGCCTAAAGACACCAGCCCCTCCGATTTGCTACGCAGGGAGCCCGTCCGCCTCAATACCCAAATTCGCAGAGTCCCAATCTCAGCTGGCGGAGGGATTTGAACCCCCGACCCTCTGATTACAAATCAGATGCTCTACCACTGAGCTACGCCAGCACGGCTCAAACCACGCAAGACTATCAAATGGGCAAGCAGATTGCAAGAGGTTGTGTTTCCTCGAGAGCAAGATTGGGGCCAACCCCTTTCTCCCGCCGCCGGCAAACTCTATATGGCTTGGTTGGCAGGTCTTGTGCGCAAACCCTATAGCCGAATCCAGCCCGGGAATGAGAGAATCATGGCGGGGGGTTCTGCAGTTCTCGCCCCGCACATGAGGATCGCTAAGGGCGCCATCATCTTTCTCCTCGTAGCGGCCGCGGTTTCCGCTGCCATTTTGCACTACGCAAACCGCGGGCCGAGAGCTGCGCCTGGCACCGCCATCCCGGAGCTGATTTCCCTGGCGCCGGCCGACTCTGCGTACCTTTTGTACGCCGACCTCTCCACTTTGCGCGCCTCTCCGTTTCTGACTCGCCTGATGGCACTCGCGCCTGCGCCGGCAACCGACCCCGACTATGCCAGGTTCATGCGCGCTACCGGCTTCGACTACACGCAGGATCTCGATCGCCTGGTGCTGGCGGCGCGGCCCGGCTCGCCGAGCCCGCTGACGCTGGCGCTCGCCGAGGGGCGTTTCGACCGCGCAAAGATTTCAAGCTATGCCCTGCGCAGCGGAAGGCTTGAGCGCCACAGCGGGGCTGAAGTGTACGTCTTTCCGCCGAGTGCGACGTCGAAGGCGATGTCCATGGCTTTTCTCGACCCCAACCGGGTAGCCATGGCCGAGGGCCCGGAAGCCACGGCGGTCGTCGCGGCGCTGGCGTCGCACGGCGCGCCGAGCGCGTTTGCGCCCGCCGTGCGTGAGCGAATCTCGCGGCTGGCCGATTCAGCTGTCTTTGCCGTCGGCCAGGTGAACGATGTGCCGGAGAATCTCTCTGTCGGCGGCTTGCGTTCGGACCAGTTCAGCAATCTGGTGCGCAGCCTGCGCTGGTTCACGCTGGTGGCGCGTCCTGAAGTCGATCGGTTGAAGGTCGCCGTCGAAGGCGAGTGCAACACGGTCGAAAACGCTCGCCAGCTTGCCGCCACCCTCGACGGCCTGCGCCTGTTTGGGCAGGCCGCGCTCGCCGATCCCAAGCTGCGGAAGGATCTCGAGCCTCCGGCGGCCAGCCTACTTGAGAATTTGCTGCTGAGGACCCAGATTTCCCGGGACGACCAGCGCGTGCGGTTGAGTCTCGAGCTGACTTCTGAGATGGTCAATCGCTTGCCCGGCGCGCCGGCCAGGAAAATTCCTGCGACCAGCCCGCACATGCGGTAAGCCTGGTGCCGCTCCAGCACCCTTCTCCAGTTTGCCGCGAGGATGAACGCCGGAAGCGTCGCGCAGTCGCGTTAATCTGCTGCCGACGCAGTCGAGCGCAGGTAGCGCCAGGGATTGACCGGCGCGCCGTAGAGGCGAACCTCGTAGTGCACGTGCGGGCCGGTGACGCGCCCGCTCATGCCGACGTAGCCGATTACGTCGCCGCGCTTGACGTGCTCACCCGGGCGCGTGTTGAAGCCCGAAAGGTGGCCGTACCATGTGGAGATGCCGAAGCCGTGGTCGACTACGACCAGCCGGCCGTAACCCGGGCGGGTCTCGACCGCCGTGACCACGCCGTCGGCCGTGACATGCACTTCCTCGCCGTATTGCGAAGAGATGTCCACACCGGTGTGGAAAGTGCCTTCACCGCTGAACGGATCCAGTCGCTCGCCGAAACTCCCGCTGATGTGACCGATCACCGGCCAGAGCGAGGGCGTGGACGCTGCATCTCCCAGACCCGGCCGCGGCATCAGCCGTAGGCCTTCGGTGGCCAGCGCCACGACGGTGGCGTTCTTTTTCAGGAAATTAAACTGCTCCACCGATTGCTCGAAGGTAGCCTGCGGCTCCAGGGCCGCGCCTGCGCCCACCTCGTCAAGACCGAAGGGGCTTTTGCGAATGCGCATGAAGCCATACGTTATGGCCACCTCGGTGGCGAGGGATTGCAGGGAGGAGAGGCGCTGGTTGGTGCTTTTGACGGTGGCCTGGAGTTGCTGGTAGCGCTGCTTCAGGGTGTCCTGCTCGCGGCGCAGGGCGTTATACTTGCCCACCTTCCACAGCATTCGCGTGTAGGAGCCGACCGCAACCAGCACCGTCGCGCCGCCCACAATCGCCAGGATCATCAGCCCGTGCAGGATATAGAGGGGGACGCGAATCTTGCGGACGCTACCTCGCTCACTGGACGCGATAAAGAATGAATAAGACTGTGCTTTCATTTTCCCTGCGGTCGCCGAATTTCCACTTGCGGGCGGAGTCTTTGAGCTGCTCGCCCACTGAGCGGCTGGGATTATCAAAATCGAGCGTTTGAACCGCGAGTCTTGGTTCGAAAGCCGGCCCAGTCTAAGAGCAGCCCCGGAGCGAGTCAACCAAAATTTTTTCTCGTCCAGCGGAAAACCAGGCTCGCTTCCTTTGGGCACCGCTTCTATAATGGCCTGGCTGCGCCAGCCTCGATTCGGATTCGATACCCGTTCTTCATGACCACGGAAGACGATCTGATCCAACGCATCCTCCGCCGTATCCCTTTGCGCGCAGCGCTTGCTCGCCGCGCTGGGCTGCGCATCGGTGCGGGAGACGACGCCGCGGTGCTGCGTCCCTCGCGCCGTGCGGAGTGGGTGCTGACGTGCGACAGCTTTCTCGAGAACGTTCATTTCCTCGTTCCGATTCATCCTTCGCGGGTGGTGGGCTACAAAGCGCTCGCACGGGCGACCAGCGACCTGGCCGCGATGGGCGCTGTGCCGAGGCTTTTTCTGCTCAACCTGGCCCTGCCTTCGCAGCGCGCGGCCACCTGGCTCGGTGGCTTCCTGACCGGGATGGCGCGCGCTGCGCGCCGGTTCGGGCTGGTGCTGGCCGGCGGCGACCTGGCGCAGAATGCGACCATCGGAATCAACATCACCGTGCTGGGTGAAGTTGCCCCCGGCCGCGCCGTGCTCCGTTCAGGCGCGCGGCCCGGCGATCTGCTCTACGTTTCCGGTCGGCTGGGCGCGGCGCAGTTGGGGCTGGAGCTGATCTTGCGCGGAATGCACCGCGATCGGCGCTGGCAGCCGCTGCTGCGGCCGCACCTGTATCCACCGCTGCGGCTTACGTTCGGCCAGTGGCTCGCGCGCGAGCAGGCGGCCACCGCGATGATGGATACCTCGGACGGCCTTTCGACTGATTTGCAGCGACTGTGCCGGGCTAGCGGCGTCGGCGCGCGCCTTTGGGCCGAGTGTTTCCCCGTGGTGCGCGTGCCGCCGGCGTTGCACGAGCGAGGGTTTGATCCACTGGAGCTCGCGCTGCACGGCGGCGAGGACTACGAATTACTCTTCACCGTGCCGCGCCGCTTAAGCCAGCGGATTCCTGCGGCCTATCGAGGAGTGTCTATTACGCAGATCGGAGAAATCGTCCGCGGGCGTGCGATGCTCTTGATCGGACCCGAGGGCCGCGCAACTTCGCTCGAGGCCCGGGGCTGGGACCACTTCCGCGCGTCGCGGAAGCGGTGACGCGATTCCGACGCTTGCTTAGGGATGTGCCGGAGATCGCGAAGTCGTGCCGGGAGAGGGCACGGCGGAGACGGCCGGCGGTGGTTTCCGTGGCAGCGGCGTTTTTTCGGGCGGCGACCCCGGCACCTCTTCGGTCGGCGCGGTATCGGGCGTATCCACCTGCACCTGCTTGGTCAGTGCCACCTTCGAGAGTGGTTCGACGTTGGGGAAGTTCTCGACCGGTTTGCCGTCGAGCGCCGCCTTCATGAACTCGATCCAGATGGGCAGCGCGGCTCGCGCGCCGGTCTCCCGCTTGCCGAGCGAAATCTGTTTATCGTCGTAACCCACCCAGACGCCCGCGGTGAGCGAGGGCGTGAAGCCGATGAACCAGGCATCGGTAAAATCATTTGTCGTGCCGGTCTTGCCGGCGGCGGGCCGGCCGAGCTCCTTGGCGTGCACCGCGGTGCCGAACTGCACCACTTCCTCGAGCATCGCCACCATCATGCGAGCCACGTTGGGCGCGACGACGTCGTGCACTTCGGGCCGCGCCTCTTCCAGCAGGGCACCATCGTAGGTGCTCACCCGACGAATCACGTGCGGCTCGATGCGGATGCCGTCGTTGGGGAAGACGGTGAATGCGGAGGTGTGTTCGAGCAGCGTGATTTCCGCGGCGCCCAGAGCCAGCGGCAAGTAAGGCGGCAGAGGACTGGTGATGCCGAAGCGCTTCGCGGTCTCCACCACGCTGCTGATGCCGATCTTTTCGGCGATTTTCACCGCCGGGACGTTGCGCGAGCCTGCCAGCGCGCGCCGCAGGGTGATGACCCCTTCAAATTTCTCGTCGTAGTTGTGCGGCGAGTACACCTGGCCGCCGCTGATGGTGGTGAACGGCGCATCGAGTACGGTATCGAAGGGCGAGAAGCCTTTTTCGATGGCGGTGGTGTAAACGTAGGGTTTGAACGAGCTGCCCACCTGCCGCAGCGCCTGCGTGGCGCGATTGAACTTCGACTCCTCGAAGCTGTAGCCGCCTATCATCGCCTTGATCTCGCCGGTCGGGTTGTCAATGGCCACCAGCGCCGTCTGCGTCGCGGGCCTCTGCTCGAGTTCCACCTTCGCCACGTTGCCGGTGATGTCCTTGATGTGGACCTCCGCCAAGTCGCCGGGCTTCAGCAGTTGGGCCGGCGAGCGGCGGCTGGTCCAGGCAAAGTCCGGCGCGGCGAGCTGCGCGCGATACGGCCCGATTCTTAAGGTGGCCGTCTTGTCGTCCATCGCGGCGACCAGGCCGGTCACGTAGGAGCCTTTCTCGATGGGACGCCGCCAGTCGTCGTCCTCGTAGGTGTCCAGCTTGCCCAGGGCGTCGCGAAGGATGTTGGGCAGATTGCCGCGCCAGCCATGCCGGCGGTCGTAGGTGTGCAAGCCCTCGCGCATCGCGCGATTGGCGGCGCGCTGCATGGTCACGTTCAGCGTGGTATAGACGCGCAGGCCGCGCTCATGCACCGCCTCGGTCCCATAGGTGTGCTCCAGGTACTTACGGATCTCCTCGAAGAAATAGGGCGCCAGGTCGTTGCGCGGGTATTGCACGTGCAGCCCGAGCGGCTGCTGCAGGGCTTCCTGGGCTTCGTGCTCGGAGATCTTCCCCTCCTTGGCCATGCGCTCCGCGACAAAGTTGCGCCGCTGCAACGCACGCTTGGGGTGAAGCACGGGCGAATAGCTGGGGCCTCGGATCAGCCCGGCGAGCATCGCCGCCTCGGTCAGTTTGAGCAGGCCGACGGGCTTGCCGAAGTAGAACTCGGAAGCGGCCTCGAAGCCGTAGTTGCCGTGCGCCAGGTAGATCTGATTGCAGTACATCGCGAAGATCTGCTCTTTGGTGTAGTGGCGCTCGATCTGGATGGCCAGCAGGACTTCCTGCACTTTGCGGCGGAAGCTCTTGTCGGGAGAAAGAAACAGCACGCGGGCCAGCTGCATGGTCAGCGTGCTGGCGCCTTCCGCCTTGCGCATCTGCACGACGTTTCGCCAGGCGGCTTGCAGGACGCGGGGGAAATCCACGCCCCAGTGCTCTTCAAAGTGCTGGTCTTCGGTCACCAGGATGGCGTTCTTCAGGGTTTTGGGGATTTGCTCGTAGGTCAGCAGGATGCGCCGCTGCAAGGCAAAGCTGCCCACCAGTTGGCCGTCGTCGGCGTAGAGCTCGGTGACGACGTTGGGGCGGTAGTCTTCGAGCGCACGGATCTCCGGCAGGTCGCTGGCATAGACGAACAGCAGCCCTGCCGCGGCGCCCAGGGCAATCGAGCAGAGCAAGAGGACCGCGAAGGCCACTCGGCCGATCAGTTGCCGGCCGCGCACGCGCAAGGTGATGGGTGGCAGGCTCAGCATCTACGGGTTCATTTTATCGCAGATGCGAAGCGCAATGACCGTCCGCGGCCGAATGTGTTCCGGCGAGGGAGGAATGGCAGTGAAGTCCAAATCCTCAGCCCTGGGGATTGACCCAAGTCACAAAGCCCCGCGTCTTAAGAGGTGGGCTACAGGGATCTCTTGCTCTGGGGCACGAGGAACGCGGCCACGGTCAGGGCGAGCGAAACGCCCAGCAGCGCGCCGTCGCGGATGAGCGTGCGCGCGCCCAGCTTCTCGCCAGGCCCGAAACACCCGCAGTCAATTTCCAGGCCCTTGAAGTGCGCGCGCAGCATCACGGCGAAAAACCCGGCCAGCAGGAGGCTGGCGACCACAGAGATGTACCGCAGACCCATGCCAGAGATCAGCAGCAGTCCAAGCGCCAGCTCCACCCAGGGGAGCGCGCGCGCCAGCCACAGCACTCCCCACTCGGGCAGCACGCCGTAGGAGTTGATGGACATGGCGAACAGGTACCAATAATCGCGCACATGCCATTGACCGTTCAGGTGAAGTTTGGAGTAGGCCGCGTACACAAACACGCTGCCCACAAGCAGGCGGCCGAGCATAATCAGCACGCGGCGGGCGATGCCGGATGAGGGGGAGGCCGGGGGAAGAGGCCGCGGATCCGCCATACCTACTTCTTGAGGAGATAATCGAGATACTGCTTGAGGATTCCGTAGGTCACGCCGCCCGCAGGCAGCGCTACGGTCTCGCCGCCCTTGGAAACGAACAGGCTGGGCGTCTGGTTCACGCGTCGGCTCTGCCCCAGAGCGACGTCGCGGTCAATGGCGGCGTCGAGTTGGCCGCTCTGCACCAGTTGACGCACCTTCCTCATTTCTGCCGGCGTCAGTATGGTGGTCACCACAGCTTCGATATTCCCGGTGGAGCCCCAGGTCTCCTGCTTGGCGTAGAGTGCCGCTTCCACCTTCCCGAATTTCCCAATCTCTGCAGCGGCGTTGGCCCAGCGCGCTGCCTCGCGCGAGTGGCTGTGCATGGGAAGCGGGAAATCGCGCTGCACCAGATACACTTTGCCGCTGGAGACGTAGTTATCAATCACAGGCCGCAGCGTTTGCTCGTAGTTTACTTTGCACGCGGGGCACTGGAAATCGCTGAACACTTCGATCGTGATCGGCGCGGATTTCGAGCCCATTGCCTTGAACGCCGTCAGTTCCACGGCCGCTACCTTTGCCTGGGCCGGAGCTGCAGCAATCCTCCCTGGCACCGCGACCGCCAGGGCGGCCAGACCCAGCACCCCAAAGAGCCCCTTCATCCAGTAAGGCCGAAACACCTGATCCTCCAAGGGAACCGCGTTTGTGGCTCGAGTATTGTACCCCGAGTTTTGATGCCTCATCATGTTTGGATGCAAATGGGGGACAGCGAGCGCGCTGGGCACGGCATCCTTCGGCTGAGATTCCCGTCGGCGCAAGGAAATCTTGCTGAGCGCAAGTTTGCAGGGCGGGCACATCCCCGGGAGGGGCAATCCGCTGGGTTGTGGGCGGCTTAGGAGTCTGGCTGCAACTATATGAGGCCGTCGGGTGCACTCTAAATGATTTTAAATGATAGTATTGTGGATTATCCTCGATCTTGACAAGGGTAGACTCAATCTCTATAATACGAAGGGGCTGATAGAGCTATCGAACGTCTGGCAAGGGCCTGAGGAGGAACGAAGGCATGAGCAAGATTATCGGCATCGACTTGGGCACCACCAACTCGGTTGTAGCGGTAATGCAGGGTGGCGAGCCGGTGGTGATCCCCAATCAGGAGGGCGCGCGGACCACGCCCTCGGTGGTGGCGATCACGAAGACTGGCGAGCGCCTGGTCGGGCAGGTGGCCAAGCGGCAAGCAGTAACCAACCCGGAAAATACGGTCTATTCCATCAAGCGGTTTATGGGCCGGCGGTATGACGAGGTGAGCGAAGAAATGCGCCGCGTGCCTTACAAGGTCACCCGCGGGCCGCACGACGATGCGCGCGTGGAGATCTTCGGCAAGGCCTACAGCCCGCCGGAAATCTCCGCAATGATTTTGCAGAAACTCAGGGCTGCGGCCGAGGACTTCCTCGGTGAGAAGGTCAGCAAGGCCGTCATCACCGTGCCGGCGTATTTCAACGACAGCCAGCGCCAGGCCACCAAGCAGGCCGGAGAAATCGCGGGGCTCGAGGTGCTGCGCATCATCAACGAGCCCACCGCGGCGGCGCTGGCCTACGGCCTGGACAAGAAGAAGGACGAGACCATCGCCGTATACGACCTGGGCGGCGGCACGTTTGATATCTCCATCCTCGAAGTGGGTGAAGGCGTGGTCGAGGTGAAGGCCACGGCCGGCGATACGCACCTCGGCGGCGACGATATTGACCAGCGCGTCATCGAGTGGCTCGTGGCCGAGTTCAAGAAAGACCAGGGCATCGACATGGGCAAGGACCGCATGGCGCTGCAGCGGCTGAAGGAAGCGGCCGAGAAAGCCAAGTGCGAGCTTTCACAGTTGATGGAGACCGAGATCAACCTGCCGTTCGTCACTGCCGACGCCTCAGGCCCCAAGCACCTGCAACTGAAGCTCACCCGCTCGAAGCTGGAACAATTGATGGAAGACCTCCTCCAGCGCACCGTCGGGCCGGTGAAACAGGCGCTCGGCGACGCCGGAATCTCCCCGGACAAGATTGACGAGGTGGTGTTGGTGGGTGGCTCGACGCGCATTCCGCGAGTTGTGGACATCGTGAAAAACCTGTTTAACGGCAAGGAGCCGCACAAGGGCGTGAACCCCGATGAGGTGGTGGCCGTGGGCGCGGCCATCCAGGGCGGCGTGTTGGGCGGCGAGGTGAAGGACATCCTGCTGCTCGACGTCACCCCGCTTTCGCTGGGCGTGGAGACGCTGGGTGGCGTGATGACCGTGCTGATCCCGCGCAACACCACCATTCCCACGCGAAAGTCGGAGACCTTCTCGACGGCGGCGGACAACCAGACCTCCGTCGAGATTCACGTGCTCCAGGGCGAGCGGCCGCTGGCGCGCGATAACCGCACGCTCGGCAAGTTCCATCTGATCGGGATTCCCCCGGCGCCGCGCGGCATGCCGCAGATCGAAGTCACCTTTGACATTGACGCCAACGGCATCCTGAACGTTTCGGCCAAGGACATGGCCACGAACAAGGAGCAGAAGATCACTATCACCGCCTCGACCGGCTTGAACAAAGAGGAGGCCGAGCGCATGCGCACCGATGCCGAGGCGCACGCGGAAGAGGACCGCAAGCGCCTGGTCGAGATCGAGGCACGCAACCAGTGCGACAACCGCGTCTATCAGGTCGAAAAGTTGCTGCGCGAGAATCGCGAAAAGCTCTCCGAGGCGGACATCAAGTCGGTCGAGGAGGCTCTCGAACAGTGCAAGCAGGCCATGGCCGATGGCGGCTTGGAGCGCATCAAATCGGCCACCGAGACGCTCGAGCGCGCTGCGCACAAAGCCGCTGAGGCGCTCTACCGCACGGGCGCCGCAGGCGCGGGCGGCCCAACCGGCGGTACGACGGGCACCGGCACGACCGGCAGCGGCACCGGCCCCGCGCAGGGCGAAGTGATCGACGCCGAGTACGTGGACGTGGACGAATCGAAGAAGCCGAACTGATTCACAGGGTCGGGCACGGGAGCGCGCCCCCTGCGCGGCGATGGCTGGGGGGGGGCTTGTCCCGCCCGTTAGGCGCTTGTGAGACGGGAGCGGCACGTGGCGACGGCTGAGGGAATCGGAATCAAGCGTGGCGGCCCGCCGCAGGCCGTACAGAAACTGCGTGAGGATTTCTACATGATTCAGGTGACGCTCACCGAGACCCCGAGTGCCGACTGGAAGCGGCTGTTCTATGACGCGCAACAGTCGCCTCCGCCGGATTTTCCGCCCCGTGCGGTGGAGATGAGCGGCGCGGTCCTTCGCTTTCGCTCGGACGCCGCGAGCGTTGAGGAGAAGGTCCACTGGATTGACAAGTGGATCGAGCGCGCCAACCAGAAAGAGGCCGGGCTCGGCGGCCGGCTGGATGAGGAGCGGCGGCGTCGCCGCGAAGAGATGGCGCGCGAGCAGCGCGAGCTGGCCGAGCTGAACGCTCGCTGGGCGAAACTGTAGGGCAACCCCCTGCTTGTCCCGAGCGAGTTGAGGGGTGGTTGCCGCGATGGGCGGACCACGGGGTATCCGATGCCGACAACGACGAAACAAGATTACTACGAATTGCTGGGCGTGCCTCGCCGGGCCACACTCAAGGAGATCCGTCAGGTCTACCGCAAGCTGGCCCGCAAATACCATCCTGACCTGAACCCCGGCGACAAATCCGCGGAAGAAAAGTTCAAGCAGATCCAGGAAGCCTACGACGTGCTCTCCGACTCGAAAAAGCGGCAGATGTACGACCAGTTCGGGTTCTACGCGGAGAACTATCAGGGAGGGCCGCCACCAGGAACAGATGCCGGGCCCGGCGAAATGCATTTCGACTTCGGCGGATTCGACTTCGGCGGGGCCGGCGGCACCAGCTTCCGCGACCTCTTCAGCCAGTTCTTCCGCGGTGCAGGCGGGGAGGCGGCCCACGAGGCTCAGCCGGGCAGCGACCTCGAGTATCAGATCGAGATCGGTTTCTGGGAAGCCGTGCGGGGCGCGGTGAAGAAGCTGACCATCACGCGGCTCGATACCTGCGCGGAGTGTCGCGGCACGGGCGCCGTGGGCGGCGCGCAACAAATGTGCACGGTCTGCGGCGGCTCGGGGCGCACGACGCAGACCAGCGGGCGGCTGCGCTTCAACATCACCTGCACGCGCTGCGGCGGCAGCGGTCGGTTGCGCACCATTTGCCGCGCCTGCGGCGGCGAAGGCCGCGTCCGCCGCGCCGACACGCTGGACGTGCGCATTCCCGCCGGCGTGCAGACCGGGTCGCGCGTGCGCGTGGCCGGCCGGGGCAATGCCGGCACGCTCGGCAGCCCGCCGGGCGACCTCTACATCATCACCGACGTCAAGCCGCATCCGTTTTTCGAGCGTCGCGGCGACGACCTCTACGCCACAGTGCCCATCACCGTCACCGAAGCCACGCTCGGCGCCAAGATTGAAGTGCCCACGATGGACGGCCGCGCGATCCTGCGCATCCCGCCGGGTACCAACAGCGGGCAGAAGTTCCGCCTGCGCGAGAAGGGCGTGCCGCTGGCGCGCAACCCGGGGCGGCGCGGCGACCAGTACGTCGAGGTGCAGGTGGTGGTGCCCAAGCCCGTGGATGAGCGCGTGCGCAACCTGCTGCGCGAGCTCGGCAAGCTCGCGCCCGAAGACCCGCGGCGCGATCTGTTTGCCCGCGCGGGCGTGTGAAGGAGACCGCGATGGCACGCAAGAAGAAGGCTCGCACCGGCTACATGATCAGCGCCGTCGCCAACCTTTATAAGATCCATCCGCAGACGCTCAGGCTTTACGAGCGCGTCGGCTTGCTGAAGCCTTCGCGCACGCAGGGCAATACGCGACTCTACACCGACGAAGACCTCGAGCGGCTCGAGGTGGTCCTCACGCTCACTCGCGAAATGGGCGTCAACCTGGCCGGCATCGAGATCATCCTGAACATGCGCGAGAAGATGGGCGAGATGCAGAAGCAGATGGAGGATTTCATCCACTTCGTGCAGGAAGAGCTGGCCCGCGGGCTGCGCTCGGCCCGCGAGCCGCGGGCCCGCGACGCCATCGTGCGCGTCGGCCCGCCCCGCGCCATCCGCGTGAACAAGTAAGGCCCGCCCCAACGAACGCGCCGTAGTCCGCCCTTCCCAGGTTGCCCTGAGGCCGCAGCGGCGGTCGAAGAGCGACGGCCGAAGGATCTCAGCGTCGCCAGGAGTCGCTCCCTGCGAGCGGGTCCCACTGCCCGCCCAAGCAACCGGGGGTGCCCCAGCGGTTTCCACAGCGCGGCCGGGTTTCCATAACGGGCGCGACTTGCGCCGCCTGCCCGCTGCGCCTATGCTCTGCACATGGCGCAGGCCGATTGTCGCCTTTGCGGCGGCGCGGGTTGGAAGATGGTTGCGGACGCGAGCGCGCCCGATGGCGCGGCGCGCGTGGCGGTGCGCTGCGACTGCTTGGCGGGCGACGGCGTCGCGCGGGCGCTCCGGCGCGCGCGCGTGCCGCGGCGGTACGAGCACTGCGACTTCGACAACTTCGATACCGACATCTACGAAAACGATCCGGATGCTGCCGCCTGGAACCGCAGCCTGGAGCAAACGAAGCTGGTGGTCGAGAGCTTCGCGCGCGACTACCCGGCCGGCACCGACTGCGGTCTGCTGCTGATGGGCCCGTGCGGCACGGGGAAGACGCATCTCGCCGTCGCCGCGCTCAAGCACCTGGTGCTGCGCGGCCATGACGGGCTCCTCTACGACTACCGCGAGCTGCTGAAAGAGATCCAGGCGAGCTACAACCCCGAGAACCAGAGCACGGAAATGGGCGTGCTCGAGCCGGTGCTGACCACGGAACTGCTCCTGCTCGACGACCTGGGCGCCAGCAAGCCTTCCGCGTGGGCGCTCGAAACTGTCGGACACATCCTCACCACGCGCTACAACGAACAACGCGTCACCCTGCTGACCACCAACTACCTCGACGCGGTTCCGGCATCGCCCGAGGGCCCGCGCTTGCCCTCGGGCCAGGGCGTTGCGGTTCTGCACGACGATGTCCTCACCGACCGCGTGGGCCAGCGCATTCGCTCGCGCCTGTACGAGATGTGCCGCACGATTGAAATCTGGGCACCGGACTACCGCAAAGAGGTCCGCCAAGCCGGCCGCGTGCGTTCGTAAGACTTTTCTCGCGCCTCGCGAGGCCCATCTGCGGTGCAACCCGTTTATTGACAACGTCCGCAGGGGGCGCGTATCATCCGACCGATGCAGCGATTTCGACGGCTGCTGCATCTCCTTCTTTGCTCCAGCCCCGTCAGCGGGAAGCCCCGAGGCACAGACCTCGGCGAGCAGGGCAAGTTTCCTCTTGGGAGGCCGCCAGGATGTCGCCCGAGCCGGACAATCCAACCACGCAGGTTTCTGCGGCTGCGGCCGCGGCAGCTGAACGTCCGCCTGAGTCCACACCAGCAAACTCTGACCCGCCCGCCACGCCTGCCCCGGCTGAGGTCGCGGCCGAAACCAATGGCCAACCCGCACCGCAAGCACCGCCAGAGCCCGCCGCAGCCGGGAGCGATCCGGCAGGAGCGGCTGCAGCGCAGGCGCCCGAGGCGATGGACCAGTTGATTGAGAAGTACGCCGCGCCGCAGCAGGTGCCGACCGAAGGCGAGCTGGTCGAAGGGCGCGTGATCGCCGCCACCGAGCTGGGCGTGGTCGTGGATATCGGAGCGAAGTCCGAAGGCTTGATCCCAGCGCAGGAATTCATGGAGACCGATGGCGAGGTGCGCCTGAAGCCCGGCCAGGCGGTCGCCGTGCAACTGCTGAACGAGGAGAAGGAAGGCTACATTCTGGTTTCCTACCTGCGCGCGCGCCGGCGTCGCGCGTGGGAGAACATCGAGAAGTCCTATCGGCAGCAGGTCCCGCTGACCGGCCGCGTGCTGGACCGCATCAAGGGTGGGCTGGTGGTGGACCTCGGCATCCGCGCGTTTCTGCCGGCATCGCACGTGGGCCTGCGGCCAACGCACGACCTGGACGCATGGAAAGGTCAGGAAATCCCCTGCCGCGTGCTGAAGATGAATCGCAAGCGCGGCAACGTGGTGGTGAGCCGTCGCGTGATCCTGGAAGAGGAGCAGCAGGCACAGCGACAGCGGCTGCTCGATTCGCTGGCCGAAGGCCAGGTGATCACCGGCAAGGTGAAGAACATCACCGACTACGGGGTGTTCGTGGACCTCGGCGGGCTCGACGGGCTGTTGCACATCACCGACCTCTCTTGGGGCCGCGTGGGACATCCCTCGCAGGTGGTTTCGCCGGGCCAGAAAATCGAGGTCCAGGTGCTACGCTTTGACCGCGAGAAGATGCGCGTTTCGCTCGGGCACAAGCAACTGCTACCCGACCCGTGGGCCATAGTGCCGGAGCGCTATCCGGTAGGCGCGCGCGTGCCGGGGCGGGTGATGGGCATCACCGACTACGGCGCGTTTGTCGAGCTTGAGCCCGGCATCGAGGGGCTGGTGCACGTCAGCGAGATGACTTGGTCAAAGCGGATGAAGCACCCCTCGAAGATCGTTTCGATCGGCGACGAGATCGAAGTGGTGGTGCTCGACCTCCGGCCCGAGCAGCGGCGCATCTCGCTCGGCCTGAAGCAGACGATGCCCGACCCGTGGCAAGCGCTGGCGGAGAAATATCCGGTGGGCACGATCGTCAGCGGGCGGGTGCGCAACCTGACCGACTTTGGCGCGTTCGTCGAAATCGAAGAGGGCTTTGACGGGCTGATCCACGTGAGCGACATCAGTTGGACCGAGCGGGTCAAGAATCCCGGCGAGATATTCAAGAAAGGCGACGTGGTGCAGGCGCGCGTGCTCAAAATTGACCTGGTGAACCGCCGCGTCTCGCTCGGCGTCAAGCAGGTAAACGACATTTGGGCCGACTGGTTCGCGGCGCACCACGTCAACGACGTCGTGCGCGGGCGCGTCTCGCGCCTGGCGAGCTTCGGTGCGTTCGTCGAGATCGCTGCCGGCATCGAGGGCTTGTGCCACATCTCGGAGATTGAAGAGCGACGCAACAAGGGCGACAAGCAGGCGCGGGGCGCCAAGCCCAGCATCCAGCTCGAACGGGGGCGCGAGTACGACTTCAAGGTCATCAAGCTCAGTCCCGAGCAGCACAAAATCGGCTTGAGTTACCGCGCGGCCCTCAAGCAGGTCGAGCGGCGCGATATGGAGGAGTACCGCTCGTCGAAGTCGTCGCCGACGGCGACCATTGGCGACGCCATCCTCTCGAAGCGCGAATCGTTCTAACCGCACTCGCCCCGCGGAGGCGAATTTGGTTTACCTTCAGGGGCTATTGATGATATGCAAAGCTGGCCGGTCGGCGGTTGAGGGGTCGGTCCAGGCAGGGGCAGGCGAGGTCGCCCGATACTCACTCAAGCGGGGTGTACCACGATGAAAGATGCCACGATGACCAAAGCGGATCTCATCGAGGAGGTCGTCCGGGTGACGGAATTGCCGCGCAAGGAATCTGAAACCATCGTCGAGACGATCTTCGAGAACATCATCCAGGCCCTGCAGGCGGGCGACAAAATCGAAATCCGCGGCTTCGGCAGCTTCCGTACCCGCCAGCGGCGGGGCCGCACCGGGCGCAACCCCAAGACCGGCGCCAAGGTGGACGTGCCGCCCAAGCGGATTCCTTTTTTTAAGCCCAGCAAGGAACTGAAAGACTTCGTCAACGGCGCGCGTCCCTCGGAAGCGGCGGCCGCCGCTCCCGCCGATCCTTCGCAGAGTTAGCCCCATCCGATATGGATTACGTGTGGAGTCCGTGGCGCTACCGGTATGTCGCTGACGCCGCGAAGGACGATCGCTGTATCTTCTGCGACGCGCTGGCGCTCGGCGACGACGCGAAAGCCCTGATCGTCCACCGGGGTAAGAAAAACTTTGTCATCCTCAACCGCTTCCCCTACACCACCGGGCACGTCATGATCGTGCCGTTCGCACACCTGGGCGAGCTCTCGCGCTGCGACGCGGAAACGGTTGCCGAGATGATGCACATCGCGCAACGCGTCCAGGCCGCGCTGGCCGCTGCGTATAAGCCCGAGGGCTATAACCTGGGAATGAACCTGGGCCGCTGCGCCGGCGCCGGCGTCACCGGCCACCTGCATTTGCACCTGCTGCCGCGCTGGTCCGGCGACACCAACTTCATGACCGCCGTTGGTGAAAGCCGCGTCGAGCCCGAGGATTTGCAGGTCACCTACGAAAAGCTACGCCGCGCACTTGCCGCCGGAAGCTGACGCGGCACCCGGGAGAGCAGCCTTGCATCTGGAACTGACCGAAGAACAGAGGATGCTGCAGCAGACGGTGCGGGAGTTCGCCGAGGCGGAGGTGAAGCCGCTGGCGAAGGAGTTGGACGACAGCGGGCACTTCCCGCGAGAAACGTTTCGCAAGGCGGCGACGCTGGGGCTGACGGGGATCGCGCTGCCCGAGCAGTACGGCGGCGCCGGCTTCGACCACGTCAGCTACGCCATCGTCATCGAAGAGCTCTCGCGCGCCTGCGCTTCGACCGGCGTGATCCTTTCGGTGCAGAACTCGCTCTACTGCGACCCCATCTACCGGCACGGCACCGAGGAACAAAAGCAGCGGCTGCTGGTGCCGTTTGCGCGCGGGGAAAAGATCGGCTGCTACGCGCTAACTGAGCCGCAGGCCGGGTCGAACGCCGCGGCGCTCGCCACCCGGGCGGTACGCCAGGGCGACCGCTACATCGTGAACGGCACCAAGGCGTGGATCACCAACGGCGGCGTGGCCGATGCGGCCATCGTTTACGTGAACACCGATCCCGCCAAGGGCGAAAAGGGCATCACCGCTCTGGTTGTCGAGCGCGGGACGCCTGGGTTCAAGGTGGGCAAAGATGAAAAGAAGCTCGGCATCCACGCCACCGCTTGCGTCGAGCTTGCGTTCACCGACTGCGAGGTGCCGGCCGAGAACCGCATCGGCAACGAAGGCGAGGGCTACAAGATGGCGCTCTCGACGCTTGACGGCGGACGCATCGGCATCGCCGCGCAGGCCACCGGGATCGCTCAGGGCGCGTTTGAGGAAGCGCTGAAGTATTCGCAGCAGCGCACGGCCTTCGGCCAGCCCATTGCCAACTTCCAGGCCATCCAGTTCATGCTTGCCGACATGGCCACCGAGATTGACGCCGCGCGCCTGCTGACCCGCAAGGCCGCCTGGAAACAAGACACCGGCGCGCGGTTCACCATGGAGGCCTCTATCGCCAAGCTGTTCGCGAGCGAGATGGCCACGCGCGTCACCCATAAGGCCCTGCAGGTCCACGGCGGCTACGGCTACAGCCACGAATATCCCGTCGAGCGGATGTACCGCGATGCCCGCATCACCGAAATCTACGAGGGCGCGAGCGAAATTCAGCGGCTGGTGATCGCGGCGTGGGTGTTGAAGACGTACTGAATGAATGTCGACACTCGAGAGTGCACCGTCGAAATTTAGAACTCAGAAAGTTGGAAAGCCCCTCCCCCTGCCATCCCGGTGTATTCTGGACGCATGTTGTCGCTGGATTGCGGGCTCGAATTCGATCCGGCGCGTGAGGAGGAGTTTTTCGCTGCGCTGCCCGCACGCCCGGCGGTGTTTCTGATCGAGCCGCGTGGCAGTGTCTCTACAGGCGCGGGCGCAGCGGTGCATCCCTTTTTGGCGCGGACCTGGGACCTGCGGCGGCGACTCGAGCGCCTGCTCCAGCTCCCGGAAGGCCGGTCGAAGCGGCTCAACCTGCGCGAATTCGCGGGGCGTGCGCGCTATCGGCTGACGGGCTCGGCCTTCGAGCAAAGCGTGGTGCTCTACCAGCACGCGCGGGAGCTGTTCCCGCGTCGCTACCGCGACTTCCTGCGGCTGCGCCCGCCGGCGCTGCTCAAGGTCAACCTGGCGAGCGAGTACCCGCGCTGCTACGTCACCCGCCGCATCCTCTCCGATGGTGGCTTGTACTTCGGTCCGTTTTCCACGCGCAAGGCTGCCGAAGTGTTCTCGAACGAGTTTCTGGACCTATTCAAGGTGCGTCGCTGCCAGATCAATATTCGCCGCGATCCCAGCTTCCCCGGCTGCATCTATTCGGAGATGAAGATGTGTCTCGCGCCGTGTTTCGCCGGATGCAGCAAGGGCGAGTACGACGTGGAAGTCGGCCGCGTGGTGAACTTCCTGGCCTCGAGCGGTGGGGCGCTGGTGGGGGAGTTCGAGCGCGAGCGCGAAGCCGCGAGCGAGCAGCTCGATTTCGAGCGGGCCGCGGCGCTCCACCGGAAGCTCGAGAAGGTGACCGAAGTCCTGTGCGGCCTGCCGGAGCTGGCGCGCAAGGTGGATGAGCTCGATGCTGTCGTTCTTCAGCCCGCGGCGGAAGAGAATACGATCGCCGTGTTTGCTGTCCGCGGCGGACGCATCGCCGACCCGTTCTTTCTTCGCTTCGGCGAGCTGGCCAGCCAGCCGCGCTCGGTCGAAGAAATCCTGCGGGAACAGCTCAGCGCGGCATTGGTAGGGGCGCAGCATCCTTCGACGGAGTTTACCCCGAGCGCAGCTGAGGGGCTCGGGACGACAGCAGCGGCCCTACCAGCCTCCGGTGACGGTGATTTCCTCGCCGAACATATGTCGCTGCTGGCGCGCTGGTTCTACTCGAAGCCCCGCCAGGGAGAAATCTTCTTTCCCCAACCCGACTGGCCCTACCGTCGCATCATCCGCGCGTGCTCGCGCCTGCTGGGCACTCCGCGCTCCGGCTGAGGGCGCGTTGGCGGGCTCGGGACAAGTGCCGTGCCCCCACAACCGTGCGCGGATGTGCCTGCCGACCATCTGCTATACTCACGGAACTCATGGCAAGTTTTGCCACGCCGGAGGGGACGCGGCGTTACGCGCAGCGGTTTGCCAATGCTGCCGAAGGATACTTTCGTCGCTCGGCTGCGCTCCCTTCGGCTCTGCTCAGGGCAGGCGGGACAAGCGGGCAGCCCGCTCCCTCGACCGGGCTCGGGGCAAGCACCGCGGGCTTGCTCCTTTCCTCCATCGGTATGGGCACCTACCTGGGCGAGCCTGACGCGGAAACCGACCAGGCCTATACCGACGCGGTCGTGGCGGCGGTCGAGGGCGGCGTCAACGTTCTCGATTCGGCCATCAATTACCGCCTCCAGCGCAGCGAGCGCTCGATCGCTGCCGCGCTCAAGAAGCTTGCCGCCGCGGGCTTCGCGCGCGATGAGATCCTCCTGTGCACCAAGGGCGGCTTCCTCACGCCCGACGGCGAAATGCCCGACGACCCCAGCAAGTATTTTTTCCGCGAGTACATCGAGACGGGCGTCTTCCGCGTGGACGAGATTGTCAGCGGGCACTGCATGACGCCGCGCTACCTGGCCAACCAGCTCGAGCGCAGTCTGCGCAACGTCGGCATCGAATGCATTGACGTCTATTACCTGCACAACCCCGAATCGCAGTTGGGCCACGTGCCGCGCGAGGAGTTTGCGCGGCGCGTGCGCGAAGCGCTCGCATCCCTCGAATCGGCCGTGGCCGCCGGCAAGATTCGCGCTTACGGCGTGGCCACGTGGAACGCGTTTCGCCAGCCGGAGACAGCGCCGGATTACATCTCGCTCAGCGAAATGGAGCGCCTCGCCCGCGAGGTCGGCGGCGAATCACACCATTTCCGCTTCGTGCAACTCCCGTTCAACCTGGCCATGACCGAGGCGCTGACCCGCCCGAACCAGGCACTCGACGGCCGGCGCGTGTCGATGGTCGAGGCCGCGCACGCGCTCGACATCACCCTGGTCGCCAGTGCGACGCTGTTGCAAGGCCAGGTGGCACGCAACCTGCCGAGCTTCATCGCCGAAGCACTGGGCCTGGAAAACGACCTGCACCGCGCACTGCAGTTTGCGCGCTCGGCGCCGGGCTTCACCACGGCGCTCGTGGGCATGAGCCGCGTCGAGCACGTCCGAGAGAATCTGAAGCTGGTCGGCGTGCCGCCAGCCTCGCAGGAGCAGTTCGCAAAATTGTTCGAGCGCGGCGAGCCGGCGTAGCCGCGCCCGCCCCTACACAAGCTCGGGGTGACGCGCAACGCACCATGCGCGCACGGCTTGCTCGACCGCGGCGAATTTGCCGGTGAAGAAATGATCGGCGCCGGGGACAAACACCAGCGCGGTCTGCTTCCGCTCGGCCTCCGGCATGGCGGCCGCCAGCGCTTCCACGTTCTCCTGCGCTCCGAACTGGTCGCGGTCTCCCTGCACAAACAGCTTCGGCTTGGCGCATGCGCTGAGGTAAGCAAGGTCGGCGGTGTTTGCTGGCAGGCCGAGGCCAATCAGCTCCGCCACGCGCGTATCGGCACAGCCGACCTGCAGCCCCACCCACGCGCCAAAGCTGAACCCGGCCAGCAGCAGCGGGCGCCCGGGGAACTCTTCGGCGAGAAAGCCGAGCGCGGGGCGCACGTCATCGGCTTCGCCACGACCTTCGTCGTGGGTTCCTTCGCTTAATCCTGCGCCGCGGAAATTGAACCGCAGCACGGCGAAGCCCAAGTGGTGCAGCGTGCGGGCCACCTGGAAAACCACCTTGTTGTGCATCGTGCCGCCGTAGGGAGGATGGGGGTGGCAGACCAGCGCGGCGAGGGGCGGGTCGGGCTGCGGCGAAGTCCAGAGGAGCGCCTCGAGGTGCCCAGCCGGGCCCTCGAGGAAGAAGCTGCGGTGGAAGGCCTTTTTCTCATGCGTTGCCATGGACGACAAGCTGCATCAACCCCGACGGGCGAATGAGGGGACCAGGGCGACGGCGACTTCCTGCTCAACCGAGCCGGGCTGCTGCGTGACGCGTACCACACGCGCCGGCACCTCGGCACCGGTTCCAGTACCCCACCGGCTGGGGATGGTGCCGGACGGCAAGGTAATGTGGACGGAATCGCCGACCCAGTAGAGCCGCGCGGTTGAGAACAGCACGCCTTCTTCGGCGATGTCCACGGTCATGGTCTCCTCGGGCCAGGGCGCGCCCGCGGGGCGCACTTGAATCGCCAGGGCGAGCTGAACGCGCTTCTGCCGGCGGCGGTCCACAGACGGAGCAGCGCCCACGGCGGAACGCGATGACGCCTCGAACTCAATCCCCACCAAGAGGCCGCCGGTGGGAGTTTCCTTCACCCACGCGACGCGCGCCAGCGTTTCCGGTTGAGCCAGCGGCAGCGTGGAGTCGAAAGGAAGGGTCACCCAGAGCGTTGCGCCGGCCTGGCAGAGCTCGCGGCGATGAATTCGCAGGCCGCTGCGGCAGACATCGTGCGTTTCGGTGACGTCGGTGAATTGCCCGAGCGGCGTCGGCCAGCGCAGTCGCACCGGCAGGCTCAATTGCGCGCGCGGATGACGTCGCCGCTCGGTAACGGCCGCGGCGGGCCGAAGGGCTTCTCCTGAGTTGAGTCGAGAGGAGGGCGGAAACATCATAGAGCTGCGCGAAAAATCATCTTAGCGCGTGGCGTGCGAGAGGGTCAAAACCAATCGAGCGCGAATGTGCTTGGCAGCCGCTCCCGAAGCGTCGGCAATTCCCGTTGCGCTTTCCGCGGGCCAATGCTAGTTTTGGCCTCGCCTGGGACGCCCTTTTCCAGGGGGGAGTGGATGGGAAACGATATCGAGCGCCGAGCCGCGCGGCGCTTCACAATGGCACTTCCTTTGACGGTGCGTTCCCAGTCTCCCAGCGGGACGTTCAAGCAGCGTGGGCACACCCGCGACGTCAGCTTCCGTGGGCTGTACTTCCTGATTGCCGCGCAGTTTGAGTCGGGCGCAGAAATCGACTTCGTCCTGACCCTGCCCAAGGAGATCACGCAGGCCGGCGATGTCCACATCCGCTGCTTCGGCGAGGTGGTGCGCGTCGAGGACCTCAACGGCCGGCGCGGCATCGCGGCGCGCATCGACCGCTACGAATTCCTGCCCGCCCAGGCCTGACCCCAACCGGCCCTCCTCACTGAGCTGTTCAGTCGCTGAGCCAGCGAAAACGCTGTGGTTCTACTGCGCCGGGCGGGGGTAGAATCAAGGTTCGCAATCGTGGTCGGGAGGGGGTGTATGGACCACTACGATGTCAAGACGGCGCTGGAAGAGCTGAAGGAAGATGCGGCCCTGCCGCATCCGGTCCGCCTGCGCGACATGATCATGCGCACCAAGCTCGACGCGGACCACGCGCTCGACCTGAACCGCGAGTTCCAAAATTACCTTTCACACTTCGGGGAGACCCAGAAGATCGCCCTGAGCATCCTGGAAAAGCTGGCCGTGGGCGGGGCGAAGTCTTCCTGAACGACTGCTGGCGGCTCCACCCGACGCGTGTCGCCGCCAGCCGAATCTGTGGAAGGAGCCCCCGCACATGAACGCCCATGCTGCGCCACACCCTGCTGATTGATGCCGACGATACACTCTGGGAGAACAACGTCTTCTTCGAGAAGACGATTGACGATTTCATCTCCTTGGTCCTGCCGCTCGGCTACGCCGGAGAGTATGTCCGGCGGATTCTGAACGAGACCGAGCGGCGCAACATCCGGCAGCACGGCTACGGCGTCTGCAGCTTCGGGCGATCACTCGAAGAAACCTACATGAAGCTGGCGGGGCATCTGGCCCGGCGGGAAACGGTCGCGCAAATCCACCAGATGGTCGCGGGGCTCGAGCAGACCCCGCCGCATATCCTTGACGGCGTGCCGGAGACGCTGGCCTATCTGGCCGAGCGCCACCGGCTGATGCTTTTCACCAAAGGTGAGTCCGCCGAGCAGGCCGCCAAGGTCGAGCGGTCGGGCCTGCAGCGCTTCTTCGAAGCCATCGAAATTGTGGGGGAGAAGGACGTGGCGGTCTACAAGGGTCTGGTCGGCCGGCACCACATCGTGAAGGCGCACGGTTGGATGGTCGGCAACAGCCCGCGCAGCGACATCAACCCAGCGCTCGAGGCCGGGCTCAACGCCATCTTCATCCCGCACCCGGCCACGTGGGCGCTGGAGCAGTCTGAGGTGGTCGCCGGGTCGGCTGGCGCGGGCAAGCTTCTGATCCTTTCCCACTTTCGCGAGCTGCGCCAGCATTTCTGAGCCGCGGGCGGGCGAACGCAGGTTCATACATTGGATTTTGCAGGGGCGAGGCTTGCCCCGCCCGGGGCGCAACACCCTTCGGCCCGCCAAGGCAGGCTCAGGACAAGGGCAGCGCTACTGTAAGAAGCGGGCGCAGTCGGACAATGGGAGAAAACCGTGGACTGGCGCGCGGAATGGTTTGAATTTGACGAAGTGACCTTCCTGGATGCCGCGGGACAGGGCCCGCTGCCGCGCGTCGCGCTGCGCGCGGCCGAGGCAGCACTCGAGTGGAAGAAGTTTCCTCACCGGCTGCCGGACGCGGCGTATTTCGATTTGCCCGACCGCGTCCGCGCCAAGGTCGCCCGCCTGATAGGCGGCCGGCCCGAGGAAGTGGCCATCACCACCGGCGCCAGCGGCGGCCTGGCCGTGGCCGCTGCGGGCCTGGATTGGAAGCCTGAGGATGAGGTCCTGATCGCACGCGGCGAGTTTCCCGCGCACTTCGCCACATGGATGCCGCTGGCCAACGCGGGGCGCCTGCGCGTGCGCGTGATCGCGCCGCGCGGGCGGTTCCTGACTGTCGAGGATTTCCTCGCGCGGATCGGCCCCCACACGCGCCTGGTCTCGACCAGCCTGGTGCGGTTCGACGACGGCACGCGGCTCGATGCGTCGCCCCTCGCCCGCGCCTGCCACGACGCCGGCGCGTACTTGCTGCTCGACACGAGCCAGTGCGCCGGGGCGATGCCGCTCGATGTCGGCGCGCTCGGCGCCGACTTCGTGGTTTCCGCGGGCTACAAATGGCTGCTGAGCCCCTACGGCACAGGGTTCTTGTGGGTGCGCGGGGATTTGATCGACCAGATGCGCGTGGGGCCGTTTTACTGGATGGCGCTTGAGGGCGCGCGAGAGTTTCATACGCTTTCCGTGCGCGAGTGGAAGCTCGCGCCGGGCGCGCGCCGCTGGGACGCTCCGGAAACGGCCAGCTTCTTCAACCTGGCGGCGATGGAAGCTTCGCTCGAGTTCCTGCTGCGCGCCAGCGTCGAAGCGATCTGGGACTACAACCGGCGCCTGATCGGCGAAATGATCGAGCGGCTACCGCTCGACCGCTGTGTGCTCGCCAGCCCGCGCGAGCCGGGAGGCCGCGGGCCGTTCGCCTGCATTGCGGCGCGGTCGGCAGAAAAAACGGCGGCGCTCTACGAAAAGCTGCGCGCCGCGAACGTGATTGTCAGCCTGCGGGACGGCACACTGCGCGTCGCGCCGCACTTGTACAACAGCGAGCGCGACATTGACCGATTTCTCGCTGTCCTCGCGGTCTAGCGTGATGGGCTCAGGAAACAGATCAAGAGGGTCAACAGAAAGGCCGAAACCACCCGTGATGCCATCCAAAAGAGTCCATTGCGATTTGAGCTTGAACCCATAAGGCATCCGGCGTCTGCTGTTGGGCAAAGCGGAAGGTCAAATCGAAAATTCCGGCTTACAATCTCCGCCGCCGATGGTTTACCCCCAGCACCTTGTTAAGCGGGGAAGCCCTCGATGAACGCACCCAAAGAACGAAAGATGTCGCCGCCATCAGGCTGGCGCGGAGATGAAACGGAGAAGGGATGGTAGGGACAATGTATCCTGACCAGCAGAGAATCCGCGGCCTTCTGATTCTTTTGACTTTCATCCTCTGGTTTGCAGGAGCGGTGGCAGCTCAGGCGCCATCCGGGCGCAGCCGGCCATTGCAGGAGGCCACAAGGGGCTCGCCGGCCCTGTCCACCGCAGCGGCCCTCCCAGAGCAGTCGCAGAGCCCCTTGCAGGGCAGCGTGCCTTCGGGCCAGGCCAGTCCCGAGGTTCTGCCGCTTTCCCTGAACGAAGCCATCGAACGCGGCCTGAAGCACAATCTCGGACTGTTGCTGAGCGACCAAGCCAGCCGCGCAGCGCGCGGCCAGCGATGGGTCGCCCTGAGCGCTCTTCTGCCGAACCTCGAGGCTAGCGCCACCGAGCAGGTCCAACAGATCAGCCTTGCCGCGAGCGGAATCAAAATCCCGAACTTCCCGAGGATCGTAGGGCCGTTCGGAATCTTCGATGTCCGCGCGTTCTTGTCGCAGCGCGTTCTGGACTGGAATGCCACGGAAACCGCCCGCGCAGCGGCAGAAAACGTGGGCGCTGCGGAGTACTCCTACAAGGATGCACGCGACCTGGTCGTCTTGGTGGTCAGCAATGCCTATCTGCAGACGACCGCCGACGCCGCGCGAGTCGGAGCAGTGCGCACGCAGGTGAAGACGGCTGAATCGCTCCATGACAAAGCCGTCGATCTTCACAAGGCCGGGCTCAGCGCGGGCATTGACGAGCTGCGCGCCAAGGTGGAGCTGCAAACGCGCCAGCAGCAGCTCATCGCCGCAGAGAACGACCTCGCAAAGCACAAGCTCAATCTCGCTCGCGCCATCGGGCTCCCCATCGGCCAGGGATTCGCGCTGAGCGAGCAGGTCGCTTTCCGCCCGCTCGAATCGGTCCAGCTCGGAGAAGTGTTGCAACGCGCCTACAGGTCGCGCTCCGACTATCAAAGCGCCCTGGCACAGGTTCGCGCCGCGGAATTCGCCAGGAAAGCTGCGGTCGCAGAGCGGCTCCCGACCCTCGCGGTCAGCGCCGATTACGGCGACATCGGTCCCACCCCAGCGAACTCTCGCGGAACGTTCACGGTCGCAGGCGTCTTGAGGGTTCCGATCTTTCAGGGCGGCCGCGTTCGCGGCGACGTCTTGCAGGCAGACGCTGCTCTGCAGCAACGCAAGCAGGAGCTCGAAAACTTGCGCGCACAAATCGACTACAGCGTTCGCACCGCACTGCTGGATCTGAAAACGGCTGCGGACCAAGTCGCCGTGGCGCAGAGCTCGGTCGAGCTGGCCGGCCAGACCTTGACCCAGGCCCAGGACCGGTTCGGAGCGGGAGTGACCGACAACATCGAAGTGGTGCAGGCCCAGGAATCGGTGGCATCGGCCAATGATGCGTACATTGCCAGCCTGTACGCCCATAACCTGGCGAAGGTTTCCTTGGCCCGCGCGATGGGCATTGCCGAGCAAGGCGTCAAGGAATACCTGGGAGGGAAATAAGTCATGGCGCAAAACGAAGGGATCGGATTGCAGCCGCCCGGCGCAGCGGTCGAGCCAGCGCGGAGCAGCGCGCCGCCAGCGAACGCGGCGCCGGAGTCCGCAGAAGCGTCCGCGGCCAGGCGCCGGTATGCATCCCTGCGAGGCAATCGTCGCGCCAGAGCCGTGCTTCTCGTCGCCGTAATCGCTATGGTCGCCGGCGGCTTCCTCCTCTGGCACCATTACGCCGCATGGGAATCCACAGACGACGCGCAGATCGACGGCTACATCTATTCGGTCACTGCTCGTGTCTCTGGCTACGTCGTCCGCGTCCATGTGGACGACAACCAGTACGTGCAGACCGGCACGGTTCTGGCCGAAATTGACCCCAGGGACTACCGGGTCGCGGTAGACAGCGCCCAAGCGGCATACGCGAATGATCAAGCCAGCGCCCAAGCTTCCCGGGTCAACGTGCCCATCACTTCGGTGAATACGCGGAGCCAGCTTTCCACTTCCCAGGCCGATGTGGAAAACGCGCGCGCCGGTGTCGCTGACGCCCAGCAACGGCTCGCGGCCGCGCAAGCCCGCTTACGGGAAGCCGAAGCGAACAATGCCAAGGCCCAGGATGACGTCCGCCGCTACCAACAACTGGTGGCGAAAGACGAGATCTCACAGCAGGTCTACGATCAGGCCGTAAATAACGCCAAGGCCGCGACGGCGGCCGTGGACGCGGCGAAGGCCTCGGCAGTTGCCGTCCAGGAGCAAATCACGCAGGCGCGCGCCAAGGTCGCGCAGGCGGAAGCATCGGTCCGATCGGCCCAGACTTGGCCCGAGCAGGTGACCGCCACGCGTGCCCGCGCACTCGCCGCCGATGCGGCCGCGCAAAGATCCAGAGCGGCTCTCGAGCAGGCGCAGCTTAATCTGCAATACACCACCATCGTGGCGCCGGTCAGCGGCGTGGTCGGCCAGAGATCGGCACAAGTCGGCCAATATGTGTCGCCCGGCCAGCAATTGCTGGCCATTGTGCCTCTGGACAACGTCTGGGTGACCGCCAACTTCAAGGAAACGCAGTTGAAGAAAATGCGGCCTGGGCAGCTCGCGCAGATTTCCGTGGATGCCTACGGGCGCGGATACAAAGGCCATGTTGACAGCCTGGCCGGGGCGAGCGGAGCGCGGTTCAGCCTGTTCCCGCCGGAGAATGCAACCGGGAACTACGTGAAGGTCGTCCAGCGGATTCCGGTCAAGATCATCTTTGAAAAAGGCCAGGACCCGCAGCATTCCTTGCGGCCCGGCATGTCCGTGGAAGCCAAGGTGAAAGTGAGATGATCCGAATCATCACTCTCGAGCGGGAGTTCGGCAGCGGCGGCGCGGCCATCGCACAAAAGCTCTCCGAACGCCTGGGTTGGACGCTTTGGGACCGGGCTCTGACCTGCAAGATCGCCGAAAAGGCCCACGTGGATCCGACGGTGGTCGAAGGCCGCGAGGAGCGAGTCGATCCCTTGTTCTACAGTCTTGTAAAAGTCTTTCTGCGAGGCAGCTTTGAGCGGAGCCTGCCGGTGAGCGGCCTGGAAAGCCTCGATGCGGACAGTCTGCTGGCGCTGATGCAGCAGGTGATTGAGCAGGCTGCGGCGGCCGGAAACTGCGTAATCGTGGGCCGTGGCTCGCCCTACTTCCTGCGCGATCGGGACGACGCTTTCCACGTCTTTACTTATGCCCCTCAGGAGGAAAAGATTCGTCGCCTGCGCGAGATCTGCAAAAGCCAAGCCGAATCGGTCGAGCTCATCGACACGATCGATAAGGAACGCGCGGCCTTCGTCAAGAAGTACTTCGGCAAGGACTGGCCCAACCGCCACCTCTACCACATGATGATCAATACCAAGGTCGGCGATGACCTCGTCGTGGAAATGATCCTGAAGGAAATCGACGCTCTGAACCGAAGATGAGCGCGGCACAAACCGAGCTCGAAGCGGCTCTGCACTGGCGACCGCAGACCAACCCGTGGCTCATTGCGGTCACGGTCATGCTGGCCACGTTCATGGAGGTGCTGGATACCAGCATTGCCAACGTCGCCCTGCCTCACATCGCGGGCAGCCTTTCGGCGGGGGTCGATGAGAGCACGTGGGTGCTGACGTCGTACTTGGTCTCCAACGCCATCGTTCTGCCGCTCACCGGATGGTTTTCGACGCTCTTTGGGCGCAAGCGCTTCGGCATGGCCTGCGTGGTGATTTTTACGGTCAGCTCGTTTCTGTGCGGCCTTGCGCCTAATCTTCCCTTGTTGGTGCTCTTCCGAGTTTTGCAAGGAGCGGGCGGCGGCGGGCTCCAGCCGGTTTCGCAGGCCATTCTGGTGGAGAGCTTCGACCGGGAGAAGCAAGGCATGGCCATGGCCGTGTACGGCATGGGGATCGTTGTCGCGCCCATCATCGGGCCCACGCTCGGCGGATGGATTACGGACAATTACACGTGGCGCTGGATTTTCTTTATTAATGTTCCCATCGGCGTTCTTTCGGTGCTCATGACTTCGGCCCTGATCTCCGATCCCCCGTACTTGGTCCGCAAAGGACTGAAAGACGGCCTGAAAATTGACTTCATCGGCCTGGGACTGTTGAGCGTCGGCCTGGGCTTCCTCCAAGTGGTCCTGGACAAAGGACAGCGCGATGACTGGTTCGGGTCGCCATTTATCGTCGGGTGCACGGTGGTCGCGGCAGTGGGCCTGGTGGGGACGCTCGTTTGGGAGCTGCGCCAAAAGGAGCCGATCATCGATCTGAGACTGTTCAAAGACCGCAACTTCTCCGTGGCCACCTTTACGATGTTCGTCCTGGGCGTGGTGCTCTACGGCACCACGGTTCTGCTGCCCATTCTCGTGCAGTCCCTGATGGGGTATACGGCCCAGTTGAGCGGCCTAGTGCTCTCGCCTGGCGCCCTGGTGACCATGTTCACGATGCCCCTGGTCGGCTGGCTGCTGACCAAGTTCGAGGCCAGATGGCTTGTCGTCGGGGGATTGCTTGCTCTCTCCGTCGGCATGTTCGAGCTCTCCCGCCTCAACCTCTATGCCAGCTTTTGGACCTTCGTGATGATTTGGGCGGTCTCGCGCGCCGGTTTGGGGTTTCTCTTTGTGCCCATCAATGTGATGGCCTTCTTTTTCGTTCCCCGGGACAAGACCAACAACGCCACCGGGTTGATCAACGTGGCACGGAACATTGGCGGCAGCGTGGGAATTTCACTCGTCACCACGCTACAGACTCGCCGCGCGCAAGTCCACCAGAACGACATGATCAGCCACCTGACCCCTCAAAATCCCAGCTACCAGAACGCGTTGAATCACCTGAGCCAGGCATTCCACACATCTGGAGCGAGCGCCGCGGGGGCTATGGCCCGGGCCCACGGCGTGATCTATGGCCAGCTGCAGCGCCAGGCCTCCATGCTCGCTTTTGTGGATGTTTTTTGGCTGCTGGGGGTCACCTGTGCAGCCATCACTCCGCTCATGCTCTTCATGAAGAAGTCCCAGCCTGGCAGGGCGCCCATCGCTTTGCACTAAAGCGCCTAAGCGCGGGTAACCGTGGAAACGCTAAGCGCCTCGGAGTGGCAGGGCGGAACAGGGAATCAACATGGAAATCCCTGCTTAGAGTTTTCCCGGAGCAGAGGACACGCAATTGGGCGCGCGAAAAAGTGACCCTTCTGCCGCAGTCCAGTACGGAATCGCGCCCTTGGACTACCTGGCTAGGGCTGCTCCTGGATGGCTTCAGCGTCGATGGTGATTTCCACCATGTCGCTCACCACTACACCACCCTTATCAAGTAGGGAGTTCCAACTGACGCCAAAGTTGTGGCGATTGATGGTTGTCTCAGCAAGGAACCCCGCGCGAGTCCTTGGTCCCTTATCGACACCATCTTCCCACCATGGTGTCTTCCATTGCCCCAGATATTGGACCTTCAAAAGCGCTTCGCGAGTAACGCCTCGGACGGTTAATTGGCCGGTCAGGAGAAAATCGTGATGGCCCACGATTTCAACCTTATTGCTTGTGAAGGTTATCTCTGGATAGTGCTCCACGTCGAGAAAATCAGCGCTGCGCAGGTGCGCGTCCCGCTGCGGTTCTCCAGTCCAAATCGACTTAGCGTCGATTCGAACCTCCACCCGGGAGTCACGCGGGTTTTCGGGGTCAAACACGAGCTTGCCTTTTATGTTTTTAAAATGCCCGCGAACGTGTGAGACCATCATGTGGCGCGCACAGAACGTGGCAGCCGTATGTCCGGGCTCGAAAAACCATTCGGGCATGGGTCCACCTCTTCGAAAATTCGGGTCCAGCGTGGCGTGAGTTGCCATTTTAGCAGCACCGCTGGGTCGCGATGCTAACACAGATACACTTCACGGGCTCGGGCAAGCAGGGGTCGCCCCTACGAGAGCGCGGAAGGCGGGCGATTCAGTAGAGGGGGGCGACGGCGCGGAAGGGGATGTGGACGATGGCTTCGAGCTCGACGGGAGTGCCTTTCCGCTGCGCGGGGCGAAACCTCCACCGCGAGAGCGCTTGCATCGCGTTGCTATCAAGCTCTGGTTCAATGCCCTTGACCAACTGGATGCTGTCCACCGAGCCATCCTTGCGGATGATGGCGAAGAGCACCACCTCGCCTTCGACTCGCGCGCGGATCAGCGCCGGCGGATACCTCGGGTCCACCTTGCGCAGCGGTACCGGCCCGCTCATATCGCCAGACGCCGAGGCATGCCCGCCCGACGTGTCATCGGAAACCTGCATTTCGACGAAGCTCAGCACCCAGCTCCCGGTGACGCTCGAGAGGTTGGGCATGTTCACGTGCAGCGTGTAGACGCGCTGGGGCCCGAAGACTTCCTCGGGTGGTGCGCCGGGCTGGATGCGTTCGAAGCCCGGCGCCGGTGGCGTGCGACCCGGGTCGGCTGCGGTACGGCGCACGGCGAGCTTTGCTGCCGGCATTGCCGCGAGGCTTGTGCCGCCGGGCCGCGCGCCGGGGGCCAAACTTACACCCGATATATTGGAGGTCGCGTTTGGATTCCCGCCGGTGATACTCACGCCAAGTGCGCCTGAGCCGTTGTCGCCCGCACCGCCGGTTGCGCCCGGCGTGCTGTGGGGCGGGCCTCCCAGCACGCCGGGTTGCGTGCCCTCAGGAGAAATGAAGACGCGCGCGGCAAGATTCCCCGCCGGCAGGAGGAGATTCATCCCGCTCGGTGCCGGTGTGGCGGAGATGGCCACGAGCCGCTCGACGCCCGATGCGCCGCTGCTCACATTCAGGGGCCGGATGTCCGGCGCGGGCCCCGCCGCTTGTCCCGCCTGCCGCGGACCCACGCGCGGGACCGATCTGGGCTTCACTGCTAACCACGGCTTGGGAACATTCATTGCACTCGCCGCAATGTTCCACTCACCCGGCTGCTTTTCAAGATTGGGCACTTCGGGCACGGCCACGTCGGGCAGACGTTGCGAGGCCGGCTTCCTCGGCCGGAGCTGCGCCAGCGCCGCGGGATTGATGCGCAGGCGCGGCCGCGCGGGCAGCGCGTTCCCGGCCCAGAGAACCATGTTGGGCAACTGAGGCAGGATCTTGGGTGGCTCGGGCGGCGCGTCCGGTCGGATCAGGGTTTGCCGCGGATGTGTCGGGAGCCGCGGCGCGGAAATGATCGTCTGTCGCGGATGGAAGGCGTCTGCGCCGCGCTGCGGCAGCGGCTTGCGCGGCTCGCCCGGCGGGCTCGGCTTTGCCGCGGGCCCTGGAGCAGTGATCTGGGGCAGATCCTGCGGCGAGCCGTACCAGGTGACTTCAATCCGCGGCAAAGTGAGCTCAGCCCTCGGCGGCATTGCTTTCCACACCGGAAACGGCAATGTGATCAACACGATGTGCCAGAGCACCGAGGCGACAAATGCCTGCTTCGGCCGGCGCGCTTCGGCAAACCAGGGCGCCGCTGCGCCCACCCAGCCGTCGCGAAAGTAGAGCCCTCCGCGGAACTCTTTCGGCGGCATCGGGCCGCGGAGCACTGCGGCAAGGCTCGCGGCAAAGTTTCGCCGGCAACTCTCCCAGGCCACGGTGAATTGCGGATCGCGCAGCCGGGGGTCGCGCGCGCGCTGGGGGGCAGCAGGCATACGAAGAGAATTATACGCCTTGCCTCTGGTGGCACGGAAAACGACTTGCTGGCTCGGTTGGGATTTGCCACGATAGCTGTGGGGTTCGGGCGTGGCGAGGCGGATCAAGTTGCAATGGAGCAGCGTGAAGCGAATACCGCTCTGGCTGCGCATGATTCTGGCCGCGATGGTCCTGATCGTTGTACTCGCGTTGATTGCTCCTTATTTCCTCGACGCAGACCGCTACCGCGCGCTCGTCGCCGGCACCATCGAAACGCAAACCGGCCGCAAGGTCACCATCGGAAAGATCCGCGCGCGCCTGCTGCCCCGCGCGGGCGTTGTGGTGGAAGGCTTCGGCCTGGGCAATCCGCCGAACTTTGCTGCGGGCGACCTGGTCTCGGCGGACGCCATCCGCGTAAACCTGGCTTGGTGGCCGCTTCTGCGGCGCGAGGTCCAGGTAAGCTCGATCGAGCTGGTGCGGCCGAAATTCGTTTTGCTGGAGAACGACCGCGGCGAAACCAATTACTTCTGGCGCGGCAATTCGACCGGAAACAACCCGCCGGCCAGCGCGCAGCCCGGCGCTGCGGCCGCAAGCGCCTGGCCGCTCGCGGCCATCGAACGCCTCGAGCTGACCGAGGCGGATGTGACGCTGGCGCGGGTGATCGGCCGCGCCCGTACCGTGGCGCCGGCGTGGCACGCGCAGAGGATTCGCGCGGAGCTGAGCAATGTGGCGCTCCGACCGCTCCAGCCCAGGCAGTGGGAAGGCGACCTCCCCCTGGCCGGCGTGCTGCTCGAGCTTCCGGGATGGACATCCCCGCTCGAGTTTCGTTCTGGGTGTTTGAAGCTGCGCGAAGGGCGCATCGAATCCGAGTTTCGTCTGCGGATGGGCAAAGCCGGCGAGTTCCAGGGCACCCTGCGCGTGGCGAACATCGAGCGGCCTCAGTCCGCCTTCGATCTGAGCACGTCGCGGCTCAAAGTGGATCGGTTGCTGGCGTTGCGCGCCGCTGCGCCGCCTTCGGTGCCGCCCGGCGCGCGACCCGCGCGGAGCGAACTCGTCGCCCAGGGCCATCTGGCCGCCGACCGGCTCGACTGGCAGTCGTACCAGACCGGCCGTGGCGCCGCTGACATTCGCATTTTCACCGATCGGCTGGAACTTTGGCCGGTGGCGATCGAGCTATACGGCGGCACGCTCCAGATTTCCGCGCGCGCGGACCGCACGCAGTCGCCCGAACGCTTTTCGGCCAACGTGCAGGTGCGCAACCTCGACATGGGCAAACTCTCGGCGGCTTCCTCAGCAACGTTTCGTAGGAAACTTTCTGGCACGGGCGAGCTCGACTTGCAACTCTTCGGTTCGCTCGGCCCCGCCTGGCAGAGGTCGCTCGCGGGCACCGGCCGGTTCGCTATCCGCGACGGCCGGCTACCGGGCCTGGACCTCGCCGGCGCGCTCGAGTCGCTCGCTAAGCTGGGCGGAGTAGCCGGGGAGACGCCGTTCAACGTGATCGAGGGCGACCTCGCCATCCGCCAGAGACGCATCGGGAGCCGGCGGATCCACATGGATTCCCCGCGCGGTCTGGTGGACCTCGCCGGGAGCTTTGGGCTCGATTCGACGCTCGACTACACAGGCCGCGCCGTACTCAACGCGGGTGGCGCGCAGAGTCTGACGGGAGAGATCGCCGGCGTGCTGGGTGGCGTTTTGAAACGCGAGGTTGGGCACGTGACGATTCCCTTTCGCTTGCGCGGCACGTTTGCAGACCCCCAACTTCTCTCCGGCGCGCCGGGTATCGCGGTGCCTGCGTCCACTCCGCAGCGGGCCTCGCCGTTGCAGCAGCAGAAGAAAAGCATCCTCGATATTTTTCGGCGCCCTTAGCCGCCGCCTTGCCGGAGAGGATCCTTCCGGGAAACGGGCCGCGTTCGGATCCTCGTCCGCCAGAGGCGGACTCAGGATGAAATTATGAAAGCGCGACTCCTACCGGCGGCGGTACGCTGCCGGTGGGAATTCCTGTAAGGAAAGGAGTCGCGCATGGGTGAGTATATCGCGTTTGATTCGCACAAGCGGTACACCTG
>Ga0207646_10001105_pt1 | contig 34375 bp, 35 predicted proteins | sample KBSK5502metaG_FD_184343 | JGI IMG/M metagenome (GOLD analysis project Ga0207646, IMG submission 184343) | Corn, switchgrass and miscanthus rhizosphere microbial communities from Kellogg Biological Station, Michigan, USA - KBS K5-50-2 metaG... | ecosystem: Host-associated > Plants > Roots >... | reverse complement strand
GGAGTGGTCGCGCTCAGGACGACCCTTCGAGGCAAGGTCAGACCGGCGGCGCTGGCGCTGTTCGAGCCGGTGGCGGTACCCGTCCTCGCCGCGGTTGGCGAGACGGAGGCCTTCGCCGCCTCCCGGGCGGTCTTCGACGACTACGGAGCGAGCTTCGACGCGGGCGATCGCCTGGCCATCCGGAAGATGGTGGACTACTGGTTCGGCCCGGCCACGTTCGATCGGATGCCCGCCCCGGTGCGCGAGTACCTGATCAGCAACACCGGCTCCAACCTCCGAGACGTGCGCGCCACCTTCCGCGATCCGTCCTACTCGATCGGCGATCTGGGGAGCCTGACGATGCCCGTGCTCGTCGCCTATGGCTCGCGCAGCCCGGAGATCATGGTCAGGATCGTGCAGGCCATCGCCTCGCACGCCCCGCAGGGCCGGGTGGAGCGGATAGAGAAGGCCAACCACGCGATGATCAACACTCACGTCGACGCGCTGGCCGCGTCGATCGCCGATCTCGCCGACCGGAGCGCGTGAGTGTGCTGGCCCGACGGGAGGTGCTCAAGGGCTCGGCGGTTCTCCTGGGAGCGACGCTGATGCCGACCGCATCGCGCGGCGCCGAGCGGCTGGAGCGGCGCATCCCGAAGACGGGGGAGGCGCTGCCGGCGGTCGGCCTCGGCACGTGGCAGGTCTTCGACGTCGCGGGCGACGCGAAGGAGCTGGGGCAAGCGCGCGAGACGCTCAAGACGTTCGGGGAAATGGGCGGGCGGGTGATCGACAGCTCGCCGATGTACGGATCGTCCGAGACGGTCACCGGCCAGCTCGCGGCCGAGCTGGGGCTCCCCGTGAAGCTGTTCATCGCCACCAAGGTGTGGACCAGCGGCAAGCAGTCGGGCATCCGCCAGATGGAGGACTCGATGCGCAAGCTGCGCGTCGAGCGCCTCGACCTGATGCAGGTGCACAACCTGGTGGACGTGGAGACGCACCTCGCGACCCTCCGCGACTGGAAGGCGGCCGGGCGAATCCGCTATCTCGGGATCACCCACTATCACGCGGGCGCGCACGCGGACCTGGAGCGACTGATCAAGCCCGGGAGCATCGACTTCGTGCAGGTGAACTACTCGCTGGCCGAGCCGCAGGCGGAAGCGCGCCTGCTCGCCGCCGCCGCCGCGAGCGGAACCGCGGTGATCGTGAACCGGCCCTTCGCCGAGGGCGCGCTGTTCGGGCGGGTGAGGGGCAAGGCGCTGCCGGAGTGGGCCAAGGAGGCGGGCTGCGCGAGCTGGGCGCAGTACTTCCTCAAGTGGATCCTGGCCGAGCCCGCGGTCACCTGCGTCATTCCGGGCACGCGGAATCCGCGGCACGTGGCCGACAACCTGGGCGCGATGGCGGGGCCGCTGCCGGACGCGGCGCTGCGCCGGCGGATGGCCGAGCACATCGATTCGCGGTAGGCTCGACCGGAGGTTCTGAGGAGGAGACATGGCGCGCCCCGAAGCTCGGACGTATCGGCACATCGAGGTGCAGCCGGTGAGCGGATCGCTGGGCGCCGAGATCCGCGGGGTGAACGTCGCGGCCGGGCTCGACGAGGCGGTCATCGCGGAGATCCGCCAGGCGTTTCTCGATCACCTGGTGATCTTCTTCCGCGACCAGAAGCTCGCCCCGCACGAGCAGCTGGCCTTCGCCCGGCGCTTCGGCGAGCCGATGGAGTATCCGCAGCTCAAGGGATTGCCCGAGTGCCCGCTGATCACGCCGGTGCTCAAGCTCGCCCACGAGAAAGTGAACTTCGGCGGGGTGTGGCATGCGGACACCACGTACCTGACCCAGCCGCCGATGGCGAGCATGCTCTACGCGGTGGAGATCCCGCCCTACGGCGGCGACACGATCTTCGCCAACCAGTACCTGGCCTACCAGACGCTGTCCGACGGGCTCCGGGCGACGCTCGACGGGCTGGTCGGGGTCAACACCTCGACGAAGGCCGATGCGTCGAAGACGCGCGAGGACCGGCTGAAGGAGGCCGGCGCCGAGATGAAGGTGCTGACGAGCGAGCACCCGGCGGCGCGCACGCATCCGGAGACCGGGCGGAAGGCACTCTACGTCAACCAGGGCCACACCGCGCGCTTCAAGGGCTGGACTGAGGAAGAGAGCCGCCCGCTGCTCGAATACCTCTTCCAGCATCAGGTGCGGCCGGAGCTCTGCTGCCGCTTCCAGTGGCAGCCCGGCTCCATTGCCTTCTGGGACAACCGCTGCGCGCAGCACAACGCGGTCAACGACTACGCGGGCTTCAAGCGCCTCATGCACCGCGTGACACTCGCCGGCGACACCCCCAGATAGGGGTCAGGTCTTGAATTACGACATTTCGACAGCGTGGGGCCCCACCCCGCACGCGGAAATGTCGTAATTCAAGACCTGACCCCTTGCTAGCGGCCGGACCAGCGCGGCTTGCGCTTTTCCACGAAGGCCTTGGCGCCTTCGACGCGGTCCTCGGTGGTGCGGAGCAGCGTGGCCAGGTCGTTCTCCAGCCGGATGCCGTCCTCGAGCGGCAGCCCGATCCCGCCCACCACCGCCTCCTTGGCGTAGCGCAGCGCCACCGGCGCTTTGTCCGCGAGGGCGCGGGCCAGGGTCTGCGCGGCGGCCTGGAGCTCGGCCACCGGCACCACGCGCTCGACCAGACCGATGCGCAGCGCCTCCGCGGCGGGGACGCGCATGCCGGTCAGGATCATCTCGAGCGCCTTGCCCCGGCCCACGAGGCGCGGGAGGCGCTGGGTGCCACCGCCGCCCGGGATGATGGCGAGGTTGATCTCGGTGAGGCCGAGCTGGGCGTCCTCCGCGGCGATACGGATGTCGCAGGCGAGGGCCAGCTCGAGTCCGCCGCCGAAGGCGTAGCCCCGGATCGCCGCGATGATGGGCTGCGGGCACCGCTCCATCTCGCGCCGGAAGTCGATGCGGCGGCGCGCCTCGCGGAACTGGGTGGGCACCGGCGGCTCCAGGAACTCGCGGATGTCGGCGCCCGCCGAGAAGGCCTTCTCGCCTCCGCCGGTGACGACCACCGCGCGCACCTGGTCGTCGCCGCGCAGGCGCGTGAAGACCTCCAGCAGCTCGCGGCGCATGGCCTGGTTCATGGCGTTGTGCACGTCGGGCCGGTTCAGGGTGATGGTGGCCACGCCGTCGGCCTGCTCGTAGCGGATCGCTTCGTACCTGGTCGCGGCCGGGTCGCTCATGAGGTGGCGTCCTTGCCGGTGACGACGCCGCGGCGGCGCAGCTCGGCGATCTCGGGATCGGCATAGCCCGCCTGCCGCAGCACCTCGCTCGTGTGCTGGCCCAGCGTGGGCGGCGGCCCCGCGTCGGGGGCCTGCGTCTCGGAGAAGCGCAGGGGCTGGCCCATCAGCGAGAGCGGGCCCAGCTCCGGGTGGTCGTACTTCACGATCATCTTGTGATGGAGCACGGCCGGATCCTGCATGAACTGCTGTAGCGACTGGGTCGCCGCGGCCGGGATGTCGTGGGCGGCCAGGATCTGCACCCACTCGGCCGCCGGCTTGGACGCGAACGCGCTCTCGAGGAGCGGCATGAGCACGTCCGCGTGGTCGCGGCGGGCGATCCAGGAGCCGAAGCGCGGGTCCTGGGCCAGCTCCTCGTGGCCGATCGCCTTGCAGAGCTTCACCCAGAACGACTGATTCCCGACCGCGAGGAAGAACCATTGGCCGTCGCCCGCCTGGTAGAGCCGGTAGGTGGGCGTGGCGCGGAAGACGACCTCGTGACCCGGGTAGGCCACCACGCTGCCGGACTGCAGCGCGAGCACGGCCTGCAGGAGCGAGGTCTGCACGCGCTGGCCTCTTCCGGTGCGCTCGCGCACGAAGAGGGCGGCCAGCACCATCTGGCAGGCGAGCGCCGCGCAATAGTAGTCGGTGACCGCGATGCGCAGGTATTGGGGCGGCCCGCCGAAGCCCTGGAGCGTCATGACGCCGGCCATGGCCTGCAGCAGCGGGTCGAAGCCCGGCCGATCTCGGTAGGGCCCGTCGGAGCCGAAGGCGGTGACGCTGGAATAGATGAGACGCGGGTTCAGCGCGCGAAGCGTCTCGTAGTCCACCCCGAGACGCTCGACCACGCCGGGGCGCATGTTCTCCATCACCACGTCCGCGTCCCGGGCCAGGCGGTGCACGATGGCGCGCCCATCCGGGTCCTTCATGTTGACCGCGAGCGAGCGTTTGCCGCGGTTCCAGCCGTAGAAGCCGGGCAGCTCGCGGAACGAGTCGCCCTCGATCGCCTCCACCTTGACGACGTCGGCGCCCAGATCGGCCAGCATCATCGCCCCGTACGACCCGGCGATGTACGAGGTCAGATCAACGACGCGAATGCCTTCCAGCGGGCCGGTCATTTGTTGGAATGTGAGACCTGACCCCGCACGATCAGCTCGCGGTGGTGGGCGGCGTCGCCGTAGAGGGGCTCCAGCGCCTTGGCGCGCTTGAAATACAGGTGCAGGTCGTACTCCCAGGTGAAGCCGATGCCGCCGTGCACCTGGATCGCGTCGCCGCACACCTTGCGGGCGGACTCGCTCACGTAGGACTTGCAGACGGAGGCGGCCATGGCCGCATCCTCGGCGCCGGCGGTCAGCGCCCACGCCGCGTAGTAGACGGCCGAGTGCGAGTTCTCCACCTCCAGCAGCATCTCCGCGCAGCGATGCCGGATGGCCTGGAAGGAGCCGATGAGCTGGCCGAACTGCTCGCGCACCTTGACGTAGCCCACGCTCATCTCGAGGCAGCGGCGCGCCGCCCCCAGCATCTCCGCGGAGGCGCCCACCGCCGCGCGCCGCAGCAGGGCGTCCAGCACCGAGCCGGCGCCGCCCGGCGAGCCCACCAGCGCGTCGGCGGGAACCGCCACGTCGCCGAGACGCATCTCAGACCAGCGGTTGGCCAGGTCGATGCCGACCATGGGCGTGACCGTCACGCCCGCCGCCCGCGGATCCACCAGGAAGAGCGAGACACCCTCCGGCGCGCGCGCGGGGACCAGCACCACGTCGGCCACGTGCGCCCACGGCACGAAGCGCTTCACCCCGGAGAGCCGCCAGCCGTCGCCCGCCTTCGTCGCGGTCGCGGTGGTGGAGGCGGGATCCCAGTCGAGCGCGTCCTCCAGCAGCGCCGCGCTCGCGCGCGCCTGCCCCGACGCGATCGCGGGCAGCCATTTCTCTTTCTGCGCCGCGCTGCCCCCGAGCTGGAGCCCGAGGCCGCCCAGGACCACGCTGGCGAAATACGGGCCGGGATAAGCGGCGCGGCCCATCTCCTCGAGTACCAGGCACAGCTCCACCAGGCCGAGGCCGGCGCCGCCCTGCTCCTCCGCGAAGGGCAGGCCGAGCCAGCCGAGCTTGGCCATCTCGCCCCACAGCGCCTCGCGGTACCCGGTGGCGTCGTCCATCATGGCGCGCACGTGAGCGGGCTTGCACTGCTCGTCCAGCGCCGCGCGGACCGAGTTCTTGAGCAGGACCTGATCTTCGCTGAACGAGAAGTTCATCGCGGGCCTCCGACCCGGTCGGCGCGGGATTCCTTGGGTAGCCCGAGAATGCGCTCGCCGATGACGTTCTTCTGGATCTCGGACGAGCCGGCGTAGATCGTGCCCGCGCGCGACCACAGGAACGCGTAGGCCCACGTGCCGTGATCGCCGATCGCGGTGTCGACTTCTAGACGGTATTCCGCGGGAACCCCGTCGGTGAGCTGGCCGTAGGGGCCGAGGATCTCCTCGGCCAGCTCCATGAAGCGCTTCTCGAACTCGGAGTACGAGAGCTTGGTGATCGAGCCGCCCGCCCCGGGGTGCTCACCCCGCTCCAGCATGGTGAGCGTGCGCAGCGCGCCGTAGCGCTCGACCTCCAGATCGGCCCAGATGCGGCCGAGCTTCTGCCGGGCCACCGCGTCGTCCAGGATCGGCCGGCCATTGCGCTTGAGGCGCCGGGCCGCGGCCACCAGGTGGTTGTACTGCGAAGCGTAGGTGGTGATGCGGGCCAGCGCGCGGCCGCCCCGCTCGTAGCCGAGAGTGGTCTGGGCGATGCCCCAGCCCTCGCCGAGCCGGCCGATCTGGTTTTCCTTCTCCACGCGCGCGTTGGTCATGAACACCTCGCAGAACTCCGAGGAGCCCGTGATCTGCTTGAGCGGGCGCACGTCCATGCCGGGCTGCCGCATGTCGATGAGGAAGCAGCTGATCCCCTTGTGCTTGGGGGCGGCCGGATCGGTGCGGGCGAGCAGGAGCCCCCAGTCGGCGGTGGCCCCGCCGCTGGTCCAGATCTTCTGCCCGTTGACGACGAAGTGGTCGCCCTTGTCCTCGGCGCGGGTGCGCAGGGCGGCCAGGTCGGAGCCCGCGTTCGGCTCGGAGTAGAGCTGGCACCACATCTCCTCCGCGGTGAGGATCTTCCGGAGATAGCGCCGCTTCTGGGTATCGGTGCCGTGCACCACGATCGTCGGGCCGACGATACCCAGGCCCAGGCCGTTGGTGGGAGCGGGCGCGCCGGCGCGCGCCATCTCGTCGGCCACGATGGCCTGCTCCATCGGCCGCGCGCCCTGGCCGCCGTACTCCCTGGGCCAGCCCATGCCGAGGTAGCCCGCTTCGTAGAGCCGACGGTGCCAACCCTTGCGCTCGTCCAGGTTGCGGATCTGCCGCGGCATATTGTGCTCGAGCCACGTGCGAACCTGCTTGCGGAACGCGACGTCCTCGGCGGTGTAGTTGAGATCCATGGCGGGGCCTCCTCGCGCCGGCCAGGCCAGTTCGGTGAGCCGTAAGATCTTGTCGGAGTAGCCCCGGTTCTAGCACGGGCGGCGACGGGCGGTCAACCGGCGCCCCGTGCTAGTGTGCCCCGCGTGGACCGGAGAGCGCTCTTGAAGGGAGCCGGCGCCGTCGCGATCGTGGCGGTCGGGGGGCTGGCCTGGCGCGCGCACGACCAGGGCGTCTTCTCGGCGGGGGCCGGACCGGCCTACGAGCCGTGGACGACCTGGCGGAGCGACGCGGCCGAAGGGCCCCTCCGGCTGGTGCGGGCCGCCATCCTCGCCGCGAATCCGCACAACACCCAGCCGTGGCTCTTCCGGGTGAGCCCGACGCGCGTCGAGCTCTACGCCGACACGGTCCGGAATCTCGGGACCTTCGATCCCTACCTGCGCGAGATGCACATCGGTCTCGGCTGCGCGGTGGAGAACATGACGCGCGCCGCCGGCGCCTCCGGCTACCAGGCCGCGGTGACGCTCGCCGCGGGCCCGCTGGCGGCTCCGGGCCCGGCTCCGCGCCGGGACCTCGTGGCGGCCCTCGATCTCTCGGCGGCGCCGGCCCGGCCCGACCCGCTCTTCGATGCCGTCCCGCGCCGCCGGACCAATCGCGCGGCCTACGACGCGGGCCGCCCGGTTCCCGCCGACGCGCTCGACGCGCTGCGCGCGATGGTGCGAGACGAGCCGGACCTGAAGCTGTTCCTGTTCCCGGAGCCGGCGGAGCGCCGGAAGCTCGGGGAGGCGGTGATCGCGGCCACCGAGACGATCATTGCGGACCCGCGCATGGTCGCGGACAGCGAGCGGTGGTTCCGGCAGCGGTGGGCGGACGTCCAGCGCCTCCGCGACGGGGTGACGCTCGATACCGCCGGCCTGGGGCCGCTCACCCTCACGGCCGCGAAGATGTTGCCGCCGCCCTCGCCCGAGACGAACCATCGCTACTGGCTCGACGCCACCCGGGACGTCCACGTGCCCACGAGCCCGCTGCTCGGGCTGCTCGCGGTCCGCGACCTCTACGACCGGCCCCAGGCCCTGCGCGCCGGACAGGCGTGGCAGCGCATGCACCTGCTGGCCACCACGCGCGGGCTCGCGGTGCAGCCGATCAACCAGCCGGTGGAGCTGGTGGATCGCGAGCGCGAGCTGGGAAAGCCGGCGCGCGCCGCGGGTGTGCTGGCGGACCTCACCGGGGATCCCGCGTGGACGCCCACCTTTGCCTTCCGCATGGGCTTCCCCACGCGCGCCGCCGCCGCGAGCCCGCGGCGCGCGGTCCGCGACGTCGTCCTCGAGGGATGAGGCGCCGTCTGGTAGCGGCCGAGCACGAGGAGCATCGGCAGCGCGCTGCCGCCCCGCAAGCATCTTGCCTCAACCCTCGCCGCCCGTGCTACCTTCTCCATCCACGGCGACCCGCGCGCCGCCAGATCGAGCGAGCAAGAAAGGATCCGTCCCATGGCCGACGTCGTCCTGCCCACCCGTGATCGCGTCGAGGGGTATTTCAAGGAGCTGAACAACTGGGGCCGCTGGGGCCACGACGACCAGCTCGGCACCGTGAACCTCATCACGCCGGCCAAGCAGGCGCAGGCCCAGACGCTCATCCGGAAGGGCCGCACCGTCTCGCTCGCGCGCGACGTGATCCCGCGGCCGGTGTACATGTACCACGCCACCTTCCCGTCGAAGCGCGAGCGGGTGGACGTGGTGCTCGATCGCTTCGACATGGTCTACCACGGCTTCTGGATCACCCACGTCGACGCGCTCTGCCACGTGGGCTGGGACGGCGAGCTCTACAACGGCCGGTCCTTCGCGGAGAGCCTCTCCACCGAGGGCGCCACCTGGTGCCCGATCGACCCGATCTTCACCCGGGGCATCACCACGCGCGGCGTCTTCCTCGACGTCGCGGCCGGTCGCAAGGAGGGCTACGTCACGGTGGGCCGTCCGGTCACCCCGAAGGAGCTGGACGAGGCGGAGCGGCGCGCGGGGGTGACTGTGGAGTCTGGCGACGTGGTGGTGGTGCGCAGCGGCGACGAGAAGTTCCGCCTCGAGAATCCCGACTGGAAGCCGCGGATCTCGGAGCATCCGGGCCTCAACCTCTCCTGCCTCGAGTGGTTCCGCGAGAAGGACATCGCGGGCATCTCCTGGGACATGATGGACGAGCGCCCCAGCCGCTATCCCGGCTTCGGCATGTCCGCGCACCTGGCCATCCCGTTCCTCGGGCTGGCCCTCATCGACAACTCGGATCCGGAGCGGCTGGCCAAGGCATGCGCCGAGGAGGGGCGCAACGAGTTCCTGTTCACCGCCACGCCGCTGCGACTGGTGGGCGCCACCGGCGCGCCCGCTCACCCGCTCGCCATCTTCTGAGGCTCGAGGTCGGGCGGGGGGGAGCCGTTCCGTGGCCCAGTACTCGCTCGGCATCGATATCGGCGGGACCTTCACCGATCTCGTGGTCTACGACCACGACGCGGGACGGCGCTGGAGCCGCAAGGTCCTGACGACGCACGACGACCCGGCGCGCGCGGTGGCCGCCGGCGCCGCGGCGCTGCTCGGCCAGGCCCGGGTCGACCCGACCGCTTTCTCTCGGACCGTCCACGCCACCACCCTCTTCACCAACGCCCTGATCGAGCGCAAGGGGGCGGTCACCGGGCTGATCACGACCGCCGGGTTCGCGGACACGCTCGAGATCGGGCGCGAGCGGAAGTACGAGCTGTACGATCTCGCCATCACCAAGCCCGAGCCGCTCGTGCCGCGGCCCCGGCGTCTCGAAGTGGCCGAGCGAACCCGGGCCGATGGTCGCATCGCCCGGCGGCTCGACACTCGGGAGCTCGCCGCGCGCGCCGCTCTCCTGGCGAAGGCGGGCGTGGGCTCGATCGCGGTCGTGTTCCTCCACGCCTACGCCAATCCCCGCCACGAAGTGGAGGCGGCGCGGTTGATCGCGAAGCGCCATCCGGGCATCGCGGTCACCACGTCGCACGAGGTGGCCCCGGAGATCCGCGAGTACGAGCGCGCCTCGACCACCGCGGCCAACGCCTACATCAAGCCGCTCGCCCAGAAGTACCTCGCGCTGATGGCCACGCGGGTGGCCGAGCTCGGCATCCCGGCTCCGCTCCTCCTCATGCTCTCGAGCGGCGGGCTCACCCACGTGCAGGAGGCGCAGCGCGTCCCGGTGCAGATGCTCGAGTCGGGGCCGGCGGCGGGCGCCATCGCGGCCGCCTTCTTCGGCCAGGCCGACGGCGATGGACGGGTGCTCGCCTTCGACATGGGCGGCACCACCGCCAAGCTCTCGCTGGTCGACGGCGGGGAGCCGCTCACCGCCTACAGCTTCGAGGCCGCGCGCCAGCGGCGCTTCATCGAGGGCAGCGGGCTGCCCATCCGCATCTCCACCATCGAGCTGATCGAGATCGGCGCGGGCGGCGGCAGTATCGCGGCGGTGGACGAGATCGGGCTCCTGAAGGTCGGCCCGCGCAGCGCGGGCTCGCACCCGGGGCCGGCCTCCTATGGCCTGGGCGGCCGCGAGCCCACCGTGACCGACGCCGACTTCCTGCTGGGCTACCTGAACCCGGACTACTTCGCGGGCGGTTGAGGTGGCGGTGGACATGCCGCCGCGCTCGGCGCCGTCGAGGAACTGGCGCGGCGGCTCGAGCTCGAGACCACCAAGGTCGCGTGGGGCATCCACGACATCGTCAACGAGAACATGGCGGGTGCCGCGCGCGTGCACGTCGCCGAGCGCGGGCGCGATCCGCGCGACTACGCGCTGCTCTGCACCGGCGGCGCCGGCCCCGTGCACGCCTACTCGGTGGCTGGCAAGCTCGGCATCGGGCGCGTGATCTGCCCGCCCTCGGCGGGCGTCGCCTCGGCGCTCGGCCTGCTGGTGGCGCCGGCACGCGTGGATCGCGTGGCCACCGTCGGCATCCGACTCGACCGCGGCAATATCGCGACGCTCGAGTCCGTCTTCGCCCGTCTGGAGAACGAGGCGCGCGGGGTGATGGCCCAGACCTCACTCAAGCTCGAGTCGGCGTCCGTGCAACGGCTGGCCGACGGCCGCTTCCTCGGCCAGGGCTTCGATCTGGTGGTGCCGCTGCCCGCCGGTCCCTACGAGGATAGTGAGCCCGGCCGGGCCGCGCTGCGCGCCGCCTTCGAGACGGCGTATCGCGAGAAGTTCGCGCTGGCCCCGCCCGGCGTGCCGGTGGAGTTCATCAACATCCGGGTGGCGGTGCGCGCGCCGGTGTCGGGCAGCGAGGTCGTCCTGGAGGGCCGCGCCGGGGGCGGCGTGCGCGCCGCGCTCAAGGGTACGCGCCGCGCCTACTTCCCGGACGCGGACGGATGGACGGAGACGGCGGTGTACGACCGCTACCGTCTCGGAGTCGGCGACGAGCTGGCCGGCCCCGCGGTGGTCGAGGAGGAGGGCTCCACGCTCGTGATCGGGCCCAGTGCGACGGCTCGCGTGGCGGCGAGCGGCAACATCGTCATGACGCTCGGGGAGAGCGCATGAGCGCGCGGTTCGACGCGATCACGCTGGAGGTGCTGTGGACCCGCGTCATCTCGGTGGTGGACGAGGCGGCCAAGGCGATCGTGCGCACGTCGTTCTCCACCCTCTCCAACGAGGCCAACGACTTCGCCTGCGTGCTCACCGACGCGCGCGGCTTCGCGCTGGCCCAGAACTCGGGAAGCATCCCGTCGTTCATCGGCACGCTGCCCGCGACCGTGCGGCACTTCCGGCGCGAGATCGGGCCCGAGAACATGCGGCCGGGCGACACGCTGATCACCAACGACCCCTGGCAGGGCACCGGCCACATGAGCGACGTCTCGCTGGTGAAGCCGATCTTCTTGCTGAAGGAGGACAGTGAGCCGCGCTTGGTCGCCTTCTCGGCGACCACTTCCCACATGCCGGACATCGGCGGGCGTATCCGCGCCATCGAGGCGCGCGAGCTGTTCGAGGAGGGCTTCCACATCCCGCTCACGCATCTGATCCGCGAGGGGCGCCCCGACGAGACGCTGCTCGCGCTGCTGCGGGCCAATGTCCGCACGCCGGACCAGACGGTGGGCGACATCTGGGCGCAGGTGAGCGCCAACGAGCTGATGGAGAACCGGGTGCGGCGGCTCCTGGACGAGTACGGGCTGGATTCCCTCGACGGACTCGGCGACGAGCTGTTCGGCCGCTCGGAGCGGGCGATGCGCGCGGCTATCCGCGCGGTGCCCGACGGCACCTACCGCTACGGCATCGAGACCGACGGCTTCGAGGCGCCCTACCACTTCCGCATCGCGCTCACCGTACGCGGCGACCGGATCGTGGCCGATTTCGCGGGCACGTCGCCGGCCCAGCCGCGCGCCATCAACTGCGTGATGGCGTATACCTACGCCATGACGGCCTACGCGGTGCGGTGCGCGCTCTTGCCCGGGCTGCCCAACAACGAGGGCATGTACCGACCGGTGACGGTGGAAGCCCCCGAGGGCTGTCTCCTCAACCCGACGTTTCCGGCCGCGGTGGTGAGCCGCGCCCAGACCGGTCACTACGTGCCGATCCTCGTCCTGGGCGCGCTGCACCAGGTGATCCCGGACCGGGTCGCGGCGGCGGCCGGCTCGCCGCTCTGGGCGGTGGCCCAGTCGGGGGTGCGCGACGACGGCCGGCCGTACACGACGGTGCTCTTCTTCAACGGAGGCATGGGGGCGACGGCGTCCAAGGACGGCGAGCACGTGCTCTCGTGGCCCAGCAATATCTCGAGCACGCCGGTCGAGGTGGCCGAGCGCAACAGCCCGCTCTTCTTCCACTACAAGCGCATGCGCGCGGGCTCGGGCGGGCGCGGCCGCTTCCGCGGCGGGCTCGGCCAGGACCTGCTGATCGAGAGCGAGTCGAAGCGCCCCATCGTGATGAGCTTCATGGCCGAGCGCACCCGCTTCCCGGCGCCGGGCCTCGCGGGCGGCGGGGCGGGCGGGCTCGGCGACGTGCGCATCAACGGCAAGAAGGTGGACCACCGCCGCCAGCACGTGCTCGAGCGCGGCGACCGAGTGCTGGTGAGCACGCCGGGCGGCGGGGGCTACGGGCCGGCCGGCCGCCGCGCGCGCGAGCTACGCGAGCGCGACCGCCAGCGCGGCTACGTCGGACGCGGAGGGACCTGAGACACTCACGTCGAGAGAGAGGAGGTTTGCCATGCACGGGGCGGCGCTGACCCTTGGCCTCTCGAGTCTGGCCCTCGCGGTGTTTCCGCTCGTCAGACCCTTCTTTCCTTTCGATCCGCGAAGGCCGGCCGAGACCCTGGCCGGGGCGAGCCGGGCCGTCACCTCCGCGCCGTGGCTGATCGCGCACTATATCGCGCTGATCGGCTTCGTCCTGCTCCTGTGCGTTCTCCCGGCGCTGTTCGCGCGGCTGGCCGCCGCCGGGGTCGAATCACGGGCCCGTCGGGCGACGCTGCTGAGCGGGGTAGGGGTGGCGCTGATCCTGCCGACGCTCGGCGTGGAGCTTTACGTGCTGCCCGCGATCGGGCGGTTGTACCTGGACGGACAGCTCGGGGTCGCCGAGCTGGTGGGGCTGATCTATCGCGGGGGCGCCGTGGTGATCATGCTGGCGGGCCTGCTCCTCCTCGCGGTCGGTGCGGTCATCTTCGCGAGGGCCGTCGGGAAGAGCGGCGCGCTGCCGAGGTGGGCGGCGGTGACGTATGCGGTCGGGCTCGCGTTCTGGTGCCCGCTGCTGCCGCCGCCCGTCCGCGTCGTGGACGGGCTGCTGATCGGGCTCGGCGGCCTCGGGCTCGCGTGGTCGCTGCGGCGCTCGTCCCCTCACCCTCGAGCCCCTCACCCTCGAGCCCCTCACCCTCGGGCCCCTCACCCTACCCTCTCCCCGTAGGGGAGAGGGGGAGAGAGAGGGTCAGGACAGGACGACCGAGGGGTTGGCCAGGTAGTCGTCGAAGCGGATGCCGGTGAGCTGCTCGAAGGCTTCGACGTAACGACGGCGCGTGCCGGCCACCACCTCGGGGGGCAGCTCGGGGCCGGGATAGGTCTTGCCCCAGCCGATCTTCTCGCAATAGTCGCGGACGTACTGCTTGTCGTAGGAGGGCTGCGGCCCGCCCGGCGCGTACTGATCCGCGGGCCAGAAGCGGGAGGAGTCGGGCGTCAGCGCCTCGTCGCCCAGCACGAGCCGGCCGGCGCGGTCGACGCCGAGCTCGAACTTGGTGTCGGCGATGATGACGCCGCGCTCGAGGGCGTAGGCGGCCGCGAAGCGGTAGAGCAAGATGGAGAACCGCTCGGCCTCCGCGAAGCGCTCGGCGCCCACGATCCGGACCGCCTGCTCCCGCGAGATGTTCTCGTCGTGGCCCGACTGGGCCTTGGTGGCCGGGGTAAAGATCGGCTCGGGCAGCCGGTCCGACTCGCGCAGGCCCGACGGGAGCCGGTGGCCGCAGACTTCCCCGGTCGTCCGGTAGTCCTTCCAGCCGGAGCCGGAGAGATACCCGCGCACCACACACTCGATCGGCAGCATCTCGAGGCGGCGGCACTCGGTCGAGCGGCCGTCGGGCCGCAGGGCGAGCAGGTGGTTCGGGCAGATGGAGCGCGTCCGGGTGAACCAGAAGGCGGCCAATCCGGTCAGGACCCGGCCCTTGTCCGGGATTGCGGTCGGCAGCACGACGTCGAAGGTCGAGATGCGGTCCGAGGCGATGAGCAGGAGCCGCTCGTCGTCGAGGGCGTACAGCTCGCGAACCTTGCCGCTTCCAAGGTGCACCGCGTCCGCCATGGATCGACCCCTCCTTTTGCGTCGCACTGTAGCATAATGCGCGCATGCCTGGCGGGGTCGCGACGGCCGCGGCCGAGCCGATCGTGCTGGACGCAATCGGCAAGCGGTACGAGACCGCGAGCGGGGCGGTCCAGGCGGTGGACTCGGTGAGTCTCACCGTTCGCGCCGAGGAGTTCGTCACGCTGCTCGGGCCGAGCGGCTGCGGCAAGTCCACCGTGCTCAGCATGATCGCAGGGCTGGTGCGCCCCGACGCGGGTCGCGTGCTGGTGGACGGCGCGCCGTGCACGGGCCCGAATCCGGAAAAGGTCGCGCTGGTCTTTCAGGACGGCGGCCTCTTCCCCTGGCGCACCGCGCTCGACAACGTGACCTTCGGCCTCGAGCTCCGCGGCGTGCCCGCAGCCAAGCGGCGGGAGATCGCGCGGGGGCTGCTCGAGCCCATGGGGCTCCGCGGCTTCGAGCGAAAATACCCGCGCGAGCTCTCGGGCGGCATGCGCCAGCGGGTGGCCATCGCCCGGGCCCTCGCGCTCGATACGCCCATCCTCTTGATGGACGAGCCGTTCGGCGCGCTGGACGAGCAGACGCGCCTCCTGATGGGTGAATGGCTCGTGGGAATCCGTCGCCGCGCGCGGAAGGCGGTGGTCTTCGTCACCCACAGCCTGCTGGAGGCCATCGCGCTCTCCGACCGCATCGTGGTGATGACCGCGCGGCCCGGGCGCGTCAAGGACGTCGTGGACGTGGCCCTGCCGTTCCCGCGCGATCTCAACGCGCCGGAGGTCACGGATCTCAGGGCGAAGCTGTGGGAGCAGGTGCGTGAGGAGTCGCTCAAGGCGATGGGGAGCCCGCCGTGACGGTGCTGGCGTGGCGGCTCGGGATCCTCGTCGTGGGCCTGGGCCTGTGGGAAGCGGTGGCGGCTCCCCTCAACCCCATCTTCTATGTCGGGCCGTCGGCCTTGCCGGGCGCCCTGCTGCAGATGTGGCGGGTGCCCGAGCTGCCGAACCTGTCCGAGCACGTCTGGCTCACACTGAGGGAGATCGCAGGCGCGTACCTCCTGGCCGTCGCGGCCGGGCTCTGGCTCGGCTTCCTGTTCGGGCTGCGCCGGACGGTCGGGCGCGTCTACGAGCCGCTGCTGGCCGCGCTCTACGCGGTGCCGAGCGTGATCTGGTATCCGTCGCTGATGCTCTTCTTCGGCCTGGGTCCGGCTTCGAAGATCGCCTTCGGCTTCCTGCTCGGCTTCTTCCCCATCGTGCTGTCGGTGCTGTCGGGCGTCCGTCAGGTCCCGGCCACGCTGGTGACGGTGGCGCAGTCCATGGGCGCGCGGCCGTGGACGGTGTTCCGCAAGGTCATGCTGCCGTCGATGGCCTCGACCATGGCGGGTGGGCTGCGGGCGGGCCTGGCGCTCAGCGTGGTGGGGGTGCTGGTGGGCGAGATCCTGGGCTCGCGCGCGGGCCTGGGCTACGTGATCAACTACGCCTACGGCCTCATGATGACGCGCGAGTACGCGGTGCTGGCGGTGATCGTGGCGGCGGCGGTGCTGGCGCTCGACGCGGCGGGCGCGCTGGTGGAGGCGCGGGTGAAGCGATGGGCCGGCTAGGCGTGCTCGGCTGTCAGGCCGGTTCGCTGGCGGTGCTGCTCCTCGCCTGGGAGGCGGCGGTTCGGACGGGCGTGGCGGATCCGCTCTTCGTCCCGGCCCCGGGCGCGGTGGCGGCCGCGCTCGGCTCCACCGTGCGCGAGGCGCTCCCGCGCCTCGGCGACACCCTGCTGAAGGCCCTGTTGGGCTACGCGCTGGCGGTGGGGCTCGGCGTGGCGGGTGGGCTCGTGATCGGCTCGCGGCGGTTCGTGCACGCGGTCACCATGCCCTACGTCGTGGCCTGCTACGGCGTGCCGAAGATCCTGGTGCTGCCCTGGATCGCCCTCATCCTCGGGCTCGGGACGAGCACCGCGGTGCTGACCGCCACGTTGTTCGCGGTCTTCCCGATCCTCTTGATGGTGGCGGCCGGGACCCGCGACGTGGACCCGACCCTGGTGACCGCGGCGGTTTCCATGGGAGCGACGCGCGGGCAGGTGAGTCGCAAAGTGCTGTTACCGGCGGTGCTGCCCTCCGTACTGGCGGGCATGCGCGTGGGGGTCGTCTTCGCCATGCTGGGCGTGCTGCTCGCCGAGATGTTCGCGGGCAACCGCGGCATGGGCTTCCTCATGCAGCGCATGGCGATGGCCTTCAAGGCCTCGGAGCTGTTCGCGGCCACCCTGATCGTCTCGATCCTGTCCATCGTCGTAGTACTGTCTCTCGAACATCTCAACCAGCGGCTCTCCCGCTGGCGTTGACACAGGAGGCCGGTCAATGGCGACGACGCGGCGGAGCTTCCTCAAGACGGTGGCGGGAGGCACGGCGGCGGTGACCGTGGGGGCGTGGCGGCCGCGGCCGGCCCGGGCCGCGACGCCCGTGAAGGTGGGCTGCGTGGTGCTGGGCGACCTCGGGATCAACGCGCCGACCCTGATCGGCATCGAGAAGGGCTTCTTCAAGCAGAACGACCTCGACGCCGAGATGGTGCCGTTCAAGGGGGGCCCGGACCTGCTCAAGGGGGTGCTGGCCGGGGCCGCCGACATCGGCCTCACCGGGGCCACCGACCCGCTCGTGTTCCGCGAGCGTGGCACCGGGATCCGGGCGCTCGCCACCATCCTCGAGAAGAATCACTTCACCCTGACCGTGGGGCCCCAGATCAAGAAGGTCGAGGATCTCAAGGGAGGGTCGATCGGCGTCACCGTGGTCGGTTCCACCACCTGGGTGTTCGCGCGCATGCTGGCCAAGAAGATGGGCTGGGAGCCGGAGAAGGACATCAAGATCGTGGGCGTGGGCGGCCTCGACGCGCAGGCGGCCGCGCTCCGGCGCGGAGAGACGCAGGCGTGCATCTTCGGGGACGCGGGCTCGGTGCTCGAAGCCCAGGGCGTGGGGCGCATCCTCATGCGCCTGGACGAGGTCACGCCCAAATGGATCAGCCTGGTGGCCTACGCCACCGACGATCTCATCAAGACCAAGAGGGACACGCTGCAGCGGACGCTGCGGTCGCTCTTCCAGGGCCACAAGTTCTTCCGGGACAACGCGGAGGAGTCCATCCGCATCGCGGCCAAGGGCATCGGCTGGCCCGAGACGGCCACCCGGCGCGCCTACGACCTGGTCAAGCCGCTCCTGTCGGTGGACGGGCGCATGGATCTCGACGCGATGAAGGTCATGCAGGACACCCTGCTGGACCTGGGGGTGCTCAAACAGCGGCTCCCGCTCGATCAGCACTACACGACCGAGTTCGTTCCCGTGAAGATTTGATCCCCGCCGAGGGGATAATGGCTCATGGCCCGGCATGAGCCCGCGCATCAGGTCGTCCTGATTCCCGGCGACGGCATCGGCCCCGAGGTGACCGCGGCGGTGCGCCGCATCCTCGCGGCGGCGGGCGCGCCGGTGGACTGGGTGGAGTGCCGCGCCGGTCTGGCCGCGCTCGAGCAGGGCCAGGACGTGCTGCCGCGGGAGACGCTCGACGCGATCACCCGCCATCAGGTCGCGCTCAAGGGCCCGTGCACCACGCCGATCGGGGAGGGCTTCGTCTCCATCAACGTGCGGCTGCGCAAGGAGCTGGATCTCTACGCGGCGGTGCGGCCGGTGCGCAACCTGGAGGGCGTGCCCACCCGCTACGCCGGCGTGGATCTCGTGATCATCCGTGAGAACACGGAAGGCCTCTACTCGGGCATCGAGGCCACCCTGGCGCCCGGCGTCGTGACCACCACCAAGGTCGCCACCGAGAAAGCCTGTACCCGCATCGCGGGCTGGGGCTTCCGCTACGCGCGCCAGCGCGGACGGAAGAAGGTCACCGTCTTCCACAAGGCCAACATCATGAAGCTGACCGACGGGATGTTCATGCGCTGCGCCCGCACGGTCCACGATCAGGAGTTCCCCGAGATCGGCTACCAGGAGATGATCATCGACGCGGGCTGCATGGGGCTGGTGCAGGACCCGACCCGCTTCGACATGCTCCTGCTCGAGAATCTCTACGGCGACGTGCTGAGTGACCTGTGCGCGGGGCTGGTGGGCGGGCTCGGGGTGGTGCCCGGCGCCAACATCGGCGACCGCGTGGCGGTCTTCGAGGCGGTGCACGGCTCGGCGCCCGACATCGCCGGTCGCGATCTCGCCAATCCGCTCGCCCTCCTGATGTCGGCGGTGATGCTGCTCAACCACCTGGCCGAGACGCGAGAGGACGAGGCGTGCGCGACGGCGGCGCAGCGGATCAAGGACGGCTACAACCGCGCCCTCGCCGAGGGCCGCAAGACGCGCGACCTGGGCGGCACGCTCGGCACCGGGCCGTTCGCCGACGCGGTCATCGAGCGACTCCCCGCCTGAGGGACGGCCCCCGATTTGACGGTTCCTATATATTCCTATATATAGGAATGTATGAAGCAGGCGGCCCGCAGCGGGCAGCTCCAGGTCTTCAAGGCCGAGTTCTTCAAGGCCCTCGCGCACCCCGTCCGGATCCGGGTCCTCGAGATCCTCGTCCGGGGCGGCCGGAGCGTGCACGAGCTCCAGGAGGCCCTCGGGGTCGATCAGCCCACCGTCTCCCAGCAGCTCGCGGTGCTCCGGGCCAAGAACATCGTCGAGGCGCACAAGGAAGGGACCGCGGTGCGCTACACCGTTCGTGACCCCGCCCTCCGGGAGCTGCTGGAGGTGACCCGCCGGATCTTCGACAACCACCTGATCGGCACGCAGACCATGCTCCGGGAGCTGCGCCGGGAATCCCGCCGCCGCTGACGTGCGTCTCTTCTCGAAGATCCTCCAGATCGGGCTGGCCACCGAGCCCCTGCCCCCGGGTGGGGACGACGTCGTCCGCCTGCTCCACGAGGTCGACGCGCGGGCCCGGCGGCTCTTCGGCCGCGCGCTCGCGATCCGGGAGGTGGACGCCGGCTCGTGCAACGGCTGTGAGCTCGAGATCACCGGGCTCATGAGCCCGGTGTACGACAGCGAGCGCTTCGGCGTGCACTTCGTGGCCTCACCCCGCCACGCCGACCTGCTCCTGGTGACCGGTCCGGTGACGCGCAACATGGCGGTGCCGCTGCTGAAGACCTACGAGGCGACGCCCGCGCCCAAGCTGGTGGTGGCGGTCGGGGACTGCGCGCGGACGTGCGGGGTCTTCAAGGGCAGCTACGCGGTCGCGGGCAGCGTCGATCAGTTCGTGCCGGTCGACGCCTTCGTGGATGGCTGCCCCCCGGAGCCGACCGCCATCCTCCATGGCATTCTCGCCGCGATCGGCCGGCGATAAGCGTCATGCTCCCCCTGTTCGGCCTCATGCTCGCCGGCTACGCGTTCGGGGCCGCGCTCGCGGTGCTGTCTCCCGGCGGCCGCGTCGCGCGTCGCCTGGTCGCGGCCGGGGTGGTGGTGGGCGCGGGAGCCGGCCTTGCCCTCGCCCTCGCCGCTCTCCTCACCGGGGCGGTCTTCGTGCTGGAGGTGCCCGCGGTGCTTTCGGGCGCGGACGGCCTCCTGTTTCGGCTCGACACCCTTGGCGCCTTCTTTCTCGGCCTCGTCGGCCTCGTCGCCATCCCTTGCGGCATGCAGTCCCTCGAGTACCGGAGCGAGATCGTCCCCTGGTTCGAGCGCTACCTCTACGCGCCGCTCGTCAGCCGCGTCCGGCGGTGGGGCATCCAGGCCCGGGCGATTCAGTCCGGCTCGGCCCATGCCTATCTCGCGTATCTCGTGATCGCCCTCGTGGGGCTCCTGACCCTGCTCCTCGTGCGGCAGATGTGAGATGACTTTCATCGATCTCTTGCTGAGCATCCTCCTCGGCGCGTATCCGATCGGGGTCGCGGCGGCGCTCGGCGCCCGGGGCGCGCTCGGGCGCGGGCTCGTGGCTGGTTGCGGGCTCGCGGGAGCGCTGGCCGGGTTCGGGCTCGGCGCGGTCTGTCTCGGCACCGGGATCGTGCCGACGGTTTCCGCGCCGTTCCTGCCCCTGACCGGGTTCGCGCTGCGCGTCGACGGCCTGAGCGCGTTCTTCCTCATCGTGATCGGAGTGGTCGGCGCCGCGGTCTCGGTGTACGGCTTCGGCTACTCGGCCGCGTACGAGGGGCGCTACTCCCTGCGGCTGCTCGGCGCGATGCTGAACGTGCTGCTGCTGTCGCTGAGCGTCCAGGTCATGGCCGACAACGCGCTGACCTTCCTCATGGCCTGGGAGGCCATGTCGCTCTCGGCCTACACCATGGTGCTGACCGAGCACGACCGTCCCGGGACGATCCGGGCCGGGCACTGGTACATCGCGGTCACGCATGCCGGCTTCGTCGCCCTCCTGGCGATGTTCCTCCTGCTCTCGGCGGGCGACCTGACCACCTCCTTCGCGGGAATGAGATCGGCGTCCCTCACCTCCGGGACCCGCGACGCCGCGTTCGCGCTCGCGCTCCTCGGCTTCGGCACCAAGGCGGGCATCGCCCCCCTGCACGTGTGGCTGCCCATGGCGCATCCGGTCGCTCCGAGCCACGTATCGGCCCTGATGTCCGGCGTCGTGATCAAGATGGGCGTGTACGGGCTCCTGCGCGTCACGATCGACCTGCTGGTGGGCGGGCCCCCCTGGTGGGGCGGCCTCGTCCTGGGCGTGGGCACCGTCTCGGCGCTCCTCGGCGTGCTCTACGCGCTGATGGAGCACGACCTCAAGCGGCTGCTCGCCTATCACTCGGTGGAGAACGTCGGAATCATCTTCATCGGGATCGGGGCGGGCCTGATGTTCCAGAGCTTCGGGCTCCCCACGCTGGCCGCGCTCGGCATCGTGGCCGGGATGTATCACACGATCAACCACGCCTGCTTCAAGGGACTGCTCTTCCTCGGCGCGGGCTCGGTGCTGCACGCGGTGGGCACCCGCAACATGGAGGAGATGGGCGGGCTCATCAAGCGGATGCCCCGCACCGCGTTCTTCTTCCTCTTGGGCGCGTGCGCCATCTCGGCGCTGCCCCCGCTCAACGGGTTCGCCTCGGAATGGCTGGTGTTCCAGACGCTGCTCGGTGGGTCGGCGATCCCGCAGCCCGAGGTCGCGGTCGTCATGCCGATCGCGGTGGCCATGCTCGCGCTCACCAGCGGCCTCGCCGCCGCGTGCTTCGTGAAGGCCTTCGGGATCACTTTCCTCGCGATCCCGCGCTCGGCCCGGGCCGAGCAGGCGCACGAGGCGCCGTGGTCCATGCAGGCCGGCATGGCGACGCTGGCGGTGGCGTGCGTGGCGCTGGGGCTCCTGCCGTTCGCGGTCGTGCCCCTCCTCGGGTCGAGCCTCGCGGGGCTTCCGGGCGTCGCCCCCGCCGCGATGGAATTCACGCTGGCCCTGCCGCTGCAGGTGCCGGGTACGTCCGGTCAGATGTCGCCCTCGCTTCTGGCCTTGGGACTCGTGCTGCTGCTCGTCCTCGTTCCCCTCGCGCTCCGGATGCTGGGCGCCGATCGGCGGCTGCGGGTGGGTGATACGTGGGGCTGCGGGCGCATCGGACAGACGCCCCGGATGGAGTACACCGCGACCGCCTTCGCGGAGCCCCTGCGGCGCGTCTTCGCCGAGCTGTACCGGCCGACTCGCGACCTGTCCATCGACTTCCATCCGGCCTCGAAGTACTTCGTGCAGTCGATCGAGTACCGGAGCGAGATCCACCCCTGGCTGGAGCGCCTCTTCTACGACTGGCCGTTGCAGGGTCTCCACCGCGCCGCGGTATGGGTCCGCCGGCTGCAGGGAGGGTCGCTCCACCTCTACCTCTTCTACCTGACGCTCGCCTTCCTGATCCTGCTCACCGCGGCTCGGTGGTGGCGGTGAACGTGGCCGTGATCGGATACGCGCTCGAAGCAGCGCAGGCGACGCTGGCGCTCCTGCTCGCGCCGGGTCTGGTAGGGCTGGTCCGCTGGATGAAGGCCCGCCTGCAGAACCGCCGCGGCGCCCCCGTCTGGCAGCCGTACTGGGAGCTGGCCAAGCTCTTCCAGAAGGAGGTCGTCGTCTCCAGCAACGCGTCATGGCTGTTCCGGGTGGCCCCCTTCATCGTCTTCACGAGTGCGGTGGCGGTCACCTTCCTCGTGCCGATCCTCGCGGTGCCCCTCCCGTTCGACGGGGTCGGCGACCTGCTGGTCGTTGTCTATTTGCTCCTCCTCGGGACCTTCTTCCTCTCGCTGGCCGGGCTCGATCCCGGCTCGCCGTTCGGGGGGATGGGGGCCAGTCGCGAGATGACGGTGGCCGCCCTCGCCGAGCCCACGGTGGCCCTCGCCATCTTCGCCCTGGCCCTCAGCGCGGGTTCCACCAACCTCGGCCAGATCGTGGCGCGGACCATGGCCGATCCCGCGGCCGCGATGAGCCCCGGCCACCTGCTCGCGTTCGGCGCCCTGTTCGTGGTGACGCTCGCCGAGACCGGCCGGCTGCCAATCGACAACCCGGCGACGCACCTCGAACTGACGATGATCCACGAGGCGATGATCCTCGAGTACTCCGGGCGTTACCTCGCCCTCATCGAGTGGGCGGCGGCCCTCAAGCTGCTGATCTTCTTCTCGCTGCTCGGCAACCTCTTCGTTCCCTGGGGCGTGTCGGTGGTCCTGACCCCGGTGGCCCTCGCGGTCGCGGTCGTGAGCCTGCTCGCCAAGCTCGTGGTCCTGGCGGGAGTGGTCGCGGTGCTCGAGACGCGCATCGCGAAGCTCCGCCTCTTCCGGGTGCCCGAGCTGCTGAGCGTCTCCTTCGTGCTCGCGCTGCTCGCGGTCACTTCCTCGTTCCTCCTGAGGTAGGGCATGGACTCCGTCTTCTCCCAGCTCAGTGTCCTCGGCTCGAGCCTGGTGCTGATCTTCGGGCTCATCCTGCTCTGGCGGCGGGGCGTCACCGCGTACATCAGCGCCTTCACCTGGCAGTCCGTCGTCCTGTCCGGAGTGACGGTGGTCGTGGCCTATTTCGGGAACGACCCCGAGCTGTACTGGGTCGCGGTCGGCCTGCTTCTGCTCAAGGGGCTCGTGATCCCCCGGCTCCTGCGGCGGATGGAGCGCCGTTTCCCGGCCGAGCGTGAGCTGGAGCCGTACGTGAACACCGCCACATCGCTGGTGGTGTCCGGCCTCCTCGTGCTCTTCGGCTACGCGGTGACCCGGCCCCTGGTGGCGCTGAGCCAGCTGCCGACGCGCGCGGGCATGCCGCTCGCGATGGGGCTGGTCCTGGTGAGCCTGTTCGTGGTGATCAGCCGGAAGAAGGCGCTCACCCAGGTCGTGGGCTTCTTGATGCTGGAGAACGGCCTCGCCCTGCTCGCGGTCCTGGGGACCTACGGGATCCCCTTGATCGTCGAGCTCGGGGTGTTCCTGGACGTCCTCATGGGCTTCCTGGTCATGCAGATCTTCATCTACCAAATCCACGAGACCTTCGAGAGCATCGACGTGGAGCAGTTGAATCGCCTCCGGCACTGAGGGATCGTGAATACCTTTGTCATGCTGCTCGGTCCGCCGCTTCTGGGGGCGCTGCTCGCGATGGTGGTGAGGCCCTACCGGCGCTTCGTCGGATGGGTGAACGCGCTGCTGTCGCTTCTTTCGCTCGGCGCAGCGCTGGTGCTGTGGAGCCACCTGCTGGCCGGCCGGGTGCCGACCTCGGGCCCCGGGGAATTCTTGCGGGCCGACGCGCTCTCGACCTTGCTCGCGCTGTGCGTGAGCGTGGTGGCGGGGCTGGCCGCATGGCTCGGGCCGGGGATGAGCCGGGACGACGGCTACAGCGGCGCCGAGGCCCGCCGGTTCCGGATCTTCGCCAACCTGTGCGCCTTCACGATGCTGTTCGCGGTGACCTCGAACAACGTCGGCTTCATGTGGATCGCCATCGAGGCGACCACGATCACGTCGGCCCTGCTCATCCCGCTCCACGTGACGAAGGCCTCGGTCGAGGCGTCCTGGAAGTACATCCTGATCGGCTCGGTCGGGATCGCGCTCGCCTTCGGGGGAACGGTCCTGGGCTACTTCGACTTCGTCAACATGGCCGGCCGTCAGGAGGCGGCGCTGAACTGGACGGTGCTGATGGCCTCGGCCTCCCATCTTCACCCGGAGGTGATCCAGCTCGCCTTCGTCTTCATCCTCGTCGGGTACGGTACCAAGGCCGGCCTCGCCCCCATGCACACCTGGCTGCCGGACGCCCACTCGGAGGCGCCGGCGGCCCTGTCCGCGGTCATGTCCGGCGTGATGCTCGCGGTCGCGCTCTACGCGGTGATCCGGTGGGAGGCGGTGGTGAATGCGTCGGTGGGGACGGGGTTCACGGACGGCCTCTACATCGCTCTCGGCGTCCTGTCGATCGGGATCGCGTCGTTCAGCCTCGTGATCCAGCGCAACTACAAGCGCATGCTCGCGTACTCCAGCATCGAGCACACCGGGCTGGTCTGCGTCGGGCTGGCCCTCGGCCCGCTCGGGACCTTCGCCGCGATGCTGCACCTGCTCAACCACACGCTGGCGAAGTCGATGATGTTCTTCCTGGCCGGACGGGTGCTCCACCGGTACGGCACCACCGAGATCGGTCGGGTCTCCGGGCTCCTCAAGGTCATGCCGTGGACGGGCGGCCTGTTCGCGGTGGGGATACTGGCCGTGATCGGCCTGCCCCCCTTCGGCCTCTTCATCTCGGAGTTCGCGCTCTTCCGGGCCGGTTTCGCGGCGGGCCGGCCGTGGCTGATGGGCCTGGTCCTGGCCCTGCTCGCGGTCGCGTTCGTCTCGATGATCGGCCACCTCAACCGGATGCTCTACGGTGCGCCCACCGCGGGCGTGGCGGTGGGCGAGGCGAGCCGCTGGCCGCTGATCCCGCTCGGGATCTGCATGACGGCCCTCCTCGTTCTCGGCATCACGCTCCCCCCGCCGCTCCAGACGCTGCTGCGCCAGATCGTGGAGATCGTCGGCCAATGACCCGCCTGGCCCAGCTCATGGGCGTCCTCGCCGAACAGCACGCCGATCGAGTGGCCGACGTCCGCCTGGTGCGGGGCCACGAGCTCCACTGCAGCGTCCTCCCGCTCGCGATCCCCGCGCTGGCCGCGCTCCTCCGCATGGGCTTCGGCGCGGAGCTGGTCTTCATGGCCGCGGGCGACCGGCGGGCCGACCGCGGAGTGTTCGAGGTCTCCTATCTGTTCGCCCCCGAACGGGAGAACTGGCTCGTCCACGCCACCGCCGTGGTGCCCGCCGCCGCCCCCGCGATCGCCTCGCTGGCCACCTTCCACTACCCGGCCTCGCGCTTCGAGCGGGAGATCTACGATCTCTTCGGGATCGTGGCCGAGGGCCATCCCGATCCCCGGCCGCTCGTGCGCCACGCGTTCTGGCCGACCGACTACTTCCCGCTTCGCAAAGACGCGTCGACGCGCGAGTTCACCGACGACGGGCGCGCCTTCCCCTTCACCGAAGTGGGCGGGGAGGGCGTGTACGAGATCCCGGTGGGCCCGGTGCACGCCGGGGTGATCGAGCCCGGCCACTTCCGCTTCAGCGTGGTGGGCGAGACGATCATCGACATGAAGTCGCGGCTGTACTTCACCCACAAGGGGACCGAGAAGCTCTTCGAGGGCCGCGAGCCGGCCGCGGGCGTCGAGCTGGCCGAGCGCGTGTCCGGGGACACGACCCTCGGCCACTCGCTCGCCTTCTGCCAGGCGCTCGAGGCCGCCGCCTCCACCGCGGTGCCGGACCGCGCGCGCTGGCTGCGCGTGATCCTGCTCGAGATGGAGCGGCTCTACAACCACGTGGGCGACTTCGGGATGATCGCCAACGACACCGGCTACGCGGTGGCCCACTCCCACTGCTTCCGGATCCGGGAGCGGTTGCTGCGGCTCAACCGGCGTCTCACCGGCAACCGGCTGCTTCGCGGGGGCGTCGTCCCGGGCGGGGTCGGTCACGACCTGCCGGCCGACCTCGATCTGCCCGGCGAACTGGAGGCCGCCCTCCGGGACTTCGACGAGATCGTCGGCCTCGCGCTCGAGAATACCCTCGTGATGGACCGCCTCGAAGGCACCGGCCAGCTCACCACGCGGATCGCGCGGGACCACGGCGTGCTGGGCTACGTCGCGCGCGCCTCCGGCATCGACGCCGACGTCCGGCGCGACCATCCGTTCGCGGCCTATGGGGATCTCGAGGTGCGGGTGCCCGTCTTCGACTCGGGCGATGTCAAGGCGCGGACCCTGGTGCGGGTCGAGGAGGCGCGGGAATCGGTGCGGCTCATCCGGGCCGCGGTGACACGGCTGCCCGCGGGGCCGCTGGCCGCGCCCCTCGGCCGGCTGCCCGCGTTCGAGCCCGCGGTCGGGCTGGTGGAAGGCTGGCGGGGCGCCATCGTGCACTGGGTGAGGGCGGACGCGGCCGGTAGACTCGACCGCGTCAAGATCATGGACCCGTCGTTCCTGAACTGGCGGCCGCTCTCCTACGCGCTGCTCAAGAACATCGTGCCGGACTTCCCGCTCTGCAACAAGTCCTTCAACCAGTCGTATTCGGGAAACGATCTCTGACCGGGAGGTATACTGGACGCCATGAAAACCGGATTGATCGTTTTCGGGGTGATCGTCCTCATCATCATCGGCGGCATCGGCTGGGCCATCGGCATCAACAACCAGCTCGTGGCCAACGAGCAGGCGGTCAACGAGAAGTGGGCGCAGGTGCAGAACGTCTACCAGCGCCGCGCCGACCTCGTCCCGAATCTGGTGGAGACCGTGAAGGGATTCGCGACGCAGGAGCGGACCGTGCTGGAAGAGGTGACGAAGGCGCGGGCGAACGCGACCGGCATCCAGGCCACCCCCGAGCTGATCAACGATCCGGTGGCCTTCCGCAAGTTCCAGCAGGCGCAGGCGGAGCTGGGGAGCGCGCTCGGACGGCTGCTCGTCACCGTCGAGCGCTATCCCGAGCTCAAGTCCAACCAGAACTTCCTCACCCTGCAGAGCCAGCTCGAGGGCACCGAGAACCGGATCGCGGTCGAGCGCATGCGCTACAGCGAGGCGGTGCGCGACTACAATACCCGGCTGAAGCTCTTTCCGGGCAGCGTGGTGGCCTCGCTGCGTGGGTTCAAGGAGAAGGCCTACTTCGAGGCCACGCCCGGTAGCCAGGAAGCCCCCAAGGTGAAGTTCTAGCGGACGAATCGGGGGAGCCTCCGTGCTGCGCCGCACTGCCCCCGCGCTGCTGCTGCTGCTGGCCCTCCTGGCGGTGCCCGGCGCGGCGGCCCTCCGCATCCCGCCGCCGCCCGACCGGCGGATCAACGACTACGCGGGCGCGCTGTCGCCCGCCGAGCGCGATCGTCTCGAGCAGAAGCTGATCGCGCGCGAGGCCGCGAGCCAGAACCAGGTCGTGGTGGCGATCTTCCGGTCGCTCGAGGGCGAGAGCCTGGAGGACTACTCGATCCGCCTCGCGAAGGCCTGGCGCATCGGCCAGAAGGGCCTCGACAACGGGGTCATCTTCCTCGTCTTCCTCAACGACCGGAAGATGCGGATCGAGGTGGGCTATGGCCTGGAGGGCAGCCTGACCGACGCGGTCTCGTCCTCCATTCTCCGCGACATCGTGGCGCCCCTTTTCCGGGAAGGACGCATCGCGGACGGCATCGGCGCCGGGCTCGACGCGATCGATCGCGCGATCGCGGGCACCTACCAGCGGCCGCCCGGGCCCAATCGAGGGCAGCCCACCCACGGCTTCGGGTGGCGGGAGGCCCTCGGCCTGGTGTTCGTGGGTCTCCTCCTGTTCGTCCTGGTGCAGAACCGCATCCAGAGCGCCGCGCTGCGCCGCCGCGGGTACACCGGCGGCTCGTCGGGCTGGGGCTGGGGCGGGCCCTTCGTCGGCGGCGGGTTCGGGGGCGGTGGCTTCGGGGGCGGTGGGTTCGGGGGTGGCAGCGGCGGGGGCGGTGGTGGGTTCAGTGGGGGCGGCGGCAGCTTCGGCGGCGGCGGCTCGAGCGGGAGCTGGTGATGGCGCGCCATCCCCGCTGGGTGCGGCGCTTCATGAGTGAGGCCGATCTGGCCGCGGTGGCGGCCGCCATCGCCGCGGCCGAGTCCGCGACCTCGGCCGAGATCCGCGTGCATCTCGACGCGCGCTGCCCCGGGGAGCCGATGGCGAGCGCGATCGCCGCCTTCGAGCGGCTCGGCATGCACCGGACCGCCGAGCGCCACGGCGTGCTCATCTACGTGAGCGTCGAGGACCACAAGCTGGCGGTGCTGGGTGACCGGGGCATCCACGAGCGCGTGGGGCAGCTGTACTGGGACCGGCTCGTGCAGGAGGTCATCGCCCACTTGCGGGAGCGCCGGCACCGCGACGGGTTCGTGCACGCGGTCGCCGAGGTGGGAGCCGTCCTGCGGCGCCATTTCCCCCGCCGGCCCGGCGACGTCAACGAGCTGCCCGATCGCGTGAGCCTCGGGCCCGAGTAGCTCCTCCGTCTCAGCGGCCGAACCGCACGCTCAGCCCGGCGAGCGCGGACCAGTCGGGCCCCGGGCCGGTGAGCGTGGTCCGCGCGCCCACGTCGAGCACGAGCCACGAGGCGACCCGGTACGACACCGCCACGGTGGCGCGAAGGCTCTCGCGTCCATCACGCTCGTCCTTCGTCGAGAAGAACAGCTCCGTGATCGTGGTCAGCCGATCGGTCGCCGCCCACGAGAGCGAAGCCGAGACGATGCCCTGGGGGATGAAGCCGTTCGGCCGGGTCTGTCCGATCGCGGCCACGCCCGCATTCGCGTCGAGGCTCAGCGCTGCCGGCAGCCCGAGGGTCATCAGGAGGATTGCCCCGAAGTCGGGCCGCTCGCTGCCGATCGGCGCGCTCGCGGTGGGCAGCTTCACGAAGGGCCGCACGGCCAGGGCGGGCCCGGCCTCTTCGGCCGCCGGGGCGTGGAAGCGGTACTTGAGGCCCAGGGTGTAGTCGCCGCTGCCGCGGTCTTCCCGCTCGGCCCGCTGCCATACGAACGGCTCGCCCTCCAGCGAGACCTCCAGCCGGGAGGTGAGGCCGGCGCGGAGGACCGCCAGCAGGAGAGCCCGCCGCTCGGCGGGACCGCCACCCACGCGTGCTCGCTCGTACTCGAATCCGGTCTCGATCTGCAGCGCGCCCACCGGGACGAGCTCCGCGCTCGTGGTCAGGTCCGGGCGATCGGGATTGATCTCCTGAGCCGGGGCGCGCGAGACACACAGGCCGAGCAGCGCGGCGGCGACGAGCGATCGGATCAGCGTGGTGAATCCGCGCGCACCCACGTCTCCGAGAAGGCCAGAAACGCGGTGCTGCTGCGCCGACCCTGGAAGTCACGCGGCACCGGCTGACCGCGGAGGCGACGGCCGTTGACGCTCGCGGTGACCCGGCCGGCCTCGACGAAGAGGCTCCACATCTCGTGGCGTCCGGTCGGGGACTGCTCGGGGCCCAGCTCCACCATGAACGGCTCCCCGAGCTGCTCCCAGGAGAGCGTGGCCTCCACGCCCTCGCCCTTGACCCATTCCATGTAGCTCGCGCGCTGATCGCCCGAGGCCTGTATGCCGGAGAGCGGCACGTAGGCCAGGGTGCGCAGCGCGGGGACGCCGCGAAACGCGCCGAAGGAGGTGGCGAACTCTTTCACGAGCCAGCGGGCCAGCGGCTCGTTGTCGGTCACGCACACGTTGAGCGCCTCCGGGAGACTCGTGTTGACGCCGGGCGCCTCCAGCAAGAGCAGGGCGTGGCCGCGCCCATGCGGCGAGAGCACGACCCGGAAGAAGCTCACGAGGGTCGTGAACGGCCCGTCCGGCGACTCCTTCAGGTACATGCCGGGGTTCTCCCCCGACCAGTCGACCCGGGACGGATTGATGGCGGGGCGCGCGCTCATAGCGACCTATCATACACGGCCGGTCCGACGTCAGGCATTCTGCCAGCTTCGGGCGTCGTGCCCGTCGACAGGCCGACGCTGCGCCTTTGCTTCCCTCGTCTTTTTGCCCGTTTACCTCGTGGCATGGCCGGTGCTTGCAGCCATCCCCGGATGCTCCCACGCGACGAGGAGGCGCTCATGAAACACAGGACGCGGGTGAAGATGGGGCCGCTCTTCCTGCTCCTCTTGATTGGGGCCGTCGCGCTCCCGATGATCCCGGCGGCCTCCGCCGAGTCCGAGCGGACCGCCTGGGCTGCGCGGATCGTCGAGATTGACCAGGCGCTCAAGCGGGGTGACGCGCCGGCCGCTCACGCGGCCTGGCGCGAGGCCTACGTGGCGGCCCACGTGGGACGCGAGTGGCAGGGCATGATCGCGGTCGGGGAGGCGGCGCTGCGAGTCGGCCGCGCGACCGGGACGCCGGATCTCTATGAGCCACGCGCCCGCCGCGCCTATCTCACCGCGCTGCTCCGCGCCCGGCGGCACGGCTCGGTCGAGGGCGTCCTTGCCGCGGGCGACGCCTTCGGCCGCCTCGGCGATCAGGCTCTGGTCCAGCAGGCGCTCGCGGTCGCGACCGATCTGGCCGCGCGCTCGGGCGACGACAGCGCGCGCCGGCGCATACAGACCTTCCGCAGCCAGTGGACGCCGCGCGGGCCGTTGACGGCGCGGCAGACGGCGCCGGGAACCACCGCGTAGGTCCCACGCGCCCGGGGGCGGGCCTGGCGCGTGGTATGCTCCCTCCGCCATGACCCGCCCCGAGATCCCCACGCCCGCGCTGCTGCTGGATCTGGACCGCTTCGAGCGCAACGTCCAGAAGATGGCGGGCCACGTCAAGGCGGCCGGCAAGAAGCTCCGCCCCCACGCGAAGACCCACAAGTGTCCCGAGATCGCCCGCCGCCAGGTGGCGGCCGGCGCGGTCGGCGTGTGCGTGGCGAAGGTCGGCGAGGCCGAGGTCATGGCCGGCGCCGGCGTGCGCAATCTCCTGATCACCACCGAGGTGGTGGGACCCGAGAAGATCGAGCGCCTCCTGGGTGTGCTGCGCCGCCAGCCCGAGACGCTCGTGGTGGTCGATCATCCCGACAACGTGCGCGAGCTGGGTGACGCGGTGACCCGCGCCGGGCTCGTGCTCAACGTGCTGGTGGACGTGGACGTGGGCGGCCGCCGTACCGGGACCTTGCCCGGCGAGCCCGCGCGCGACCTGGGCCGCCAGGTGATGGCGCATCCCGCGCTCAACCTGCGCGGCCTGCAGGGCTACGCGGGCCACTGCGCGCACGTGCTGGGCTTCGACGAGCGCCGGCGCACCTCGAAGCGCTGGATGGGCCGGCTCATGAAGACGCGCGAGCTCTTCGAGAAGCACGGCCTGCCGGTGGACGTGGTGACGGGTGGCTCGAGCGGCACCTTCAACATCGACGTCGAGCTGCCGGGGCTGACCGAGCTGCAGTCGGGCTCCTACTGCGTGATGGACCTCGACTACCGGCGGATCGGCAGCCCGCGCGGGGCCGCCTACGACGATTTCGAGATGGCTCTGACCGTGCTCACCACGGTGGTCAGCGTGCCGAGCCAGGAGATGGCGATGGTGGACGCGGGCTTCAAGGCCTTCTCCACCGATCGGCCCTTCGTGCCCGAGGCCGTCGAATGGCCGGGCGTCGAGTACTCCTGGGCGGGGGACGAGCACGGGCGGCTCATGACGACGGAGCCGGGACGCCTGCCGAAGCTCGGCCAGCTCATCGAGTTCTTCCCGCCCCACTGCGATCCGACCATCAACCTCTACGACCGGATCTACGCGATGCGGGGCGACAAGGTCGAAGCGGTCTGGGAGGTCTCCGGGCGGGGGCGGTCCCAGTAAGACTGGAACACCTCCCACACTTCTTCCGGGGACCGCGTCTGGAAGATGCGGGCGCGGCACTCGGTGGCGTGCCCGAGCCCCTCCGTGTACCACGCCAGGTGCTTCTTCATCTGCACGAGCGCGTACTTCTCCCCGAAGTGCTCCCGGATCAGAGCCACATGGCGCGCGATGACCCGCGCGCGGTAGTCGCGCTGGCCCTCGGGCGACAGGGCGTCGAAGCTTTCGTCGAAGATCCAGGGGTGGCCGAGCGCGCCGCGCCCGATCATCACCGATGCGCAGCCGGTCTCGGCCACCAGGCGCCGCGCCTCCGCCATCGAGCCCACGTCGCCGTTGCCGGTGACGGGGACGCTCACCGCCTGCACCACGTCCTGGATGATGGTCCATGGCGCGCGGCCGGTGAAGCGCTGCGAGCGCGTGCGCGGGTGGACCGTGATGGCGTCCACCCCCTCCGCCTCCGCCATCTGGGCCACCTCCACCGCGTTCTGATGCTCGTCGTCCCAGCCGCCGCGGATCTTGACGGTGAGCGGCACGCTTACCGCCTTGCGCAGCGCGCGCAGGATGAGCGCGGTGGCCGCGACGTTCCGCATCAGGGCGGCCCCTTTGCCCTTGCCGGTGATCTTGGGCATGGGACAGCCCATGTTCAGGTCGACGATGTCGGCGCCCAGGGCCTGGCAGCGCTCGGCGGCCCGCGCGAGCAGATCGGGATCCTTGCCCAGGAGCTGCATGGCGAGCGGCCGCTCCTCCGGATAGTAGGCGGCGATGGCGTCGGCGTACGGGTGGCCGGTGAGCAGTGCGGCCGCGTCCATCTCCTCCGAGGTGGTGAGCCCGCTGCCGCATTCCCGCGCGATGAGCCGGAAGGGCGCGTTGGTGATGCCCGCCATGGGGGCGAGCCGGGCCAGTGCGGGGATCTCGACGGGACCGATCTTCATGGGACGCCCAGTATACGCGCTCAGGGCGTCCAGAGGCCTCGGCGGTGCTCGCGCGCCTCGACGGCCAGCTTCCGGAAGAGCTCGGCGTGGCGCACGTTGGGCGGCACCGTCATGACCTGGGCGTAACCGAGCCGGACCAGCTCGGCGTTGACCATGACCTCCACGCCGTCGGCGCGCTTGACCCAGACATAGGCAAGAAGCCGCCCGTAGCGGTCGCGGAGCTGCACGTCGGGCTCGAGCCGCACCGGCCGGTCGCCGACGAGGCCCCGGTTGATCTCGGTGGCCTCGCGCCCGCCCGGCTCCTCGCCGCGGATCGGATGGTGTACCTCCGGCGTGTCGATCCCGATGTAGCGCACTTTTTCCACCCCGCTCGCGAGCCGCACCCACACCGTGTCCCCATCCACCAACCGCACCACCGTCCCGCTAAGCTCATCCCTCTCCCCTCCGGGGAGAGGGTAGGGTGAGGGGCCCGGAGGCGAAGGAACGAGCGCGAGGAGAGACCCGAGCGCAACGAGAACAGCGAGACCCCGCCAGCGCATGGTGTATCACCCACGATACACAAGGTCCTCGCTCCTGCTCAAGTGGCAGAGAGACCTGCAACGCCGGCACAGCCGGGACTCAACGGGACCTACTCAGGCGAGATCACGGGTCAGGCGAAGGGCCAGGCGTTCTCGTCCGCCGAATCCGTTGACTTCTTCTCCCCGGGCCATCGGTCCCCCTCCCCCGGGCGGAGTAGGACCATCTCCTCGGCTGACACACCGTCTCCTCCGCGCCCGCCTGCGGTGGTAGATTCGCGGCCAGACCGTGAGGAGGGACCCCCGTGGACTCTATCTGCTTGCCCGAGATGCCCCGGCGGACCTTCCTTGCGATGGTCGCTGGCGGCCTCCTCGCCGCGCCGATCGCCGCGGAGGCGGAGCAGACACTTGCGCGAGTCGGCTTTCTGGCGTCGGGGAGTCCTCGATCGGTGCCCCTCATCGCCGACTTCGAAGAAAGGTTACGTGAGCTGGGCTACATCGAGGGCCGAAATCTAACGATAGAGTTTCGCTCCGCCGAGGGCTTTGTTGACCGCTTGCCCGGCCTCGCCGCAGAACTTGTCCAGCTCAAGGCCCATGTGATCTTGGCGCATTCGGTTCCGGCCGTCCGCGCAGTCAAGGCAGCGAGCAGCACCATCCCAATTGTCACGATCGCCACCGACTACGATCCAATCGCTGCCGGCTTCATCAGAGGTCTAGGGCGCCCTGGTGGGAGCGTCACGGGCTTATTTCTGCGTCAAGTAGAGCTAACGGCCAAACGACTCAGTCTCCTCAAGGAGGCGCTCCCCGGGATCACCAGGGTGGCTGTCTTGTGGGATACATTCGCGGCCGACCAATTGAGGACCGCGGAA